>WNFS01000846.1_pt1 | contig 37993 bp, 34 predicted proteins | sample 5400141 | NCBI WGS metagenome assembly WNFS01 (sample SAMN13153358, study PRJNA577476) | soil metagenome | isolation source: 60 cm saprolite under Madrone tree | place: USA:California | collected 2016-06-14
CGTTCAACCACCCGCAGCGCGCGGTCGCGCACGTTGACTTCGCGGGGCTGTCCGTTCAGTTCGAAAAAGAGCGTGCGTGTGCCATCAGGATGGGGTTCGCTGATGGTCAGAAACTTGATGATCAGGGACTTTCCGGATTCGATTTCGACATTGATTTCTTCGCCGGACTTCAAACCATAGAAAAATGCGGGTGTGGGCAAAACGGCCACATCCGAGTAGGTCTGGCGAAATTTGTCGTATTTCGCGAAAACGTCGGGATAAAGCAGAGAGCTCAGCAGATCGTCGCGGCGGACGGCATGACCGAGTCTTTTCTCGAGGAATTTCTGCTCCTCTTCCAACTTTGCAGCTTCGAGGTTTGCACCTGGCCGTCCGCGGAGAGGTGCCTGGCCACGCAGGATGATTTTTTGCAGCTTCTTCGGCCAGCCGTCAGGAGGCACGCCCAGGACTCCGGAAAACATTTCGACAACAGAATTGGGGAAGGACACGTCGTGATTCTCGCCCAGCTTGAGAATGTCAACCGGCTGCATCTCCTTGGCCATCAGGAAAAGAGTCAAGTCGCCGACGACTTTGCTGGAGGGCGTGACTTTGACGATGTCGCCGAAAAGCTGGTTCACCTGGGCGTACATTTTTTCGGCTTCGCGCCAGCGATGACCGAGCCCCATGGCGGCGGCCTGCTCGCGCAGGTTGCTGTACTGACCGCCGGGAATTTCATGCTGGTACAGACGCGCCGAGCCGGCCTTGGGGCCGGAGTCGAACGGTAGATAGTAAGTGCGAACAGTTTCCCAATAGTCGGAGCATTCGTTTAGCGTGTCCACCTCGAGCCGCGTGTCGCGGGGCGTGTGGCAGAGCGCTTCGACGATGGAGTTGAGATTGGGCTGGCTGGTGCCTCCGCTCATGGCGGCGATGGCCGCGTCGGCAACGTCGACTCCGGCGTCGGCCGCTTTCAAAACAGAGGCGGAGTTGATGCCGCTAGTGTCGTGGGTATGAAAGTGGATGGGAACGTCCACTTCCGCACGCAGCGCCTTCACCAATTCGAATGCGGCGTAAGGTTTGCAGAGACCGGCCATGTCTTTGATCGCCAGAAAGTGCGTGCCAAGTTTCTCCAACTGTTTGGCCATGGCCACGTAGTATTTCAGTGAGTATTTCCGACGGCCTTTGTCCAGGATGTCGCCGGTGTAGCAAATGGCGGCTTCGCAAACGGCTCCGCTTTCTAGTGTAGCGTCGATTGAAACACGCATGTTCTCGATGGAATTGAGCGAATCGAAGATGCGGAAGATGTCGATGCCCTGGGCGTACGCTTCGCGGATGAATTCAATGATGACATTGTCCGGATAGGAGGTATAACCGACGGCGTTGGCTCCGCGGAGGAGCATCTGGAAACAGATATTGGGAATATGCTCGCGCAATTCCCGCAATCGCTGCCAGGGGTCCTCGTGAAGGAAGCGCATCGCGGTATCAAAGGTCGCGCCACCCCACATCTCGAGACTGAAGAGATGGGGCACTCGATGCGCTACGGCGCTTGCCGTGGCCAGCAAGTCGAACGTGCGGACGCGCGTGGCCATAAGCGACTGATGAGCATCGCGAAAAGTCGTGTCGGTAATGAGCAGGCGCTTTTCTCTTCGGGCCCAGGCGGCGAATTCCTTGGGCCCGAGTTTTTGCAGGAGCTGTCGCGTGCCGTCCGGCGGTTTGCCGGCGGGCTTTGCCGGAACGACCGGTGCTTCTATTTCTTTGGGGATCTGTTTGCCCTTCACTTCCGGATTGCCATTTAAGATGACATCGCCAAGATAGGAAAGCAGCTTGGTGGCGCGGTCGCCGCGGCTGGGGAAACGGAAAAGCTCTGGCGATTCATCGAGGAAAGAGGTGGTGACTTCGCCGGCGCGAAACTTCGGGTGGTTCACGACATTTTCGACGAAGGGGATATTTGTTTTCACTCCGCGAATGCGGAATTCGCGGAGGGCGCGGTCCATTCGCTGGCAAGCTTCGGGAAGATTTGCGCCCCAGGCTGTGACTTTGACGAGCAGCGAATCGTAATAGGCAGCGAGCATCGCCCCGGCATAAGCGGTGCCGCCGTCGAGACGAATGCCGAACCCGGCGGGAGAACGATAGGTGGAGATTTTTCCGTAGTCCGGAGCGAAGTTTTTCTCCGGGTCCTCGGTGGTCACGCGACACTGGAGAGCCGCGCCATTGACGAGAATATTCTCTTGTCGCGGCAGCGCCATCGGCGGCTCATATAGTTTGTGACCTTGCGCGATGAGAATCTGCGAACGCACTAGATCGATTCCCGTGACCATTTCAGTCACGGTGTGCTCGACCTGAATGCGGGGATTCACCTCGATGAAATACCACTTCTGCGAATCCACGTCATACAGAAACTCGACGGTTCCAGCATTGCGATAGTTTGCTTTGCGCGCGAGCTGCACCGCCGCGTCGCATATTTCGCCGCGGATACTCGCGGGGAGATTCGCGGCGGGAGCGACCTCGACTACTTTTTGGTGGCGACGCTGCACGGAGCAGTCGCGCTCGTAAAGATGCAGCAAGTTACCATGATGATCGGCGAGAATCTGGACTTCCAGGTGCCGGGCACGGGGCAAATATTTTTCCAGGAAAACAGATGCGTCTCCGAAGGCGGAGCGCGCTTCACCCTGGGCTTCTTCCAGGAGGGCATCGAGCTGGGTGGCGTCATGAACGACGCGCATGCCGCGGCCTCCGCCGCCCATCGCCGCTTTCACAATGACGGGAAAGGCAATCTCCCGCGCAATTTTGTGCGCCTCCGCAGCCGACTTCAGCGCCTGCTCCGTTCCGGGCAGGACCGCTAGCCCCGCTGAAGCGGCCAGTCTGCGGGCGGCGGTTTTATCCCCAAGCAACTCGAGGAGACTCGGCGGTGGACCGACGAAGATGAGGCCGGCCTTTTCGCAGGCACCGGCGAACGCAGGATTTTCGGAAAGAAAACCGTAACCTGGGTGGATGGCGTCGACGCCTCTCTCTTTTGCCAGCGCCATGATTCCCGGAATGTCCAAATACGCTTCGACAGGCCCCTTGCCGGCGCCAACCTGATACGCTTCATCAGCCTTGAAGCGGTGCAGGGCGAGCCGGTCCTCTTGCGAATAAATGGCCACGGTGCGCAAGTCGAGCTCATTGGCGGCGCGGAAGATGCGTATAGCGATTTCGCTACGATTGGCAGCGAGGAGCTTGCGGATCGGTCTGGTCTTTCTCATCTGTAGAAGCAATCAATGGGTCGCGCGAAATTCTACATTGTTTCATGGCGATGACGCGACCCAGTTACAGTTTTTTCGATACAGCAAAGCTATAAACTAGATAGGTTAGCCAAAAGAGCGCGGACGGGCGTTCCAGGGTAACGCTAAGGAACTGCCGCAGATGGAGAGGCCAGTGAAGAATCAGCGATGCCTGGCGCGGTTGCTACCGCTTTCAGCTGTTGCAGTTGCGTCTGGACTTTGGCCCAGGCCTTGGCATTGCGCTTCGTCGCATAAGGGGCATCCGGTTCGGCGAAGAAGTGCGAGAGTTCCGCCTTCACCCCGGGCGTGGCACCCACAAAGTTCTTTTCCGCGAGTTTGTCCAGCAATTTGGCGTGCGCTTCATCGTTCAAACGGTATTTCCCGGGACCGGTGCTCTCTCCAACATCGAAATTATCGTTCGGCAAATCGATCTGACCCTCGCGGATGCCCGTCAGCAACTTGCGGTAGCGGTCGAGCGTGGCATTGAAACTGGCTTCAAACATCTGTTCGGTCTGGGGCGTAGGCGTCTTGAACTGCAAGACCTTGAGCGGACCGAACTTCGGAATCAAGGTAAAGAGAAACGCGAGAAAACGTTCGCCCGGACTTGGCTTGCGATAGTCCTTGCCCCATTCGTGTTCATAATTTGATCGCGACAGATTGAACAGGAACTTTCTCTTTGTGGCGTTCGGAATGTCGTCCTTAATCTCGTCTTTCTTCAGGTGCCAGGCGATTCGCGTGGCTTTCGGAATGAGCTTGCTGACATCGCGGCGGTAAGAATTGAGAACCTTGTCTTCGCTCACCAGCACATCTTTCAACTCCAGGCCATACACCTCCAGAAAGGCTTGCTCGAGAACCGGGCGAGAGACCTCGAATCCGATGAAGTCGTGATAGCTGTCCGGGGCGTAGCGTTCCCGCGCGATTTCGAGAACGTCAAAACCAAATTCGGTTTTCACATGGGCCAACCGACTGTCCTCAAAAGAAACGCTATCGCCAAATTTCTTCCGCAGGTCGGGATACAGAATCGGAACGGCTCGGTTGGTGCCGAGGCGGTGACCGTCGTTGTCCGCGGCGCAGTGCGCGAGCGCACCGACGGCGAAAGCGTACTCGTTTATGTCTTTGGCGTCTCGCAGCAGAGCCTGGATGAAGTCACCGCTGCGGATGTAATGCGTGAGGTCGCTGAAAAAGGGGCTGCCGTATGGGTAGTAGCCCATATCTTGAATGATGGCGCCGCCGTAGGCGTAGGCTTGTGCCCTGCTCAAATCCTCCTCGGTCGCCTGCGGGAATTTCTTCAACAGCAGCGGCCTGATGTGCGTCTCCCAAGCCGCATCGATGATGGCCTCATGGGCGAGGACTGCGTATGCGTGAACGGGGGTTGGCAACGCCAGCAGAATGGCGATCAGGCAAAGCAAGGTCGGATGAACGCAACTAAGCAGACTCGACATGATTCTAGTTGGCCACGGAAGTCTTGGTTTCGGCTCCAGGTATTAGAATAAAACAAAACGGGCCCTCACGGCTTGAGCAGTGGCTGGGCGAAACGAATCGGAACACCAAAATTCGAACCGCCAAAACCTTTGACGACCGCGAATGTCACGCCAATCACCTCCCCCTCACGATTGATGAGCGGGCCTCCCGAGCTGCCGGAAGTGGTCTGCGCATCGTAGACAATTTTGTCCGGAAGAACGTCGCCGATATGGCCCTGTGTAACCAGAGGGCGAATGAGTTTGCGGCGGAGAAGTTCGTCGACGACCTCTCTCGGTTTTCCGCCCGTGGTCTTTGCGATGTCGTTTGCGGCATCTTCACCCGCGCGCGCGAGAATGGCGCTGATTCCCGTGGCGTAACCGAGGGAGAGCAGCGGCTGGCCACTGACGGCCGCTTCCTTGCTGGCATCCATTCTCAGGATCGGTTTTTTCAAACCAGATAAATCGCCTTTCAGCACCGCGAGGTCGGCCTCCTCCGAAATCTCGGAAATGCTGACGGGAACGCCGGCAGCCGCGTCGGGGAAATAGGCGGTCAGCTCCGCGACGGCGGGACTAAGACCCTGGCTAGAAACTGAGGCAAGCTCGACGTTTTTCCACCAGGGTTGCGCCACGTGGTGATTGGTGAGAATACGGCCTTCGCTTGCGATGAATCCGGTGCCGAAGAAATCCGCGCGAACCTCGGGTGCACGGCCTTCGAGCGTATAAACCGGGTTACCATCACTGTCGTGGAGTGGCTCGCCATCCGGATTGATCCCGCCATAACGCAGAGGGCGGCCGGAAGCCTGGTCGACGAAAGATACGGATACATGCAGGAGGCACACACTCGGCGCATAGGCACGGATCACTTGTTCCGCGGATTGCGCCTCGCTCTCCACGCGTTTGAGCCGCGTAGTCGTCTCCGCGAGCTGCTTCTGTAGTGTGGACACGTCGCCGGACCCAGCGCCGGAGATTTTCTGGCGCAGTTCATCCGACTGCTGCTTGAGCTGTTGCCTTTGCTCGAGAACATCGGATTGCCGAAGATCGGCGCGCGCGTTGCGCGCATCCGCCATCAATTGCTCTTGCCGGTGAGCGCCACGCTCGAGCTGGGCGATAACCGAGTAAGCGCGGCTAGCCTCCTTGTCGGCGCGCCGGGAATAGAGAAGAAAGATCCCGGCGATTAACATGGCAACGGCGAAGAGCACTGAAACGCCAATTTTCAAGGCACGGCCCAGGGAAAAAGCATCGCGGGTCATCTTCTCGGTTACGGCGAGCGCCTGGAAAGCGGTCTGCGCCATTTCACGGCCTTCATCGGCGATGCGAGTCTTCTCCCGCAGCTCGTCAAAGGCATGTTTTTCTTTCAATTGTACGCGCACGCGGGCAAGTAATTCCGCTGCCTCCCACGGCGAAGTAAGTACTTCGTCCGCGCCCAGATCAAGGCCACGAGCTCGCTCCGCTCCACCGCCCTGTGTGAGGAGAATCACACGCGTCCCCGCAGTGGCTGCATTGCCTTTGACTTCCGCCAAGGCGTCGCAGCACTGGATGTCAGCAAGGTCGGCGGAGAGAAGCAGAAGGTCGATGCTGGCCTCTTGGACAAACTTGAATCCTTCCGCCTGAGAAGACGAAACGGCCACGTCATAGCCGGCCGAACGCACCAATTCCTCAAGCACGCGGCGGGAGGCCGAATCGGGATCGACAACCAGAATGCTTTGGCGTTTCGAGGGCAAGTTCCGGACCTCGGAGGCTTGGGATGTCCCGCCGAGCCTTCCTTCGGCTTCATCTTCCCTGCCGCGGCGCGCCGCAGGGCTTCACGAGGATATCGTGGACAGTCTTCTGATGCACGCCACGGGATTCTGACACAAACAATTTATCTGCGGAAATATGACCGATAAGCCCCACTACAAAAAGAAGGAGACCAGCTAGAGATACACTGCCTATCGTCGGGGGTAGAACAATCAGATGATGAAGAGCTAGTACTTGCGAAGGACGCCGATGACACGGCCCTGAATTTTGACGTCGTTCGCGGCAACCATGATGGGAGCCATTTCGGAGTTTGCAGGTTGCAGACGGATCTTGCCGGCGCCTTCGCGATAGAAACGCTTGAGCGTCGCTTCTTCCCCTCCGATCAGTGCCACCACGATGTCACCGGCATTGGCGACCTGGGTTTGCTCGCACACGACGAAGTCCCCGTCCAGGATGTGATCTTCGATCATGGAGCTGCCTTTGACCTGCAACACAAAGGAATTGCCGCCACGCGCAAAATCACCTAGTGAAATCGTCTCACGTTCTTCAACAGCTTCCAGAGGGCGCCCGGCCGCAATTCTTCCCACCAGGGGAAGCTCCTGCATCTTGCGATCACTTATCTGATCCTTGACCGACTTCGGCAATTGGACAATCTCGATCGAGCGACTCTGATTGTAACCACGGCGAATGAAGCCTTTTTTCTCGAGCGTGGTGATGTGCTTGTGCACGGTAGCCAGAGAGGTGAGCTTGAGGCCCTTGCCAATTTCTTCGAAACTTGGCGCGTAACCGTGCTTGGTCTCAAATGCCACCAAGTAATCGAGGACTTCCTTTTGCCGTTTGGTCAGAGCCATGTGCGCGCCTCCCTTTGCAATTGTTTTCCACAGGCACTCTAGGCGAAAGGAAAGCGAACGTCAAGCTTCTTTTTTTCTTCGCGTTACCTTCTCCATGGTCTTCCAGGCCATGGCTGGAAGTGATATAAAAACCTTTCGATGGATTACTCTCGGAAACGCTCCGCCGCTGTTACTGTCGCAGCGGTCCTGGCCATCTTGGGCAGCCTTTTCCTTCTTCTGTGCTGTGCAGTCGCATTTTTCGGAATGCTGCTGGTCAAGCTGCCCGGCACCACGCCCGAAGTGCCCCCATTTATGAGAAACGTCTTGCTGGCCACCCAAGGACTTATGACGTGTCTATCCCTCTTTGGTATGGCTACCGGCATTGGGCTGTTCTATCTTCGCCATTGGGCGCGTATCTCCATCCTGATTTGGGGAGGGATGTCGGTGTTCGTCGGTCTCCTGGGGATCTCCATTGTATTTCTGATGTCGTTTTCTCCCACACCGCCGGCTCCTGATTTGCCTCCGGAGGGCATGCAAGCGGTACGCTGGATTTTGCTTATCGTTTACGGCGTGCCGCTGCTGATTGGCACCTGGTGGCTCGTGCTCTTCAACCGCCAGACCGTCAAGACCCAGTTTGCGGGCCCGACCTTTGCTGATGCCGTAGATCTTCCTCAGAAACCAGCATGCCCTCTTGCAATCTCCGTGCTCGCCTGGTTTTATATCACTTCGATATTGAACCTGCTCTTCCTTCCCTTTCTTCCCTTCCGCGTGCCGATTTTCGTGTTCGGGCGCGTTCTCCTCGGAAGCGTGGGTTTAACAGTTCTGATACTGAGTTGCCTGGCTTTTTTCCTCGCCGGCATCGGCCTCTTGAAGCTTAAGCCGTGGAGTTACCCGCTGACCCTCGGCCTCCAGCTCTTTTGGCTGGCGAGCACGGTCGTAACCGTGCTAAGCCCAAACTACAACTCGGCGATGGATTCTTTTATGAAGGAAATGCAGGCGACGCTCCATCTGCCTGAAACACCATTCTCTCCTGCAAACTTCAGCCATCATTACCGCTGGACTGTAATTCTGGCATTCCTATTCGCCGGCGCAATTCTCGGCTTGCTGGTTTACTATCGGCCGCGTTTCCTCGAAGCGGCCTCCAGGGCCGCGTCTCTATCCTGATAGCTCTCTTCTGAAATGTTTTGTGGACGACGGAATCTCAATTCACTGGTGCATCAAACTCGTAGTTCGCGGCGCGTCTTTCCCGATAGGACACATGGTCTCGCAGGGGATTCTCGCCCTACGGTGCGCTATCCAGTGTGATATCCTTAAAAGACGGCTCCTGGCGGGCTGCCTTAGAAGCCATCCTTATCACCGCGCCGCCTCATGCCCATGATTGAGCCGCACTCCCCCGGGGTAGGGGGAGTTCATTGATTAGCGGAGGCCTGGGACAAGAATGTCTACACTTATAGAGGTTCCGCCGGTAAAACATAAGCGCGAAGTGCTTGATCAGGCGGTCATCCGTTTCGCGGGCGACTCCGGCGACGGCATGCAGATCACCGGTAACCAGTTTACGAATACCGCGGCGCTTTACGGCAATGACATTGCTACGTTTCCGGACTATCCGGCAGAAATTCGCGCCCCTGCCGGGACGATTCCCGGCGTCAGTGGCTTTCAGCTGCACTTTTCCTCCAATGAGGTCTACACACCGGGCGACGCGATCGACGTGCTAATCGCTATGAATCCGGCCGCGCTTAAGGTAAACGTCGCTGACCTAAAGGCCAATGGGATCCTGATTGTCAACAGCGACAGTTTCAAGGAGAACGATCTGCGCAAAGCGCAGATGACCTCGAATCCGCTGGAAGATCATTCCCTCGATAAATTCCGGTTGTTTTCTGTGGAGCTGGAGCGTCTGACGCGGCGTTCCCTGGAGCATTTAGGCCTCGATGCCAAGTCCATGGATCGCTGCAAAAACTTCTTCGCGCTGGGCATGTGTTACTGGCTCTATAACCGTTCGATGGAGCCGACCGTCCGGTGGATTGAGGACAAGTTCAAGAACAAACCACTACTCGTGGAGGCCAACAAGCTCACGTTGAAGGGCGGGTATTCCTACTGCGAGGCGACCGAGGCGTTTCAGATCAGCTATGAGATTCCGCCGGCGCAGCTTACCCCGGGACTGTACCGCAGCATGAGCGGCAACCAGGCTCTGGCGCTGGGATTTGTTACTGCGGCGCAGAAGTCCGGACTTACGCTCTTTCAAGGCAGTTATCCCATTACCCCGGCTTCGGACATTTTGCACGAGCTCTCCCAGTACAAGGATTTTGGAGTGATGACATTTCAGGCCGAAGACGAGATCGCGGCCATCACCTCGGCGATCGGCGCAGCGTACGCCGGCGCATTGGCCATCACAACGACGTCTGGCCCGGGCATGGCCCTGAAAACGGAGGCTCTGGGTCTGGCTGTCGCGGTCGAGATCCCGCTGGTCATTTGCGACATCCAGCGCGGTGGCCCGTCAACCGGCCTGCCGACCAAGACAGAGCAGGCCGACCTGCTGCAGGCGCTTTTTGGCCGCAACTCCGAAGCCCCGATTCCGGTGCTGGCTGCTTCAACGCCGGCAGATTGCTTCTGGGTGGCGATCGAGGCCTGCCGCATCGCCGTTAAGTATATGGTGCCGGTAATCATCCTCTCGGACGGTTACCTTGCAAATGGCGCGGAGCCTTGGCGAATACCGAAGTTGAGCGATATTCCGGAAATCCCGGTGAAATTTGCAACCGATCCGATTGGCTTTCTGCCTTATAAGCGTGATCCGCACACCCTGGCGCGCCCCTGGGCTGTCCCGGGAACTCCCGGGCTCGAGCATCGCATCGGGGGCCTCGAGAAGCAGGACCCCACGGGAAACATCAACTACGAGCCGCTGAACCACGAAAACATGGTGCGTATCCGGGCCGCCAAGGTTGCAGCGGTCGTGCAGGACATTCCCAATGTGCTCCCCGCCGGCGATTCCGAAGGCGACCTACTGATCGTTGCTTGGGGGTCAACCTGCGGATCAATTACCGCGGCCGTAAAGGCGCAACGCGCCAAAGGACGCAGGATCGGCCATTTGCATCTGCGGCACCTCAATCCGCTCCCGTCGAATGTCGGTGACGTTCTCAAACGCTACAAAAGAGTGCTTGTGCCGGAACTGAACATGGGTCAGCTTTTGTGGGTTCTGCGAGCAAAATTTCTAGTGGATGCGGTGGGTCTGAACAAGATTCAGGGCCGGCCGTTCAAGCAGGCTGAGCTGGAACAGAAAATCGAAGAGATGTTGGGACTCTAGGAGAACCGACGATGAGCACAGCCACGCTGCCACCGACGCTCACAAAAAAGGATTTTCAAACCGACCAGGAAGTGCGCTGGTGCCCCGGCTGCGGAGACTACGCGATCCTTTCCGCCGTGCAGTCCGTTTTCCCGGAACTAGGCATCAAGAAGGAGAATTTTGTCGTCGTCTCCGGCATCGGCTGTTCCAGCCGCTTCCCCTATTACATGAACACCTTTGGCTTCCACACGATTCACGGCCGCGCACCCGCAGTAGCCACGGGCATCAAGGCGATCCGCCCCGAACTGGAAGTCTGGGTGGCTACCGGCGACGGTGACGCGCTTTCGATCGGTGGGAATCATACGATTCATATGCTGCGGCGCAACGTAGGGATCAAGGTGCTGCTGTTCAATAATAAAATCTACGGATTGACGAAAGGCCAGTACTCGCCGACCTCCGAGTTCAGCAAGAAGACGAAATCAACACCGTTCGGGTCGGTGGACCGGCCCTTCAATCCAATGTCGCTGGCAATCGGTGCGGAAGCAACCTTTGTGGCGCGCTCCGTCGATGTTTTCCAGGGGCACCTGAAAGAAACGCTGAAACACGCCGCGAGCCACAAGGGCTCCGCGTTCGTAGAGATTCTCCAGAATTGCAACATCTTCAACGATGGGGCATGGTTTTCCTTGACCGAACGCGACGCGCGTAGCGAGCACGTGATGCAGCTCGAGCACGGCAAGCCTCTGGTATTCGGCAAGGACCACGATAAGGGCATCCGCAGGAAATCCGATGGCGACATCGAGGTCGTCCAGCTCGGCAACGGCATCGCGGAGAGCGATCTAGTGATTCATGACGCGCACCACCCGCGACCCTTCTACGCCTTTCTCCTCTCGCACATGGAGCACCGGCCGGGCTTCCCCACGCCGATCGGAGTTTTTCGCGCTTGGGACGATCTCCCCCGCTACGAAGACGTGATGAGCCAGCAGATCAAGGACGTCATTGCCAAGCGCGGTCCCGGCGATCTCGCCAAGCTGCTTCGGGCGGGCGACACTTGGGAAGTAAAGTAGGCTTGGCTTTCCCGAAAGCCTAGCTTTCTCACGAAAAACCGAAAAGCGCCGCGATCCGGGCGGTCACCGTAGTCAATTGCTTGTGAGCGCTCGGCCGGGCGTCTGGGCTTCAGATTCTTCTTCCCTGAAAAGCCGCTGAAGCTCCCGTTCTATCCTGCAAGTCCTTTACTTTCAGCCCTCCATTAAACAACCTCCCGCGACATCGTGTGACATCTCTTCGCGATACCGGCTTGACGTTCCATGTCGCTTGAGCAGAGTGTTTGCCCTGCCTAAGGTCATCTCACCGGCGGCATCGTGTTTCACTTCGCGAGCCGCCAGGCAGCAATGGATGGAGAAGCGTTTATGTTTTGCGAACGCCTGCATTTTACGTTCGTCGGAGTCGTGGCCACGCTGGCGGATTCCGTAGTTGTCGCGGAGTTCGCCGGCTACTGGCTGCACCGGGTTCTGCACGGTGGCAAGTTCCCAGGCCACAGTTGGGGCCATCTGATGCGTCATTACCTACTCCATGGCGCCCGGCATACGTTGCTCGGCTGGCCCGTGCCGATGTTCAGCTACTGGTACGACAGGATGCACAAGCGAAACTCTGGATGACCCTAAAAACCCAGAAGACGGCACGACCTGCATCACCGGAGTGTGGACAGTAGCGGCTTCGAATTTCGGCATGTCCGTCTATTTTTGGAGGATTGCTCAGGACCATGGCCAAGCGCCATGGCCCGCTCAAGGGCGAGGGCTTCCAGGCAGCCTTCTGGCGCAACGAAGTGGATGAAACGGAGCCTTTGCCATTGGCCATCTGCCGCGCGGCGCTGTTTCATAGATCGGCCGGAAGGAAGAATTGCCCCCGCAAGGCTTACATGGGAGGCATCATAGGGACCGCTGATTCTTCCTCTCCATGAACGCACTATGCCACGGTGCGCCTCTTTAAAAGATTCTCTTGCGGCCTATGTCCTTTCCGGGATTCTGTCCATTTCCTGAAAATTGAATTGTGAAACCTTCGACGATTTGTTACATCCAATAAAGCCAGGGCGCGGAACACTCCCCCATGGAAGACCTATCAAAAATCGGATCTTTTGCACTGTTGGGTGACGCTGACCCCGTCCCGCAGAGCCTGTTTCTGTCTCACCCGGAACAGGCCAATACGCTCACGCTACTCTACGAAGTCAGCCGCGAAATCACATCCATCCTTGACCGTGAAGAGCTCCTTCGCCGCGTCGCCGAGCGCATCAAGAAGATCGTAAAGTATCACGTGTTCAGCGTCATGCTTTGGAACGAGCAGACCCAGCACTTAGAAACCGCTTTCGCCATGTGCTGCGGTGATTCCCTTCCGCTGCGCATGCGCGTCCCTCTGAACATAGGGCTCACCGGAACAGCCGCGGGCGAGCGGCGTGTCCTGAGAATCAATGACGTAACGGACGATTCGCGCTACATTCGCTGCGAGAGCGGCGTTACGGTCCGTTCCGAACTCGTTGTGCCGCTTCTATTGCGCGACCGCCTCATCGGAGTTCTCGATCTCGAAAGCTCGGAGCCTCACGCGTTCACTCTGGAACACGAACGCATGCTTTCCACGCTTGGCTCGTATGTCGCGGTCGCACTCGAAAACGCCCGTCTCTACCAGGAGGCCCGGGAGAGCGAACAGCGAATGTGCAGCGAGCTGGACACGACTTTCTGCCCTATGGACGGGGCCGTCTGGGCTTCATGGTCGGCGATGTTTCCGGCAAGGGGACGGCAGCGGCGTTGTATGGTTCCCTGGCGATCGGCACCGTTCGAGAAATCGTCGTCGACCACGCCTGCGAGCCGGCCAGCATGCTTGCTCTTCTGAACCAGCGGCTACTTGCCGCGCGGCTTGATTCGCGATTCATCGCCATGCTGTTCGCCGTTTACGACGCATCGACTCGGAAGCTTACGCTGGCCAACGCTGGCGGACCGTATCCCCTCCTGGTCCGCAAAGGTCACGTGCAGGCCATCCGCCTGGAAGGCGTGCCGCTCGGCCTCATTCCCGATACCCAATATGATGAGACGACCATCGACTTGGAGCCGGGAGACGTCGTTCTTTTCGCTTCGGATGGCATCCTGGAATCCGAGAATGCGGCTCAGGAAGAGTTCGGTCCGGAACGATTGAAGGAAATTCTCTCCGCTATTTCTCAGTGGGATTCGGCTCAGGCGATTACCGAGCAAATCCTGGCGGCCACGGACGGCCACAGCGGGGCAGGCCTTGCTCCGCATGACGACCGCACCTTGGTCGTTCTCCGAGTGACCAACGAGACAGCCTCAGACTTCTCAAAACTGCCCATCATTTACTGACGGAATTCCCCAACCATTTCGGTCCAGGCACGGAGCGCTGTTAGGTATCCCGGCAACTCCTCGACGGTCAGCTCTCCTGCGGGCCATCCCTTGTGACCTCCCTCAGATGAGGGAAAGGATTTTCACCTTCAGGCTATCAAGCATGCTCGGCACGCAAAAAAAAACGCCACGGAGACCCTCCGCAGCGCAAAAAAGACAGTAGTGCAAGAACTTAGGTTGAGTTAGTTGCCAGTGTTGATGGCCACGGCGTGTGCAGAGTCCGCAAAATAATTTTGTTCCCGGAGCTTCCGGTAGATCCGGCCGGCAACAACGGCCGCGGTAGGACCTTTCACGCTGCGCGTGTTTCCACGCAGCAGAACCACGAATGCGATTTTCGCGTGCGCATCGTCGGCGTAAGTGATGAACCACCCGATTCTCGAAGGCGTCGTATGGTCCTCGCAAGTTCCCGTTTTGCCAAGGGGCATCTCGTCACCGCCGCGGTCGAAACTCGACTTGCCGGTGCCATACAGGACTGCGGCGAGCATGCCTTCGCGGATCTCCGGGAGAATCGGGCCGATGTTTAGTTCGCGTTTCACGCGCGGGGAAAAATTTTCAACTTCATCCTGGCTGTGGGGGTACTGCAAATAGTAAAGAGTCCCGCCATTGGCAAACGCCGCAGAGAGCGCCGCGAGTTGCAGCGGGGTGACCTGAATCCCTTCGCCAAAACTGGACATCCGCGCGACTCCGCCATAGGCAGGCGGCACGGTCGGAAACGAACCCGGATGTTCATCAGGCAGATTGTACCCAGCAAGTTCTCCCAGGCCGAGAAGACGGCCGTACTTGGAAACCGTCTCGAATCCCATGCGAGACCCGAGCTGCTCAAAAAAAACATTATTCGAGTGCGCCATCGCTTCCGTCAAGTTCATGTACTTGCGGCGCCCAACCTTGAGCATGGTGTCACGGGTGATGACATTTTCTTCCAGGGCGGCAAGTGCTATGGTCGGCTTGATCGTGGAGCAAGGAATGTAGCCTTGGCCAAAGGCAATTTTTTGATTCACAACCGTGAGGATGCGTCCGGTGTTCGGATCTACAGCGACCACCGCCCCATTGTAACGGCCGAGAGCGGAGACCGCAGCTGCGCGAACAACGGGATCATCGTATGCGCCATCGTCGGTGCTGGAAGAATCCGCAAACGTAGGGACTCCGCGATACCGGGTAGCATATCTCCGAGTGCGCTTTGCCGGCGTTCCCGCACGCGGCGCGGCAGGCAGAGGTAAGGCGAAGATCGCCGACAGTAGTATTGCGAGAGTGGCTTTTCCGAACTGCTTCACCGTTTCCACCTTTTGAGGGTGACCGCTTACCGGTCAATCCACCCGTGGCCTGCCCCTAACTGAGAAACGACTGGGGTCAGAGTTTTACCTTACGCTGGCGCTAGGGTCAACAAACATTCACAAGGACTGTTCGTTGGCGCTTCCAGCTGCTTGCTACCGGTCAAGGGCTACAGAGTAGTGATTGCATCCCACCGGCCACCAACCATACCGAGCGTTTAATGCAACTCATCGGCGGCCCGCCAGGGAGTCTCTCTGTACCAAAGAGAAACCATTTCTCTCAGGATGAGACACATTTTAGAGTTTGCACCCTCCTGAAGCAATAGCTCACTAGCCCCAGTACGAGGGTATGTGCCTTGTTTTGAATAGCTGACCGTCAGGTCAGGAGCCTGAACCTTCGTCCAGCGAGGGTGGCAGTGCGCGCGTGGAAGTGCCGTTGTCCGGCAGCATCCAGAAACGGCCGGGTACCGCTCAGGTCGTGCAGGCGATCTTCTTCAAGGAGGCGCCGCACCTCAGCGGCGTCGCCCAGGGGTACCCTGGTGGTAGCCAGCCACCGCTCCAGTTCCGGGCAAAGATCTTCAAACGTCGAGAGGCTATCGGTTTCCAGTCCCGCCTCGCGGAAAAAATGCAATAGCTCGCTGATCGGAAGCGTTCGAACATGAGAAGGATCGCGTAATTTCTCCCAACGGTCCTGATAGGCGGCTCGCTCGGAATGTTCGCTTCCATAAATATCCTCAACGAGAACCGTACCGCCGAGACGGCACACCCGCGCCATTTCTCGGACAACTTTCGCGGGATTCTGCATGTGATGAAGGGCGAGACGGGTCACTACAACGTCAAACTCTTCCTTTTCGAAGGGAAGGCTTTGCACATCCCCAATTCGAAACGAGAGGTTTGATACCCCGTGCTTTTTCGTGCGCTCTTCGCCAATGGCCAGCATCGCGGCCGTCAAATCAACGCCAATCACCTCCCGTGCGGCCCGCGCAAATGCTTCCGCGATATAACCCGGCCCAGTGGCGATATCGAGCACGCGTTCGTCCCCCGTCAACCGCGCAGCGGCCACCAGGCGGCGAATCCGCTGTTTGTCGGTTACCCACGGATTAGCTGCGAACGCTTTGGCCTGCACCGTAAATGACTCACGGACTATCTCATTGTGGTGTGCCATGGATCGACTTTCCCAAAGAGTGGACAGAAATGCAATCGTGGCAGACACTTGGCGCATATCGTAGATGCTCGAATGAAAAAGTGGATCATCGGCATACTCATTATTGTGGCGACCGCCGGCTGCCATTCGCAGGAATCGAAGCCGTTTCGGAATGCGTCCTCCATCAAACGCTTGGATGGCAGCGCGATCACGCCGAGCGAAATTGATGAAACCGTGTCACGACTGATGCACGCCGCCAAAGTCACGGGGGCGGGCATTACGATTCTCAATGGCGGAAAAATCGTTTATCTAAAAACCTATGGCTTTCGCGATCTACGGAAGAGCAGTCCTTTAACAGCGGATTCGGTGATGAGTGCGGCGTCCTTCACCAAGGTCGCGTTTGCTTATCTGGTTTTGCAACTCGTCGAGGAGGGCATCTTCGATCTCGACAAGCCCGTCTACCAATACCTGCCGAAGCCTCTGCCCGAATATAGCCACTATAGCGACCTGCATGGCGATGCGCGCTACAAGAAAATCACGACCCGGATGTTGCTCGATCACACGAGTGGATTTCCGAATTGGCGCAGATTTAACGACGACAAGAAGCTGCATATCCATTTTGAGCCTGGCTCGCGCTTTGCCTATTCGGGTGAAGGCATCGCCCTCCTTCAGTTGATCGTCGAGACCGTCACGAAGAGACCCCTTGCGGATCTAATGCGAGAACGAGTCTTCCAGCCGCTCGCTATGACGCGAACCAGCATGGTCTGGAGTTGGCGCTTCGAAGGTGATCACGCGAACGGATACGACGAGCAGGAGAATTCCCTCGGACCGCAACGGCGATGGAAGGCTGACTCGGCGGGCTCGATGCTAACGACGCCGGCCGACTTTGCGTTGTTCGTGCAGGCCATCATGCAGGGACAAAGGCTCCGCAAGGAAACCAAAGATCTCATGCTGAGCCCGCAGATCCAGATTCTGTCAAAGCACGAATTCCCGCCGCTCTCAACCGAAACCACGGATGAAAACAAACCCATCCGCCTGAGTTACGGCCTGGCATGGGGTTTGTATTGGACACCGTACGGCAAAGCCTTCTTCAAAGAAGGCCACGACGACGGCTGGCGGAATTACGCGGTGTGCTTCGACGACGCGCAGATCGGCATGGTTATCATGACGAACAGTTCCAACGGCGAAGGCATTTACAAGGAATTGCTGGAAACTCTGCTGAAAAATACCTATACCCCGATCGAATGGGAGGGCTTCACGCCGTACCACGCCCAGCGGTGAAAAAAAGCAGGGGGCGGGGCGTGACCTATCCCTAACAGAAAGAACCAAAGCCCGCAGGCCGAACCCTATACCGCTGAACGGCTAACGCGTGGGGCGGGCCTTGGAGGCGTCTGCGCTCGCAGTTGCCGCCGAGGCCTTCACCGGCGGCTTCTCCGATTGTGCCGGAGCCGCGTGGCCGTTCGTTCCGGCCCCAGCCGCGTGCGAATTGCCCGGCACCGGGATTTCGAGCTTCTTGCGCAGAACGTTTTCCAGTTTGTCCCGAATATCCTTGTTTTCTCTGAGGAAGACACGCGCGTTCTCGCGGCCCTGGCCCATGCGCTCGCCGCCAAAGCTGATCCACGTACCGCTCTTTTCGAGCACGCCCTTTTCAACGCCCAAATCGATCAGGTCGCCTTCGCGCGAGATGCCTTCACCGTAGACGATGTCGAATTCCGCTTCGCGGAAGGGCGCGGCGACTTTGTTCTTCACTACTTTCGCGCGCGTACGCGAGCCGACCACTTTGTCGCCTTCCTTGATGGCCTGAATGCGCCGGATATCCACGCGCATGGAGGCGTAAAATTTTAGCGCGCGGCCGCCCGTGGTTGTCTCCGGGTTGCCGAACATGACGCCGATTTTCTCGCGGATCTGGTTGATGAAAATCAGGCAGGTGCGCGATTTCGAAACGATGCCGGTGAGTTTGCGCAGCGCTTGCGACATCAGGCGCGCCTGGAGGCCCATTTGCGGGTCGCCCATGTCGCCTTCGAGCTCGGCCTTCGGAACCAGCGCCGCCACGGAGTCCACGACGACGATGTCCACGCCGCCGGAGCGAATCAGCGTTTCAGCGATTTCGAGCGCCTGCTCGCCGTTGTCGGGCTGCGAGACCAGCAGGTTATCCACGTCCACGCCGAGCTTACGCGCATAGACCGGATCAAGCGCGTGCTCCGCGTCAATGAACGCCGCTTGCCCGCCGAGCTTCTGCGCCTCGGCGATCACATGCAACGTCATGGTCGTCTTGCCGCCCGATTCCGGGCCGTAGATCTCGATCACGCGCCCGCGGGGGAAGCCGCCGACACCCAGGGCCGCGTCAATCGAGAGGCATCCGCTCGGGATTACACTCACGGGCACCAGGACGTCCCGGCTGCCCAGGCGCATGATCGCACCTTTACCGTGGTCCTTTTCAATCTGCGATATCGCCGCTGCCAGCAATCTTTCTCTGTCGTCTGCCATTTCACACCTCGGTGGAGGAAAGTAGGAAACTGGGCCCGCGGGGCCGACGGCCTGGATTCTGCGCCGGGAAAGCGCCTTGCCCATGCGCAAGGACGTAACGAAGAATGGAATCAACCACTCGATTCATCTCTTGGCCATCGCCTTTTATCTCCCGCCACCGGGATTTGTCATCCTGAGGCCATCCGCTAATGACGGCGCAAGAAGGATGTCAACTCCAAACGGTGCCGACCCCGAACTGCCTAAAACAACTGGACCGCTGACCACCGTGCTCCGTGCCGTGCCTGAGCCGTCTGCTCGCCTTCGTCCACCGGTCGGTCAGTTGCCGCAACCGGGAGAGGTTGGAGAGTTCCTCTTCGAGTCTCTCACGTTCCAGACAGCTTAGAACAGTGTTCGAAAAACCGCGCATGGTGCACCTGTTGAAAACGGCGAGGAGCAAAGTACCACCAAGGCGAACAAAAAGCAAACACTATTTTTCGCCTTATATTCGCCCACGTTGGTATACCCCCGTTCACGCGGGGTAGTTGTAAAAGCCGCGGCCGGACTTACGCCCAAGCCAGCCCCCCGCCACGTATTTCTTCAGCAAGGGGCAGACGCGATACTTTGGGTCACCCAGGCCCTCAAGCAGTACGTTCATAATGTCAACGCATACATCGAGACCTATGAAATCGGCAAGTTCCAGCGGCCCCATGGGATGGTTCATGCCCAGCTTCATGACCGCGTCCACGGCTTCCGCAGTCGCCACGCCTTCCATCACGCAATAAGCCGCTTCATTGATCAGCGGCATCAGCACGCGATTCGAAACGAAACCCGGCGAGTCGTTCACCGCCACCGGCTTCTTGTCCAGCTTCACCGCCAGCTTCATCGTTGTTTCGAACGTGGCATCGCTGGTCTCGAGCGCCCGAATCACTTCCACCAGCACCATCACCGGCACCGGATTCATGAAGTGCATCCCCACAAAACGGTCGGGCCGCGTCGTCAACGCCGCCAGCGTGGTCATAGAAATCGACGACGTGTTGCTCGCAATGATGGCTTCAGGCCGCAGAATCCTGTCCGCTTCGCCAAGCACAGCGCGCTTTGACTCGATTTTTTCGGGCACCGCTTCGACCACGAAATCCGCCGCCGCAATGGCAGCCATTTCCGTCACCGGCTGCACCAGGCCAAGAACCGTTCCCTTCTCCGCCTCCGCAATCTTCCCCTTCTTGATCTCCCGGTCGAGATTCTTACCAATCGTTTCCATCCCGCGGTCAAGAAACCGCTGCTCCACGTCGCGCAAAATCACCCGGTATCCCGACCGCGCAAACACATGCGCAATCCCGTTCCCCATGGTCCCCGCGCCCAGCACCGCAACCGTTTTTATCGAGTCGATGGACACGGATGAAGCCCCCGAAACGGACCACTCCATGGAAGTAAAGAAAGTCAAGGATGCACGCCGCACAAAACGAGGTCAAGCAGACGAATACTCAGATAGTGGGTCGGTTTGACTTGGGGCCACAGAACATTCGGCCCGCTAGACGGCTGATACTGACTTGCTTGCATTTTAGGAATTGGGCGCGCCCATGGGCGTCCATTGCTGAGTGCGAGGCTGCAGAACCAGAGCGCGCCCCTCCGGTTTGCCGGACCCACTCCCTTTCTCCATCGCTCCTGGTGCCTTCTGTTTCAATCATCCCACTAATCTTCGAGCAGCCACCAGAGTCAGGCGGCGCCTCGCGAGTGTGTTCTGCCGCCGCCTTTCAGCGAAGCGCGCAAGGCCAGCCAAGCGGCAAGCGTGGCGAATTTTTCGTCCTGGGACCACGGAGATCCGAGGGCGCGGCCAAGTTCGGTTACACGGCGCATGAGTGCAGCAGGTTTGAGATGGAATGCCTGCACTGCTTGCTCCAGAAGCTCGCGCTCCTTGATGGCCGTCGCTTGGAGGCCACAGCGCCGGCTGGCGTGGAGCAGAGCTTCGCGGAAAAGCTCGCCATCGGCGGTGTGAATCAAAGCGTGAGAGGCAATGATTTTTTCCAGGTTAGGAAGCGGTTTTCCTGACGCGAGCAGAAGTCCGCAGCTCGTCAGGGCCATGCCCTGTTTTTGCAAATCGCTTTGCAGTTCGTGAATAGCGCGTTGAGCCAGTCGCTTGGCCTCTTCCCGCACTCGTTCGATGAAATCGCGGGCTTGACTGATCAGCATTTTTCCCGCGGTGTGAAACGGCTGGCGAAATTCATATGTGAACGTTTCCACGAGGTGCGCGCGCTGGCGTACCAGAACAACCGGCGCGCCCTTTTCCAAACGCACCGCGACAAGCGCGGCCCAGCCCGAATGCACGCGAAAGCCGAGCGCTGCTTGTGTCGAATGAGCCACGGAGATTAACCTACTCCGGCGGGGCGCCTTCCACAATTTCCCGCACGATTTCCCGCGCCTGCTTTTCATTCGCCGCGGAAACGAAAATTCGCGTTTGCTCCCCTGGATTTTCAAGGTGGATGGGGATTTCGTTTTCCTGCATCGCGGAGGTAAGAAATTGCGCCATCCGGTCGTCGTTGCCATTCCAAATTTCCACCGCGGGGTGCGTTTCAGTGGCCACCGAGAGCGGCGGCTCCGCTGCGGCCACGTCGTCCCGCGCAGGAATTTCTACATCAGCAGGCTCTTCATCCAAGAGCTTTTCCAACACCTCTTGGGCGGCAGCAAGATCAGTCGAAAGCACGGTCACTTCGAATCCGAACCGCGGCTTCCAGTCAATGGGGAGAGGATCAGCCGTCGGAGCGACCTCATCATCGCCGAGCGACTTGTCGGCAAACGGAATCCCGGCTGCTTGGAGTTCTTCAAGTAAATCTGCGTGCACCGCGGGATTCTCGCCGGCCCACAGCATCACTAACGAACCTTGCCGCAGTGGTTTCGATGACATGACTTCCCTCCCGTCGACCGTGTACTTCGGCTGGGGCGCGTCGGCCGCAGCCCAACCTCAGGGCCAAAAAATCCCTCTAACCCGGCAGCCGAAATCAACGGCATCGCCCGCCTAGTCTACTACAACGTGTGCATCTCTAAGTCGTTGGCTTTCTTGAACTTGGTCGTGCCGTTCTGGCATGCGTCTTTTCCGCACTCTGGTGCGTATACCAGTTAGAATGAGCGCCACGATTTCATGCTTCGCGCCACACCGGTCCAGCGTCTATACCACCACGGCCACGCCGGGGCCAACCCTGTTCTTCTCCACGCTGATGAGCGATGAGGCAAAAAGCATCGCGCGAGGTTTACGGATGCGCGACCCGGATCTGCTCGACCGCCTGATCGAGCAGTATCAATTTCGCCTGTTCCGCTACCTGCTCTACGTCACGGGGAACAAAGAGCGCGCCGAGGATTTTTTTCAAGAGACATGGATCCGCGTTCTCGAGCGCGGCCACCAATACGATGGCAAGTCGAAATTCGAAGTCTGGCTCTTCGCCATCGCGCGCCACTTGGTGATCGACTGGCACCGCTCCAAGAAACCCCAGAGCCTCGACACACTGACCGATCCCGAGCGGGAGCATCCGCTGCAACTGGTGAACGAAAATGCAGTCTCTCCGCTGCACCAGGTCCTCAGCCAGGAGAACGAAGAAATCGTTCAGACATCTCTACAGAAAATCCCGGCGATCTATCGCGAGGTGCTGGTCCTGCGTTTCCAGGAAGAATTACAGATCGATGAGATGGCCGGGGTGCTCAGCATTCCGCTTTCCACGGTGAAGTCGCGCCTGTACCGCGGCCTCGAGGCACTTCGCGGAGCGCTCCAGCAGGGCCCCGCATGAACCATGCAAGACATGCTCGCGCCGAGCAATTGATCGCGCAGGAGCGCGTCGAAGGCATCTCACAAGCCGAACGCAAATGGCTTGCCGCGCATTTGCAAGAGTGCGCGCCCTGTACCGATCTGGCACGCCAAACAGATCAAGCGTTGCGCTCGATGCGCGCAGCGGCAATTTCATTCCCCAGCGGGCTCGCCAGCCGCACACAATTCCGGGTGCGCCTCCGCGCCCAGGAACTGCGCGAGCGTGAGCCCAAGCGCCGCGCGCTGTGGCTGACCTGCGCCGTTTCCTGGATCTTCGGCGTGGCCAGCGCGCCGTATGTCTGGAGCTTGTTCCAATGGTTTGGCCAGCACACGGGAGCGCCCAAGTTGGTGTGGGAGCTGGCTTTTGGCTTGTGGTGGACCCTTCCGGCGCTGTTCGTGGTGGCCGTCTTGCTGATGGAGAGGGTGCACCAGGGCGACGAACCGGCTTGGATGCGGCAAGACAGATAGCTGGGACCAATGGAGAGAGGAACGTATGACGGATTATCCACAACGCGTAAGTGATTCCTTTTATGAGCGGAAACGGCTCATTCGCTTGCGCCGAAAAAAGGAAAACCTCCGGTTCTGGGAGGAGTTTCGAATCATTCCCCGCTGGCTGACGGCGCTGGTGGCGGTGCTTTACGTAATCGCTCTGGTGATCGCCATTACCGTGAATCTGGCGCAGGCGCACAACCCAAACGGAAACAACATGTTTCCGTGGGAGTTGCGGGATAACCCGACGCTCGCTTCATTGGCGATGGCCGGAATTGTGACGGCAACCACTCTGGGGATGGCGGTGATGATTTTCATGGTGGCCTACGTGAATCGCGATGCCTCGCGCCGCGGAATGAGCGCTGCTTTGTGGACAATTCTAGTGATTATCCTTCTTCCCGCGTGGGGCTTCATTGGTTTCGTGATTTACTTCCTGATGCGGGAACCCATGCCCTACCCCTGCCCGCAATGCGGAAACAGCGTTGGCGCCCGTTTCAACTTCTGCCCCAACTGCAAATGCAACCTGCATCCCTCATGCCCACAATGCAAGCGCGAACTCGCCGAAACCGACAAGTTCTGCCCCTACTGCGGAAATGACCTGAAGACACCTCCGAGCACAGTTGAAGTTGCAGCCCCAAGTTCACTCTAGTGACATACCGAACACGCCGAGGTCCCACGGTTCTCCCTGGAATTCGAACGGTGTTATCCTCACTCACAATATGGTAGGCGAGAGAATTGAAAGAGAACCGGGCGCGGACTGCTGTTCGTAGCTGTAAATGAGTTACGCGTTCCTCACTTCCCTCTGTTCCCGACCGCCCGGTGGACCGACCAATCCGTCCTTCCCTCGCGGAGGAAAGTTCTCATGAAGAAAATTGGCACACTCTTTCTGGCCGTCACGGGACTTGCGTTTGGCGTGCCGAGTCAGGAACGCTCAAATGCGAGCATCGAGGAAACCCAGCTGATCCAGCTCGAGCGCGCCTGGAACCAGGCCGAGACAGGGGGCGACCCCTCAGCCCTCGGTCCTCTGTTCGAGGACACTCTCGTTTATGTGGACTATGACGGTTCACTCATGAACAAGGCGGAATACCTGCGGTCAGTGGCTAACCCCGTTTCAAAACCCGATCATATTCGCGACGAGGGGATGAAAGCGTACGTGTACGGCACGACGGGCATCGTCTCGGGGATCTACCGGGAAACGGGGACCGCGAAAGGGAAACCGTACACCAGGCGCGCGCGCTTCACTGACACTTGGATCAGGCAGAGCGGCAAATGGAAATGCGTTGCCAGTCAGAGCACCCTCATCCACTAATTCTTCCCACTCCGGAATGTTAATACCGCTCGACCGCGAGGGCCACCGCATTCCCGCCGCCGAGACAGAGGGCGGCAACGCCGCGCTTCAAGTTGCGGCGCTGCAATTCGTAGAGCAGGGTAACCAGGATGCGCGCGCCACTCGCCCCGATGGGATGGCCGAGCGCGACCGCCCCGCCGTTGACGTTGACTTTCTCGGGATTGAGCTTGAGCTGCCGCGTCACGGCGATGGCCGCGACCGCAAAGGCTTCATTGAGTTCAACGAGATCGACATCCTTGTCGCGGTCCCAACCGGTCTTGGCGAGAAGTTTTTCCACGGCCTCCACCGGCGCCATCATCACCCACTTCGGCTCAACGCCACTCACGGCTTGTGCGACAATCCGCGCAATCGGCTGCTTGCCCAGCCGTGACGCATGGCGCTCGCTGGTAACCACGACTGCCGCCGCCCCATCGTTTGTGCCGGGAGCGTTGCCCGCGGTCACGGTGCCGTCTTTCTTGAACGCGGGCTTCAATCTCGCCAGCGCTTCAAGGGTTGTGTCTTCTCGCGGCGACTCATCGTACCGCATGACCATGGGATCGCCCTTCTTCTGCGGAACTTCGATCGGCAGAATCTGGGCTTCAAAAAAGCACGATTTCCGCGCACGTACCGCCTTCTGGTGGCTTTCCAACGCGAACTTATCCTGCTCTTGGCGAGTAACGCCGTATTTGTCGGCGACCAGTTCCCCGGTCATACCCATATGAAAATTTTCGTAAACGTCCCACAAGCCATCGGCGATCATCGAATCGACAAGCTTCCCATCGCCGATGCGGTAGCCGGTTCGTGCTTGCGGCAGCAGATAAGGGCAGTTGGACATGGATTCCATCCCCCCAGCGACAACTATTTCCGATTCGCCAAGTTGCACCGCCTGCGCGGCGAGAGCTACGGCTTTCAGTCCGGAACCGCAGACTTTGTTGATGGTCATGGCCGCAACGCGGGCATCACAGCCGCCCTTTAGCGCCGCTTGCCGCGCAGGATTCTGTCCCAGCCCCGCCTGGACCACGTTGCCGAGAATGGCTTCATCAATTTGCTTAGCTTCGAGGCCGGCGCGGCGAATCGCTTCAGCAACAGCTTTGCCGCCAAGTTCGGGCGCCGAAAATCCGGCAAGACCACCTTGAAATCTTCCGATCGGTGTGCGGACAGCGGAGAGAATGACGGGAGCTGCGGTACTCATGGTAAGCCTCCGGAAGAGCCATGTGCTTCATTATACCGCGATCGAAGGAAGGAGGCTCCGGCGGGAAAAACCCTGGGGGCGAAGCGCTCTCCGCCCCCAGCGGACGATCTTAATTCGCGGCGGCTTCCGTTGCCGCGGGCTGCCCTTCGTCCGCGCTCGGACCGTAGAGCCCCGGCACTGGGACACCCAGCAAACGGTAATACACCGTCAGCTGCGCGCGATGATGAATGATATGGTTCATCACCATCCCCCGAATGCAAGCCACGCGCGGCATGGTAAAAATCTCTTTGCCGCCGGCCAGCAGCTTCCACCCCTTCATCATTTCCGCGTCGCTCACGCTCGCCAGCGCGGCACGTGCTTCCGCGACGTTCTTGTCCAATTCAGTGAGCAGCGCTCTCTTGTTCTCAATCTTGGGCGGCTGGTAGCTTGGGCCGTCCACCGGGGCGTAATCCAATTCTTCGGTGTTGATCGTCATCGTCACCCAGCCGGGCATAGTCGCGATGTGGCCCGCGAGCCATCCAACCGTGCCGGATTTCTCATGCGGCTTCCAATTCCACTTCTCGTCGGGACATCGTTCGAGGGTCTTGCGTGTGTTCTGCATCTCTTGGTCGAACTCACCAAGCATCATCTGTCCAATGGTCATGACTTCCTCCCTTGCGGAATTCGAGATTCGGGCGCACCGATACTAGGCGAACAAAAAGCGAATTGTCAAGTACTTCTTTCACCGCGACTCCTTCCGCTCCCCGCTCTTTGGCCCGGTCTTGCTGAGGCGCGCCAACACGGCAATTGGTCACTCCGGATTGGCCGCGCCGCGGTGAGACTTCGCCGAGGGGCTTGAACAGCCCGCAGAGAAGGGACAGAATGGCGGTATGGCGCACCAATTTACCACCTCTTACTTGAAGGATTCTATGGATGTTTTTTTCTACTACAAGAAACTGGGCGAGCGGGCCATGGCTCAATGTCCCGACGAAGCGCTCTCGACGACACTCGATGCCGAGTCTAATTCGATCGCCATCATCGTGAAACACATGGCCGGAAACATGCGCTCCCGCTGGATCGATTTTCTAACTACCGACGGCGAAAAGCCCGACCGAAACCGCGACACCGAATTTGAAGATCCCCCAAGAACGCGCGCGGAATTGATGGAAATGTGGGAGCGCGGCTGGAAACATGTTTTCGGCGCGCTTGCCCCGCTCGGTGATGAAGACTCAGTTCGAAAGATAACCATCCGCACGGAACCGCACTCGGTGATGCAAGCGATCAATCGCCAGGTCGCACACTATTCCTACCACGTTGGGCAAATTGTCTTCCTGGCGAAGCATTTTGCGGATAGCCAATGGCAAACCCTTACGATCCCGAAGAAAAAGTCAGGCGAGTTCAACAGCCGGGTAGCTTCCGGCGAGCTTTCGCAGCGCTAGCGCCGGTTTCCCCTGCCACGAAAAATCCGATACCCTTCTTGAATAATGGCGACGCTGTTTGAGATGGAGCCGCTCGGTGAGAGCGGCCTGAAGCTCAACGAAGCGCAGGAGCGCGCCATCACCCATGGCCAAGGACCGCTGCTGGTTATTGCCGGGGCGGGTACCGGAAAAACACGCGTCATCACCGAACGCATCCGGCATCTCCTGCAATCGGATGACACACTTTCCGGCGAAAATATTCTCGGCCTGACGTTCACGAAGAAAGCGGCCGGGGAGATGAAAGCTCGCGTGGTGAAGGCCACCGGTGAGCGCGGCAAAGCGGTGACCCTGGCGACGTTTCATTCCTTCTGCGAGACGCTGCTGGTAGAAGCCGACCCGCAACACGTGATGCTGGACAAGTTCGACCACTGGATTCTGCTTCGACGGAATCTGCGGCGGCTACGTCTGGAGAAATACAGGAGACTGGCGGATCCCGGCCAATTCCTGAACGATTTCGTGGAATTCTTTTCTCGATGCCAGGACGAACTGGTGACCTGCGAAGACTATCAGCGCTATGCGGACGGACTGGCGGGGCGGCTTGAAGCAGCGCGGGAAACGCTCGACCAAGACACATTCGCGGAACACCTGGAAACGGTTGCATTACAACAGGAACTTGCCCGGGCGTACCGGGCCAGCGAAGAGCTCCTGCGCGAGAAGAAGCGGGTTTCCTTTGGCTCGCTAATCACCGGGGCGGTTGGGCTGCTGGAGCGGGACCGGGGGCTGCGCGAGACGCTGCAAAAAAGATACCGCTACATCTTGGTGGATGAATTTCAGGATACGAACATCGCGCAGCTCCGGTTGTTGGAGCTCCTGGCTACGCCTACGAGGAATATCGTGGCGGTCGGCGACGACGACCAAGCGATTTACCGCTTTCGCGGGGCTTCGTTCGGGAGTTTTAAATTATTCTTGGAGCGGTTTGCGGGATGGAAGCAAGGCCAAGACTCGACGCCGTTTCGCGTGACATTGACGGAGAACTATCGCTCGACACCGAATATTCTGCGCGTTGCGATGCAAGTGATCGCGCAGAATGCGGTGAGCGCCGACTTCCCAAAGAAAGTCCTGTCCCCCAACAGGACCGCGGGCGAAAAGATCCGCATCGTCGAGTTGGCAACACCACAACAAGAATCGCTATGGGTGGCGGCCGAACTCGAGCGCATTCATGAAGCGGGGCGGCGCTGGAAGGATTTTGCAGTGCTGTACCGCCAGCACGCGCATCGCGATCATCTGGTGGAAGAGTTATCACGACGAAAGATTCCGTTTGTGATCACGAAACTCTCCATCCTTGAACACCCCGTGGTGAAGGACGTGCTGGCGTACCTGCGGCTGATCGCCACGCCGTACGACGACATTGCTTGCGCACGGGTGTTGGGGGCGCCGGCGTGGCACCTAGTGGCGGCGGATTTGGTGCGCCTGGCGGAGCGTGCGCGAAAAGACAAACGGTCGATCTACGACATCTTGCAACCGCCCCAGGGGCAATTGGCCTTCGACCAGTGGCAAGCGGCGCTGGGGCAACTGGTGGAGTTTATTTCGTCGCAGAGAAAAACACTCAAGCGCTCGACCGCGCGGAAGATTCTGGGCAGCCTGACGGAGTGGCTGGACGTAGCGCAGCGCGCGAAGGAACACGACCGAAAATACGTGACGCGACTGGCAGAATTCATGAAGGAGTGGGAACCAAAGAGCGAAACGCGCGGACTGCCGGAGTTTATAGAGTATCTGGATTACTACACTCAGGCCGGCGGAGCGGTGAGCCTCGAAGAGGACCCGCCGGGAGACGCGGTGCAGTTGATGACCGTGCATGGAGCAAAGGGGTTGGAGTTTCCGCACGTGTTTCTGCTGCGCGTGAACAATCGCGCCTTCCCGGCCACCGAGAGGTCGCGGGTGTTCGAATTCCCAGTGGAGCTTATGAAAGAGGGTGGCCCCGCCGAGCAGTTTCATATTCAGGAAGAGCGGCGGCTGTTTTACGTGGCGCTGACGCGCGCCGAAGAACGGCTGACGATCACGACAGTGACGGAGAAAAAGGGGAAAGTGCCGGTATTCATCGAAGACATCCTGATGGAACCGACGGTAAAGCGGCAAGACGTGCGTCAGATGATGCCGAAACCGCTTCCCACGGGACTAGAGGATCGGGCGCGGGAAAGCGGTTCGGAAGATGCGTTGCTCTTCCCCGCCATGGCCGAGCCGGCAAGGATTTTTTCGCGCATTGCGGATTGGGCGGAGGAGTTTCATCCACCGGCCGCAGAGCCCCTGACCCTCAGCCCTTCGGCGGTGAACGGTTACCGCACCTGCCCGCAGCGGTATTTGTTCGGGTATTTGTGGTCGCTGCGGGAAGGGCCGAAGGCAGCGATCAGTTTTGGGGCGGTGATGCACACGACCATCAAACGGTTTGTAGATCAACTGCGCAAGGGCGTGAAGCTGCCATTTGACGAACTGCGGAGGATTTTTGAGACGGAATGGAATTCGAAGGGGTTTCAAGACGATTATCAGGAAGGAGAATACCAGAAGGATGGGCTGGAGCAATTGCGGGTGTTTCACGAGGGCCTGATGGCGGAAGCGCCGCATGTGTTGGAACAGGAGAAGGCGTTTGAATTGCCGCTGGAGAATAATGTCGTCATCAAGGGGCGGATCGACCAGATCAATTCACTTGGTAACAATCGGGCGGTGGAAATCGTGGACTACAAGACGGGGCGGCCGAAGAAGGATGTGGACGCCCAGAAGGATTTGCAGCTGAGTTTGTACGCGCTGGCCGTGAAGGAGATTTTGGAGCTGCAGCCGGTACGGCTGGTGTTTCATTACTTGCAGAACAATCAGCGGCAGGAGACCACCCGGGAAGCGCAGCAGTTGGATGAGGCGCAGAAAATTGTGCAGCAGGCTGCTGCGGACATTCGAGCCGGAGCATTTCCCGCCAAGCCCGGTTTCGTCTGCCGCAATTGCGCCTACCAGCCAATCTGCCCGGCACATGAAGAAGCCCTGAGTGCTGCTGCGAACGCCACCGAGTTCTTCTAATTCTTTCTGGAAAAGAACGTCAGCTGCGAATCAAAAAATGTACTTGTTTCTTGGGACCGTGCTCCCCTACTCGCAATTCGTGCCGTGGATCATCGCACACGGACCGAACTTCGGGCTTCTCTTCCGACAACTCTTTGCCAACAGAGTCAGCGCATTCTTCGGGTTGGACGTTTTGGTCCCGGCCATAGTCCTGCTGAGGTTCATCAGCGTGGAAGGCAAACGCCTAAGCATGCGTCTGTTATGACTGCCAATCGTCGGGCTATTCACGGTGGGCGTGTCTGTCGGCTTGCCGCTCTTTTTGTATCTTCGCGAACGCGCGCGGGAAGGATCACCAGGAGCAGTTGGCGGTGTACCGACGGCCAAGTCCTGATGGAATCAGTCATCGGCAGTTTGCCTGACAGAAGGAAAAAAGGCACCCCAACCCGCGTCAGGGCGCCTGTCCCGCCGAAAACTGTTAGCGAGGTCCTACTTCCCTTTTTTCGGGCCCTTTTTCTCGTCCTTCTTGGCCTTTTTCTTCATTCGAATTTCCTCCTCACGCTCAGCGCATGACCGGCGTCACCGCCAGCCATTCGTCCTTGACCCCATATACGAGCGGTCTCGGCAAGAGTCAAGACAATATTGCAGGAAAATGAAAAACAGGTTATCTCGGTGTGGCCCCGGGGTAATAACCCTCGCGGGTCAGGATGGTAAGCCCTTCGCGCCTTACACGGACCTCGATGGAATGGTATTCCGCGCCGCGGTCCGTTCCGCTGGGCGTGTAGGCTAGCGTGTACTGATTGCGGGCCTCTTCGGTGACTCTGGCGTACAGTTCCTCCATCGCCCGGCTCTTCAAACCATAGTAGACGTCGCCGCCCGTGTCATGAGCGTATTTGGAAAGTCGCTCGAAACGTCGCTCGAAAAAAGCGCTGCCCACGCCCACTCCGTAAACCGCGATGTTGTAGCGCAGCAGCTCCTTCAGCACGGTGTCATAGTTATTCACATTAAACTTTGGGCCGTTCAAGCCATCGGAAATCAGAAAAATAATCTTGCGCCGCTGGCGCTCCGGATCACGGTCCTTGAGCAACTGGGCCGCAGCGTACACCGCATCATCCAGAGCCTTGGTCGGCTGGCCCTTGATGTTCAACGTAGGGCCGGTCATGTTCGGCGCATCTCCAATGGCAGAGTGCCCGTTAATCGACGGGCCGTTGCTGATGGCCGGGCTCGAAGGTCCCGCGGAAGGCTCGTCGTCCAAATGCGTCCGCTTCAACTCGGTGAGGAGTTTGTCCTGGTCGTTGATGAAGCCCTTCCCCACGTGGAAAAACTGGTCAAATCGGCAGACGAAGGCCTCATCGTTCAAGGCCAGGCCGGCAACCACGGACCGCAGACTTTCACTAACTTGCTTGGCATCCTTCGATTTCAAGTCGTTGTCAATCAACAGAACCATGGAAATGGGAACAGGTTCCGCTCCGAAGTAAACGACCTTCTGTTCGACGGTATCCTCGAAGATTCGAAATTCGTCTCGCCGCAGGTCGGCGATCAACCTCCCGGACCCGTCCTTCACAGTGACGGGCACCACAACTTGGTTGACCGAGAAAGTAATTCTGCCTTGCCTGTTCTCTTGCGCAAGCGGCGGAGGGTTTTGTCCCGGAGCAGCGGGGGTAGTGCGCGGTTGGGGTCCTGGCGCACCAAGCTGGGCGAGTAGCCCGGTGAGTCCGCAAACCATCAGGAGGGTTTTTCGTAGACTTTTCATGGTCCTCAAGCCAAACTTCGTATTGAAATTATCCGCGCGGTTGATTTCGGCCACGCATCCATCGCACCACTTCGCGGCATCCTACAAGGCGGCAGGACCCCGCGGGGATTTTCGGGTCGGGCATCTCTCGCAAAGGAAAGTATACATGCCTTCCATGAACAAGGTTGTGACGCAGTGCGCAGCAGCATTGGTTGTCTGCACGCTGGCCCTGCCGGTGCTCGCCCAGGAGCCCTCCGCACCAGGCGGGGTGATCAAGTCGCAGGTAAGTCTGGTGAACCTGTTTGCCACGGTGCGCGACAAAAACAAAAGGATCGTGCCCACACTGAAGCAGGAAGACTTCAGGATTTCCGAAGACAATCGGGACCAGAAAATCGCATTCTTTTCGAGAGAAGTAGCCCTGCCGATCACCCTCGCGATGCTGCTTGACACTTCCGGCAGCGAGCAGGACATGCTGGCTTCCATTCAAGACGCCGGGAGCCAGTTCATCGCACGCATCATCCGCAAAGGCGACGAGGCGCTGGTAATGTCTTTCGACGCCAATGTCGATCTGCTATCGGATTTTACGGACGAACGCAGCCAATTGGAACGCGCCATTCATAAGACCAGGATCAACGTACCGGATCAGGGAGCCAGGGTGGGAAATCCGGGACCAATCGGATCGCGGCAAATCACCGGCACAGCTCTCTATGATGCGATCTACCTGGCGTGCGGCGAAAAACTCGCTACCGAAGCCGGGCGCAAAGCAATTGTCATCGTCACCGATGCCGAGGACGTAGGTAGCAAGGTGAAACTGGAAGAAGCGATCGAAGCGGCTCAGCGCACGGACACCGTGATTCACATCTTGCTCGTGGTGGATCCGCGATATGGCGGCAACCCTGGCGTGGCTCACAAGCTGGCGGAGGAGACTGGCGGACGCATGATTTCCGTTCGTTCGGAGAAAAAGCTGATGGAAGCCTTTGATGAGATCTCCCAGGAGCTGCGCAGCCAATATACGCTGGGCTACTATCCCACGAACTCGACGCAGGACGGAAAATTCCGTAGAGTCAAAGTCGAAACCGCTGCGAAGGATTTAAAGGTCCTCACCCGCAAGGGCTACTACGCACCCAAGGGGTGAGGCCTGTAAACTCTACGCGGCAACACAAAACACGGGCTCCCACAGCAAATGCGTGTCCCCGCTCAAGTCCCTCTGCAGATACGAAGCCAGCCAAACGATTACTATCAATGATGTTCGCAGCATCCGCCGGCAGGGTCTGCGGCCTTAGCTGGCTGCCGGTACTCTGCCTTCGCGTCCACCCGGTAGGCTTCGTCATACTTGTCATGGTGCCGCACCCAGGCCATTCCATGCTTCAGCCCAGCCTCGTCGCGCCCCCTTGGCGTTAGGTCCAGCCAGTTGTATGCCCCGATGAGTATGTCCAGCCCGCGAGCGTAGCTCGAATAGGTGTGGAAAATGTTCCCGGCCTGATCCTTGTAGAACACGCTCGTGCCGGGCCTTTCCTCGCTCGGGAATTGCTGCATGGAATAGTTGTAGTACACCTGGCCCTTCTCTAATTCCTCCTTTGTCATCGACGCCTGGTAGTCATAGTTGAAGTCGGTGGCATTCGACGACACCCAGGGAAACCGCCAGCCCATGCGCTTCTTGAACGCCTCGATCTGCCCAAGCGGCGCCCGCGAAACCACCGCCAGCCGTACATCACGCGCCCCCAGGTGCACCACACTGCCGTCAATATGGTCGGAAATGAACGAGCAACTCGGGCAGCCTTCCGCCCACCCAGGGCCGAACATGAAGTGATACACAATCAGCTGGCTTTTGCCGCCGAAAAGATCGGCCAGCGTCTCCTTGCCCTTCGGTCCGTCGAAGATATAGGCCTTCTCAACCCGCTCCCAAGGCAGTTCGCGACGTTGTTGGCTCAATTCGTCGCGAAGCCGCGAGAACTCCTTCTCTTTCTTCAACAGGTCTTGGCGCGCGGCCAGCCATTCGGCCGGCGACACGACTTTCGATGGTTTCATCGCGCTCGTTGTCATGCTTGATTCTCCTTTCAAGTTTGTCCACCCTGGGGGAAAAGCGCACCCGATCCAGCGACTCCGAAGCCAGCCGTACGCTGGAGTGAATGCGGGAGCTGGGCACTGTCCGGCCCACACAAACTCCCGTATTCATTCGCCGTTCACCGAATAGAGAGCCGGCCTCGAGCTGAATTTTAGCCGCCCGCGGCGTGCGCCTTGGGTGTCTGCAATGCCTGTTGCATTTGTGCCAGCAACTTGCGAATCGCCGCGTTTGACCCGGGGTTGCGCTTCTCGCGCCAAGCCTCGAGGCGTTGCGACTGTTCTTCGAGGTTGCTGAGAAACGTCGGGCTGCTAAACATCGCCCGCCACGCACCGATCATCGGCTTCACCTGTTCCCAAACGGCCCATTGCTCCCCGCTGTTTTCGAAGAAGAGGTCTTCCTCGATCAACCCGCGGTTTACGATGCTCGCCACCATTTCCCAATAACTGAGCACCATGCGCATGTACGCGTTTTCCTTGCTGCCGGGAGGACAGACGCGCATCACGTCCTCCTCGTTTTTGACATGGAAATTGGCCGAGAACCATTCCCGCGCCTCGCGCAGCCGTGGCTCGCGCCGCTCTTCGTACAGCCGCAACATCAAATTGACCTGTTCGCTCGTTACTTGACCCATGTTTCCTCCTTTGAATTTGGTTTCTTTGCGCCGTTCTTCGCACCAACCTTCTTCACCACGACCGCGGCTAGCCTGCCGGTAGACATCACGCTGGCGATCATCAACGCCGCGCTCGCCAGGCATGCTGGACACATAGGGTTTCTCCTTGCGCAGCAGTCGCGTTCACCGCGAACGCGCCGTTTCTGCCCTCTTCCGTACACCTTCATGAATATGCCCCCAGCCCTTGGTAACTCCTTTGCGGTGCTCCTCCTGAATCAGTCCCAGCGCCGAGTGCCGAAACTGAATCAGGGTTCCGTCATCTACTTCACTCAAGCGGTACTGCACATTGGAGACGACCGGATAAGACATGAACAACGGCCCGCTGATTTCCAGTAACGTCGGCCGTTTGATGGCTTGCACGTTTCCCCAGAAATGGCCGTTGCCGTCGCCCAGGTCGCGATACCACCTGCCGCCCGGCCACGGCTCGATCTTCATGGGCATAGGCTTATCTTCCGCCGTTTCGTTGCTGGGTCCGAGCTGCTCCAGGAGCGCGGCAAACGTGGCATCCAGCGGAGCGCGTACCTGGATCTCCTCCGTGATATTCAGCGTCAAATCCTCAATTCTTGCTGCTGTCGAGATCATTTTTCCTCCTTGAAGTGAACTCCGGCCCCCCGTCGTTTGACGGATTGTTCTTGCGTTCGGCACGTTCCTTCACCCGGCTCAATTGATGCCGCCAGTAGCGCTCGAAAGTACTCGTCCATTCGTGAAGAGGCCGGATGGCCTCGGCGTTGGTGCGGTAAAGCATGCGCCGGCCGTCGCGGCGCACATTGACGAGGCCGACCTGCAGCAAAACACGCAGGTGCTTCGAAACCGATGGCTGCCCGAGCCCCAGCGAATCGACAATCTCCCCCACAGGCCGCTCCCCTAACGCAATGTAGTTCAGGATGGCCCGCCGCCGCGGCTCCGCCACCGCATTGAAAGCATCCGAAGTTGTCGCCGCTCTTGCCATGGGCTCGACATTACATTCCCATATGGGCATATGTCAAGCAGTTTTTTCCCCCTTCTCCGGATACCCCTGTGCGATCAAGGTGGCGCTTCGTTTGGCCTGTGGCGGCCATTGCTACACGTATTTCTCGGTTCGCCCTCACTGTCGCGGGAAGGTGAATTCGCCGGATGGGTCGCGCTCCTTCAAAGCGGTCACCTTGCCGTTCTCCATGGCGAACTCATAGATAACGTCGGCGAATTGCGGGGTCCTGAACTTCAGACCCTTTATAGGAATCAACTTCAGAGGAGGTCCGCCCGGAAAGGACAGCGAGAGCCCGGCTCCGGGCTGATAGAGCACCTCAAATTTAACTTTGGTCGGAGTTACGTACCCACCCGCGAGTCTTTCGAACAGTGCCGGGTCCAACGTATCAGGCTTGCGCGTAAAAACGACTTCGGCCTGATCGAGTGAGATCACCGCGCTATCAATATCTCCTTGAGGGTTTGTCCGGAAATTAACGGAGAACTTCCCATACTGTTCGTCATCCGGCGTGTCGAAACGGTCGTAATGGAAATGGCTCATCGGAAACTGGAATTCGTGAAAACCGAATTGCAAGGTGTCACTCTTGAGCGCAATCTTGAGGATGCCGTACGCCGGATTCTCATAGTCGCCGGCGTAGTCGGCCAGCGCGTGGGACGGTTTGGTGCTCGGAACGCGGTCGGCGCCGGCTTTCGACCGTGCTTCCGTGCTTGCTTTCTTGCCGGCAAGCCGCTGTTGAAGTCGGCGCTGGCTCCACGGCGTCTGGTCCATCCCGAGAAGCCGCTCGTACACATCGTAACTGACGATGTTGTACAGCGGGGCGCTGTGATCGCTGATCACCAGAACGATCACGCCGATCTTGTCGTTGGGCAGGAAAGAAACTTGCGAGTGGAAGCCAGGAAGATCGCCGCCATGATAAGTAATCAGATGCCCGCGATAGGCTGCGGTCTGGCGCCCCATGCCATAGGCCGGATTGAGTAGCTCCCAAAATCCCTGTGATTCCCCAAGCGTGTTTGGCAAACCAATGGCCGGTTGCAGCGTGGCTTTCAGCACATTTGCCGGCAGGACTTGTTTGCCGTTGTACTTTCCGTCGTTCATGAGCGCAATTAGCCAGTGGGAGAGTTCATCGATATTCGAAATGATGGCGCCCGCCGGAGCGACGCCCTCGGTGTCTTCATAATAGGGAATCTTGTATAGCTCGAACGAGTCGCGCTTTTCCCGGAAAGCCACGCCGTGGTCGGGATGCTGGGTCATATCGGAAATCGTGTAGGTGGTCGTATTCATGTCCAGGGGCGCAAAGATCTTCTCGCGCACGAACTGCTCCCAGGTTTTCCCCGATTTCAGTTCGATGATGTTACCGGCGGCAGCGTACATCAGGTTGTTGTACAGGAAGGTTTCCCGCATCGGCTCCTGTGGCTCGAGGTACTTCAGCTTTTCGAACAACTCCTTCCTCGTAAACGGCGACTTGAACCAGATCAAATCATGCCTCGTCACTCCGGTACGGTGCGACAACATGTCGCGCAGAGTGACGTTGTCATTGAGCTGATCGTTGTAAAACTGGATTGTCGGAACGGACTCACGTACCGGCTTATCCCAAGTCAGCTTTCCTTCTTCGACCAGCATGCCTGCGGCCACAGCGGTGAACAGTTTGGAGTTCGAGGCGATCTGGCACAGCGTCGCTGGCGTGAAGGGCAGCTTCTTCTCGTAGTCTCGATAACCATAGCCCTTGGCGAAAACCAGTTTGTCATTGACCACAATTCCCACGCCAATCCCGGGTGTATTCCAATCCTTCAGAACTTGGACCATGTAGGCGTCGAAGTCGCTCAGCTTGCCGCTGATGTCGGGCGCTTGCGCGCGAGCGCCAGGCACACAGGCCATCATCTCCAGCATCAGGGTGAGGAATAGGACGGCGCGAGCAACTCGGTTGGATCGCTGTTTGCTATCGCAAAATTTGTAATGGCAGAACATCAGGCGGGAATCTCCTCTCTGGTTAGTTCGAAGGGGAAATGCTCGAGCATTGTATAACCCGGTTGAGGATTCGCAAGGTCGAAAGAGCCACCCAACGACGGCGGTGTGATTCCAGAATCTCCGTCGTCCATTCGCCTCCCCTGGAGATCCGTCTCCCCTAAGGCCGACCTGGCCTTGCCGGCAGGGCCGCTACTCCGTCTTGGCGTTTGAGACCGGGGCTTTTTTTTGGCCGAGCGAGCCTTTTTTCCGTTCCTGTCACACTAGGGGGTGGGATCGGCGAGAGAATTGCGCAAGAGTGGGAGAAATGGCTTGTTGGTATTCTTCAGCTTTTCTTCAAGCCGCGACGTGCAGTCACAATCGCCGCAGGCCCAGGGCTCGGAGCCGTTCTCGTCGCGGCATTTGCTGCGGTCATGCGCGTCCTGCACTTTAACGAGGTCAAAATACTCTTCCCAGTAAGGACACTCTTCCTGGAGCGGCGTGGGGCAGTAGCAGACCTCGACCCACCGAACCGTCTGGTCCGGACAGACCCGCGCCTCATTCATGTTGCGCA
>WNFS01000271.1_pt1 | contig 37585 bp, 38 predicted proteins | sample 5400141 | NCBI WGS metagenome assembly WNFS01 (sample SAMN13153358, study PRJNA577476) | soil metagenome | isolation source: 60 cm saprolite under Madrone tree | place: USA:California | collected 2016-06-14
CATCGCCGGCGGGACCTACAGCGACGAGCACGTCCTGCCCCAGCTCGGCGACGAGTCGATCGGCGTGATCAGCGCCCATCACTACTCGGCGGCGCTCGACACGCCCGCCAACCGGCGCTTCCGCGAGGCCTTCGAGAAGAAGTACAACCGCCTGCCGTCGTTCTACTCGGAGAACTGCTACACGGGCGCCCGCGTCGTGGCCGAGGCGGCCAGGGCCGTGGGCGGTCGCGTGGAAGACCGCGCCGCCTTCATGGCTGCGCTCCGCGCCGTCGCGATCAACGACGCGCCGCGCGGGCCGATCAAGATGGACCCCTACGGCAACCCCACGCAGAACATCTACATCCGAAAGGTCGAGCGCGTGGGGGGAAAACTCCAGAACACCGTCATCTACACGTACCCGGCGGTCAGCCAGTTCTGGAAATACAACCCGGAGGAGTTCCTGAAGCAGCCGGTGTACTCGCGGGAGTTCCCGCCCTGCCGCTTCTGCTGAGGGCCGCTATGGTTCGAAAGCATCTGCTCGAGTGGCAGTGGAGCGACTATGCCGCCAAGCACCGCAATCGCGTGAACCTCTTGCTGCACGTCGTCGCGGTTCCGCTCTTCCAGATCGGCACGGTGATGCTGCTCTACGCGCTGATCAGGGTCTCCGGAGCCGCGGGGGCTCTCGCGATCGTCTGCATGGTGGCCGCGCTCGTGGCTCAGGGGCGAGGCCACAAGCTGGAGCGCGAGACACCGGTACCGTTCGACGGGGCCGCCGATTTCGTCAGCCGCTTCGTCGCCGAGCAGTGGGTGACGTTTCCCCGCTTCGTCCTCTCAGGAGCGTGGTACCGAAACCTGACCGCCGGGGACAGCCGCTAGGGCAACCTTCAGTCCAGAATGAAGGTGACCTCGATCGTGGTCCGGTACTCGGTGATCTTGCCCTTCTCCACGTGGGCCTTCTGCTCGATGACGTGAATGCCGGTGACGCCTCGCAAGGTCTTGTTGGCCCGCTTCACCGCTTCGTCCGCCGCGGCCTGCCAGCTTCTCGGAGATGACCCAATGATCTTGGTGACCCGTGCCACTGCCATAGGTTGACCTCCCATCGACCCGGCTCTGACGAGCGGGCCGACCGCCGAACCGTGACACTGCCGAACGTGCGCCGGAGTCTAGACGTGCCCGTGATGGTCGCGTAAGAGGGTAAGGCGCGGCGGGCCGCTTGGTCAAGGGCTCGGCGCGGGCGCGGGAACTAGAGGGCGGCGGGGGCGGACTCGGCGCGCGCCAGGCCGAGCTCCCAGTACCCCTGGAAGACTTCCCACACTTCGGCCGGGGTCTTCGTCTGGAAGATGCGGGCGCGGCAGTCGGCCGCGCGCACGAGCCCTTCTGTGTACCAGGCGAGATGCTTTTTCATCTGCGAGAGCGCGTAGCGGTCGAAGCAGTGCTCCCGGATCAGCGCCATGTGACGGCGGATGATCCGGTCCTTGTAATCGCGCTGGGCGTCGGCATCGAGCGCATCGAAGCCCTCGTCGAAGATCCAGGGGCTGCCGAGCGCACCGCGCCCGATCATCACCGACGCGCAGCCCGTCTCCTCCGCCATCCGCCGCGCCTCGGACGTCGAGTGCACGTCGCCGTTGCCGGTGACCGGGATGCGCACCGCCTCGACCACCTCTCCGATGATGGCCCACGGCGCCTTGCCGGTGAAGCGCTGCGAGCGCGTGCGCGGGTGGACCGTGATGGCGTCCACGCCTTCGCTCTCGGCCATGCGCGCCACCTCGACGGCATTCAGGTGCAGGTCGTCCCAGCCGCCGCGGATCTTGATGGTGAAGGGGACCGCGATCGATTGCCGCATGGCGCGCAGGAGGCGCGCGGTGCCGGGCACGTCCTTCATGAGCGCGGCGCCCTTGCCCTTGCCGGTGATCTTGGGCATGGGGCAGCCCATGTTCAGGTCGATGATGTCGGCGCCAAGCTCTTCGCAGCGGAGCGCGGCACGGATGAGAGCCTGCGGATCCTTGCCGAGGAGCTGCATCGCCAGCGGCTTTTCCTGAGGGTAGTACGCCGCCATGTCGCCCGAGCGCGGCGTGTCCATCACGAGGGCGAAGGCGTCGATCTCCTCCGTCGTAGTCAGGCCGCTGCCGCATTCCTTGGCGATGAGCCGGAAGGGCGCATTGGAGATGGCCGCCATGGGCGCCAGGCGGCAGAGCTCGGTGATCTCGATCTGTCCGATCTTCATGATGGAGCCGGGTTCAGGCCCGGGTCACCCAATATACACCGGCCGCGACGGCGGCCGACAATCAGCTCATTGGCCACTTGGAGAGCGGGAATGTGATGCCGGTGCGTGCCTGTAACTTCTCCCCGATCTCCTGCACCTTCCCGAAGAGGCGCGTCTCGTCCACGAAGGTCTGCCGGTAGGCGTCCACCACCACGCGGCCGTCCACCACGACCGTGTGCACGCTGCGGCCGTCGGCGTTGTAGACCAGGTTGTTCACGGGGTTCCAGATCGCCTGCCACTCGGGGCGAAGCGTGTCGAAGCAGACGAGGTCGGCCTTCTTGCCGGCCTCGATCGAGCCCAGCTCGTCGCCCAGGCCGAGCGCCTGCGCGCCATGCAGGGTGGCCATCTCGAGGGTCGCTTCCGCCGGCACCAGCCGCAGATCCTGGCGCGCGTCCTTGTACTGGATGGCCGCCATGTTCATGGTCCGCACCATGTCGAGGTGATTCGAGTTGTTCGGCGAATCGCAGCCGAGCGCGATCTTTACGCCCCGGGCCAGGAACTCCGGCATGCGGCCGTGCTCGGGGATGCCCCGGCCGCTCTTGGCCCCTTGCACGGGGCACATCGCCACCGCCGTGCCCGTCCGCGCGATGGAGTCGATCTCGCCCTCGTCGAGACCGAAGCAGTGGGCCAGCAGCACGTTCGGCCCGACCACGCCGATGGACTCGAGATAGCCGGTCGGAGTGTGGCCGTAGCGCGCCTGTGACTCCTGGCGCGCTTGCTGCCCGCTGTTGTGGTGCAGGGTCAGTCCCACGCGGTGCTCGTCCGCCACCCGCTTGAGCGACTTCAGCAATTCCGTGCTGCACGTCTCGTAGGAAAACGGCATGGTCCAGGCGCGGATGCGCCCGTCGAGCCGCCCGTTCCACTTGGCGATGAACGATGCCGAGCGGGCCACGGCCTCCGGAGCCGGGAAGCGCGGCAGCGTCCACGGCGCCTCCTGGTCCGTCACGCATTCGCCTAGGATCACGCGAATGCCCGAGTCCTGGTAGGCCTGGAGGCACGCGTCGGGGTACTTCGTGCTGCCGGGATCCAGGAAGCACACGGTGCCGTTCTTCAAGAGCTCCACCAGACCGAGCAGCGTCGCGTGGTATTCCTCCTCCTCGGTCATGGCCGTCTGGAGATTGAACACGTGCACCAGGGGACTTGCTTGCTCGTCGGGGAAGATGCCGCGCACCGGATGGGCGTAGCTGATGTGCATGTGCCCGTTGAGCAATCCCGGCGTGACCACCATGGCACGCCCGTCGATGACGCGATCCGCGCGCTCGTCCTGGAGCTCCGCGGCCTTGCCCACGCGGCTGATGCGCCCCTGCTCCACGAGCACGGCACCGTCACGGATGATGCGCCGCTGGGGATCGAGGGTGAGGAGATACAGGATGTGATCGATCTTGAGGCTCTGCGCCGCCATGTGGAGACCGCCTCCTTGGAGCTCCGGGTGACGAATCGACCGGAGTCTACGCTCCCCGACCGAGGCTTGTCCATCGCGCGAGCCGCCGCGATGCGCTATCATCGCGGCCCATGCCGACAGAGACGTCGGAGCCCGCGCTCGGCAATGCGCGTCGCTGGGCCATCACGGCCTCCGTGATGCTGGTGTCGATCCTTCAGATCCTCGACACCAGCATCACCAACGTCGCGCTTCCCCATATCCAGGGCGCCCTCTCGGCCGGACTCGACGAAGTCTCCTGGGTGCTCACGTCCTACCTGGCCGCCAACGCCATCATCCTGCCCGCCACGGGCTGGCTGACCGCGCGCCTCGGACGGCGGCGCTTCTTCCTCCTCTGCACGCTCCTCTTCACCGTCAGCTCTTTCCTGTCGGCCATCGCGCCCTCGGTGGAGTTCTTGATCGCGGCCCGCATTCTCCAAGGCCTGGGCGGCGGGCCGATCATCCCCATCGCGCAGGCCGTGCTCTGGGAGATCTTCCCGCCGCGGCAGCGGGGCATGGCCATGGCGGTGTGGGGGATGGGCATCGTGCTGGCGCCGACATTCGGGCCCACCGTGGGCGGCTGGATCGCCGACAACTGGTCGTGGCGGTGGATCTTCTACATCAATTTGCCCATCGGCGTGGTCGGCTTCTTCGCGGCGAGCATCTTGCTCTTCGACTCGCCGCAGGCCAAGCGGGCCGGCCGCGTGGATCTGCTCGGCCTCGTCCTGATGATCGTGGGCTTCGGCGGACTCCAGCTCGTGCTGGACCGCGGCGAGCGGGAGGACTGGTTCGACTCGGGGATGATCACGATGCTGGCCGTGCTGGCGGTCGCGACCCTTGTCGCCTTCGTGATCCGCGAGCTGACCGCCGACGAGCCGCTGCTCGACCTGGGCGTGCTCGCCGACCGCAACTTCACCCTGGGCTCGCTGGTCATGTCCATGGCCGGCTTCGGCTTCTACGCGAGCATGCTGCTGCTGGCCCTCTACACCCAGAAGCTCATGGGCTACGACGCATGGACGTCGGGCCTGGTGCTGGCGCCGAGCGGGCTCGGACAGGCGGTGATGCTGCTGGTGGTGGGGTATGCCGTGAACCGCTTCGATCAGCGGATCGTGCTCGCGTTCGGCGTGCTCATGAACGGGCTGGCGACGTACATGATGTCGAACGTCACCTTGAGCATCGACTTCTGGTCGCTCGCCCTGCCGCGCCTCGTGCAGGGAGTGGGCATGGGCTGCATCTTCGTGCCGCTCCAGATGCTGGCCTTCGCGTCGGTCCCCATCCGGCACCTCCCCAACGCGACGGCGCTCTTCAGCGTGGTCCGCAATATCGGCGGGAGCGCCGGGGTGGCCATCTCGACCACCCTCCTGACCCGGCGGGCGCAGATGCACCAATCCGTCCTCGTCGCCAACGCCCATGTGTGGGCCCCGGAGACGACCGAACGCCTGCGAACGTGGACTCAGCATTTTCAGGCGCAGGGAGCGGACGCCATCACCGCGGGCCAGCAGGCCACGGCCATGCTGTACAGGGAGACGCAGACCCAGGCCCAGGTCCTCGCCTTCATGGACGACTTCCGCCTGCTCGCCGTGATGTACGCGTGCCTGGTCTTCCTGATCTTCTTCATGCACCGCACGCGGGCGGAGCGCGCCGAGCGGACGGGGCCTGCCGACGAGCGGGCCGTCGCGGCCGTCCCGGCGGAGTGATACAGTTCCCTCCTATGGCACAGGCAATGACGGCGGCGGCTCTCAAACTACTGCTTGGCGTGCAGGCCACGTGCGCCCTGATCGATGTCCGGGATCCCGGCGAGTACAACGACGCGCACATTCCGGGCTCGAGCCTCGTCCCCCGCCGCCAGCTCGAGTTCCGCCTGCCGCGGCTGGTGCCGTTCACCGGCACGCAGGTGATCGTGTGCGACGACGACGGTCGCCGGGCGGCCCTGGCTGCGGCAACTCTCGAGGGCATGGGGTTCCGCCAGGTCGCAGTGCTCGAGGGCGGCATCAACCGGTGGACGACGGAAGGTTACCCGACCGAATGGGGCGTCAACGTCCCGAGCAAGGACTTCGGCGAGAAGATCCAGGTCGTGCACCACGTGGCCGAGATGCACCCGGAAGAGCTGCACGCCCGGCAGCAGCGGGGCGAGAAGATCGTCCTGCTCGACTCGCGCACGCCCGAGGAGCACCGGCGAGCCACCATCCCGGGCGGCCGCAGCGCTCCCAACGGAGAGGTGGCCCTGCACATCGCCGATCTGGCGCCGGACCCCGAGACGACAGTCGTCGTGCACTGCGCGGGACGGACTCGCAGCATCGTCGGCGCACGGCTCCTGCAGCGCATGGGGTACTCGAACGTCTTCGATCTGCGCAACGGTACCATGGGCTGGATGATGGCGGGTCTCGAGCTCGAGGCGGGTTCGACGCGCCTCGAGCTGCCCGCGCCGTCGGCGGAGGCGCTGGCCAAGGCCGAAGCCTTCGCCAGCCGCATCGCCGGCGAAGACGGCGTGCGGTCGCTTTCGGTTCCCGCCCTTCGGGAGCTGATGGGCCGGGCCGATCGCGAGAACGTCTACCTGATCGACGTCCGGACCTCGGACGAATACGCCCGCGGGCACATCCCGGGCTTTCAGTGGTTCCCCGGCGGCCAGGCCGTGCAGCGCGCGGACGACCTCGTGGCCGTGAAGAACGGTCAAGTGGTCTTCGCCTGCGACGGGCGCGTGCGGGCGACGGTTGCCGCGTCCTGGTACCGCCAGATGGGCTTCCCTAATGTTCACGTGGTGGACGGCGGCACGAAAGCCTGGGTTGCAGGCGGGCAGGCGCTGGCCAAGAGCGCGGCTACGAGCGGGCCCCGGGGCTACGATGAGGGAATCGGCGGCGCGCTGCCGGCGGGGTACGAAGCCGCCAAGGCCCAGGTCGAGCTCCTGGATCCGGCCAGCCTCGAGGCACGCCGGGCGGGATCACAGTCGCCGCTGGTGATCTTCGTGGACACGAGCCGCGAGTTCATCAATGGGCACGTGGCCGGGTCGCGGTGGGTGCCGCGCGGATGGCTGGAGCTGTCGATCGGCGACGTCGCGCCGTCGAAGGATACGCCCCTCGTCGTGACGTGCGGCAACGGCCTCAACTCCGTCCTCGCGGGAGCGACGCTCCGCGCGCTCGGCTACGCGCGCGTCGCCGTGCTCGCCGACGGGATGCAGGCGTGGCTTCGGGCCGGACTACCCGTGGAGCGCGGCCTCAGCGGCGTGATGAACCCGCCCAAGGACGTGCTGACCATGGGGACGGACCGCACCTGGGCGGAAGCCATCCAGTACCTGCGCTGGGAAGAAGAGCTCGGCAAGAAATACGGAGGACACTAGTGGAGACCGCAACCATGACCTACGAGTGCCTGCTCTACGAGGTGAAGGACGGCATCGCGACGCTTACCCTGAACCGTCCCGACCGGCTCAACGCCCTGGGCGGCACTCTGCGGGACGACCTCTTCGATGCCGTCACCCGCACGGCCGCTGATCCCGACGTGCGCGTGATGGTGGTGACGGGCGCCGGCAAGGGCTTTTGCTCAGGGGGAGACGTCAAGGCCATGGGCGAGGCCAAGTCGGGCCAGCGTGAGCGCCCGCTGCTCGAGAGGATCGCGCCGGGCCGCGACCGGACGCTGCTCGCGATGCGCGAAGCGCCCCAGCCCATCATTGCCGCGATCAACGGCGCCGCGGCGGGAGCGGGCATGAATCTCGCGCTGGGCTGCGACATCCGCATCGCCTCGACCGAGGCGAAGTTCGCCCAGGCCTTCGTCAAGCGCGGCCTGCATCCGGACTGGGGCGGCACGTATTTCCTGCCGCGCATCGTCGGCATGGCGAAGGCATGCGAGATGATCTTCACGGGAGACCTGATCGACGCCGCGGAGGCGCTGCGGCTCGGCATCGTGAGCCGCGTGGTCCCGCCGCCGGAGCTCCTGCCGGCGGCCTACGAGCTCGCGCGCCGGATCGCCGCCGGACCGCCCGTGGCGATCCGCCTCGCGAAGCATTCGCTCTACGCGAACGCGGACCTCGACCTGCGCGCGTCGCTTCAGAACGAGACGATGGCACAGAACGTCTGCTTCGAAACGGAGGACGCGGCCGAGGGCATTCGCGCATTCGGCGAGAAGCGCCCGCCCGTGTTCCGGGGACGCTGACCATGACCACCGCGCTCAGCATCGACGACCTGAGAACCCACATCGGACGGCGACTGACCGCAGCCGACGTCATCCACGCGGGGCCGGCCAACCTGCTGCGGCTGGCCCTGGGGCGGCCCGAAGCCGAGCTCGGGCCGGGCGACACGCTGCCGCCCGCGTGGCTCGCGCTCTATTTCCTGCCGCGCTTCGGGCCCGACGAGCTGCGCCCCGACGGCAGCCCGCTCGACGCCGGCGTGGTGCCGGCGATGCCGCTGCCGCGACGCATGTTCGCGGGCGAGAGCGTGCGCTTCCACCGTTCCCTTCGGATCGGCGATGCTGTCCGCCGCGAGACGGAGCTGGCCGACATGAGTGTCAAGAGCGGCGGAACGGGCACGCTCGTCTTCGCGACGGTCTTGAGCCGGGTTTTTGATCCCGACGGTCTGGCCATCGAGGAAGAGCGCCGCACGGTGTTCCGCGAGGAAGTCAAGGCGGGCGACCGCAACCAGGCCCCGCGCCGGGAGCCGGCGCCCGACGACGTGCCGTGGCGGCGCAAGGTGTTGGCCGACCCGGTTCTGCTCTTCAGGTACTCGGCGCTGACCTTCAACAGCCATCGCATCCACTACGACCGCACGTGGGCGACGGAGACCGAAGGCTACCCGGGCCTGGTCGTCCACGGGCCGTTGACCACGACGCTCCTCATCGACTTCGCCCGCGACTGCAACCCGGGCCGGACCGTGCGTGCTTACACGACCCAGGCGAGAGCGCCGCTCTTCGATACCGCGTCGTTCGAGCTGCGCGGCCGGCCCACGGCCGACGGGCGCGGCGCCCAGCTCTGGGCGGTGACGCCTGAAGGCACGATCGCGATGAGCGCCGAGATCCAACTCGACTGAGAGGAGTCGCGATGCTGCGTGACGTTTCGGCTGGCGGCTATCGATTCATTCCCGGCATCAGCGCGTTCTCATCGGGCGTGGTGGCGGACTCCGGCTGGGAGATCGTGCATGCGACGCTCGCGGCGCCCGTGCCGTGGCGCGACGGCTTCGCGCGCATCGACCGCCACCTGCGCGAGGCGGGGCGGCCGCGCGCCGCGCTCTGCGGCATCGAGCTGCGCAGCCCGGCGCCGTTTTCCTTCGGCGGCTTCGACGAATTCAACCAGGGCTATCGCGCGCTGCTCGCGGAATGGAAGATCCTGATTGGCGACGACAACCCCATCCCGCGCACCAATGTCTGCCCGGTTTCCGGAGCGCCGCGCGAGCCGTCGCTCTTCGCCTTCGACTACACCGTCGCCGGCACGACGCCCGCGCCGACCTTCGTGGTGGCGGGCGCGGGCGAGATGCGCGAGCGCGGGAAAGGCGCCGAGGGCATCGTCCGTCACGGCGATACGTCTCCGGGCGCCATGCGAGAGAAGGCCCGCTTCGTCATGACCATCATGCAGGAGCGGCTGCTGGCCCTCGGCGGCACGTGGGATCGGGTGACGGTCATCGACGTCTACGCCGCCCAGCCCATCCACGAGATCGTTCAGCATGAGATCCTGCCGCACGCCGGCCCCGCCGCGATCCACGGCGTCCGCTGGTTCCCGAGCCTCCCGCCGATCCAGGGCCTCGAGTTCGAGCTGGATCTGCGGGGCGTCGCTCGCGAGCTGGTGCTCTAGAAGATCGCCCCTCACCCTACCCTCTCCCCAGAGGGGAGAGGGAACATCAGGAACCCTCTCCCCCATCGGGGGAGAGGGCAGGGTGAGGGGGCGCTAGTCGATCCAGGCCGGACGCGCGCCGGCCTTCTGTGCGGCGAAGATCGAGCGGTAGCCAACCTGGTCCCAGCGCGGAGGCAGCCGCGCGGGGTAGGGCTCCATGTGCACGTGCCCAGCTTCCTGCCCGCGCACCAGCACGCCCGTCCGCGCCGTGGGCGCGGGGGCCGGGGTCATGGCCAGCGCGTCGGCGGCCGAGTACACGTTGAGGAGCAGGGGTCGCATCCGCGACGAGTAGTTGGCGGCCGAGCCATGGACCACGCGGCAGTGAATGAGCACGACGGTTCCCGCCGGTCCACAGAGCTCCCGGGCCGTCACCGTGCGTAGCGCCGCGACGTCGCGGGGGGCGACGGCGCCCGTCCAATTCCCGTCGTCGTCGAACTGCTCGAAGAGTGGCCCGCGATGCGTGCCGGGCAGGGCGGTGAGCGGTCCCTGCTCGGGCCCGGTGTCGTCGAGGTAGACGCCAAAGGTCAGCACCGCGAAGTTCGTGTGCGGCCAGCCCTGGATGTCCTGGTGCCAGCGCACGGGGTCGCCTCCCTCGGACCACTTGAAGTTGAGCTTCGAGCTGTGGAAGCGCACGTCGGGCCCGAGCAGATCGGCGCACAGGTCGACGACGGCGGGATCTGTCGCGAACGCCCACAGCTCGGGGTGCTGGTCCACGGCCTTGCGCAGCCGCCGGATATTCGGCTTCTCCGCGGAGTGATCGGGAGCCAGGTCGAACTGGTCGTCGGAGACCGCGAGCGTCCGGGACTCCTCGATCTTGGCGGCCACCACGGCGCGCAGCCGCTCGAGCCACGCCGCGCCGACATAGCCGGGCACCGTGAGGAAGCCGTCCTCGAAGTATCGCTCGCGCTCCCGCTGGTCGAGCACCAGGGGCTTCGTCGCCAGGACCTGCTCCGGAGTCATCGCGCGTCCCTTCTAGCGGGAGCCCTGGGTCAGCTCGCGCAGCTCGTGGTAGTGCTCGGCCTCGTGCCGGCCGGGAACGAGCACGATATCGTCGAAGCCCCACTCGCGGAGTCGATGCAGGCGCTCCCGGGCGACGTCGCGCGGGCACCTGAGATCGAACGGGTCGTCGGGCCCGTCCGGGCTCGCGGCGGGGCTGTCGAGTGCCACCCGCACATTCGTGACGACGGCGCGCTTGCCGCCGAAGCCACGGAAGCGTGCTATGCCCTCACGCAGCGCCCGCCAGCTGCTGCGCGCGCCGGAGCCGACCCAGCCGTCGAACTCGCGTGCCGCCCGCTCGATCCACCTCGAGCCGGCCCAGGATCCGATCAGGATCGGCGGACCGCCGAGCACCTCGGGCCAGACGGGCGCCAGCGATGCGCCCTCGACGGTCTCCCCGACCCACAATCGGCGCATGGTGGAGAGAGACTCGCCGAGACGACGGAAGCGGGAGTCGAAATCGAAGCCGAGGGCGGCGAAATCCGCGGCGGTGGATCCGGCGCCCACGCCGAACCGGAACCGGCCGCCGGACACCTGCTGCACGGTCAAGGCGCGCTGAGCCAGCTCGATGGGGTTGCGCAAGGGCACCTGCAGCACTCCCGTTCCCAGCTCGAGAGTGCGCGTGACGGTGGCGGCGACGGCGAGGGCCATGAGCGGGTCGGCGCGAAGGGTGCCGCGGCCGAGGGAGTCGAAGGTCCACGCGCTCTCGAAGCCGGCGGCCTCGATGCCCCGTGCCGCGTCCGACAGCCCCGAGGGACCGAACGGCGTCGTGCCGCCGGGTCCAGCAGGAAGGGAGATCCCGAATCTGGTCATGTCGTCCGCTCGTGACCATAGCACAATGGCCGCCATGCGTTCTCGCCCCGACCGCATCCTGGTCTGGATGTGCGTGCTCATCGCGGTCAACCAGCTGGGCTTCGGCGGCATCGTGCCGGTGCTGGCGCTCTACTCGCGGTCGTTCGGCGTGTCGCAGTCGGCCATCGGCGTGGCCATCGCCGTCTACGGGCTGGCGCGCTTTCTCGTGGCGATGCCGGCCGGCCGGCTCGCGGATGGCATGGGGCGCAGGCCGGCGCTCGCCCTCGGAGGGCTGGTGACAACGGCCGGCAATCTCCTCTGCGCGTATGCGCCGAGCTTCGCGGTGCTCGTCGGTGGCCGTTTCGTGGCTGGGGCGGGCGCCGCTCTCATCCTGATAGCCGGCCAGATTGTCCTGGCGGACATCACGACGCCGGCGCGACGCGGGCGGACCATGGCCGTCTACCAGGGCGTGTTCCTCTTCGCAGTGGGCATCGGACCCTTGCCGGGCGGGCTGCTGGCCGAGCACTACGGGCTCCGGGCCCCGTTCATGGCCTACGCGATCACAGGAGTTCTGGCCGCCGTGGTCGCGTGGACGTTCATCCCGGAAACGAAGCCAGGCCGGAACGTGGAAAGCTCGGATCCGTCGTATCTATTACCGCCGTTCGGCTCGCAGGTCCGCATCCTCACGGGCCTTACCGGCTTCATGCTCGTGAGCTTGGTCAGTTTCATGAACGCGGTGGCCCGCACGGGCGCGCTGTTCAACGTCATCCCCGTCCTCGCCGAGGACCGGCTGGGTCTGAGCCCCGACCGCATCGGCCTGGGCCTGGCGCTGGCGAGCCTCGTCGGCCTTGTGGTGATCTATCCGTCGGGGACGCTCGTGGATCGCTACGGCCGCAAATCCGTGATCGTGCCCGCGACGTTCCTGGCCGGCGTGTCCCTCCTGCTCTTCCTCCTCGCGCCCTCGTACGCCTGGTTCCTCGCCGGCTGCGTCGTCTGGAGCGTGGCCTCGGGAGTGGGAGGCGCGGCGCCCGCGGCCTACGCGGCCGACGTCGCGCCGCCCGGCATGAACGCGGCGGCGATGAGCGCCTTCCGGATGCTCGCGGACCTCGGCTACGTCGTAGGACCGATCGCGCTGGGTCTTTCCACCGACCTCGCCGGCGCCAACGCCACCCTCGCCGGCACCGCCGTGCTGCTCGCCGCCACCGCTTTGCTCTTCGCCCGCTTCGCCCCCGAGTCGCACCAGCGGGGCGATCCATCGGGTGCCATCAGGTCCGGCTGAGCAAAAGCACAGCCGCAGCGACGCGTCCTTGTTGTGGGCGTTCGGATCGTCTATGCTCGAGCGCCACAGATGCTCGGTCTGGCCGCTGACCGCGGTTGAGAGGTACGCCGGCGTGACACCGTCTCGCGACGAGTCAAGGACTATGGATCCCAAGGCGCAAGTGCGCGAGTCGTACAATCGAATTGCGGCGGAGTACCTTTTGTCACGTCGTCGCGATTCGCCGGATGTTGCGTTGTTGGATGATTTCGTCGCCCGCCTCCCACCGAGGGCACGTGTCCTTGACGCAGGTTGCGGGGCTGGTGTCCCCATCGCCCAACAGCTTGCTGCGTGTGCGGACGTCGTCGGGGTCGACTTTGCCGAGACGCAGCTCAACCTCGCGAGACGCCACGTGCCCGCGGGGCATTGGGTGTGTGCGGATCTCGTCGTGCTGCCGTTCGCTGATGCGTCCTTCGACGCGTTGTGCTCGTACTACGCCGTTATTCACATCCCGCGAGAACAACATGCCGGAGTACTCGATGGCTTCGTGCGTGTGCTGCGGCCGGGAGGGCTGGCCCTTCTCTGCCTTGGCGCGGCGGATCTGCCAGCCTGGACAGAGCAGTATCATGACGAGCCAATGTACTGGAGCCACTTCGACGCCGCGACGAGTCTTTCGCTGGTGGAGGCTGCCGGCTTCGATCTGGTGTGGGATCGTTGGATCGCGGAAGGATCCGGCGGGCACTTGTTCGTGCTGGCCCAGCGACACGACCCTTAGCTGCGGTTGGTAATCTCAGGAGAAGACGCGGATGAGTACTTTCTCCGAAACCGAATTCACCGGCAAGCGCGCGCTGGTGACCGGAGGCAGTAGAGGCATAGGCGAAGCCATTGTTCAACGCCTCAGGGGCGCGGGAGCGACGGTCATCACGACCGCTCGATCTGTCCCTCATCAGGCACCTCGGCCGGATCTATTCGTAGAAGCCGACCTCAGCACGGCCAAGGGCGCGGACAAGGTCGTCGCCTACGTGCGAGATCGCCTCGGCGGCGTAGACATCCTGGTCAACAACGTCGGGGGGTCTTCGGCGCCAGGTGGAGGCTTCGCGGCACTCACCGACGAGCATTGGCTGGATGCCTTGAACAGCAACCTCCTGGGCGCCGTGCGTCTCGACCGTGGGCTGCTTCCGTCGATGCTGGAGAAGGGGGCCGGCGTGATCATCCACATCTCATCGATCCAGCGGCGTTTCCCGCTGTTCGAGGCGACTCTCGCGTATGCAGCGGCGAAGGCGGCGCTCAGCAACTACAGCAAGGGGCTTTCCAATGAGGTCGGGCCGAAAGGTGTCCGGGTCGTCAGCGTCGCACCGGGATTCACAGAGACCACTGCCGCAACCGCTCTGATGGACCGACTGGCGGCGAGCGCCGGCACCGACCGGAATGCGGCGCGCGAACGATTGATGGAGTCACTCGGCGGCATCCCGCTTGGCCGTCCGGCCCGGCCGGCGGAGGTTGCCGAGCTGGTCGCCTTCCTCGCCTCTGATCGCGCGGCATCGATCACCGGAAGCGAATACGTCATCGACGGCGGCACGATTCCGACGATTTGATCTGTCACCGAACGATGAGAGCAATCGACAAGGCGAGAAGAGCGCCCATGGCGATATTGAACGCTCTCAGCCGGCGACCGCTATGGAGGACGTGCTGGAGGGTGGCTCCGAGTGCCAGCCAGAGGAAGCAGCTCGGAAGCGTCGCCAGGACGAACAGGCCCCCGAGGGAGGCAGCCTGCAGGATGGGGCTTCCCGCGCCGGCGCTGAGAAACGTGCCCGCGGCGCTCGCGCTCACGAGCCAGGACTTCGGGTTGACCCACTGGAAGACCGCCGCGCCCAAGTAACCGACGGACTTCCCTTCCGTCATCGACTCGATGCCGCTTGACGAAGTCGCGATCTTCCATGAGAGCCAGAGCAGGAAGGCGGCGCCGCACCAGTTGAGCGCCCGGAGCGCGAGAGGGTGCTCGAGGACGAGAGTCCCGAGCCCCAGCGGCACCAGGAACATCATGAGTCCCATACCCGTCGTGACGCCGAGCAGGCACGGGATTCCTCTGAGCACTCCCGCCTGCGCGCCCGCCGCGGTGAGCATGATGTTGCTGGGGCCCGGTGTGACGGCGGCCACCACGGCGAAGAGAAGAAATGCCACGGCCCGCTCGGTAGTCGTACACTACCTCCTGTCGAATCGGCAGGCCGACCAGGCCCTGTCTCGAGGTTGAGAGCGATGCGTCTCAAGGAAACCAAATCGGCCGGCGCCGGTCTTGAACGATCGTGCCAGGGGCGAGTCTCGAGCTGGATCGCCAGCGCGACGCCAATGGAAGGGGTCGAGCTGTTCAGGGCATGGTTCGCCGGCGAGGCCTACCGGAAGCATCGTCACGACACATATGCGATCGGGGTGACCGACTCCGGCGTTCAGGTCTTCGACTACAGGGGATCGGTCCATGTGAGCACTCCGGGACAGGTGGTCGTGCTGTATCCGGACGAGGCGCATGACGGACGGGCGGGCACCCAGGAGGGTTTCGGCTACCGGATCGTCTACGTGGAGCCATCGCGTCTGGCCGAGGCGGTAGAGGTGCTCTGCGGAAGGCCCTATCCGCTGCCCTTCGTGAGCGATCCCGTGTCGACGAACGCCAAGCTGTCGCAAGCCGTCGACGAAGCCTTTCGCGTCCCCCTCGAGTCGTTGGCCATCGATAGCCTCGTGGTGGACCTGGCGAGAGGACTGGTGGCCGGGCAGCGGAATGGTGCCAGACCGGGGATCTCCCGACGCGTCGACGTCGCTGCGGTCGGACGGGCTCGGCAGTTCCTCGATGCCGAGAGGACCCGTGTCGTGCATTCGACGGAGCTGGAGTCGATCACGGGATTGACACGGTATAACCTGGCGCGCCAGTTCCGGATCATGCTCGGCACCAGCCCCTACCGCTATCTGCTGATGCGACGTCTGGAGCTCGCACGGGAGCGGATTCACGGGGAGCACCCACTGGCCGAAGTCGCCTGCGACGCGGGATTCGCCGATCAGGCCCACTTTACCCGGGCGTTCACATCGGCGTTCGGACTGACTCCCGCGCGCTACCGTGCGTTGAGAAGGGTCAGCGATCGCCGACTCATCGGAGGTCATGCATGATCATTGGCCTGGCGTCGCCTCGTGTCGCCTCAACCCTTGATGACGGCCTGGACAAGATCGAGCGGCTTCTGGCCGAAGCGTCGGCCCAGGGCGCGGAGATCGTGTGCTTTCCGGAAGCCTATCTCCCGGGCCTGCGGGGACAGGATGTTGACGTGCTGCCCTTCGATCAGACGCAGCAGGAACGGGTGCTCCAGGCCGTGGCACAGTCGGCGCAGGCGCACAAGGTGGCCACGATCCTCGGGATGGAAAGGCTCACGGAGGCGGGCCGGCAGATCGTCGCCGTCGTCATTGACGCCATGGGGCAAATTCAGGGAATCCAAACCAAGAACCAGCTGGACCCGAGCGAGGATCAGTTCTACGTGCCCGGAAATACCCGGCAACTCTTCGAGATCAACGGGACCAAGTTTGGAGTGGCGATCTGCCATGAAGGCTGGCGCTATCCCGAGACGGTGCGATGGGCGGCGGTGCGGGGCGCCAAGATCGTGTTTCATCCTCACCAGACGGGGAGCGATCGAGAAGGTGCCCTGCTGACGCAGTGGGGCGCGGCCAGCAGTCCCTACTACGAGAAGGCGATGGTGATGCGCAGCATGGAGAACACCATCTACTTTGCCAGCGTCAACTACGCTCTGCGCTTCCAGGAATCGGCGACCTGCCTCATCACTCCGTCGGGTCAATGCCAGGCGTACCTGCCTTACGGGCAGGAGGGCGTGCTGGTGCAGGACATCAAGGTCGACGAGGCAACCGGCTTGCTGGCCAATCGATACGCGTCCGAGCGCTATCAGGAATTCAGGTGACCCGGCTCAGAGATATCTTCATCGTGTTCGTGACCCTGTGGGCCGGTTACTCCACGCCGGCGCTTGCGGATGAGAATGCCGACAAGAAAATCACCGAGTCCGCGTTGCGTGAAACCCTGCGGGCAGACCGCGTCATCGAATGACTCCTGACCACCGAGCGATCCTCGAGCGAATGCGATCGTCGGCCACCGTCGTGCGGCAAGCAGTGGAGGCCGCGCCGCCTGGACGGTTCGGCCAGCCGCCCCGGGAAGGAGAGTGGTCGGCGCTGGAGACGCTGACCCACCTGCGCGACGTCATCGTCCATGTCTACGGGCTCCGGATCCGGCGGCTCCTGTACGAGGTCGCACCCATTTTCGCCGACTTCGACGAGGAGGGGTATCGTCGCGCCAGCCTCGCCCGCGGCGAGACGGTCACAGACCTCCTGGCCACAGTCATCGCCGAGCACGAGCAGCTCGCACGTCTGCTTGACACGCTGCCCGATGCCGATTGGGCGCGCGAGGGTCGTCATCCGGCCCTCGGTGTCATGTCGATCGAGTTCCTCGCCCGACGGGTGGGCGAGCATGCGGAAGAGCACGCGGCGCAAATCGCCGCGGCAGCGCACGCCGGGCGCGGCGCATAACGGCTCAGACGGTTGCATGCCTCAGAACATCTATGACGACCCAGCCTTCTTTGCCGGGTATAGCCGGCTGCCCCGCTCACGGGAGGGTCTCGCCGGCGCACCCGAATGGCCGGCGTTGCGGAGCATGCTCCCGTCGCTTGAGGGGGCACGCGTGCTGGACCTCGGCTGCGGATTCGGCGCGTTCGCCCGGTGGGCGCGAGAGATGGGTGCCGTCACCGTGCTCGGCGTCGATCGGTCGGAGAACATGTTGGCCCGGGCCCGCGGGCAGACGCGTGACCCCGCGGTCAGGTATGTTTTGGCGGACATAGAGCAGCTTGCGCTGCCTGAGGCGGCCTTCGATCTCGTCTACAGCTCCCTGACGCTGCACTACATCGCGGATGTGGCGGCCGCGTGCGCGACGATACGGAGACTGCTGGTGGCGGGCGGCCGGCTCGTGTTTTCCGTCGAGCACCCCATCTTCACCGCTCCGAGGACACCGGGCTGGCGAACCGAGGCCGACGGGGCCAGGGTGTGGCCGGTCAATGACTACCTGCTCGAGGCTCGACGCGTAACCGAGTGGATCACACCGGGCGTCGTGAAATACCATCGCACCGTGGCGAGCTATGTGAACAGCCTGATTGCCGAAGGCTTCCACCTTGTCCGCCTCGAAGAGTGGGGACCGAGCCAGGAGCAGATTGCCCAGCACCCCGAATGGGCCGATGAAGTGCATCGCCCCCCATTCCTTCTCGTGGCGGCGCGGCTGTAGGTCAGGCTTCAAGGGAGTCGGGCATGTGGGAAGCCGTTCGATGAAGTAGAGGCGCGTCCGATGCTCCAGGTCGTTGAATTCATCGCCGCCCTGTGCGCCGCGCTCTTTGCGGGAGCCGCGCTCTATGTCAGTCTTGTGGAGCACCCCGCGCGCATGGGACTCGAGACGCGTATCGCCGCCGTGCAATGGGCGCCGAGCTACCGGCGCGCCACCTGGATGCAAGCGCCTTTGGCCCTGCTGAGCTTTCTGGGGGGACTGGCGGCATGGCTCATGGGCGCAGGCTCTGGCTGGCTTCTTGCGGCCCTGCTCATCGGGCTGGTCGTGCCCTTCACGTTCATCGGTATCATGCCCACGAACAACAGGATCTTGTCGCCCGGCCGCGATCTCGATTCCGCCGAGACGCGCCGGCTGCTCGAGCGTTGGGGACATCTCCATGCGGTTCGCACGGCATTGAGCCTTCTGGCCACCGTGCTCTACATACGACTGTTACTTGGAACGTGATTCGAGAGGATGCGTGACATAACCGCCCATGTGCGGAGGGCACTCGGTCAGGCCCGGTTCACCAGATAGACACCGGCGGCGATGATGACGCCGCAGACGACGACGTCAACCGTGACCGGCTCGCCGAGGAAGATCCAGGCGAGCAGCGCGGCCAGGATGGGCGTGAGGTAGGAGTACGTCGCGGCCGCGCCCGCCGTCATGCGCTGGAGACCGTAGGAGAAGAGCTGGTTGGCGCCGATGGTCACGATGAGGGCCATGACGATGACCAGCGTCCAGCCGAGCGGGCTCATGGCCGCGGTCTCGCGGGCGATCGTCACCGCGTGAGTCGGGCCCGTGGCGAGGATCAGCGCGGCGGTTCCCGCGAGGGCGGCGTGGGTGGTCACCTGCGTCACGCGGTGGCGGCGCAGGAGAGTCTTGAAGCAGAGGATGTAGACGACCCAGGCCAGCGAATTGGCGACCATGAAGCCGATGCCGAGGGCGTGGTGCTCACCGCCGCCGCTCGGCGGGCGACCGAGCAGCAACAGGGCGGCCGTGCCCGTGAGCGCCAGCGCGAGTCCCGCCAATTGCCGGCGCGTCGGGCGCTCCCCCAGGAGAAGCGCGGCGAGCAGCAGCACCCAGGCCGGCTCGGTCATCCGCACCAGCGCGGTGTTCGCGACCGTCGTGTAGATGAGCGCCCAGTAGAGCGTCAGGCTGAACGCCGGCACGAGCGCCACGCCCGCCACGACCAGGAGCGCCCACTCGCGCGGCGTGTAGCCGGGGGCCCGACGCCAGGTTGCGGCGGCGTACGGGATGTAGACGAGCGCGGCGAGGAGAAAGCGCAGCCAGGTGAGGGTGAGGGGCTCGAGCTCCCTCAGGATCACCTTGACCATGATGGAGTTGGACGCCCAGATCAGAATGGCCAGCAGCAGGGCGGCGGTGGCGGTCACACCGTCTGCTTGTACGCGCTCCCGCCCTTCATGATGAGGTGGAGGTTGTCCTGGTTCTGGAAGACGCGCAGGTCCTTGAGCGGGTTGCCCTTGACCGCGATGAGATCGGCGTATTTTCCCGGCTCGACCGTGCCGATCTCGTTTTCCATCCGGAAGATCTCGGCGTTCACGCGCGTGGCCGAGAGCAGCACCTCCATCGGCTTCATCACCTGGCCCTTGAGCTCGAGCTCCACCGTGCGCTGCGCCTGCATGTCGCCGAGGAGGTCGGAGCCGGAGCCGATCTTGCAGCCGGCCCGGTAGGCGTGCGTCAGCCCTTCCACGCTTTTCTCGCGGGCCATGTTGATCTTCTGGATCTGGTGCTCGGTAATGCCGTAGCCCTTGCCCTCGCGCGAGATCACCTCGTAGGTGACCATGGTCGGCACGAGGTAGGCGCCGGCCTTCTTGATGTCCCTGGCCCCCGCCTCGTCGATCAGGTTGCCGTGCTCGATGCAGCGCACGCCCGCCTGGAGCGCCACGCGCACGGCCGATCCGGAATACGCGTGGGCGAGGACGTACTTGCCCACCGCGCGTGCCTCCTCGACCGCGGCGCGCATCTCCTCGAGCGTGTACTGCGTCGTGTCCAGCTCGTCCGACGGCGACATGGCGCCCCCGGAGGCCATGATCTTGATCTGGTCCACGTCGCGGCGCAGCTGCTCGCGCACGGCCTTGCGGACTTCGTCGGGGCCGTCGGCGATGACGCCGATCATCCCGTAGCAGCAGTCGATGGGCTCGATCCACTCGGCGCGCCGCCGCTTGTCGCCGTGACCGCCCGTCTGCGAGAGCACGCGGCCGGAGACGAGCAGGCGCGGCCCGGGGTAGAGCCCGCTCGAGACCGCCTCGCGGAAGCCGTAGTCGGCGCCACCCGCGTCGCGCACCGTGGTGAAGCCCTGCTGGAGCGCCTGCTCGATTCGCCGGAGCGCCTTGGCCCCGATCAGGCTCGGCGGGTTGTAGCGGTGCTGCTCGGCGATGTTGCCCTCGACCGCGCACATGTGGACGTGAGCGTCGGTCAGGCCGGGCATGAGCGTCCGGCCCTTGAGGTCGATGGTCTCGACCTTGCCCTTGAGCGGGCCGACCTTGCCCGAGCGGATGACGTCCTTGATGCGCTCGCCTTCCACGACGACGGCGGCGCCGTCCATGGGCTCCTTGCCCGTGCAGTCGATCAGGAACGCGTTCGTCAGCACCGTGATGGGCATGGCCGTCTCCTCACCGCTTGGCGATCTTGGCTTCGTACATCCACACCTTCTCGTCGGCGCGCGGCTGCCAGTCGACCCAGTTGGCGACCCCGTAGAGGTCGTGCTGCTGCCAGAGGAACACCCACGGCACCTCGTTCGCCACCATCTGCTGGATCTCGGCCCAGGCCTCGAGCCGCTTCTTCGTATCCACGATGGTGATGGCGGTGGCGATCTTGTCCTCGAGCATCTTGTTGCCGCCGTAGGAGGAGTAGGTCATGGAGCCCTGGAAGAGCTGCTCGATCGTGCCCTGCGCGTCGAGGGCCGGACCCCAGCCGAGGAAGAACATGTCGCCCGTCGTGCGGTTCTTGATCTTGTCGAGGTGCGTGCCCCATTCGTTGACCACCACGTTGACCGTGATGCCGACGCGGCCGAGCTGGGCGGCGATGGCCTGCGAGATGTCCTTGTCGAGCGGATAGCGGCCCGAAGGCGTGTCGAGGGTCAGCGTGAGCCTGCCCGGATCGATGTTGGCGGCCTTCAAGAGGTTCTTGGCGTGCGTGACGTCGTACTTGAGGCACTGGACCTTGGGTGAGAAGTCTACGTTGATCGGCGACAGCGGGCCGCACATCTTGGTTGCCCGCCCGCGCAGCACCTGCTGGATCAGCTCGTCCACATTGACCGCGTGCGCGATGGCCTGCCGCACGCGTATGTCCTGCATGGGCCCCGGCTTGAGCGTGACCAGCGCCAGGTAGTTGATGCGCGAGGAGACCGTGGCGCGTACCGCGGCCTTGCCGCTGCGATCCACGAGGTCGACGGCGTGCGGCGGCACGTCCTTCATGATGTCGATCTCGCCGGCGAGGAGGGCGGCCAGCCGCGCGCTGAACTCCGGGATGAACCGGAAGGTCACCTTCTTCAGCTCGGCCTTGCCCTTCCAGTAGTCGTCGTTGCGCACGACGACCAGCTTTTCGTCGCGCACCCATTCCGCGAACTTGAAGGGCCCCGTGCCGACCGGCTTGGCGAGGAGCCCCTTCGCTCCCTCGGTCTTCAGCGCCTTGGGCGGCATCATCAGCACGTCGCCCAGCGAGATGCGGTCGATGAGGCCCGGCCACGGTTTCTCGGTGATGAAGCGCACCGTGCTGGAGTCGACGATCTGGACGTCCTTCACGAGTGTCCAGCGCGGCGCGTAGTGGGTCTTGTTGGCGGGATCCTTGATGTAGTCCATCGTCGCCTTGACGCTCTGGGCGTCGAAGGGCTCGCCGTTGTGGAACTTCACGCCCGAGCGCAGGGAGAACTCCCACGTGGTGCTGTCCACGACCTTCCAGGAGGTCGCCAGCATGGGGATGGGCTTGTAGGTCTTGGGGTCGCGGTCCACCAGCCGGTCGTACATGTGCTCGACCATGTTGTTGGTGGTCCAGTCCACGATGGTGTTCGGCAGGAGCGTCCGCGGCTCGGCGGCGAAGGCGACCACCACCTCTTCGGCCTTCATGCGCTCCTGGGCCGCGGCGGGAAGCGCCAGGGCCAGGACGGTCGCGAGCACGGCGAGGGATTTCAGGAATCGCATCAACCGGTCCTCCTCGTTCCTAGAGTTCACGAAAGTTCTTCACGTAGCGTGTCATCGTCGGGTCGTACCGATAGCCGGCGCGCTCGAGGGCGTTCCAGAATCCGACGGCCCACGGGTGATCGCGCTCGACCAGGGCGGTGATCCTCCGCGCGCCCATGGCCGCCAGCGCCGCGTCCACCTCACGCATGAGGGCGCTGGCCACACCGCGGCGGCGGTACTCCGGCACCACCGCGAGCCGATAGATATTACCCCGCCAGCCGTCCCATCCGCCAATGACTGTCCCGGCGAGTCCGCCGTCGATTTCCGCCAGCAGCAGGACGGACTGTGTTGACTCCAGGAGCTGCGCCAGAACTTCCGGCGTGTCGGTGAGCGTCGGCGAGGCGCCGGCACGCGCCCAGAGCTCCAACACGTGCCCGATATCCTCCGGACGGCCCCTACGGATCGAGACAGCGCCGGCCATCAGGATCGTTACACCCGGAGTTTCGGATCGAGCACGTCGCGGAGCCAGTCGCCGACGAGATTGATGCCCAGCGCCGTCAGCGCGAGCGCGGCGCCGGGGAAGGCGGCCAGCCACCATGCGATGTAGAGGAAGTCGCGGCTCTCCGACAGCATGCTGCCCCAGGCCGGCGTCGGCGGCTGCACCCCGAATCCCAGGAAGGAGATGGCCGCCTCCGCCACGATGAACTGCGAGAACTGCAGGCTCGCCACGATGATGATGGACGGCGCGACGTTGGGCAGGACGTGGCGGAACAGGATGCGGGCGCGGCCCGTGCCGAGCGCCGAGGCCGCCTGGACGTAATCGCGCTGTTTCACCGAGAGGACCTCGCCGCGCACGACGCGAGCATAGACGACCCAGCCCGCTGCGGCCAGGCTGATGATGATGTTGCGGAGCCCCAGCCCCACGATGGCGTTGATCGTGAGCGCGAGCAGGATGAAGGGGAAGGAGAGCTGCACGTCGCAGAGGCGCATGAGGCTTTGGCTGAGCCAGCCGCCGAAAAAGCCCGCGAGGAGCCCGAGCAGGCCGCCGACGATCGCCGTCAGCAGCACGGTGCAGAGCCCGATGAAGAGCGCGACGCGGGCTCCGTAGAGGACGCGCGAGAGCGTGTCGCGGCCGAGCTGGTCCGTGCCCAACGGGTGCCCCGGCGTGCCCGGCGGCTTGAGGCCCTGGCTGAAGTCGCCCTTGACCGGGTCGTGGGGCGCCAGCAGCGGCGCAGCGACTGCCGCCAGCACGGCCAGACCGCCCAGGGCCAGGCCCAGCATGCCGAGGCCGTTGCGCCGGAGCCCGGCGCCGGTCACAAGGCCAGCTCGCGCCGCGTGCGCGGGTCGAGCCACGCGTAGAGCAGATCCACGGCAAGGTTGATCAGCGTGTAGGTGACCGAGATGACGGAGACGGCGGCGAGCACCACGGGAAAGTCGCGGTTCAGGAGCGCCTGGACGGTGAGGCGGCCCAGCCCCGGCCACGCGAAGATGGTCTCGGTGATCACGGCGCCGCCCAGGAGCTGGCCCGTCTCGAGCCCGGCCAGCGTCACGATCGGGATGGCCGAGTTCTTGAGCGTGTGCTTGCCGATCACGATCCACTCCGAGAGACCCTTGGCCCGCGCCGTCAGCACGTACTCCTCGTTGAGCGTATCGAGCACCGAGGAGCGCGTGAGCCGCGCGATGCGTGCCGCGTAGAAGGACGCGAGCACCACGCACGGCATGACGAAGTTGGCCAGACCGCCCATGCCGCCCGTGGGCAGCCAGCCGAGGCGCACGGAGAAGAAATAGATCAGCATCAGTCCGAGCCAGAAGCCCGGGATGGCCTGGCCGAGGACGGCCGCGCCCATGCCGACGTAGTCGAACAAGGTGCCTCGTCGCGTGGCCGAGAGGACGCCGACCGGAATGGCGAGGCAGAAGGTGAGCAGGAGCGCCGCCACGCCGAGCTCGAGCGTGGCGGGCAGACGCTCGAGGACGAGGCGGAACGCGTCGCGCCGGTACCGGAGCGATTCGCCGAAGTCACCGCGCAGGGCGCCGGTGATGAAGCGCGTGTACTGGATCGCCAGCGGGTCGTTGAAGCCGAGGCGCTGACGGAACTCGTTCACGTCCTTGGCCTGGATGTCCATCGGCAGGAAGAGCAGCACCGGGTCGCCCGACAGCCGCACGAGGAAGAACACGGCCGTCAGCGAGAGAAACACCACCAGTGCCGTCTGGGCCAGCCGCGAGGCGAGATACCCGCGCATCGCGACGAGTGTACCCGAGCGCCAATCTCCGCGCCTCGTGATGACGCCCGCGAGGCTCCCATCGGGGGGTGCGGGCGTGCTAGCCTTCGGCATGCCCCGACCGTTCCGCCGCACCGCCGCGCTCGTGGCCGGACTGTGCCTCCTGCCGGCGGTCGCGTGGGGGGAAGCCAGAGTCCAGGTCCTCGAGATCGACCCCGCGACGCCGGCCGAGCTGGGAAAGTGGGAGCAGTTCTACGTGCGCGTCGCCTACGATACGGATCGGCCGGCGTACGTGCGGGGCGCGGCCTTCCTCGACGGCAAGCCCGTACCCTCGATGACAAGCGGCTCGATGCGCCACGAGGCTGGCGCGGGCGAGGCGTTCTTCTGGTTCGCGTACACGACGCCCGCGCGTGTGGACTTGATTGTCATGACGGCCCATGACGCCGCCACGAACAAGGCCATCGCCCAAACTGCCATAGCCGTCGATCTCACGTGGACGGGCGCGCCGGTCGGCTCAGCGCGGCCGCGCCCCGACTGGGTCGTGCGCATGCAGGTGGAGCAGGACCACCGCGTCAAGGAGCAGAGCGACGCGTACGTGAACCGGTCCACGCCGTGGTGGGCGACGCTGCTCTTCTTCGGGCTGATGTGGAGCGCGCCCGCCTACTTCGTCCTTCAGGCCGTGGCGCTCTGGCGCTGGGACGGGGGATGGAGGACGGCCGCCATGATTCCCCTTCTGCCGATGGCCGCGGTCCTGCTGTACACGATCGTCGCCTACCGGGCGGGGAGCAATCTCTTCCCGCTGGTCCTGATCTTCTCGTCGCCTCCGGCTCTCCTCTACCTCGTGGTCCTGATGATCCTGCGCCGCCGGCGACTGCAGGCGGCATGAGTCTTGACATTATGGCTACCCAGGGCGCCCGCGTCCCTGCTTGACTAAAGACCTCTAAATATGGTCATATGATCTTTAAATATGGTCATGCGAGCTTCGAGCCCGTTCGGGAGCTGGACGCGAACCCGCGTATTGTTGGGGCTGTCCTTGACCGGATCGAGCTACGCCCGGGAGCTCTCTCGCCTTCTACGAGCGCCGCTGTCCGGAGTCCAGAAGGCGCTTCAGAGCCTTGAGGCGGATGGGCTGGTCGCCGGACGCTCCGTGGGGCGTACCCGAGTCTTCCAGCTCGATCCGCGCTACTTTGCCCGAGATGTCCTGAAGCAATTTCTGCGACGGCTCTGCGAACCGGAGACGGGGCTTCAGCGTGAGGTCGCCGCGCTTCGCCGTCGGCCACGCCGGACGGGCAAGCCCTTGTGAGGCTCTCGGCGAGGTCGAGCCTCGGTGCCGCGGCAGCCGTCGTCGCCGGTGCGCTACGCGCTGACGGGATCGCGGCCGTCCTTACGGGTGGAGCGTGCGCCGCAATCTACACCAAGGGCACCTATCACTCGCGGGACCTGGATTTCATTGTGGTCGGGCCCGTAACGCAGGCTGGGATCGACAGTGCAATGGCGTCGGTCGGCTTCAAGAGAAGGCACGATCGGTACTTCCATTCTCGCACGCGTTTCTACGTCGAATTTCCTCGCGGTCCGCTCGCGGTCGGCGGCGAGTACAGGATCCACCCCATTTCGCGCTCCACGCCACATGGCCGGATCTCCATGCTGTCCCCCACGGATTCATGTCGGGACCGCCTCGCTGCCTTCTATCATTGGGACGACCGCCAGAGCATGACGGTTGCCGCATGGATCGCGATACGGAACCGCGTGAATGTTCGCGCGCTAAGCAGATGGAGTGCGGCCGAGCGCATGACGGAGCGGTTCGAAGAGTTTCTCGCTGAGATCAGACGAGTTCGCCGGCGCGCGGCGGGGCAGCGAGAGCGGCCGTCCCGCTCGAGACGTTGACCGAGGTACGTCGCATCCCGACGAGTGTACCCGATGTCGTGGACGCCCCGGGCTCGCCGGCCTCGGAGTGGAGCTAGGCGGGAATCTCGACCTCGGTCGGGACGCCTTTCGGAAAGCTCAGAACGACGCGAGACACCCTGAACGCGTCCTCGCGGTCGTAGGTCTCGCGTAGTGCCTTCCAGCCTGGATCGGGGCCCGCGATCAGCGCGGCGAGGGCGTCGATGCGCGCGGTGGCCGCCTCGGCGAGTGGAACGCCCGGCCTCATATCCCGCGAGATCCCCCAGTAGTCCCACGGGAGCATCTCGCGCTTGTTCAGCGCGGCCAGATCGCGTACCACGCTGCCGGCCACGAACCAGGCACCGGCCATGCCGATGCTCGCCACGCCGCATGTCGCCGGATCGAGACGACCGGATCGCACGCCGGCCCATGCAGGCCCCGCGGTGACGAACTTGTCACGAGGCACGTCGCACGGATCGAACGCGATGCCGAAATGACGGCATACCCCCGGCGTCAGCTCGGGATCCATGAGCCGCCAGCAGTCGCCGTCCCAGTACTCGGTGATCCAGTGGTCGTCGTGGAAGCCCGGTACGAAGTAGTTGGCGAATCCGACACGTACGCGCGCCGGTACGCCATGGTGCCGGAGCGCGCTGCACGCGAGGAGAGCGTAGTGACTGCAGACGCCGATGAAGCGCTTCTCCGGAGGCCGCCTGGTGGCGAGTGACCCCGGCTCGCGCGCGAGGATCCTTCTCAGCATCGCGGGTACCCGCCGGCTGTGGACGTCGTCGCCACTCTCGGGCGGGCAGACGAGACCGAGCGGCACAACGAATGCGGTGTGCAGCACCAGTCCGCCGATGGCGTCGAGAAGACGGTCCGGTCTCTTTGGCAGCGCGTCGAGACACTCGCGCAGGTCCGCGGGATCGGTCTCGACGCTATGCGTCGCGTAGTAGAGGCTCTCGTCGGATGTCATCGTGATCCTCGGCTAGAGCGTGTGTAGCCTCGACGGCCGCTCGCTCAGGGGCGGCCATCGAGGGCGCGTCTCAGCTGGTCCACGTGATTGTCGTCGTGGGAGGCGAGGCTCGCCACCCAGTCCGCGAGCGTGAGGCGGCCGCGCTGCGAATGAATACCGCCGCGGAGCCACTGCGCATCCGAGAGCGAATTCAGGAGGGCGAGCGTCTCTTCGCGATGGCGGCGGAATCCGGCGAGCGCGTGGCCGGCATCGTCGCGCGCGTACAGCCGGTCCTCGGCCCAGCGGTCGGGATCGAGCGGATGTCCAACCGCGCCCCCGATACCCCAGGCCTCCAAGTCCTCGGGATCGGCGCTCAACGTGAGGATCTTCGGGTCGTCCAGCGCGAGAATCGTGTGAAAGCGAATCCGGAACAGCTCCTCCACGTCGCGCAGGTGGCAGACGATCTCGGTGGCGGACCAGTTGGAGGCGTCGGGACGTCGCGCGAGCACGTCCGCGCTCCGGGCCCGGAACGCCTCGTCGAGCTCGTCGGGGGTGCGCGCCAGCCTCGCGAGCCGCTGCTCGAGCGGCCGCCGCATGTACGCCTCGCGGGAGGGCATCGCGGCCGCTTAGGACCGGAACTCCTGGTCGAGGATCTCCGTGATGAAGCGGTCGAGGGAGACGGGGTAGAAGCGCACGTTGGGCGCCATGATCACGCCGGTGTTGATGACCTCGCGCATGGCCAGCTCGTCCATGGCGCGCTCGATCTGGGCCTGCGGGTCGCGGTCCGAGCGCAGGATGTTGAGGTCCTCGCTCTCGAGCGTCACCTGGTGGCGGGAGGAGTACATGAAGGAGAAGACCCGTGCCACGAGCGTCTCATCCATCACCTCGTGCTCCTTGAACAAATCGCCGTACGTCTGTCCGGCGCGCCCCGGCGCCAGCACCAGGCGCGGCGAGACCTTGATCTTGCCGCGAATCTCGACCGAGCGGTGCGGCTGCTCCTCCTGTGGCCCGACGAGGATGTAGGGCAGCACGTGGTAGCCGGCGATGATGCCGGTGATGGGCTTGCGCAGGATCTCCGTGCGCTCGAAGAGGTGCTTGAGGAACTCGGGGTCGTGGCGCTCGCCGAACATGCGCTATCCGTTGAACACGGAGACTTCCATGCAGTCGAAGCCGAAGTCGTACTCCCGGCTCGTGTAGGCGCCGCCCGAGCGGACGTGGTCGATGTACGGCTTGACGTCGCGGCGGTAGATGCCGGTGTTGTCCGCGATGATGAGGGCGCCCTTGACGAGCCGCGGCTCCACGGCTTTGAGGTAGTCGAGGTAGTCCTCCTTTTGCGCGTCGAGCAGCATGAGATCCACCGGACCGCGCAGGAACGGCAGGACGCGGAGCGCATCGCCCACCACCACCTTGACGCGCCCCTTGAGCCCGGCGTGCTCGGCGTTCGACTGGCAGAACCTGGCGAGGTACGCGTTGTTCTCGACGCAGGTGAGATGGCCGCCGCGCGGCATGTTGGCGGCGAGGAGGATCGCCGAGTAGCCGAACAGCGATCCGACCTCGATGCCGCGGGTGGGCGCGTGCTTGGCGAGGAGCCGCTTGATCACGCGGCCCTTCTCCTTGCCGATGACCGGGATGTGCCACTTGGACACGGCCCGGTCCATGAGCCGCAGCATCTGCTGCGCGCGCTTGGTCATGTCGCGCCCCCTCACCCTACCCTCTCCCCCGGTGGGGGAGAGGGGATTCGAAAGGCTCCCTCTCCCCTCGGGGGAGAGGGCAGGGGTGAGGGGTGAAGGTTCATTCTCATCGCGCGGCCAGGCGCGACTGCACGCCGTCGGGCAGGGGGTAGCGCCGGGTCCACTTGCCCGCCTTGACGATCTGCCCGGGCAGCGCGCGCCCGATGATTTCCTGGACGCGCTTCGAGACGCCGATCAGCGCGTCGAGATCTATGCCCGTCTCGACGCCCATGGCGAGGAGGCAGTGGACGAGGTCCTCGGTGCAGACGTTGCCCGAGGCGCCGGGGGCGAAGGGACAGCCGCCGAGTCCGCCGATCGAGCCGTCGAAGTTGGTCACGCGCATCTCCATCGCGGCCATGATGTTCGGGATGGCCATGGCGCGCGTGTCGTGGGTGTGGAGCGTCCACTCGACCTTCGGAAAGCGCGGCATCAGGTGCTCGAGCACGCGCGAGACTTGCGCGGGATTGGCCATGCCGGTCGTGTCGGCGAGGCCGATGCCCTTGGCGCCGAGATCCACGAGACGCGAGACGACGGACTCGAGCTGGGCGACCGGCACATCGCCCTCGAACGGGCAGCCGAAGGTGCAGGAGATGCCCGAGTAGACGGGCTTCCCGGCTCGGTGCGCCACTTCCGCGGTCGCCTTGAGCTTCACCAGCGACTCGGCGATCGACATGTTGACGTTGGCGAGGTTGTGGCTCTCGCTGGCCGAGAGGACGGTGTGGATGTCGTCCACCCCCGCGTCCACCGCGCGCACCGCGCCCTTGTCGTTGGGCACCAGCGCCGAGTAGCGCGTTCCCGGCCGCCGCGTGATGCCTGCCATCACGGCCTCGGCGTCACGGAGCTGCGGCACGGCCTTCGGGGAGACGAAGGACGTCACCTCGATCCGCGGCATGCCGGTGGCGGAGAGGCGGTTGACGACTTCGATCTTCTGCTCGCTCGGGATGAAGTCGGGCTCGATCTGAAACCCGTCCCGCGTTCCCACCTCGCACACCGTCACGCGCTTGGGCAGCTTCATGGAGGTCTCCTCAGTACGAGCGGGGCATGCCGAGGACGTGCTCCCCGACGTAGGCCATGATGAGGTTGTTGTTGATCGGCGCCGCGCGGTAGAGGCGCGACTCGCGGAACTTGCGCTCGATGTCGTACTCCTCGGCGAAGCCGTAGCCGCCGTGGCAGTCGATGCAGGCGTTGCCCGCCTCGATGGCCGCCTCGGACGCCAGGTACTTGGCCATGTTGGCCTCGGGCCCGCACGGGACGCCGGCGTCGAACATCTTGGCGGCCTTGGTGCGCATGAGGTCGGCCGCCTCGATGGCCATGTGCGCCTTCGCGATGGGGAACTGGACGCCCTGGTTGGCGCCGATGGGCTTGCCGAAGATGACGCGCTGGGTGGAATAGCTGACGGCCTTTTCGATGAACCAGCGGGAGTCCCCGAGCGAGTCCGAGGCGACCAGGATGCGCTCGGCGTTCATGCCGTCGAGGATATAGAAGAACCCCTTGCCCTCCTGGCCGATCAGGCTCGAGGCGGGGATCTCCATGTTGTCGAAGAACAGCGCGTTGGTCGAGTGGTTCATCATCATCTTGAGCGGCCGGACGTCGAGCCCCTTGCCCTTGAGGTGCCTGATGTCGATGAGGAACACCGAGAGCCCGTCCGTCTTCTTGTTGACCTGGCCCACGGGCGTCGTGCGCGCGAGCAGCAACATCAGGTCCGACTGGAGCACGCGCGAGATGAACATCTTCTGGCCATTGACGATGTACGTGTCGCCCTTCCGGACGGCCGTGGTCTGCAGCTTGGTCGTGTCGGAGCCCGCGTTGGGCTCGGTGACGCCGAAGGCCTGGAGCCTCAGCTCGCCGTTGGCGATCTTGGGCAGGTACGCCTGCTTCTGCAGCTCCGTCCCGTGGCGCAGCACCGTGCCCATGATGTACATCTGCGCGTGGCAGGCCCCGCCATTGCCACCCGAGCGGTTGATCTCCTCCAGGATCAGCGCGGCCTCCATGATGCCGAGCCCCGCCCCGCCATACTCCTGCGGGATCAAGACCGCGAGATAGCCCGCCTTGGTCAGGTCGCTGACGAAGGCGTCCGGGTATTCCCGCTTGGCGTCGAGATCGCGCCAGTACTCGGGCGAGTACTGCTTGCAGAGATCGTAGACGGCGGCCTTGAGGGCCTTCTGGTCGTCGGTCAACGCGAATGACATGTCAGCCATACTGCCCCCTCACCCAGCCCTCTCCCCCGGTGGGGGCGAGGGGAATAGGGATTACTTTCCTTGGAAGCGCGGCTTGCGCTTCTCGTTGAACGCCCTCACGCCTTCCATGCGGTCGTCGGTCGTGACGGTGACATTGTAGGCCTCGATGGCGAGCGCCATGCCGGTCTCGAGATCGGTCTCGCCGCCCCAGTTGACCGCCTTCTTCGCCTGGCGGACCGCAACAGGGCCGTTGGCGGCAATGGTCGCGGCGATCTCGAGCGCTTTGGCGCGCGCCTGCCCCGCGGGCACGAGGTGATTCACGAGGCCGATGGCCTTGGCCTCCGCTGCGCCAACCCGGCGCCCGGTGAAGATCATCTCTTTCGCCAGCGGGCCGCCGATGATTCTCGGGAGCAGCTGCGTCCCGCCGATACCGGGGAAGATGCCCAGCGTCACCTCGGGCACGGCGAAGACCGCCGTTTCCGACGCCACGATGAAGTCGGAGAGCACGGCCAGCTCGCAGCCGCCGCCCATGGCGAAGCCCTCGACCGCGGCGATCACCGGCGCGGGGCAGTGGAGCACCCGTGCCGCGGCAGCCTCGAAGATGACGTGCTGGGCGCGCCAGATGTCGTCGCTCATTCCCTGGCGCTCCTTCAAGTCCCCGCCGACGCAGAAAGCCTTCGTGCCCGAGCCCGTGAGGACGACAACGCGCGCTGTCTTGTCCCACTGCAAGGCCTCGAAGCAGCGCAGCAGGTCCTCGCCCATGGCCGTATTCATGGCGTTGAGCGCCTCGGGCCGGTTGAACTCGACGGTGACGACGTAGCCATCCGGCGTGGCGCTGACGTTGAGCGTCTTATAGCTGGATGACATGGCGCGATGCGAGCTCCTCGATGGAAGCCTGGTCGTAGCCCAGCTCGGCGAGGACCTCCGCCGTGTGCTCGCCCAGGAGCGGAGGCACGCGCGCGACGCCGGGACGCTCGCCGTCCCAGCGGATGGGAAGGCCGACGGCGCGGTAGTCGGGGATCCGTGGGTGCTTGGCCGGGATCAGCATGCCCCCGGCCTCGGTCTGCGGCTCGGCGGCGACCTTGTCGAGCGTCAGGATGGGCGCGCACGGCACACCCGCGCGCTGGAGGCGAGCCAGCACGTCGGCACTCGTGAGCGCGCGGGTGACGGCCGAGAGCGCGTCGAAGAGCTCCGCACGGTGAGCGACGCGCGCCGGATTGTCCTTGAAGCGCGAATCCCCCGGCAGGCCTTGGACGCCGAGGGCCTCGGAGGCTTTTGCAAAGAGCGCGTCGGAGCCCGCGGCGATCATCACCCAGGCGTCCCGCGTGGGGAAGGCCTCGTACGGGCAGATCATCGCGGTGCCCGAGCCCTGGGGCTGCGGCACTTCGCCCGTGCCGAAGTACTGATTCATCTGGAAAACGCTCCAGGCCAGGGCGGTCTCGTACAGCGCCGTCGTCACGTTGGCACCGCGGCCGGTGCGGTCTCGCTCGCGCAGCGCGCCCAGGATGGCGATGGCCGCCCACATGCCGGTGCCCATGTCCACGATGGAGACGGGCACGCGCGCGGGCGGCTGGCCCGGATGCCCGTTCACGGACATGATGCCGCCCAGCGCCTGCATGAGCGGGTCATAGCCGGGACGGTCGGCGAGCGGCCCCTCGGTACCGAACGCGGTGACCGAGCAGTAGACGAGGCGCGGGTTGATCGTGCTCGCTCGCTCCCAGCCGAGCCCGAGCTCCTCGACGGCGCCCGCACGCAGCGACTGGACGAAGACGTCGGCCCGCGCGATGAGCCGCTCGAGGATGGCTCGCCCGTCGGCCTGCTTCATGTCGACGGCGAGGCTTCGCTTGTTGCGGTTGACGCTCATGAAGGTCGCGCTCTCGTCGCCCCAGTAGGGCGGCGCCCAGGCGCGGGCGTCGTCACCCCGCCCGGGGCGCTCCACCTTGACGACCTCGGCGCCCAGGTCGCCCAGGATCTGGGTGCACGTCGGGCCGGCGACGTTCTGGGTCAAGTCGGCGACGAGGATTCCGGCGAGCGGGGCATCCATCGAACGCCAATTATAGCCCGGGCCCGGTCGGACCTGTAGGAGGCGTAAACTCCGGGGGAGCAGGCTCGTATCGGCGGCCTGCTGGGCTTTTTGAGGCCCCTGCGGGAATTTCGCGTGCTAGGCTCCTCGCAGAATGGCGTTTCTGATCTTCGCGGTAGCCGTGGCTGCGCTGATCGTGGCGCTCAAGGTGCTGCGGGACAGCCGCCCTCTTCCGGGCCAGCCGACGCCCGCGGAGCGCATGGCCGGCCTCGAGGAGCGGGTGCGCGACCTGCTCTACCGCGTGTGGACGTTGGAGCAGCAGCGCAGCGGGGTCCAGCTCCCGCCTGAAGCCCCGCCCGTTCCCGCCCCCATGGACCTCGCGCCGTCGGCTCACGAGCCCTTGCCGTCTCCCGCGTGGAGCGCGGCCGCGGAGGCCGTTCAGGGCGCTGCCGTCCACGCCCAGGCGCCGCCGGCGGCTCCTGCCCCGGTCCCGCGGCTCGACCTGGAGCAGCGGATCGGTGCGCGCTGGACCACGTGGGTCGGCGTGGTCGCCATCCTGTTCGCCGCCTCCTTCTTCGTGAAATGGTCCATCGAGAACAACCTGATCGGCCCGCGCGCGCGTCTCGGTCTCGGCGTCGCGGCGGGCGTAGCCCTCCTCGCCGCGGGACTCGCGCTCCACCGTCGCCGCGACGTGCCGTACCTGTCGGAAGGGCTCTCGGGCCTGGGCCTCGGCCTCTGCTACCTTTCGCTCTACGCCGGTCACGCCTACTACAGTCTCCTCCCCGCCGGCGCCGCCTTCGCCCTGATGTTCATCGTGACCGTGCTCGGTACCGTGGTCGCCGTCGTCTCCGAGCGCCAGGTCACCGCGGTCCTCGCGCTGCTCGGTGGCCTGCTCACGCCGGTGCTGCTGGCGCGACAGGAGCCCCGCGAGCGCGAGCTGATGGGTTATCTGCTCGTCCTCGACATCCTCGTGCTGGTCGTCGCCCGCTACCACACCTGGCGCGGGTTGAATCGCTTCGCATGGGCGGGCACCGTGCTGCTCCTGGCGCCGATTCTTTCGCGCGACCCCGAGGCGCCCTTTCCCGTCGCGCGGCTCGTCCTGCTCTCCGGCCTCTTCGTCCTCTTTCTGCTGACGCCGCTTGCCCGGGAATGGCGGCAGCGGGGTCGAGTCGGCGAGGTGGATCTCCTGATCGTCGCCGGCACGGCCGCCGGCTACTTCTGGGCCGTCTACGTCACGCTCGAGGAATGGTGGCCGTTGCTCGAGGCGCCGGCCGCCATGGCCTTGGCCATCGTCTACACGGTGCTCGCAGGCTTCTACCGCCGCCGCGTCTCGGATGACGAGGCGACGGTGGGCGTTCTCATGGGCGTGGCGTGCGTCTTCCTCACTATCGCCATGCCGCTGGCGCTCAAGGGCCCGTGGATCACGCTCGCGTGGGCCGCCGAGGGCGCCGTGCTTCTCTCCGTCGCTCCGCGCCTCGCCACGCCGGTGGCCGCGTGGGGCGGCACGCTCGCGCTCTTCCTCGCGGCCTTCAGAGTTCTCGGAGTGGACAGGTGGGGTTCGCCGTACTGGACGCCCGTGTGGAACGCGACTTTCCTCGCGCACCTGCTGACCGTGGTCGCCATTGTGCTGGCGGGCCAGCTGGCGCTCGCGCTGAGGCCCGGCCAGCTGCTCAACCTGAGCCGCGAGGGACTCCGGAGCACCCTGTGGGTGCTGGCCTCTCTGACGCTCTCCGTGCTGCTCTGGCGCGAGCCGCCCGGTCTCTGGGCCGCCGGGCTTCTCATCGCCCAGCTGCTGGTACTCGGATTCCTCGCCAACGCGGTGCCCTCCCCGGCCTTCGTCGTCGCCGTGCCGCTGACCGCTCTGATCGTGCTTGCGCGGACGCTCGGCGCCGACGACGCCATGGCGCGCGCCGCGGCCGGAGAGCTCGTGAACGCGTATGCGCTGGTGCGGGTGCTCGCCTGCGTCGCGCTTGGCGCGGCCGGTGCCTGTCTCGCCGCCTCGGGCGCGCGCCACGCCGGCTCTGTCGGCCGCGCGGTGTCGGGGGCGGCGGCAGCGATGCTGCTCTTCGTGTTGAGCCAGTCCTGGACGCGGTACGTCAACGTCGCCATCAAGGACGCGCAGGGGACGGCCAGGTCCGCGCAGACGAGCGAGCTTCGGTGGCGGATGCAGCTCGGGCTCTCGATCCTCTGGACCGTGTATGCCGCCGCGACCCTCGCCTGGGGCTTCGTTCGGCGCTCGGTGGCGCTCCGCTACGCGGCCCTCTGTCTCTTCGGCTTGACCATCGTCAAAGTGTTCTTCGTGGATTTGGCCTCCGTGAAGACGGCGTACCGGATGCTCTCGCTGCTCGTCCTGGGCGTCGTGCTCCTCCTCGTCGGCCTCCTCTACCAGAAAGCCAGCCGCCGCCCGGTCGCAGCCCGGGAGCCTTAGGGTAGGGTCCTCGTCTAGGGCGCCGCCTCGGCCAGGGCTTTGACGTTCAGCCGCGAGCCCGAGTCGCAGACTTTAACTTGACTGCCCGGCGCGCCTCGACGAGAATCCTCGCGCACGATTCTTCACCGGAGGAGGTTCTCGATGCGAAGGTCGCGTCACGGCGTTGCATTTTTCCTCCTGGCTGGCGCCCTCGCGATGGCCGTCACGGCCCACGCGCAGGGCATCACGGACATGAAGAAGGGCGAGGGCGGCAGCGCCGTCCAGGGATCGGCGGGCCCGAGCGGGGCGCCGGGGGCCGCGTCCGACCTGGAGCGCTGCGACAAGCCGATGGGCGCCGTCGCCGTCGTGGAGCCGCAGGACTACGTGGGGCGGGCTCTCGCGCGCTATCAGCTCGGCTCGCCCGTGGGACTCATCCGCTTGATGGTCCAGCAATCGAATTGCTTCATCGTGGTCGAGCGCGGCCTGGGCATGAAGAACATGATGCAGGAGCGCGCGCTGGAGAAATCAGGCCAGCTTCGCCAGGACTCGAACGTGGGCGGAGGCCAGATGGTGACGGCTGACTACATCCTCACCCCCGCGGTGGCCTTCTCTGAGAACAACGCGGGTGGCGTCGGCGGCGGGCTGGGCGGGATCGGTTCACTCTTCGGTCGAGGCGGAGCCGCCGTCGGAGCGCTCGGCGGCGCCGTGGCCGGCGGCCTCAAGTTCAAGGAGGCGCAGACGAGCATGCTGCTCGCGGACGGCCGCTCGGGAGTCCAGGTGGCCGCGGCCGAGGGCAGCGCCAGCAAGGCCGACTTCCGTCTCGGCGGCCTGCTTGGCGGCGCGGGAGGTGGCGTCGCGGGGGCGGCGGGGCTCGGCGGCTACTCGAACACGAATGAGGGCAAGGTGATCGCGGCCAGCTTTGCCGACAACTACAACGGCATCGTGCGCGCCGTGCGAGCCAACCCGAGCCTGCAGCGCAACGTCGGCACGCTCTCCCAGGAAGCCGCGGCAGGAGGCCAGACCAAGGCTGGGTCCGTCTTCAACGAGGGCGACGTCCTCCGGCCCAAGATTGGTAACGTGCGGCTCATGTCGAAGCCGTCAGATTCGGGCCAGCTCGTCACGACCCTCGGCAAGGGTGAGGAGATGATCTTCCTGGGCAAGGAAGAGGAGGGCTTCCTCCAGGTGGAGTCGAGCAAGGGCAGCGGCTGGGTGAAGAAGATCCTGATCGCACGCTGAGCATCGGGCCCTGGTCACTCCGATCGCTCGTCCTCCGCGAGGGCTTTGAGGTTTAGGAGCTGGCGGCGCATCATCACGAGGTCGCCCCACGGCAGACCCCAGCGCATGAATGAGCCCATAGGCGGCGGACACCGCGGCTACTTCTTGCCCTGGAGCTCCTGGCGAGCCAGGACGGCGCCGGCCGCCAGCGCGCGCACCTTCTGATTGCACATATAGCGAGGCGACCAGCCGAAGCCGCAGTCCGGATTGACATAGAGCTTCTCGGGCTTGCAGACGGCGAGCACGCGCTTGATGCGCTTGGCGACGTCCTCCGGCGTCTCCGGGTAGAAACCCTTGACGTCAATGACGCCCGCGCCGAGCTCGCGGTCCTGGCCGTACTCCTTCCACAGGTCGAGCTCGGAGAACTCGCGCCCGGCGAACTCGAGCACGAGCTGGTCGGCGCGCGCCTTGAGAATGCCCGGGAAGTACGGCCGGTACGTCCGGTCGAAGCGCGAGCGGCCGAAGCGGTTGCCGAAGCAGATGTGGAACGCGAGCTTGGCCTTCACGCCCTCCGTGGCCATGTTGAAGAGGCGCGCCATCTCTTCGCCCGAGACATTGCCTCGCGCCGGCTCGTCGAGCTGGATGAAGTCCGCGCCCGCGGCAGCAAGGGCCTTCAACTCCACGTTGATCACCTCGGCGAAGCGCTCGGCCACGTCCACCACGCCCTTGTACATCGTGCCCGGATGGATGCGCGAGCCGAAGGTGAGCGGCCCGGCGCAGGTGGCCTTGGTCGCCTTCGACGTGTGCGCCTTGAGGTACTCGAACTCCTTGACGATGCCGAGTCCCGCCTCGGGCGTCTCGATGCGGCCGACCGCCTCGTAGCGCGTCTGCTGATCGTAGCCCCAGGGCCCCGCCTTGCGGCGAACGGGCAGGGGCGAGATGCCCTTGATGATCGCGTAGTAGGAATCCACGTAGCCGTCGAGGCGG
>WNFS01000593.1_pt1 | contig 37555 bp, 40 predicted proteins | sample 5400141 | NCBI WGS metagenome assembly WNFS01 (sample SAMN13153358, study PRJNA577476) | soil metagenome | isolation source: 60 cm saprolite under Madrone tree | place: USA:California | collected 2016-06-14
TCATGGCCAGAGTCGGGTCGGCGGTGAGACCGAAATCGCGTCCCGGCCCATACACGGTCAGCGGCCGGAAGGCCGTGGACGGGATCTTGTGCTCCTCCCAGTAGATGCGGGCCGTCTCCTCGTTGGCGACCTTGTAGACACCGTAGTGGGTGGCGGGCCGGGGCGGCGAATCGTCCGTGACCGGCCCCGGGCCGTAGAGATGGGGCGGGCCGAAGACCCCGGCGGAGGAGAAATAGGTCACGCGGCTCACGCGATCGCGGTGGACTTTGGCCGCCTCGAACACATTCGCGGTCCCCACGACGTTGACCAGCGCCCCGCGCGACGGGTCCTGGCGGCAGAGGGGCACCTGCCAGGCCGCGAGGTGAATGATGCGGTCGGCCTGGTGCTCGCCCACCACGCGCGCCACGCCCTCGCGGTCCGTGATGTCGCCCTGGACCAGGACGACGTCGCGCAACCTGTGGGGACCCAGGATCATGCGCAGGCGCCACGGATCGTCGCCCACGTCGAGAGCGATGGGACGCTCGCCCGCTTCGAGGAGACGCTTGCACACCCACGCTCCGATGCAGCCGAACGCGCCCGTCACCAGCGTCGCCATCTCTGCCCGTTCTCCTCGCCGCGCCATGCTGCGCGCCGCCGACTTTTATACACCACTTTCTGTATAATGCGGCCCGTGTTCGACAGCCGATTCTTCGACGAAGCGTGGCCGACCATCTCGCGGGGCCTCGAGTCCGAGGCCGACGCGGAATCCGAGGTGGGCTGGATCCTCGCCCACGTGGCGCCGCCCGCAACCGGCCGTGTCCTCGACGCGCCCTGTGGCTTCGGGCGGCACGCGATGGCGCTGGCGCGTCGCGGCTTCGACGTCACCGGCGTCGATCTCTCCGAGACGGAGCTCCAGAGGGCGAAAGAGCGCGCGGCGGCGGCCGGACTGCCCCTTCAGCTCGTACGGCAGGACATGCGCGACATGGATTTCTCCGGCGAGTTCGATCTCGCCCTGAATCTCTTCTCGAGCATCGGCTTCTTCACCGACGACGAGGACCGCCTCCTCATCGACCGCTTCTGCACCGCCCTGAAGCCCGGGGGTGCCTTCGTGCTCGACACGCGCAATCGCGATTTCGTCATCCGCGACGTGACGTCGGAGGAGACGGTGCGGTTGCCCGAGGGGACGGCGCGCGTCGAGAACCACTTCGATGTCCGCACGAGCCGGATCCAGCAGGACTGGTGGCTCGAGAACGAGCGCCGCCACCTCGGCCGGCTCGAGATCCGCCTCTACTCCGTCCACGAGCTCTTGCGCATGCTGCGCCCCGAGCGGTGGTCCCACGTGGAGCTGTTCGGGGGCCTCGACGGGCGGCCCTTCCTCCTCGAGTCGCCCCGCATCGTCCTCGTGGCGACCAAGTAGGGCCCGGTGACGACCTGCCATGCGTATTCGCGAGCTCGAGCGTCGTGAGTGGGCCCTCTTCCGTGAGCTGCGGCTCCGCTCCCTCGCCGACTCGCCGGACGCGTTCGGGCGGCGCTTCGTCGACGAACAGGCCCAGCCCGATGCGCATTGGATCCGGCTCACTGAGTCGGTGACCGTGCCGGGCGGGCAGGTGATGCTCGTGGCGGAGGATGATGGTCGGGCCCTCGGGCTGACCTTCGGGCTTTTCGACAAGGAGCGCCCGGAGACCGGCCACGTGGGGGGCATGTGGGTGGAGCCGGGGTCCCGGAGCCAGGGTGTGGGGCAGGCTCTGCTGGGTGCCGCCATCGAGTGGGCCCGTTCGCGGAAGCTCAGGCGTCTCGTCCTGTGGGTGACCGAGGGCAACGGCCCCGCCACGCGATTGTACGAGCGGCTGGGGTTCGCCGACACGGGCCAGCGCGATGCGCTCCAGTCCAATCCGACGCTCCGAATCATGCAGATGACCCTCACCCTCTGAGAGGAGAGCCATGAAGCCCCTCGTCATTCTGGCCGGACCCATCCATGCCGATGGCGTCAAGCAGCTCGAGAGCGAAGCGCGCGTGATCGTCTCCAACGAGGAGAGCGAGGCGGGCATGGTCAAGGTCGCCCAGGAAGCGTCGGGTATTCTCTTCCGGGCCAAGCCCCTGTGCACCCGTTCCTTGATGGCGGCGTGCAAGCAGCTCAAGGTGGTGGGCCGTCACGGCGTGGGCCTCGACACCATCGACCTCCCCGCCGCCACGGATCTGGGTATTCCCGTGGTCCACGCTCCGGGCTCGAACTCCAACTCCGTCGCCGAGCACGCGATCATGCTCATGCTCGCCCTCGCCAAGCAGGCGGTGGTGGTGGACAAGCGCACGCGTCTCGCCGACTGGGGCAAGAGCCGCTGGCAGGGCCTGCTCGAGATGAACGGCAAGACGCTCGGCATCATCGGCGTGGGCAACGTGGGCCGGCGCGTGGCCAGGACGGCCGCCGCCCTCGGCATGCGCGTCATCGCCTACGACAAGTACGTGCCGGCCGACGAGCAGAGAAATCGCGGCGTCGAGCCCGTATCCGATCTCGCGTCGCTCCTTCGCCAGGCCGATGTCGTCACCTGCCACACCCCCCACACGGACGAGACGCACCACATGATCAATGCCGACACGATCGCGCAGATGAAGCCGGGGGTGATCTTCATCAACACGTCGCGCGGCAAGGTGCAGGACGAGGAGGCGCTCCGGGTGGCTCTGGAGAGCGGCAAGATCCGCGCGGCGGGCATCGATGTCTTCGAGGAGGAGCCCGTTTCCTCCGACAGCCGGCTCCTCCAGCTCGACAACGTCATCGTGAGCCCCCACATCGCCGGGGTCACCGAGGAGACGACCCGCGGCACGGCGATGCAGGTCACGGCGGAGATGCTGCGCGTGCTGCGCGGGGAGAAGCCGCATGTCCTCGGCAACCCCGAGCTCTGGCCCAAGCTCGCCCACCTCGAATAGTCGGGGCGGGGGAACACATGCACGTACTCGTCAATGGGGTCCGCCTCTTCTTCGACGTCGAGGGCGCCAGCCTGGTGCCGGATGGTCGCACCATGCGGGAGAAGCCGACGCTGGTTCTCCTTCACGGCGGGCCCGGCCTCGACCATTCGATCTACAAGCCCGCGTTTCGAGCTCTCGCGGACGTGGCACAGGTCGTCTATCTCGACCACCGGGGAAATGGCCGCAGCGAGCCCGGAGCGCGAGAGGCTTGGAGCCTGGCGCAGTGGGGTGACGACGTACGCGGGTTCTGTGACGCGCTGGGTATCGCGCATCCGGTGGTCCTGGGTATCTCGTTTGGAGGCACGGTCGCCATGGCTTATGCGACGCGCCATCCGGAGCACCCTGCCAAACTGATCCTCGTGAGCACGGAGGCCGCCGGAGGCACGCATCGCGAGCGGCGGGTGGCGCTCTTCGAGCGCTTCGGTGGGCCGGAAGTGGGCGCACTGGCCCGCCGGCGATTCCTCGAGGGGCAGACGGACCAAGGCACGCTCGAAGCCTGGCTCCGGTTCGCCTTCCCGCTCTACACGCGGACCCCGCGCGATCCGGCGGTGGTCGAGCGCGCGGTCCAGCGCCCCGAAGTCACGCGCTGGTTCAATCGACCGGGCGCAGAGGGTCACACGTTCGACTTTATCTCCGCCCTCTCGCGGGTGCGGTGCCCCACCCTCGTGCTGGGCGGCGAGGAGGATCCGATGACCCCCATAGAATGTCAGGCGGACATCGTAGCGGCCCTGCCCGCGCATCTCGTTCGCTTCGAGCGATTTCCCGGCTGTGGACATGGCGTTCTCCCGGACGCGCCCGAGCGCGCTCTGGCCTTGCTACGAGACTTCATCGCCTCGTGACCTGATGGGTGGCTGCGCCGGCCCTTGGCGCGGTCCGTCTCTGGCTCGCCCTCGGCTTTTTGAGGTAGACTGAGCCACATCGCTGATCCGAAGATCGTCATATCCAATAGCGGAGGCTATCGTGCCGATTGATACGCGTCATCCGAGAGAGATCCGTGCCGATATGCGCAGCGGGAAACTGAGCGGGGTCACCGCCGGTCTCGGGCCGGGCTTCGTCCAGGCCAACATGGCCGTGCTGCCGAGGGAAGACGCCTACGATTTCCTGCTCTTCTGCCAGCGCAATCCGCGGCCGTGCCCGCTCATCGAGGTGACGGATGTGGGCTCGCCCGAGCCGGTCGGCGTCGCCCCGGGGGCGGACCTGCGCACGGACCTGCCGCGCTACCGGATCTACAAGGACGGCGTGCTCGCCGACGAGGTCACGGACGTGAAGGCCTTCTGGCGCGACGATCTCGTGGCCTTCCTCCTCGGCTGCTCCTTCACCTTCGAGTGGGCGCTGATGGATGCCGGCATCCCGCTGCGTCACGTGGATCGCGGCTGCAACGTTTCCATGTGGAAGACCAACATCGAATGCCGGCCGGCCGGGCGATTCCACGGGCCCATGGTCGTCTCCATGCGGCCCATTCCGCACCACATGGTGGCCAAGGCGGTGACGGCGTCGGCGCGCTTCCCCGGCGCCCACGGAGCTCCCGTGCACGTGGGCGATCCCGCCCAGCTCGGGATCAAGGACGTCTCCAAGCCGGACTGGGGCGACTTCGTGGGCGTGGAGGCGGGAGAGGTGCCGATGTTCTGGGCCTGTGGCGTCACGCCCCAGGCGGTAGCGCTGGCCTCCAAGCCCGCCTTCATGATCACGCATAGCCCAGGGCACATGTTCATCACCGACCTGCCGAATAGCTCGCTGGCCGCGCTCTAGGGCGTGGGCATCTACGCGGAGCCCCGCTTCCTCCCCTGCGGGGATCTCGCGCTGTCGGTGGAGCTCGGCGACGACATCAACCGGGAGGTCAATGCGCGGGTCCTCGCGCTCGAGCACCTGATTCGACAACAGCGAGTCACCGGCGTCACCGAGACCGTTCCCAGCTATCGCTCGCTCCTCGTCTACTACGATCCCCTCATGGTCGGCTGGGACGCGCTGACGAAATCTCTTCACACGCTCTGGCGCGAGGCGCGCCCCGAGGTGCTGCCTCCCGCGCGCACGGTGGAGGTGCCGTGCTGCTATGGAGGCGACCTCGGCTTCGAGCTCGAAGCGGCCGCCGAGAAGATTGGACTCCCCGCCGACGAAGTCGTGCGGCTTCACGCCGCCGCCGACTATTACGTCTACTTCGTCGGCTTCACTCCGGGTCTGCCGTACATGACGGGCATGCCGGAGCGCCTCTTCATCCCGCGCCTCGCCCAGCCGCGCACCAAGACGCCTCCCGGGAGCGTGAGCATCGGCGGCAGCCAATGCTGCATCTACTCGGTGGAGAGCCCGGGGGGCTTCTGGGTGCTGGGCCGCACGCCACTGCGCCTCTACGATCCCGCGTCCGCCGACCCTATCCTCCTTCGCGCGGGCGATCACGTCCGCTTCACCACGGTCACGCGCCCCGAGTACGATGCCATCACCGCCGCCGTGGCTGACGGCACCTATACCCCCCGCGTGACCGTCGCCCCTCTGAGGATCGAGTGAACCTGCTGATCCACGATGCGGGACCGCAAACGACGGTGCAGGACCTGGGCCGACGTGGAACGCTGCGCGCCGGCGTCCCGCCCTCCGGTCCCATGGACCGCGAGGCATTCCTTCTCGCCAATCGGCTCGTGGGCAACGCCGACGACGCGGCGGCGCTCGAGTGCACGCTGATCGGACCTCGCATCGAGCTCGCGGACGAGCGCTGGGTGGCGGTGACCGGAGCCGCGATGCCCGCTACCCTCAATGGCGCGACCATGCCCCGCTGGGCCGCCTTCGAGGTGAAGCCGGGCGACGTCCTACGCCTCGGTCCGGCGGCCTCCGGCGTGCGCGCGTATGTCGCCGTCTCCGGTGGCATCGATACGCCCCCCGCGCTCGGCTCGCGATCGACCTATCTCCGCGGGCAGCTCGGCGGCCATCAGGGGCGGGCGCTTCGCAAGGGCGACGTGCTGCCGTTGGGTCCCCCGTCGGGGGGCGCCCCCGCGGAAGTGCTCGGACAGTTCATCCCGGACTACACGCAGGTCCCGACGGCGCGCGTGGTGCTGGGACCGCAGGACGACCGCTTCACCAAGCGCGGCATCAAGGCGCTCTTCGAGGCGCCGTACGAGATGACGCCGCAGAGCGACCGCATGGGCGCCCGCCTGCGCGGGGCCTCCATCGAGCACACGCGAGGGCACGACATCATCTCCGACGGCGTGGCGCTGGGCGGGCTCCAGGTGGTGGGCGACGGCCAGCCCATCGTGCTCCTCGCCGATCGCCAATCCACGGGTGGCTACACGAAGGTCGGCACGGTATGCTCATTCGATATCGGGCGGGTGTGTCAGGTGAAGCCCGGCCAACGTCTGTCATTCAAACGGGTGACGGTGGCCGAAGCCCACGAGCTCCTGAGCGCTTACCGCGCCGAGCTCGACCATGCGATTCACTGGGAGGAGACGCCATGAGCATCGAGACTCTCGTCAACGACTACAAGGCCAAGACGACCCGCTCGCGTCAGATGTACGAGGAGGCGCTCCAGGTCATGCCGGGCGGCAATAGCCGCACCACCACCTTCTTCGATCCATACCCCTTTTACATCGCCCGCGGCGCGGGGCCGCGCATCTGGGACGCCGACGGTACCGAGCGCCTCGACTTCAACGGCAACTACACGAGCCTCATTCTCGGCCACGCCCACGCTTCGGTCGTCGAGGCCGTCACCGAGCAGGCCACGCGCGGCATGTCTTTCCCCGGGCCGAGCGAGCACGAGGTCAAGCTGGCCGAGAGCCTCACCAAGCGCATCCCGAGCATGGAGGCAGTGCGCTTCGTGAACTCGGGCACCGAAGCGACCATGAACGCGGTGCGCGCGGCCCGGGCCTTCACCGGGCGGAGCAAGATCGCCAAGTTCGAAGGCGCCTACCACGGCACGCACGACGGAGTGCTCGTAAGCGTCTCCCCGGATCCCGCGAAGTCAGGATCCCGCAAGCGCCCGAAGCCCGTGGCCTATTCGGCGGGGGTGCCCGACACCGTGCTCAAGCACACGGTGGTCTTGCCGTGGAACGATGCCGATGCGTGCGCGAAGATTCTCGAGAAGCAGGGGCGCGACCTCGCCGCCCTCATCGTGGACCCCCTCATGGCCAATGCCGGCCTGCTCGTGCCCCAGCTGGGATTCCTCGAGCGCCTCCGCGAGGTCACCGACCGCCTGGGCATCATGCTCATCTTCGACGAGGTGATCTCGTTCCGCGTCTCCGAGGGCGGCGCCCAACAGCGCTTCGGCATCCGTCCCGATCTGACCACCCTGGGCAAGATCATCGGCGGCGGGCTCGCCGTGGGTGCTTTCGGAGGGCGGTCCGAGGTGATGAACGCCTATGATCCACGAGGCGGGAAGGGGAAGATCAGCCATGGCGGCACCTTCAACGCCAACCCGGTGACCATGGCGGGCGGTGTCGCCACCATGAAGGAGCTGACACCCGAAGCCTATGCCAAGCTGGACGCGCTCGGCGATCGTCTGCGGGCCGGCGTCACGCGCGTGCTCGCCAAGAGCAAGCAGCCGGCGCAGGTGACGGGCCTCGGCTCACTCTTCTGGATCCACTGGACGAAAAAGCGGCTGAGTGACTATCGCTCGAGCCGCCCCACCGAAGCCGAGCGGCCGCTGCGCACCTTCCTCGGGTTGCTGAACGATGGCGTGCTCCTGACCCAGCGCGGGCTCGGCTGTTGCTCGCTGGCCATGACCGACGCCGACGTGGACCGCTTCGTGGAGACGTTCAGCCGCGTCGTTGCCAAGGACGGCGGCTAGAAACGCTTCGGTCCCCGCGGCGGGTCAAGGCATAATGCAGGGAAGGGGGATTTGCCATGAGCAGCTCGCAACCCATCCTGGCCGGGATGATGGCGCTCGTGTTCGCCGCGGCGATCTCGGGCTGCGCGTCGTCGGAGCCACCGAAACCGAACGTGTACGTCTATCCCGCCCAGGGCCAGACTCCGCAGCAGCAGGCGCAGGACACGAGTGAGTGTCAGACGTGGGCTCAGCAGCAATCGGGCTATAGCCCCGGCTCTGACACCGCCAAGGGCGTGGGCGTCGGGGCCGCGCTCGGCGCGCTGGGGGGCGCCGCATTGGGCGCAGCCGTGGGCGCCGCGGCCGGTTCTCCCGGCACCGGCGCGGCCATCGGCGCGGCGGCGGGTGGAGTGGGTGGCGCGACCTATGGGGGCGTGAGCCAGTCGGGCAAGGGAGAGAGCGGCTACAATCAGGCCTACAGCGCCTGCATGGGCGGCAAGGGCTATACCACCGGCAAGTAGAAAATCGCTGCTCCACTTCTCGTTGCAGCACGGGTGCCCATCTATTAGGATGATGGCGCTCCCATGACGGACACGTCGACTTCCCTCAAGCGCACCCCCCTGCACGCAGTCCACGTCGCGGCCGGCGCGAAAATGGTTCCCTTCGGGGGCTGGGACATGCCCGTGCAGTACACGAGCATCATCGAAGAGCACCGCTGCGTCCGCTCCGCCGTCGGGCTCTTCGACATCAGCCATATGGGCGAGTTCGAAGTCCGCGGCTCCGGAGCGCTCGGCGCGGTGCAGGCGCTCACCACCAACGACGCGTCCACGCTCGCCCCCGGCCAGGTCCAGTACTCGCTCCTCTGCTATCCCCACGGCGGCATCGTGGACGACCTGACGCTCTACCGGCTGGCCGACGATCACTACATGCTGACCGTCAACGCTTCCAACATCGACAAGGACTGGGCGTGGGTCACCGACGGAGGGCGCGGCACCTGGACGAATGTGAGCGAGGCGACCGCGCTCCTCGCGGTGCAGGGGCCCAGGGCCGAGGGACTCGTGCAGCGGCTGGCCGATCAGGACGTCACGCGCGTGCCCTACTATCATTTCGTCCGCGGCAAGGTGGCCGGCGCTCCCTGCCTGATCTCCCGCACGGGCTATACGGGGGAGGACGGCTTCGAGCTCTACGTGCCCGCCGAGCGAAGCGCCGCCCTCTGGCACGCGCTGATGGACGCGGGCAAGGGAGACGGGATCCAGCCCATCGGGCTGGGAGCCCGCGATACGCTGAGGCTCGAGATGAAATTCGCGCTCTACGGCAACGACATCGACGATACGAGCAACCCACTCGAGGCGGGGCTCGGCTGGGTGGTCAAGCCCGCCAAGGGCGAGTTCATGGGGCGCGCGGCCATCGAGGCGAAGCGCGCGGCCGGCGTCAAGCGCAAGCTCGTGGGCTTCGAGATGGTCGAGCGCGCGGTGGCGCGCCACGGCTACCGCATCCTCAAGGACGGCCATGCCGAGGGCGTGGTCACCTCCGGCTCCTTCTCGCCGAGCCTCGAGCGCTGCGTGGGCATGGGATACGTCGGAGCCGATCTGGCCACCATCGGCACCGAGCTGGACGTGGATATCCGCGGCACGGCCCACCGGGCCCGCGTCGCCAAGACGCCTTTTGTTCCCTCACACGCCAAGAAGATCTAGGAGAGCATGATGGCGAATGTTCCGGCAGACCTCCGGTACACCAAGGAGCATGAGTGGGCCAAGCTCGAGGGAGACAAGGCGAGGGTCGGCATCACCGCCTTCGCCCAGGAGCAGCTGGGCGACGTGGTCTTCGTCGAGCTGCCCAAGGTCGGCACCAAGGTGACGGCCATGAAGACCTTCGGCGTGGTGGAGTCGGTCAAGGCAGTGTCCGATCTCTTCGCGCCCCTCAGCGGCGAGGTGGTGGAGGCGAACAGCGAGCTCGTGAAGAAGCCCGAGACGGTCAACAGCGATCCGTACGGCCAGGGCTGGATGATCGTCATCAAGCTCGGCAATCCGAAGGAGATGGACGGCCTCATGTCGGCGGCCGACTACGAGAAGCTCGTCGCCGCGGGCGGACACTAGGGCCATGCGGTACATCTCGAATACGCCGGCCCAGCAGCGAGAGATGCTGGGGACGATCGGCGTGGGCTCCATCGAGGATTTGCTCTCGCGGATCCCCCCCAAAGCGCGGCTCTCGCGTCCGCTGAACGTGCCCGCGGCCATGGCCGAGAGCGATCTCGTCCGTCACCTCCGTCGGATCTCGGCGCGAAATGCCAACGCCGACGACTTCGCGTGCTTCCTCGGCGCGGGCTCCTATGACCACACCGTGCCGAGCCCGATCAACCACCTGATCTCGCGCGGGGAATTCTTCACCGCCTACACGCCCTATCAGCCCGAGGCGAGCCAGGGGACACTGCGCTCCATCTTCGAGTACCAGACGATGATGGCGGAGCTGACGGGCATGGACGTGGCGAACGCCTCGATGTACGACGGGGCCTCGTCGCTCGCGGAAGCGGTGCTCATGGCCCACGCGGTGACGGAACGGAGTGCCACCGTGTTGTCCAAGGGCGTCAACCCGCTCTACCGGCAGGTGGTCGAGACCTATTGCGAGGGACAGGGGCTGCGCCTCAAGTCGGCGCCCCTGGGCGACGGGTCGACGGACCTCGACGCGGTCCGCAAGGCGGTTTCCGGGCAGACGGCGGCGGCGGTCGTCCAGTATCCGAACTTCTTCGGCTGCCTCGAAGACGTCAAGGCGGCCGCGGAGATCGTGCATGCGGCAGGCGCCTTGCTGATCGTGGTGACGGATCCCGTGAACCTCGGCCTCCTCACCCCGCCCGGCGCGCTCGGCGCCGACATCGTGGTGGGCGAAGGGCAAGGCCTCGGCGTCCCCATGACGTTCGGCGGGCCGAACCTCGGGGTGTTCGCGGCCAAGCAGGAGCTCGTTCGACGCATGCCCGGCCGCCTCGTAGGCGCCACCGTCGATCTCGACGGCAAGCGCGGCTTCGTGCTCACCCTCCAGACCCGCGAGCAGCACATCCGCCGCGAGAAGGCGACCTCCAACATCTGCACGAACGTGGCGCTGTGCGCGCTCATGGCGACCATCCACGTGGCCATCATGGGCAAGGTCGGCCTGCGCAAGGTGGGGGAGCTGTCGACGGCCAAGGCTCACTACGCCGCGGAAGCGTTCGCGAGGATTCCCGGGGTGAAGCTCAGGTTCAGCGCGCCCTTCTTTAAGGAGTTCACGCTCGAGCTGCCCAAGTCGCCCGAGCGCGTGGCCAAGCGCCTCCTCAAGGACAAAATCCTCGCCGGAGTTCCCCTCAAGCTCCTCGACCGCTCCTACAAGGATTGTCTCCTCGTGGCGGTGACCGAGAAGCGCACGCGAGAAGAGATCGACGCCTACGCGGCCGCCCTGGCCGCCGCGGTGGCCTGAGGCGACCATGCCCATCACCAAGCCCGCCTACGACAAGCTGATCTTTGAGTTGTCCCGTGCCGGCCGGCACGCCTACTCGCTTCCCGAGTGCGACGTGCCGGTCGCCGATCCGGCCCAGCTCCTGCCCAAGCATCACCTGCGCGCGACCCCTGCCGAGCTGCCCGAGGTTTCGGAAGTGGACGTGATCCGCCACTATTCGCGCTTGAGCCAGATGAACTACGGCGTGGATACGCATTTCTACCCGCTCGGCTCCTGCACCATGAAGTACAACCCGAAGATCAACGAGGACATGGCGCGGCTGCCCGGCTTCGCCCGCCTGCACCCGCTCACGCCCGAGCCGCTGGCCCAGGGGGGTATCGGGCATGGACCACGTCTCCCTCCAGCCTGCCGCGGGCGCCCAGGGCGAGCTGGCGGGCGTGCTCATGATCCGCGCCTATCATCTCGCGCGGGGCGAGCGGCGCACCAAGGTGCTGATCCCCGACTCCGCCCACGGGACGAACCCGGCCTCGACGGCGCTGGCCGGCTTATCTGTGGTGGAGCTCAAGAGCGAAGCCAACGGCGACGTCGATCTCCTCGATCTGGAGCGGCACCTGGGCGACGACGTCGCGGCCTTCATGATCACCCAGCCCAATACCCTCGGGCTCTTCGAGTCGAAGATTCACCAGATCACCGACATGTGCCACGCCAAGGGCGTGCAGGTCTATATGGACGGCGCCAACTTCAACGCCATCCTCGGTATTACGCGCCCCGGCGACCTGGGCTTCGACGTCTGCCACTTCAACCTGCACAAGACCTTCACCACGCCGCATGGTGGCGGCGGACCCGGGGCGGGGCCGGTCGGCATCAAGGAGCACCTGGCGCCCTTCCTGCCCACGCCCGTGGTGGTCAAGGAAGGCGACGAGTACGCGCTCGACTGGAACCGGTCGCAGTCCATCGGCAAGCTCCAGGCCTTCTGGGGAAATTTCGGCATGCTCGTGCGGGCGTGGACCTATATCCGCACCATGGGCCCCGACGGGCTGCGCGCGGTGTCGGACAATGCGGTGCTCAACGCCAACTACATCCTGAAGCGGCTCGAGGACCACTACGACCGCTCGGCCCCCGGACCCTGCATGCACGAGTGCGTGCTCTCGGCACGACGGCAGAAGAAGCTCGGCGTCACCGCCATGGACATCGCCAAGCGCCTCCTCGACCTGGGCTTCTACGCGCCTTCGACCTACTTCCCGCTCATCGTCGAGGAAGCGCTCATGATCGAGCCCACGGAGACGGAATCGAAGGAGACCCTCGATGAGTTCTGCGACGCGATGATACAGATCGCGCGCGAGGCGCAGGAGAATCCGCACCTGATTCACGAGGCGCCCGTCACCACGCCGGTGCGCCGGCTCGATCAGACGGCGGCCGCGCGGCAGCCGCGGCTCAAGTGGACGGCGGCGGGCACGGCGTGAGGGAGCCGCCTCTTCCCCTCACCCTCACCCTCTCCCCGAAGGGGAGAGGGAACCTGCAGGGTGAGCCCTTCGGGCCGTGACCAACTTTCGCCTCCTGGTGACCGAGCCGCTCGACGGCGCCGCCAACATGGCGCTGGACGAGGCGCTCCTGCTGGGCCGATTGCGCCACGGCTCCCCGCCCACCCTTCGGTTCTTCGCGTGGGCGCCCCCCACCGTTTCCTTGGGCTACGGGCAACGCCTGGACGGGCGTATCGACGAGCAGGCCCTGGTGGCGATGGGACTGGGACTGGTCAGGCGCGCCACCGGAGGCAGCGCCATCCTCCACGAGGGACCCGACCTCGAGATCACCTACAGCGTATCGGCGGGGGCCGGAGACTTCGAGGGCGCGAACGATCTCCTCGAGACCTATCGCTGGATAGGGGCGGGGCTCCTGTCCGGTCTCCGCGCCCTCGGCGCCCCCGTCGAGATGGTGTCCGTGCAGCCTTCGGATCCCGCGACCATGCCCGCTTTCTGCTTCGCGCGCACCGGCTCGTTCGAGTTGGAAGTCGCCGGCCGGAAGCTCGTGGGCAGCGCGCAGCGACGGCAGGGCGCGGCCTTTCTCCAGCACGGGGCCATCATGCTCGGGGCGGAGCCCGTGAGGTTGCGCCGCGTTTTTCCCGGGGAGGGCGATCCATTGGCGGGCATGACGACGCTGGAATCCGCCCTGGGCCGGCGCCCGTCCTTCGACGAGACCGCCGCCGCCCTCGCCGAGGGCTTTCGAAGCGCGCACGGGCTTGCCCTCGAGCCGGGTGGCCTCTCGGAGGAGGAGGCGGGCCTCGCCGCCATGCTCGAGCGGGACAAGTACGCGACGGACGAGTGGACGCGGGCCGGGCGCGCGCCGCGTGCCCTGACCATCGTCTGATGGGGGCGCCGCGCGAATTTCCCGATGCGCCGCGGGTCGGAGTGGGCGCCGTGGTCCTCGATGGAGAGCGCGTGTTGCTGGCGCGCCGCGGGCGCGCGCCGAGCGCGGGCAAGTGGAGTATCCCGGGAGGCCTCGTCCACCTGGGCGAGCGACTCGAAGAAGCGGCCGTGCGCGAGGTGCAGGAGGAAACGGGCCTGCGCGTCCGGTTGCTCGGGCTGTGCGGGGTCATCGATCGCGTGGTGCGGGACGAGGACGCCGTCCGCTACCACTACGTGATCATCGACTATGTCGCGGAGAGCGTGGGCGGCCGGCTCGAGGCCGGCACCGACTGCGCCGAAGTCCGCTGGGTCGCCGTGGGCGATCTCGGCCAGTACGATTGCACCGAAGGCCTTGCCGATATGATCCTTCGGGCCCTTGCCATCCAGCGAGCCATGAGCTCCCAGCCAGGAGGCGCACACTGATGAAGCTTTCCCTCGAGAGTCGCGGCCTCACCGAGGTTCGCACCGATGCCCTCATCGTGGGCCGCCACTCCGGAGAGTCCAAGCTCTCTCCCGCCCTCGCCGCCCTCGACAAACAGCTCGGTGGACTGCTCGGCAAGGTCATGACGGCGGAGAGATTCGAGGGCAAGCCAGGACAGGTCTCCCAGATCCACACGGAAGGCCGATTGCCCGCCACGCGCGTGCTCGTGGCCGGGCTCGGGTCGGCCAAAGGCGACGCGGAAGCGGTGCGCCGCGCGGCGTCCACGGCCTCGCGACGGGCCCGCGACCTCGGCGCGAAGAGCGCGGCGGGATACTTCGCCGCCGCCGGCCTTTCTCCGCGTGTGCGCGCGCAGGCGACCGTCGAAGGCTCGATGCTCGGCACCTACCGCTTCGACAAATACCTCAAGGAGAAGAGCCCGAAGAGCCTCGACGCCTTCGCCGTGGTGGAGCCGGAGCGGCGCAGCCAGAGCGCGGCCGAGGCAGGGATGCGGGCAGGGGGGATCTGGGCCGCCGCGACCTGTCTCGCGCGCGACCTCGTCAACGAGCCCGCGAACGTGGTGACGCCCGCCTATCTCGCGAAGCGGGCCCAGGAAATCGCCCGCTCCGGGCACCTCGGGCTCAAGGTGCTGGAGCGGGAGGATTGCGACAAGCTCGGCATGGGCGCCTACATCGGCGTCGCCCAGGGAAGCCTCGAGCCGCCGAAATTCATCCACCTCACCTACCGGCCCAAGCAGCGGGCGCGCAAGCGGGTGGTCGTCATCGGCAAGGGCATCACCTTCGATTCGGGCGGCCTCGATCTCAAGCCGGCCGACGGCATGTACCGCATGAAGGACGACATGTCGGGGGCGGCCGCGGTGCTCGGGCTCTTCTCCGCGCTGCCGAAGCTCGCCCTGCCCGTCGAGGTGCACGGGCTCATCGCGGCCACCGAGAACATGCCGTCGGGTACGGCGCAGCGCCCGGGCGACATCGTGCGCGCCATGAACGGGCTCACCATCGAGATCGGCAATACCGACGCCGAGGGGCGCCTCACTCTCGCCGACGCCCTCGCCTATGCCGACAAGGAGATCAAGCCCGACGAGATGGTGGACCTGGCCACCCTCACTGGGGCCATCGTGGTGGCCCTCGGCATGGGCCTGTCCGGCGTCTTCGTCACCGACGATGGGCTGGCCGAGCGAGTGCTGGGCGCGGCGGAGACGGCGGGCGAGAAGATGTGGCGGATGCCGTTTCATGACGAGTACAAGGACGGCATCAAGAGCGACATCGCGGACCTCAACAACATCTCGAGCCAGCGCGGCGGGGGGGCCATCGTGGCCAGCCTCTTCATGCGGGACTTCACGGGGGGCCGCCCGTGGGCGCATCTCGACATCGCGGGCACCGCCTTCACCGAGCGCGAATTGCCGCTCGGCCCCAAGGGCGCCACGGGGGTCGGAGTCCGGACCTTGCTGGCCTATCTCCACACGCTCGCGGGCAAGCGGTAGATGCCGGGCGGCGTCGACCTCCATACGCACACCACGGCCTCCGACGGCACGTATTCGCCGACGGAGCTCGTGGCGGAGGCGGCGCGCCGCGGGGTTCGCGTCCTCGCCATCACGGATCACGATTCGACCGAAGGCCTGACGGAAGCGATGGCCGCGGCGGAGTCGCACCGTCCGCTCGAGATTCTCCCGGGCATCGAGATCAACTGCGACGTGGAGGGTGCGGAGATCCACGTGCTGGGCTATCTGATGGACTGGCAGGCGCCGTGGTTCCAGGATTTCTGCCGCGAGCAGCGACGGGAGCGGCGGGAGCGCGTCTATCGCATAGCCGAGCGACTGGCGGCGCTGGGCATGCCCATCGATGCCGAGGAGGTTTTTGCCATCGTGAAGGAGGGCTCGGCGGGGCGCCCGCACGTCGCCCAGGTCATGGTGGCTCGCGGCTACGTCAAGACGGTGCGCGAGGCGTTCGACAAGTATCTGGGCTCGGGCAAGCCCGCCCACGTGCAGAGGAAGAAGCTGACGCCGGAGGATGCGGTGCGGCTGATCCGCAAGGCGGGCGGCGTACCGGTCTTCGCGCACCCCGGTCTCGCTGATCGCGACGGGCTCATACCGGGGCTCATCGGCGCGGGCATGATGGGCATCGAGTGCTACTACACGGAGCACTCGGCGGCGCAGCGGGCGTCATACGTGCAGATCTGCCACGACCATGACCTGGTCGCCACGGGTGGCTCGGATTTCCACGGCCCGAAGGTGCGCGCGGCGACCCTCGGCTCGCCTGCCGTCCCCATGTCTACCGTCGACGCTCTCCGCGCCAAAGCCGCCCAGTCTCGCGCAGCGTTGCCGTAAAGCTCGGCGTAACTTGCTGCGGGCGGGGTTGGGGGGAGGTGCCCTCCCGGGACCACGCAGAGTCGCCATCGGCGTGGCCACTCTGGCCCGCCACGAGATTGTGGCTTTCCGCGTTGAGAAGCTCCCCAGAAGACACGGGTCCCGGGAGGGCACCTCCCCCCAACCCCACCCTCGACGTCGCGCCAACGGGCTCACGGCTCATATTCCGACTGCGTCGAGCGTTTCTCCTCGGCGTGATTTGCGCGGGCGGGGCTGGGGGAGGTGCCCTTCCGGGACCACGCTGAGTCGCAATTCGCGTGGCCACTCTGGCCCGCCACGAGATTGTGGTTCCCGGCTTCGAGAACCTCCGCAGAAGATACGGGTCCCGGAAGGGCACCTCCCCCAGCCCCGCCCTACACATTGTGACTCGCAACTCCGGCCTTCCACGTCCCACGTCGATTGGAAGTGAAGGGAGTTTCCCGTTGGGCGCGCGGGAGCTGGATGGGGGCGGGGGCAGCCTCCGCGGACCCGTATCTTCTGGGGAGCTTCTCAACGCGGGAAACCACAATCTCGTGGCGGGCTAGAGTGGCCCCGGGGAATGCGACGCAGCGTGGTCCGCGGAGGCTGCCCCCGCCCCCAGCCGGCGAGTTGCCGGCACATTTGCTAAACGTAGTTCGGGAACATTCTGTGGAAGATCGAAGGAGGCGTGCGGGGTTTGAAGTAGGGAATCTGACGCGCGGAGTAGTCTGGGCCGCCGCGGAAGACGATGGAGCCGGTGGCGAGGAGAAGGCCCGAGGTGGTGCTGAGCGTGGTTTCGGTGCGCCAGAAGGAGCGTTTCTTGTCGATAGGAGCTACGTCGGTGAAACGGCCCGCGGCCACCAGCGGTTCGTCGAAGGACGCCGAGGGCTCGTGGAGATCGATGGCGAGGCGGTTGGTGAGCCCGCCTTCCTTCATGACGAGGGCGCCGAGCCACCAGGAGATCTCGTCGAGCAGGACGGGCGCCATCGCCGGGTGAAGGCGGTCGCCGTTGGCCCGCCAGGGGGCACGTGGCTGGAGACGGGCCCACACGCCCTCGGTATCGAAGGCCAGGGTGACCTGGAGCCCCAGGGAATTCCGCGCACCACAGGCGAGACACAGATCTGACGTGGGGAGGGGTGAGCCGTCGCCGTAGCCGCACCACGGAGCGGATGCCGGCGGCTTGTCGAGCGTGGTCACCCCGCCGCTCGTCAGCGTCTGTCCATTCTGGCGAATGCTGAGGCTGATGATGTCGTCGCCTTGGTCTGTCTCGAGGTCGAGCGCGGTCTCGATGGGGACCGATGAGGTCAGGCGCCCCTCGATCCGCCGCGGGCCCGCGCTCCGGCCGAGGCGTCCCGCCACCGCGTCCACGAGAGCGACGAGGCAGCCGCCGTGGACGACGCCGGGCCAGGACTGCAAGACGTCCGGCGCCATGAGCCGGCCGCGTCCGTCGTCGGAGAGCGCGAGGGCGCGGTCGAAGGCCTCCGCGATGGTGTCCAGCGGCGTCCCTACTCTTCTCGCATGCTACATTGATCGCGAATGATGGCGGGGCGAGCCATGGGCGCGGCTATCTTACGTCTCGGGGAAAGCGGGCCGCAACGCCCGTGATCCGCGAGCTCGAGTTCGTCACGAGCGGACCGTTCGCCCGGGCGACCTTCACCAACTTCGTTTTCATGTCGAGCCTCAGCTGCTTCATCCTCCTGCCCCTCTACGTCCAGCGTCTCGGAGGGACGGAGGCGGAGATCGGCTTTGTCCAGGGCATGTACAGCGCGGCCGGCATCGTCTGCCAGCCGCTCATCGGCCTCTGGCTCGACCGGGTCGGGCGCCGCGTCTTCATGTCGCTGGGCGTCGTGCTGCTCATGGTCGCCTCCACCGGCTTCCTTCTCACGCAGTCGATCCCGCTCCTCAGTGTGCTCCGCGTCGTGCAGGGGCTCGGCTTCTCTTCGTTCTTCGTGGCGAACTATATGCACGTGGTGGAGCTCGTGCCCGTGGAGCGCCGGGGCTGGGCCCTCGGTATCTATGGCGTGTCGGGCTTCCTCGGCACCGCGCTGGCGCCCATGGCCGGCGAGCTCGTGATACGGCAGGTGGGCTTCATCTGGCTCTTTCTCCTCGCCGTGCTCCTGTCCGCCGTGGCCGCCCTCCTCGTGGTGCGAACCTCCGGGATCCGTCCGCCCCACATGGGTCCCGGTCCGGGACTGAGCTCGCTGCGGGAAGGGATGGTGGACATCATGCACCTGCACATGGCCCTGGCCTTCTTCTTCGGCCTGGGTACGGGGGTGATGTTCACCTTCCTCCCGACCTTCGGCGACCGCCTCGGCGTCCACAGCATCAGCCTCTTCTATACCGCCTATGCCATTGCCGCGGTGGGGGTGCGTGTGGTGGGCGGTAACCTCATCGACACCCTCGGTCGCCGCGCCGTGATCATTCCGTGCATGTTCATCATGGCGGCCTCGGCGGGCCTGCTCGTCTGCCTCGCCTTCTTCGTCGGTCCGCGCGTGAGCTATCCCGTGGTGCCCTTCCTCTTCCTCACGGGGCTCCTCGCGGGGAGTGCCCACGGCTTTCTCTATCCGGCGCTCGCCGCCCTCCTCATGGACGTGACGCCGGAGGTGAGACGCGGGGGCGCCGTCGGCATATTCAGCGCCGTCTTCCTCGTGGGTAATGCCCTCGGCTCAATCGTCTTCGGCCATGTCGCCCACTGGCTCGGCTATCAGGTCATGTGGAGCGTTCTCACGGTCCTGCTCTTCGCGGGATTCACGCTGTCCTTTCGTCTCCCCGAGGGCTACGCGCAACGGGCGTCCACCGCGAGTTGACTTGGCCCGAACCGGGCCGGATACTGCTGGCGCGCTCGGCGCGGATGCACCCTGGAGGAGGACGGCGATGGCGAAGCTTTCTCGAATGTCGCGGGTAATGCTGGTACTCCTCGCCGCGGGGACACTCGCGACGGCGCCCGCAGGCCTGCCCGCGCAGACCCCGGCGCCCGCCGGACCGCAGGAAGTGCGCGTGGTCGGCGTCTTTCTGGACTCGAGCGGGACCCAGCCTGCTCTGGTACTCCAGGGCAAGCGCGACAAGCGGAGCTTCGCCATGGGCATCGGCGCCGCCGAGGCGACGGGCATCGTCTTCCCCCTCGAGAATCGCGTGCCCCCCCGCCCTCTCACTCACGATCTCTTCCTCACCCTCTTCGGACGGCTCAAGGTTACGGTCACGCGCGTGGTGGTCACGGATCTCAAGGACGGGATCTACTACGCCACCGTGGTCCTCGACGCAAGCGGCCGCGAGATCCAGCTCGACTCGCGCCCGTCGGACGCCATCGCGCTCGCCATTCGCGCAAAGGCGCCCGTGCTCGTGGAAGACCGCGTGTTCGACAAGTCTGATCTCTTGCCGGGCGCCCCTTCGGCGCCGCGCATCTAGCCCATGGCTACCGAGGAAGCTTCCAGCGCGGGCCCGCCGCGGGCCTCGGGCAACGAGGAGAGCCAGCAGTGGGCGATCCAGCGCCGCATCGACGACGTCTTCGCCAAGCTCGGGGAGAAGTTCGGCAACCTGACGGGGCGCGTGGTCGTGCAGATGAAGCCCGAGACCACCTTCGCCCAGATTGGCGGACTGCGTGAAGCCAAGAGCATCGTGCGGAGCTTCGGTACCGCGCTCACCGACCCGGAGCTCTACCGCAACTGGGGCATCACCCCGCCCAAGGGCGTGTTGCTCTATGGCCCGCCCGGAACGGGCAAGACGCTGCTCGCCCGCGCCCTGGCCACCGAGACGGCGGCGGTCTTCTATCACCTGAAGCTCATGAACCTCACCTCCAAGTTCGGCCCGAACACGGGCGAGGTTCTCCAGGAGATCCTCACCGTGGCCAAGGAGCAGGGCCGGGGTGTCGTGTTTCTCGACGAGGCCAATGCCCTCTCCCTCGAGCATCTGCTCCCGCCCGCGCAGGCGCGGGAGGCGTCGGCGCGGCTGGTGGCGGCCCTGTGCGAGAAGCTCGACGGGCTCGAGGACTTCTCCCGGATGATCGTCGTGGGCTCCACGAGTCGTACCGACTCCGTCGACTCTTCGCTGGTGGCTCCGCGCCGCCTCGACCGGCTCGTCGAGGTCCCGCTGCCCGATGGCCCCGCCCAGCAGGAGATCCTCGACCTCGCCCGCAAGAGAGCGGAGACGGCGGCCCGGCGCACGCTCTTCGCCGACATCGACTACCGTTCGGTGCTCCCGCCCATGGGCGGCATGAGCGGGGCGGAGATCTCCGAGATCGTGGGGCGGGCTCTCGAGCAGAAGGTGCATGCGGCGGGGCAGGGCCTCGACAACGGCCTCGTCACCACCCAGGATCTTCTCCAGCAGATCGACGGCTATCGCCGCATTCGTGAGATGGTGGAAAAGATCCGCTACGGGCAGTACCTGTAGTCAACGGGAGGATGGCGATGAGCGACGCGGCGGGGCCTGCGGGCCGACACAAGAGCATGGAAGCGGTGCATGCCGACGACCGGCCGTGGGAGACGCTGCGCTGGCCCGGCCAGTGGAGCAAGATGCTCTTCCATCCGCGACCCGAGCGCCCCACCGAGCCCAACGCCGGCCTCGTGCGCTATGAGCCGGGGTCGCACCATCCGTTCCACCAGCACGATTTCGCCCAGGTCTGGTACATCCTCGAGGGCGAGTTCGAGATCGGGGAGGTGACCTATGGTCCGGGAACCATGCTCTTCTATCCCGATCCGCACTCCGAGCCGCCGCTCCTGACCAAGACGGGCGGCCTCATGCTCTTCTGTCAGTACCAGGGCCCGACCACCCAGGGCCGTCCGATCTACGACGGCCGGTTCAACATGACGGCGCGGAAGCCCATCGAAGAGGAGAGTCTCGACGTATAGTAGTATCTCCGCTCGATGCCCTCCGTCACCCAGATCCGCGTCCGCTACAAAGACACCGACACCATGTCGGTCGTCTACTACGGCAACTATCTGACCTACTTCGAGGTCGGCCGCGTCGAATACCTGCGCGAGAAGAACCTGCCCATGTCGCTGGTCAACCAGCGCATCCACATGCCCGTGGTCGAAGCCTTCGTGAAATACGTCAAGCCCGCCAAGCTCGATGACCTTCTCGAGGTGGTGTCGCGGGTGAGCGAGCGCCGCCGGGCGAGCTTCACCTTCTCCTACGAAATCAGGAATGAGGCGCGGGAGCTCGTGGCCACCGGCCTCACCCGCCACGCCTGCTGGGATCCTGCCACGGCGAAAATGATCGCACTGCCCGACTGGCTCAAGGAGATCATGCCGGATGCCGACCTCGACCCGACCGATCGCTGACATCGCGCGCGAGCTGGGGCTCGCCTCGGAAGAATGGCTGCCCTACGGGCGGGACAAGGCCAAGGTGCTCCTGCCCGCGCTCGCCGCGCGGCGTGGACAGCCTGACGGCAAGCTCGTCGTCGTCTCGTCGATCACGCCCACCCCGGCGGGCGACGGCAAGACGACCATGACCATCGGGCTCGGGCAGGCCCTCTGGCGCATCGGCGCCCGGCCCGTCATCGCGCTCCGGGAGCCGTCGATCGGTCCCACTCTCGGTATGAAGGGAGGCGGCACGGGCGGCGGCCACTCGCAGGTCGTCCCCATGGAGGACATCAACCTCCATTTCACCGGCGACTTCCACGCCATCACCTCCGCCCACAATCTCCTCGCCGCCGCCGTCGACAATCAACTCCACCACGGCAATGCGCTGGGCATGGACGTCCGCCAGGTGCTGTGGCGGCGCGTCCTCGACGTCAACGACCGCGCGTTGCGCGGCATCGTGGTGGGTCTGGGTGGGCGTATGGACGGCGTGCCGCGGGAGGGTGGCTTCGACATCACGTCCGCCTCCGAAATCATGGCCGCGCTGTGCCTGGCCGAGGACCTCACCGACCTCAAGACACGTCTCGGCCGCATGGTGGTGGCGCTCAAGCCAGACGGCACGGCCGTCCTCGCCGACGAGCTCAAGGTCACCGGGGCCATGGCCGCGCTCCTGCGCGACGCCATCCATCCCAACCTCGTGCAGACGATGGAGGGCACCCCGGCCCTCGTGCATGGCGGGCCCTTCGCCAACATCGCCCACGGCTGCAATTCGGTCATCGCCACGCGCATGGCCCTCAAGCTCGGCGGCATGTGCCTCACCGAAGCCGGCTTCGCCACCGACCTCGGGGCCGAGAAGTTCTTCGACATCAAGTGCCGGCTGGCCGGGCTTCGGCCCGATGCGGCCATGATCGTGGCCACGGTGCGGGCCCTCAAGTACCACGGCGGCGTGCCGGTTCCCGAGCTTGGCAAGGAAAACGTCGAGGCCCTCGTGCGTGGGCTCGACAATCTCGAGGCGCACGTGGAGTGCATCCGGCAGTTCAAGGTGCCCGCACTCATCGGGCTCAACCGCTACCCCACCGACACCGAGGCCGAGTACAAGGCGGTGCTCGACCGCTGCGCCGCGCTCGAGGTGCCCGCCTATGTCGCCGACGTCTTCGGCCAGGGCGGGGAAGGGGGAGAAGACCTCGCGCGCGGCCTCCTCAAGCTGCTCGAGTCGGAGCATTCGGCCTTCACCCCGCTCTATCCCCTCGAGGCGTCGATCAAGACCAAGCTCGAGACGATCGCCACGCGGGTGTACGGCGCGGACGGCGTTGAGTATCCGAAGAAGGTGGATCGCCAGATCGCTCAGGTGGAGGCGCTCGGCTACGGCCGCCTCCCCGTCTGCGTGGCCAAGACGCAGCGATCGCTCTCCGACGACCCCACCTTGCTCAACCGGCCCCGCGGCTTCAAGGTCAGCATCAACGACGTGAGGATCTCCGCGGGCGCGGGGTTTCTCGTGGCGCAGGCCGGCGACATCACGACCATGCCGGGACTGCCGCGAAAGCCCAATGCCGAGGGCGTGGACGTGACCCCGGAGGGCGCGATCACGGGGCTCTTCTAGCCGTGTGATATACTGCGCGATGGTCCGGGCAGCCACGGGACCAAATCCATGATCCAGGCCGACCATCTGACGAAGAGCTATGGGCCGGTGACGGCCGTCCACGACGTGTCGTTCAACGTCGACAAGGGACGGATCGTCGGCTTTCTCGGTCCCAACGGCGCGGGCAAGTCTACCACCATGAAGATCCTCGCCTGCTTCATGGCGGCCAGCGGGGGTCGCGCCACCGTGGCCGGGTTCGACGTCTTCACGCAGTCCCTCGAGGTGCGCCGGCGCATCGGCTACCTGCCGGAGAACGCCCCGCTCTATGGGGATCTGCCCGTCGCGGCGTATCTGGACTTCGTGGCCGAGGCCAAGGGGGTCTCGCGCGGGCTGCGCCGCTCCAAGGTCGCCGACGTCATGGAGCGCTGCTCCATCTTGGACATGCAGCATCGGCTCATCGGCAAGCTCTCGAAGGGCTACCGGCAGCGCGTCGGCGTCGCCCAGGCCCTCCTGGGCGATCCGGAAGTGCTGATCCTCGACGAGCCGACCATCGGCCTCGATCCGCGCCAGATCGCCGAGATTCGCGCGCTCATCAAGTCGCTGGGCGGCCAGCACACGGTCATCCTCTCGACGCACATCCTCCCGGAAGTCTCGATGGTCTGCGACAGCATCATCATCATCAACCGCGGGCGCATCGTGGCGCAGGGGACGCAGTCCGAGCTGGTGCAGCAGGTCTTTCCCGCCGCTCGCGTGGAGGTGGAGATCGGCGGCCCCCACCAGGCGGTGCATAGCTCGCTCCGGGCCTTGCCTGGCGTGACGTCGGTGGAGACGCTGGCCTCCGTCGACGCCACCTCGCGGTTTGTCGTGGAGTCGCCGCGCGGGCGCGACGTGCGCGGGGAGCTCGTGCAGCTGGTGGCGGGGCGCGGCTGGACGCTCCTCGAGCTGCACCAGGTCGGCCTTTCGCTCGAGGAGGTCTTCCTCCGCGTGGTGGCGGGCGAGGAGCACGCCCCGCAGATCGTGGAAAGCGTGCAGGAGACGGCCTGATGGGGTGGGTGCCGATCTTCAAGAAGGAGATGCGGCTCTACTTCGGCTCGCCGGTGGCCTACGCCGTCGCCACCTTCTTCCTCTTCATCGCGGCGTTTTTCTTCGCGCCCTCGTTCGTCCAGTACGCGGAGTTCTCGATGCGGTCGGCCATGCAGCCGCAGATGGGGCAGAGCCTCAACGCCACCGAGAACATCCTGCGGCCCCTGACGTACAACATGGCGGTGGTGCTGCTCTTCTTCATCCCCATGCTCACCATGCGTCTCTTCGCCGAGGAGAAGCGCTCGGGGACCATGGAGCTTCTCCTGACCTATCCGCTGCGGGACGGGGAGGTGCTCGCGGGGAAGTTCCTCGCCGCCCTCAGCCTCTATGCGCTCATCCTTGCCTTGACCCTCTTCTATCCTGCCACCGTGGCCTGGTTCACGAAGATCGAGTGGGGCGCCGTGCTGACGGGCTATCTCGGGCTGCTCCTCATCGGGGCCGCCTTCCTCGCCATCGGCCTCTTCGTGTCGTCCACCACCGAGAATCAGATCGTGGCGGGCTTCGGTACCTTCGGGGCGCTCCTGTCCCTGTGGCTCCTCGGCTGGTTCGCGGACTCCGCGCAGGGCGCGCTCAGGACCGTCGTCCAGCAGACGGCGATCATCGAGCACATGGACGGCTTTGCCAAAGGGGTCATCGACACCAAGGACCTCGTCTACTACCTGTCGGTGGTCGCTTTCGCGCTCTTCCTGACCCTCCGCTCGCTCGAGTCCAAGCGGTGGCGGGGCTAGGCCCATGACATTCATCAAGCGCTGGGGCATGTGGGGGGTCGTACTCCTTCTCCTGAGCGCGGCTGCGGTCACCCTCTTCGTGCCCTGGCTCATACGATTCCGGGTGGCGCTCCTCATCGCGGCCGTCGTCCTCTTCGTAGTGACGGTGGCTCTCAATTGGCGCGAGGGCGCCTCGATCCTCGGCCGCCGCGGCACGCGTTACGGCGCGAGCGCGGCGCTCCTCATCGTGATCGCCCTCGGCGTGGCGGTGCTCGCCAATGCCGTGTCGCTGCGCTACAACACCCGCTGGGACCTGACCGAGAACAAGCGCCACAGCCTCTCGCCGCAGACGGTGAAGCTGCTCAAGGCCCTCAAGACGCCCGTCGAGGTCATCGGCTTCTTCCGCTCCGACACGCCGGGCAAGCGCACGGCCGAGGATCTGCTCAAGCAGTACGCGCAGGCCTCCGACGGCAAGTTCACCTATCGGGTGGAAGACCCGGACCGATCGCCGGGACTTGCCCGACGCTACGGCGTCGAGACCTACGGCACCCTCGTGATGCAGAGCGGAGAGAAGTCAGAGAAGGTGCTGGACGCCGAAGAAGAGCGGCTGACCAATGCCCTCGTCAAGGTCACGCGGCCGGGCAACCCTATCGTCTATTTCGTCAAGGGGCACGGGGAGCGAGACATCTCGAGCGCCGAGCGGACGGGGATGAGCCAGGCCAAGGAGCAGCTCGAGAAGGCCAACTACACCGTCAAGGATCTCGAGCTGGCGCGAACCGGCAAGGTACCGCCCGACACCGCGGTGGTGATCGTGCCCGGACCGAGGACGGATCTCCTGCCGCCGGAGCTGACGGCCATCGACGACTATCTCGCGCAGGGCGGTCACGTGCTGGTCATGGCCGATCCGCTCCAGGCGGACGGGCTCGCCAAGTACCTGGCCAAGTACGGCGTCACTCTGGGGCAGGATCTCGTGGTGGAGCCGAGCCCTGTCGGCCGTCTCCTGGGCGTGGGGCCCGAGGTCCCGCTCGTCATGCAGTACGAGCAGCACCCGATCACCAGGGACATGGCCAAGGTCATGACGGGATTTCCCCTGACGCGCTCCGTCTCGCCGGCCAAGACGCCGCCCAAGGGCATGAGCGTGACGCCCCTCGCCAAGACGAGTGCCGAGTCCTGGGGAGAGACCAACCTCGACGGGCTTCGGCGCGGGCAGCCGGCAAGCCGCGACGACAAGGACACCCCCGGACCTGTGCCCGTCCTCGTCGCCGTCACCATCGAGCCCCCGCCCGCTCCCAAACCCGCCGGACAGGCCGAAGCCGACGACAGCAAGAAGCCCAAGGGACGCCTCGTCGTCCTCGGCACTTCGACTTTCGCCTCGAACCAGGCGCTCGGCTTTCAGGGCAACCGCGACCTGTTCCTGAACATCGTCGCGTGGCTCGCCGGCCAGGAGGACGAGATCGCGGTGCGTCCGAAGGACCCGCGCCAGAATCCCATCTTCGCCACCGAAGCCCAGAAGAACGCCATCCTGTGGCTGTCGATCGTCGTGCTGCCGGGGGCCGTGATGGTATGCGGCATCGCCCTCGTGGTGCGCCGCCGCCGTCGCTCCAAGTAACCGTCTCCGATGAGCTGGAAGACTCTGGCCGTCCTTCTCGTCCTCGCCGCCGGCCTCGGCGGTTTCCTCATCGTGGACAACCAGTGGATCGCACCAAAGCGCGAGAAGGCCGAAAGTGCCAAGGGCCGCCTGTGGACCGTCGAGCCCAAGGAGGTGGACGGGCTGACCATCACTCGCAAGAGCGAGACGATCAAGCTCAAGCGCGTGGGTGACGGCTGGGAGATGGTGGAGCCCGTGAAGACGCGGGCCGACGCGGGCGTGGTCAACGAGGTGGTGACGGGACTCACGACGGCGCGGGTGGACCGTGAGATCGACCCCAATCCGTCCAAGCTCGCCGACTTCGGGCTCGAGCCGCCGGCCGCCCAGGTCGCGCTCGAGATCAAGGGACGGGCGGCTCCTCTGACCCTGGCCGTGGGCGGCAAGAACCCGACGGGCGTCTGGGTGTACGCCCGGGAGGGGAGCAAGCCCGCCGTGTTCGTCCTCGGCGAGTCCGTGGCCCGCGATACCGCTCGGCCCCTCACCGATTTCAGGGACAAGACGCTGCTCGCCTTCGATCGCAAGAACGTGACGGCCGTGGACCTCGACCTCGGGGACGGCTCGCGCATGACCCTCGAGCCCGAGGAAGGCGGGAAGTGGAAGATCGCCCGACCCGGCCCCTATCGCGCCGACGGCGATCTGGTGGCCGACATGCTCGACAAGCTCGGCGCCGCCCGCATACGCGAGTTCGAGTCCACTGCGAAGTCGCCGGCGACGTACGGGCTCGACAAGCCGGCGCGGGTGACCCTCTGGCTCGGCAAGGACAAGGACCGGACGTCGAAGACTCTCCTCGTGGGCAAAGTCGATGCCGACAAGAAGGGTGTCTATGCGCAGCGAGAGGGGGAGAAGGAAGTGCTGCTCGTCCCCGTCGAGGCGTGGGATAAGGTCCCCAAGACGGTCGCGATGGCTCGTGACAAGACGGTCTTCCCCTACGCCTACGACAAGGCGAATCGGGTGGAGATCGAGAGCGCGGCGGGCAAGGTCATGCTCGAGCGCGACGGTACAGCCTGGAAGATCACCGCGCCCGAGGCCCTCAAGGCCGATCCGGGCGCCGTCAACGGCCTGCTCTGGCGCCTGCGCGACCTTCGCGCCTCGGGCTTCCTCGACGAGTCGGCGGCGGGCATCCCTCGCTATCTCTCGAAGCCCGACGTGACCGTGCGGATCTGGGAGGAGGGCGCCAAGGAGCCGAGGATGCTGCTCCTTGGCCTCTCGGGAACGGTGAGGGCGGGGGAGGTCACGGCCGTGGCCGCGCCGGCCGGGACGGGGCCGGTGGTGATCGTCGACGCCAAGGACGTGCGCGATCTGTCCAAGTCGGCCGCGGATCTCCGGGATAAGAGCGTGGTCGGCTCCTTCGAGATGAAAGACGTCAAGCGCCTGCGAGTGTCCGTGGGCGGCAAGCGCCTGGTGCTCGAGCGCAAGGGCGACGACGACTGGCGGGTGCTGGAGCCGGCCAAGGGGGCGGCCAAGGAGCTCAAGGTGACCGGCCTCATCCTGGCCCTCCGCGGGCTCAAGTGGAAGGAGATTGCGTCCGCCGACGGGGCCGACCCCGCCCGCTTCGGCCTGGACAAGCCCGAGATCGAAGTGGACGTGCTCAAGGCGGACGGCGGCGAGCTGGCGGCACTGGCCGTCGGACGAGCCGACGACAAGGTTGCCTATGTCCGGAGCAAGTCGTCACCGGCCATCTACGCCGTCGACCCCAAGAGTCTCGAAGACCTGCGAAAGGCGCCCACCGACATACCCGGCTAGCGGCGCCCGGCGCCGGTCCGCCGGGTGGGCGATTGGGAGAAAATCGATGGCGACGGATACGCTCTACCTGAGACAGATGGAGCTGGGGCCGATGCAGAACTTCGTCTATCTCATCGGCGATCCGGAGACTCGCGACTGCATCGTGGTCGACCCCGCCTGGGAGATCGACGCCATTGTCGAACAGGCCCGGGCCGACGGCATGCGGCTCAACGGCGTGCTCGTCACGCATACTCACCAGGATCACGTGGGCGGCCATCTCTTCGGCCGCGATATTCCTGGGGTGGAGGCGCTCCTCGCCCAGACTCCCGCCAAGGTCTACGTCCATGCGGCCGAGCGTGAGTTCCTGCGGGGCTTCGGCTCTGATCTCGTCAAGGTGAACGGCGGCGACACCCTCGAGGTGGGACGCGTGAAGATCACCTTCGTGCACACCCCCGGACATACGCCGGGCTCGCAGTGCTTTCTCGTGGACGGCCGGTTGATCTCGGGCGACACGCTGTTCATCCGGTCGTGCGGGCGGACCGACCTGCCCGGCAGCGATCCGGAGGAGATGTACACGTCGCTTACCCGTCGGCTGGGCGCCCTTCCCGACGACACCGTGGTCTTCCCCGGCCACAACTATGGCGGCACCGCCACCACCATCGGCGATGAGAAGCGTCAGAATCCCATGATGCGCTTCCCGAGCATGACGGACTTCCTTCGTGCCATGGGAAGGAGTTAGCGCTCCCGCCGCGTCACGATGCGACCGGGCCGCCCGTTTGTTGACTTGCCTGAACCCGTGTGGTGTCATGAATTGCTATGTCGGGCTCTCTCCGAAACTGGATCAAGGTTCGCTTCATCACCGGGTTCTTCGTCACCGTGCCCGCCGTCGCCAGCGCGTGGCTCCTCTATGTCTTCTGGGACGCCATCGACACCTTCTTCTCCCCCGGCTACCAGCGGATGTTCGGGCGTCGGATTCCCGGCCTGGGCTTTCTCACCGCGGTGGTGCTCGTCCTCGTCATGGGCACGATCGCCACCAACGTGGTGGGGCGGCGCATCCTCGCCCGCATCGAGCTGCTCTTCATCCGCGTGCCCATCTTTCGCAGCATCTATCCGTCGATCAAGCAGCTGATCGAATCGTTCTCCCCGGAAAAGCGGCAGTCGTTCAAGGCGGTCGTCCTCGCCGAGCACCCTCGCGAGGGCGAATTCGTCTTCGGCTTCGTCACCTCCGAGGTGGTGGTGGAGACGCCGGCGGGGAAGCGCGAGATGGTCACCGTCTTCGTGCCCACGAACAATCTCTATCTCGGGGACGTCATCGTGCTGCCGAGGAAGGACATCATCACCACCGGGCTCACCGTGGAAGAAGGGATCCGCGTCATTCTTTCCGCGGGCACCGCCACGCCGGCCCGGCTGCCGCGTGAGCGGCTCTAGAGCGCCCACCTCCGCAGCCACCGTTCCACTGCCTGTCCAAGTGGGTAGAGCTTTCCGAAGAAGAAGTGCTCGGCGTCCGCGATGATCTCGACCTGCGCGCCCAGCTTCTGCCCCAGCCGGCGGAGGGCCTCCTCCGGACAGTACTGGTCCTTGGTACCGGCGACGAGCAGGGTGGGATCCGGAACGCGCATGAGAAAGTCCAGGTCGTACATTCCGAGCGGAGGTGCAACGAGGGCCAGGGCGGGGAGATCGGAAGCGGTCGCGGCCACGCGGGCGGCGACTGCCGCGCCAAAGGAATAGCCCGAGAGGCCTATGGCGGCGCCGGCGGGAAGCCGCTCGGCCATGGCCGCCCGCGCCGTCCTCACGTCATCCTCCTCGGCTCCGCCACCTCCTTGGTTTCCCGTGGAAGCGCCGACCCCGCGGAAGTTGAATCGAAGCGTGGCGATGCCCAGGCTCTCTGCGACCTCGGCCACCCGAATGACCACCGGGTTGTCCATATCGCCGCCGTACAGAGGGTGAGGGTGGCAGATCACGAGACCCGCTCGGGCCGGCTCAGGATGAGCGAGGCGGGCCTCGAGGTGAACACCGTCTGGAACCTCAAGTATAACGGGGCTTTCCACATCATGACCTTAAGGTTCCCAGCGCAAATAATCAAGGGAGGGGCGACGTCCAAGTACATGGAGGTATACTGCCGGACATGCGGAGCTTGAGTTGTGCGGTGGTTCGACCCCGCCTCGAACGACACGCGGACGGCGCTCTTGGAGCCCGAACGATGCGCTTTGTGGTCGCTCACCTGGAAGGCTGCCCTGCCTGTCTGGCGGCCTCGGAGGAGTGGCTCCGGCTGAGAGTTCTGGTTCGCCAGGCGGCATCAGGGCCGGCCGAGCCTGACTGGTCAGGCTTCTGGCCGCCGGTACGGGCGCGCATCGTGAGTGAGGAGCCACGGCCGGTTCGGGAGTCCTGGTGGGTTCCGTTCTGGAAGCCCGTATGGGGGCATCCGCACCTCGCCTTCGGCGCCGCTCTCCTTGCCGTCCTCGTGGTCGCCTTCTCGTTTTGGCCCGTGGACGATGCCGCCTTCGCCTCCCAGGTGAACGTGCAGGACGTCTCCGCCGACGATCCGGACCGCAGCGTCATGGTCTATTCGAGCCGCGATCACGGGGTCACGGTCATTTGGGTCTTCGGCTCCAACGAGGCGTACGAGGCGACCGGGGAGGATGCTGAAGGCGACGTGCCGTGATGAGAGAGCTACTCGCCTAGGCTCTTCAGGCGCTCGCGGGCCAGGGGCGCCTCTTCCGACTGAGGAAAGTTGTCGACGAGATATTGCAGTCTCGCCTGTGCCACCTTCGTTTGCTTGAGCTCGACGAGGGCCAGCGCTTCCTTGTAGAGGGCGGTCGGCACCTGTCTCCCCCCGGGATAGTTCACGAAAACCTTCCTGAATTCCTGTACCGACCGCTCCAGGGCCTCGCGCGACCTCTCTGATTGACCCGCGGCGGCGGCGGCGCGGCCCATGCTGAAGTACGATTCTCCGATCCAGTACTGGGCGCTGTCCACCCGCGGCGAGTCCGGGTGCTGCCGCACGAACTCCCGGAACTCGGCGACGGCGAGGGTGTAGTTCCCCTTGGTGAAGTCCGCGTAGGCGGCCTTGTAGCTTTCCTCGGCGCCTGGTTCAGTCGATGATCTCGACCCTCCCGAGGGAGAGGGCGTAGGCGCCGGCGTGGGACGGCTACTCGTCCCACTGCCGCCCTGCGACCGGCTCTGGCTGTCCAGCCGCTGGCTGAGCTCGTCGACGCGGGCGGAGAGGCGATTCAGCTCGGCCGAGAGGGATTCGAGCCGAGTCTGCATCGCCGCCATCTGGCGCGTATTCTCCGCCGATTGCTCGCGCGAGCGGCGTTCCATCTGAGTCAGTGTCGTATCGGACTCGCCGCGGCCCCGGTGTACCGCCAGGTTGAGAGAGTCGACGTCCTTGCGGAGTTTCGCCATCTCCTGCTGCGTGGCTTCGTCCATGGTGCCCGCGCAGCCGCCCACGGCAAACGTGATGGAAACGACCAAGGGGAGCCAGAGGCTCCCCTTGGTCACTTCAGACTGCATGCCGACGGACCCTCCGGTGCTAACGGCTCTTCGTCAGGAAGTTGTCGCGCCGGTTCTGGGCCCAGCAGGCCTCGCTCTTCTCCGTGCAAACCGGACGTTCCTTACCATAGGAGATGATCGTGACCCGGCTGGCCTGGATTCCCTGCGCTACGAGATAGTTCATGGCCGCCTTGGCGCGCTTCTCACCCAGCGCCAGGTTGTACTCGGCCGTGCCCCGCTCGTCGCAGTTGCCTTCGATCAGCACAAGGTTGTCCGCGTTCGTCTTGAGCCAAGCGGCATTGCCGTCGAGAATCTTGGCGTCATTCGGCCGGACATCGTACTTGTCGAAGTCGAAGTAGATCGCCTTGAGGTTCGGATTCGGTGCGAACTCGCTGGGTCTCACCATCGGTGCCGGAGCGGGGGCGGGAGCCGCAGGTGCCGGCGCCGCCGGCGCAGGCGCCGGGGCGGGCGCAGCCGGGGCTGGCGTGGGCGCTGCTGGGGCCGGGGCTACGGCGACCGTAGTGGCGGGCCGCTTCGGGCACCCCACGAGGAGAAGAGTGAGAGCGAGAAGAGGCACCACTAGAAACGCGTGAGCCCGTGGCTGCTTCAGCATAGCGTCACATCCTCCTTAGTCGAGCTTGGTGAAAACTTAGTCGAGCTTGGTGAAAAGTCACACAAACTGGCCAATCCTATCACGGAAGCCTCGGTGACCAAGCCGGACTTGAAGCCTGCCCGGGGCCACCCGTCAGGACCTGCTGCTGCGTTCCGTCCGCGAGCATGGTGTAGAGCTGGGTTCCTCCCTGGCGGTTGGATTGGAAGATGATGTGCCGGCCATTCGGAGCCCAGGAGGCGCTCTCGTTGTCGCCCGGCCCGGCGGTGAGCCGGCGAAGGTTGGACCCGTCCGGATTGATCGCCCACAGGTCGTGGTTGGCAAATCGGGACGTGAAAACGATGGTATCCCCTTTGGGTGACCAGCGGGGCTGGGTGTTGAAGCCTCCCGAGGTGAGCCGTCGCAGGTTGGTCCCGTCGGTATCCATCACATAGACGTGGGCCGCCCCCGAGCGATCGGAGATGAAGGCCAGATCGCGCCCGTTCGGCGACCACGTAGGCTCGGTGTCGATGGAGACATTGTTGGTGAGCCGCCGGAAGGCGCCCGTGGCCACCGTCAGGAGATAGATCTCCGGGTTGCCGTCCTTGGACAGCGTCATGGCGACGACACGGCCGTCGGGGCTCCAGGCCGGCGAGGAATTAATTCCCGCATAGCCGGCGAGAAGCTGCACGGGCCGACGCTCGAAGGGGAAGACCCGATACAGAAACGGGTAGCCGTTCATGTACGAGGTGAAGGCGAGCGAGCGCGAGTCCGGGCTCCAGTTCGGCGAGATGTTGATGGACTTGTTGGCGGTGACGGGTGCAGTGCCCGCCCCGTCATAGTCCATCAGGTAGAGCTCCTTGACCCCGGAGCGCGTGCTCGCGAAGGCTATCTTGGTGTCGGCAACCCCCGCTTCGCCGGTGACGAGGAGCACCACCTCGTCGGCCACCCGGTGGGCAGCCCGACGCGGCTCGGATGAGTGCGCGACGACCTTTTTCGTCCCGATGATCCGGAAGTCCGGCGAGGTGAGGTCGTAGAGGCGCATCTCCACCTCGAAGCGGTCGTTCCGCACGGTCAGGAGCCCTTGCAGCGCCTGCATCGCTCCCGCCGCGGCGAACTCGGCGAGCCGGGGCCGGACCGCCTCGTCGCCGCCCGCGGGCAGCGGGGCCGTGCCCGACACCACGCTGAACAACGAGGTGAAGTTAAGGTCCACGCCTGTGATGCCGGGGAGCCGCTTGGCCCAGTTCTGCGTGTCGCTGCCGCCCGCGAGCGTGAAGTCGGGGATGGCGATGTTGATCTTCTTTAGCTGCCCCGGCCGGACATTGAGCTCGACGTCAGGACTTTGAGACCGGGCCGGCGAGGGACGGAGGAGCGCCACGCCCGCGACGACAATGGCCAGGAGTGCGACTCCGGCGGCCAGCGATCGAATCAAATGGTGAGGGCGCGTCATCCGTGCTTGAGCTCGAAGTTGAACAGCACTCGAAGGGAAGGCTTGCTCCAGTCGGCGGGAAGAGGCGGGAAGGGGCTCGCCTCCGAGATGGCGCGCAAGGCCGCGCGGTCGTAGAAGGTGCTTCCGGAGCTCCGCTCGATGCGCGGGGAGGCGATCGAGCCGTCCCGCTGTATCTCCACGTAGATGCGAGGCTTCTGCTCCGGTTCGTTCGGGCGATTCTGCGTCTGCCAGCGCTCCTCGACCTTCTGGAGCACCTGTCGCAGGTACCAGGCGTGGGGGAAGTCGGTCACGTCGAGGGTCATGCTGCCCTGTCCGGCAACGGAGCCAGTCGATTGCCCGAGCGCCGTGGCGGGCGGCCGCGTCGTCGGTTCCACGGACGTCTTGCCGCGTCGGTCCGACGGCAACCCGGGCGGCGGAAGATCACGGTCACCCACCCTGGGCGCTACGGTACGTGAGGGCAAGGCGGCTTCCGCGGGCTTTGCCACCTCCCGTGGACGCGGTTCGGGCTCGGGCGCGCGCGTCGGCGCCGGCGGCGGGGGCGTGCGCGTCGGCAGCGCGGCGGGGCTACCTGTCGGCGTGCCGACGGCGGCAATCGAGGGGAAGAGATTCACCACGTGCACGGTCGTGCGGTCGAGCATACCCCAGAGCCCCAAGGCCAGGAACGCACCCACGACCACGAGATGGGCGAGCGCGGACACGATGAGGGCTTTGACCGGCACCGCGGGCGCCGGAGGGGATGTCGGAGCGGCCCGCCAGCGTGTCGAGTGGACTGGTGACCGCATCGGGTATCCGCGAGCCACGCTCAACGCGCTCATGACCCCCGCACGGGCTCGGTGACCATGCCCAGCTTCTCGATGCCGGACTTGCGGACCTTGTCCATGGTCTCGACAACGAATCCGTATTGGAGGGCCTGGTCGGCCTTGAGGTAGAGGGTCTTGTCCGTGCGGTTCTTGAACGTCTCGCGCAGCGTCTGCTCGAGCGAGCCCAGGGCGAGCGGCTTGCCGTTCAGGTAGATCTGCTGCTCCTTGGTGAGCGTCAGCTCCATGCGCTCTTCCGTCACGGTGGGCTTGCCCGCGGTCTTGGGCAGGTTGACGTCGATACCCCGATACATGAGGGGTGCCGTGAGCATGAAGATGAGGAGGAGCACGAGGACGACGTCCACGAGCGGAATGATGTTGATCTCGGCCAAGGTAGACGTGCTCCGGCGTGCACCGCCGCTGTCGCCCCCCAGGTTGAACGCCATGTCTACCGGCTCACGACCTTGGCGGGGGCGGGGCGCGCGAAGTTGTTCAGCAGCTCGAGGGTGAAACCGTCCAGCTCCGTGGCCCAGCGCTTGGTGCGATTGACGAAGAAGTTGTAGCCCATGACAGCGGGAATGGCCGCGCCCAAGCCCGCGGCGGTGGCAATCAGCGCTTCGGAGATGCCCGGCGCGACCACGGCGAGGCTCGCCGAGCCCTGCTGGCCGATACCATGGAAGGCGCTCATGATGCCGACGATGGTGCCAAAGAGCCCGATGAAGGGGGCGGCGCTGGCCGTGGTGGCGAGAAAGGGCAGGTAACGCTCCATCCGCGTGACTTCGATCTCCGTCGAGCGCAGCATGGCCCGGTGCGCGGAATCGATCGCCTCGCGTGGCAGTCCCTCGCCCTCTTCGAGCGTGGCATCCACTTGCTCGACTCCGCCATACACGCTCGCGAGCTCGAGGCCCGCGGCCGAATAGACTTGGGCGAGCGGGCTCGCGCGGAACTTCTTGGCCGCACCGTAGATCAGGGAGAAGCGTCCACCCTGACGGAAGACCCGCGAGAAGCCCTTCGAATCGCGCTTGATGGCGCGGAACTCCCACCACTTCTCCACGATGAGCGCCCAACAGATCACCGAGAAGAACAAAAGGACCCCCAGGACGAATCTGGCCATGGGGCCCGCCTGGAGGATGGGGTCGAGCACGCTGGTAGGCATCCCGCTAGCTGGTGGCAAACGAAGCTCCTTTGTCTCGGCTGAGAGTGACACGCAGGGGCACGATTGATGATACCGAAGCGTTGTGACGAGTGTCAACGAATTTGCCCAGAAATGCGCGATTTGTTTGACAGCACCGTAGCCGGGCCGTATAAGTGACCCGTATGTTTCACTCCCCGGGCGCCATCGCCATCCAATTGGGTCCCTTGAGCTTCCGCTGGTACGGCATTCTCATGGCGAGCGCGATGGGCCTGGGACTCTGGCTCGCATATCGCGAGGCCGGTCGACGCGGTCTGGATCCCGACAACATGCTCAAGGCATCCGAGCTGGGTCTTCTCGGCGGTCTCGTCGGCGCCCGCCTCTACTACGTCGCCTTCAACCTCGACTACTATCTCCGCGCTCCCGGAAAAATCTTCGCGGTGTGGGAAGGCGGCCTCGCCATACACGGCGGTGTCTTGGGTGGTCTCCTCGTCGGCGGCGGCTATGCCCTCTGGAGAGGATTGCCCGCCGTTACCTACCTGGATATCGCCGCGCCGAGCCTGGCCCTTGGGCAGGCCATCGGCCGATGGGGAAATTTTTTCAACGAGGAGGCGTTCGGCACGCCCACGAGTCTACCGTGGCGGCTCTTCATCTCGCCGCCGCACCGGCCCATCCAGTTCGCGCAGGACGAGTATTTCCACCCCACGTTCCTCTACGAATCGATCTGGGATTTCATCGTTTTCCTCCTGCTCTTGCTCGCTTTTCGCAAGCGCTTCGAGCGGGCGCCCGGCGCTCTCTTCCTCACCTACCTGGGCCTCTATTCCGTGGGCCGCTTCATGACCGAAGCCCTCCGCACGGACGCCCTCATGCTTGGTCCCATTCGTGTCGCCCAGCTCGCGAGCGTGGTCGGAGTGGCGCTCGCGCTGATCGGCGTGCCCATGCTCCTGCGACGGACCCGCGCCGCCGCTTGAGGCCGTGCACTTCACCTTCCTCGGGAGCTCGGGGGCCGTTCCCGCCCCCGACCGCGACACCACGTCCATCGTCTTCGTGGGCCATGGCGACGCCGCCCTCGTAGACTGCGGGGGCAGCCCGATGCAGAAGCTTCTCCTGGCGGGCGTAGCCCCCGAGACCCTCAGCCGCGTCGTCATCACGCATATTCACGCCGATCACGTCTACGGGCTGCCGTCGCTCGTGGAGAGCCTGTACCTGCTCGGGCGAAAGGCCCCTCTCCATCTCGCGTGCCGCGAAGAGCACGAGCCCGCGCTTCGCGCCCTGTTGGGAGTGTTCCGGCAGCTCGAGCGCCCGGAGATCTTCCCCATCATCTGGGAGCTCGTGCCCGCGCGCGAGCGCTTCGCCCTGGAGAACCTAGGGAGCTTCGCCGTCTCCGCGTCGCCGAACGCGCATGGGAAGATGCCCAATATCGCCGTCCGCTTCGAGCCGTCGGGAGGCCCGGCCGTCGTCTACTCGTCGGACACCGAGCCGTGCGAGGCCGTCGCGGCGCTGGCGTGCGGCGCCCACACCTTGATCCACGAGGCGACGTTCTCCGAGCGACGGAAGAAAGGCGTTGGCGTTCACTCGACCGCGGCCGAGGCAGGCGAGATCGCCGCGCGGGCGGGGGTGAGGCGGCTCATTCTCGCCCACATCGACGTCTCGCATCACGGAGACCTCGAAGGCCACCGGGAGGAGGCGCGCTCCCGGTTCTCCGGCGAGGTCGAGGTCGCGCGGGAGCTCGTGCCGTACCCGCTGTGAGCCGTCACCAGGCCGGCCGGTGATCGCCTACGAGAGCCGGGACGGACG
>WNFS01000676.1_pt1 | contig 37504 bp, 34 predicted proteins | sample 5400141 | NCBI WGS metagenome assembly WNFS01 (sample SAMN13153358, study PRJNA577476) | soil metagenome | isolation source: 60 cm saprolite under Madrone tree | place: USA:California | collected 2016-06-14
ATCCGGAGCTTCGAAGGGCCGCCACTTTCGCGCGGTTCACTTTTTTGCACACCCGTTCACAGATTTGCACAGAGAACGCGGCAGATTTTGATTGACGCCGCGAACCGCTTCCACTATCTTGCGCGCCAGATTGAACCGGGAAGCTTGAAACTTTGCGGCTCAGTTTAGAAGGCGTAGCAGCTTAACGGCGGTTGCGCCGCCAGATTGAACCAAGAAGCAGGAGAGTTTTGCGGTTTCAGTTCAAAGAGGGCGCGACGACCTTAACCGGTAGCTGCGCCCTTACTTTTTTCGGCCTGTCTCGCGGCTTACGACCTTCTATTTCGCCGGAATCGCGCTCTCGCGGAACGCCTTGATCCTCTCTGCCCCCGTCAATCGCTCTTCTCATCGCCTTTACGCTGCAGAAATCGCTTCTCCCTTACATTCCACTCAAATCGCGTCGCCTTGATCGGCGGTTTAGACTTGCCGTTCTCGGTGCAGCTCGTGCGCGCATCAATGGCTTGCAGACGACCCTGGCGGTCCCGCTCGTAGGAAATTTCTGACCTACACGCCGTCTGCGCATCCCCCGCTTCATCATCGTGGTTGTAGTCGTCTGTGTCTTTCTCGAACGCCAGCAACTTCGCGCCTTCCGGCACCGCAACCAGCAACAAGTCGCTTCCGCCATGGGAATCGCCGCCGTCGCAGCAGGGATTGTCTGTGGAGTGCTCCACGTTTAGTTCCGCCAGGTATCCGGCCGCCGCGGCAAATTTTTGTGAGTACCCTACGTGGTACAAATCCGAGCAGTTGTTGCAGTCCTCCGCCAGCGAAACCAACCGCAAGACCGCTCCTTCTTTGTCCGACACCAGCACCGCCGGACGTTCGTCATAAGCCGTAACCTCGGGTATATGCACCGTGCAACGAAATGCCAGGATCGCCGTCCGCTCACCATTAACACGCTCGGCATACAAGATTCTTACGCTCAAATCCCGGTCGACCTTCACCATCGTTTCGAAATCAGAGAGCATCGCTCTGCATCCGTTGCGCAATTCCGCGGGCAAAGACGCAAGCAGCAAACGCCATGCGCCGGGCGCTATGGCCTGCGTCGCGTCGCCGGTCCACCCCTCAAGCATGCTATCGAGCTCTAATTTTGCCTCCGCATTCAACCGCACTTCTGCCGCTGCCTGCGGTAAGTTCACGCGACTCTCGACACGTGCGGCCGCGGTCACAGTGAATAGCAGCAGCGCCCCGACCGTGCTTATTACGAACCGGCAGGCGTAGACGAACCCGCATTTGTAGTTGGACATGCCTTTATGCTGCGCCCCTTCCCGCTCTGCTAAAATGGTACTTCGCCGCAAAAGTAACCTCCGCCGCCCGGTCTTTTCAGGCTGTGACCTCTTCAACTCTTTTTTTTCCCACACCCATGCACACATTTGCACAGACTTTCCCGCCGATTTCGATTGACGCGCAAAACCACTTCCACTATCTTGCGCACCAGATTGAACCGGGAAGCTTGAAACTTTACGGCTCGGTTTAGAGGGCGCAGCAGCTTAACGGCGGTTGCGGCCGCGAGATTGAACCAAGAAGTAGAAAAGTTTTGCGGCTCAGTTTAAAAGGGCGCATAGGCTTAGCGGCTGATGCGCCCTTACTTTTTTCCGCCTAACCTGTGGCACAGAATTGGGCTCGATCCGGGGGAGGAGAGGCGCATGAGGAAGGCTGGACGCATGAGGAAGGCGATTTTGCTGCTGCTTTTGATCAGCATTAGCGCGCGTCCGCTGTTTGCGCAGACCGCGCCGGAAGGAATCTGGCAGGGGTATGACGGCGAGTGGAAGCACGTGTCCAAGCAACTGATCGACCTGGCCGAGGCCACGCCGGGGGGCAAATTTTCCTGGCGTCCCGCGCCCGGTGTGCGCTCCACCAGCGAAGTCTACATGCACATCGCGCTCGCCAATTTTTATCTGCTCAGCGTCACCGGCCCGAAAATGCCCGCCGACCTCAAGCTGGAAATGGAAAAGAGCGTCACCTCGAAAGCCGACGTCATCAACTGGCTCAAGCGTTCCCTCGACGCCGTGAAGGAAGCCCACGCGTCGGTGACCCCCAAAGACCTCGAGCGCAAGGTCCACATCGCCGATCGCGACGCCACCGTCGACGGCATGTATCTCCGCATCATCGTGCACGCCAACGAGCACATGGGCCAGCTCGTCGCCTACGCGCGCATGACCGGCGTCGCTCCCCCGTGGTCGAAGACGGAGTGAGCCCGCCGTCTCTTCGGCGAATCTAGCGATAATTCCGCTGCTAGGCCCGGCCGGAGGGGCGCGATTCGGGTCCCCGACTAGTGAGTCGGGTTTGCACCGTTTCGGTTAATACTGGCCATCAGGTCAGTAGACTCCACGCCGACTCCCCAGCTACGTTAGTGTTGGCATACACGCCTGAAGGAACCCCATGAGCATCGGACATGTGACGGAGACGACAAAGGACGCCGAGCCCGGTCATATGGTTGAGTTCCGGGAAGGTGTCGAGCTGCTCAAGAACGAATACCCCGAAAAGGCCCTGGTGAAACTGCGACGTGCGTTTGAAAGCGACAAGCATAATCCGTACTACATTTCGTTCCTTGGATTGTCGATCGCGCGCGCGGAACAGAAGTGGGACCAAGCCATGGAGCTTTGCGAAACGGCGGTAAAGCTGAAACGTACGGAGATTCAGTTTCACATGAACCTCATGGAGGTTTATGCATTGGCAGGCTGGCGCGAGAAGGCATTACATAAGCTGGATGCCGCCTTGCGGTTATTCGGGAACGATGCACGATTAAAGCGGGCCCGCAGCAAAGTCACGCAGCGTCGTGGCCCCGTCCTGCCCTTCTTCGGCCGCAGTCATTTCTTGAATCGCAAACTCGGCAAATTGCGCCACCGCATACTGAAACACCTGGACAAATAACTGGCAACTGACCGCGAGATTCCCTCTTCACGCAACTCGCCATCAATCAGCGGATCCTTCCGTTGGGCTCAGGATGGCTCTCCTCGTCGGATATTCACATTAGGCCCAGAGCCACGCGGACCTGCTCCTCAATCCTGCTGAGCGCCGGGGACGACAGGACGCCGATGGGCGGATACCTGAGCAGGCCTTTCTCGAGGGTCGTAACCTGGTCGCACTTTGCCCAGCAGTTGAAATTTAAATTGGCATCGCCCTTCTTGATGGGCACGCGCATGCTGAATTTTCCATGTTCCACGCTGGTGACGGCAACCACGCAAACGTCCAAGGCGAATTTGTTCAGCGGGTCAACCGAAAGGACGATGGCTGGCCGCGGCTTGTCTAGCTGAACCAGGTAGACCTCACCGCGTTTTGGATACCAGCCTGGCGGTGCGGGCATCAATCCCTGCCCAAGGTGCGAAGGGAAGCCTTCTGGAATTCCTTGGCTTCGGCACGATCCGAGTGTGCGCCGGCGAAGAATTCCGCGGCTTCGGCTCCCAGGCGTTCGTATTGTTCCTGAATCATGGCCAGTCGCAGCAGTTCGTTGACGCGCTCGCTGGCCGAGCGCTTGCCCTTGGTTTCGTCCACGTAATTGCTGAGTTCCGGTTCAATGGTAAAGCTCTTAGGTATTCTCATAGCTTTCATACGATAACTGCTGGGCATCATTTTGTCAAGCAGGGGAGAGAGCAAAGTCAAACCGCCGCTCTGGTAGCGGCGAGTTCACCTCGTTTACCCTGAGCCTCGAAGGGCCATCTTGCTTTGCTTAATGTAGCGCCGCGCCTTTAGGCCGGCACTCTTGGTTTCGCCTCTGGCCCATGTAGCGGCCCCGGACTTTCGGGGGCGCCTTTTCCGAACCCTGTCATCACGAGCAAAGCGAGGGATCTGCTGTTCGCCATTTCCTAAGGAGGCGGGAGCTTACAGCTCCCACGTTACGACGCCCGCGATCGAAAGGTGTCATCCTGAGGGCATCCGATGAGGATGCCAGAAGGACCTCAACCCATCCGCAGCAACCACCCATCGTGCGATCGACAACCAGCCCAACTGAAATTCACGCCCTCCGCCCCCGCCCCCCAGATGGAACCAAGAAACAGAAAAGTTTTGCGGCTCAGTTCAAAAGGGCGCAAGCACATTAACCGGGAGTCGCGCCCCTAATGTTTTTTTCGTGTGACGGTGGGTAAGCAGTCGTGGCGAAGGCTAGTGGAAGTAGCGAACCAGAAAGTCTCTATAGCCCGGATTCAGTGTGGCGTAACGCCATACTATTAAATCCACGACAGAAAGCCGATCCCCGGTGACGCCCGAAATTGCACTACACAACTCCGCCGGGCTCGACCATCCAGCCAAAGTAGAAATCCGTAGCAGATGCCGATCCGGCTTCACGACATCCAGCCCGATGTTCTTTGCGAGGTGGAATGAAGTTGCGGGTCCAATGAATGGGAGAGACTGAAGAAATAGAACTCCGTCCGTACCAACCCTATCCTTAAAGGCTACGAAGCCCTGGCTGTCAATCGATCTTGCAATCTCGATAATCGAATCAATTTTCCCTACGTGGCCAAAAACGCGGAAAGCGTTCTTCCTGCAACCCTGTGCATGCTTGCTAATCCGTCGAGCGCTAGACCAGTCAAAGAAGGCTGCGGACAACGCTGCAAATTTACGGCGAACGACCGCTTCTCGCATTCCGGAGGATAGCACTACCCATGCCGCTTCCCGAAGGAAATGACTTTCCCCTACGTCACAGAACTGAAGCCTATCCTGCCACTCAATCTCGTCGCGGAAACCCTCCCCGAGGACGACACTCTTGGCAAGCAGATAGAAGCCGACAAGCCTATCCAGGTCTTCGATGGGCGTCTGGCTTTCGCGGCGTTTCGGGGAATTCACTGCTTCCTTCCGATGGCCCGCTTCAGAGATGAGCACAAGAGTCTTAGCCGCAAGACAAGGACCGGGCAACCTGGGTTTAAATCCAACATTTTGCTCAGCTCCACTTTTCTTAGATGGCGTGCCTTAAGCTTAACGAAAAGGCTCTCGGGGATTGGAACAGAATTGCGCATTGCTTCCCAATAGGCAGCATCAAGTTCTTCCAGATATTGCGGCGGCCAGGTGCCGTCCGCTCCTTGATACTTCCTAAAGGAAGCCACTGCGCTCGACAGCTTTGTGGCGGCATCGCGGTGACTCGCCGATTTACCCTTCCAATCAATCCTCAGGGATAGAATTGAAAGCATGAAGGCCAATACTGAGAAGGCTCGAAGCGAGTATCGGACGTTTTCCGGCGTCGTGCCGAACCGAGAAAGCACGTTATCACCTGCAAACGCTGAAGCACAGAACACGACAGAGCAAACCAACAGCGACAGGTCAACGATGAGGGCCCGCCTCCCGTAACGGTCCCTTAGAGAGGTGTGCATCGACAGGGTTTGACCAAGAACTCTGAACTTCCGGCTCAGTTCCATTGGAAAATCGCCTTACGTTTCTACTATCTCTTTCCACCGGTCAACCGTGGTGGCGGCGTTCATTCGCCTAGACATGCCAGCGAGCGCTAGCGAGAGTTTTTCTCGCTGATCGCTCCCCCTCTTCCCCAGATAAGCATCGACATTTCTAGATTGATTCGTGACATCTGCGATGGGGTGAAGCACTCGCGTCGACGATGCCGTCAAAACGTGCAGAAGCAAAGACTTCACAGTCATGGGGCCGAGATATCCCTTTGTTGCCTCTAGGCTTAGAGATTCGACGTGGTAACCGGTTGGCCTGATATCCTCGGGGAGGCCGTAAAGTAGCGATTTCGCGAGCTTTATCGTTGGGACGAGAGCGTGGTTCAATCTTTCGTTTGCTTTGGTCAACTCACGCTGGAAAGCCTTGGGGTTAATGGTCTTCCAATCATTTCCGTTCGCATCCGCGATGGATATTTCTCTGCCATGACGCAAAGCGGGAAGTAGTTGAATTTCAGTGCCATCTACATAGGTAACCGTGATCGCCAAGTTCCCCTTGTCGATGACAGCAACTTCATCGTGTGTCAGTCCGCCTTGCAACGAATCCAAGAACGTATGAAGCACTTCGCTCGGGGTTTTCCCTTCAAGATCTCTCCTATTCAGAATTACAAGCGCGTCTACGTCGCTAAGGCCATCGACAAAAGTGTGCTTGGCGACCGAGCCGCCAAAGAGAAATCTTTCGATTTCTTGGTGCTCGCCGAGTATTCCCGCAATCTCGTCAATGTATTCTTGGATCTTTTCAGGATTTCTCTCATTTAACCTCACTAACAGCTGCTGCAGATACTCGTTCACATTGGTGTCCAAACGTTTCTGCTCAGTTTCTTCCTGAGTTTGCCTGATCAGGTCCTGTAGACGACTGGGCTTGTCCGGAAAATAGCTTGCGCGGCCACGGCCCCCACCACCGCTCATGATCGGCCTCCTTCCATCTCAGGGACTTGCGTCACTAACGTGCGATAAGCCTTCTCCATCACCGCGGCGCGGCCCTCGAACATTTCGAAAGTCTTTCCCTTGTGGAGGACAAAATCGCGGAAGCCGACGGCAAGTCTTCTGAGGAATCCGAGGTTGTGGTAGAGCGTCAGCGCGCGGGCGTGGTCGAGCGGGTTCTCAATTCCTTCCACGAGGATGCTGTACGAGTCTCGGTATACCGCAACACCTTCTATGTATGCGTATCGAAGCCAGGAAATCCCATCAAAAATTTCTGCCCCTGCAAAGAAATAGAGTGGTGTTCGCAGAGGGTCGAGCCCGCCCCATACGTGTATCGGAATGCTGACATCCTCCCGGTCCATCGCAAGCCGCAGCTTGGCGATCGCCTTCAATCTCTCTATCAGGTCCCGGCCGAGTTCCTTTTCTGTAATCCCGAGAATATCAAAGGCCATGAACTTCTTGATGTGACGGGCGATTTCATCCACGTCTATGTACTGGTGATTACCGACCGGCTTGACAATGAAGTCTTTCAAGAAGTTAGGGAACTTACTGAACAATTGCTGACCGGCAAGAATCTGCTTTACTAGGGGCCTTTCTCGCGTTCCCCAGTCATAGTTGGTTATAACAAATGGCAAGTCAGCCGGGAGGCTAGCAAGCACCTTCAGGTAGTCATCGCACGAAAAGGTCTTTTTCGGCGTACCCCAGTCGACGGGCTCGGTCTGATCAAATCCGGGTGACAGCTCATATCCGCCGCTATCTATGAACACCAATTCCTTTCCTAGAAAAAAACGCTTTGGTCTCCGGAGGTGGCCGTGATGAAGGTCGTAGGCGCTAAGCAGAATTGAGTCCTTTATGAAGGGGCCGAGAAGCTCCAAAGGAAGTGTAGTCTCGGAAATCTGGTTTTCCACTGCTACTTTCTTCTTCGTCCTGGGCTTGCCTTGGCGCTTGGTCTCTGCTTTGACCTTTGCCTTCGCTTTGACGACCTCCAAGAACGGGAATCCCTTGCTTGAAAACGCCGGGACTAGTCTCGGCAAATCTATCAGACCACCAAGAGGATGCTTAATTTTGGTGTTGCGAGCTAGCACGCAAGGCCTCCAGATCTAGGCAGGAATCGCACGAGCCGCATGGCTGCTCTAAGCCTCGTTCACAGCTGTATGTCAATGAAAGTGGAACGTCCTTCCTCGTAGCAAAGGCCCATATGTCGGCTTTCCTCCAATTCAAGAACGGAGCCCCGATCTGAACAGCGCCGCCTGTGTAAATGTCGAGGACTGCTTGCATCCTCTGGACAAAGTAGGGAGAACAGTCGCGGTATCTAGTCCCAGAGTGAATGCCAAGGGCGATGACGCCCGCCCTCGCCTTGAATTCAAGGGCGGCCGTCAAGAGAAGGAATGCGTTCCGGCCCGCAATCAACCCTGGGCCTTTGTCGGTAGAGCCAATCAGTCTGACGATCTTCAGGGGTACACGGAAATGACGACAGATCGATTTCGCAGCGCGTGCCTCCCTCTTAGCGCCAGCTTGGCCGTGGTCAATGAAAAGTGCCCCAACGTGGAATCCTTCGCGCAAGTAGTACGACAAGCAGGCGGTCGAATCGATCCCGCCGCTAAGCAGGACTGTGACCCTCGGCCCAGAGTGTCTCCGGCTAGTACGTCGAATCTTCTTTTGCATCTAGAAAGCTGCTACTCGACCAAACTGGTCCGCCAGGTTAGTTCCAATTAACCTGAGAGTCAATACTGGGTGGGGGAACCTACACTTGGGTTCCGCAAGCGTGGGACATTCCGTTCTTTCTCCCAATTCCCCTGATTTGCCCCGCCGGGTGCACCAGAGGTCGATTTTACGTCTGGGGCCGCCGCCCTTCCCCGTCAGGTCCGTCCGCAACCCATTCAATCCACAGCATTTAATTTGTCACTTGACAAATAGTAACGGATCCGGTAATCTCTAGCCCAAGGTTGCTGACCGTGTCCCCGTTTTCTTCCTCCTTTCCCCCGCAGCCCGTCGTGTATTTTCGTAACCAGCCATCTCTCCCATCACCTGCATCACGTAACGCCGAGCGATTTTTCTCGCCACTCGCCACTTCCCATTGCCCTTTGTTTTCATACTCTTACGAATTGCTTTTTCCGCAACCCCTTTATTTTCACATTGATCTGCGTTGCCCCGGGGGTGACCCCCACTCGATGTCCCCGCCTTCGTTCACACGCACTAACTCTATTACTTCTTATCACATACATGTAAGCCAAGCATTTTCATGCGATTGCGCACTCTTTTGCGCAACGGCGCTCCGCTATCTCCTCTATTCTCAATCGATTGCGCACTCTTTCTATCGCCACGGGGGGTGGTACCCCCTTTACCCCTTAGTGGGCTCAGTAGACTACTGGCTCCCGGGAATCTCTCGCGAAGGAGACGCGCGCATGGCTACCTCGGTCTGGAAGGGCTACCTCACCTTCGGACTCATCTCGATCCCTATTCGCCTTTTTTCCGCGGCGCGCGGCGAGCGCATCGGCTTGAACCAGCTCCACAGCGTTTGCCACACGCGCATCAAGATGCCGCTGTTCTGCCCGACCTGCGACCGCAAGGTGGAGCGCAACGAAATCGTGAAGGGCTACGAATACGAAAAAGATCAGTACGTGCTGTTCGACGAAAAGGAACTCGAGAAGATCGAGCCGGAATCCGCGCGCTCCATGGAAATTCTGGAGTTCGTGCGCATGGACGAAATCGATCCGCTGTACTTCGAGTCTTCCTACTACGTCACGCCGGAGGACGAGGGGCGGAAGGCTTACCAGCTTTTGCTCGACGCCATGGAAGAGTCCGGCTACGCGGCCATCGCCAAAATCACCATGCACCAGCGCGAGCACATCGTGGTCATCCGCCCGCGCGAGAATGGCATGACGCTGCACACCATGTTCTACACGAACGAAATCCGCGCCGTCGCCGAATACGGCAAACGCACTCCGGCCGCGGAGCCGAAAGAGGCGGAAAAGAAACTGGCCACGCAGCTCATCGAAAGCCTGGCCGCCAAGTTTGAGCCGGAGAAATACAAGGATCAATATCAGGAAAGCATGAAAGCGATGATCGCCGCGAAGCAGGCCGGCCAGGAAGTCACCGAGGTGCCGCATGCGAAGATGGCGCCGGTGATCGATTTGATGGAAGCGCTGAAAAAGAGCATCGCGGAAAAATCGCAGCCCGGGGCCAAGAAGCCGCCCGTCCGCGCCATTTCCTCGGGAAGCGCACGGCAAGAAGAGCGGCAGGCGCAAACGTCGAAGAGGAAACGATCGACAGGTTGAGTTGTTGTAGCGGCGAGTTTATCTCGCCACAAGAGCGAGGCGGCGCAGGAGTAAAGATGGCGAGGTAAACTCGCCGCTACAAAGGCGAAGAGCCCGCTGATATACTCGTCGCGATTACATGGGAGCAACGGATCGATTTACTCGGACTGAGTTCCAGCGACTCCTGGACGTCACCGACAAGCAACTCAACTACTGGGAGCGCCTGCACCTGGTTTCGCCGCGCAAAGGCGGCGCCGAAAAATTTTACGATTTTCGCGACCTGATCACGCTGCGCACCGCGAAGCAGCTCATCGAAAAAGGCGTCTCGGCAAATCGGCTGCGCCGCTCGCTGGTCGCGCTGAACGAAAAGCTGTCGCAAGTGCAAGCGCCGCTCACCGAGCTGCGCATCATGGCCAACGGACGCGACGTCATCGTGGAACACGATGGGGCGCGCCTGGAGCCCATCAGCGGCCAGTTCGTACTCAACTTCGATACGCGCGAGCTGCGCGACAAAGTGCGCGTGATGCCGGAGCGCAGCGCGGCAGACTGGTTCGCGCTGGCGCTGCAGTACGAGGCCGATCCGGCTTCCCGCGCGGAGGCCATCGACGCTTATGGCCGCGTGCTGTCCGCGAATCCCGCGCATGTGGACGCGCTCATCAATCTGGGGATGCTTTCCTACGATGGCGGCGATTTGGAAAAGGCGGCGGATTGTTTCCGCCGCGCGGTTGCGCTGGAGGACGGCAACGCCGTCGCGCGGTTTAATCTGGGCAGCGTGCTGGATGAAATGGGCGAACTGGAGGAGGCGCGGCAGCATTTGCGTCTGGCGGTGCGGCTGGATGCGGGGTATGCGGACGCACACTACAATCTCGCGTTTGTGTGCGAGAAATTATCAGCACGCGCCGAGGCGCGGCAGCACTGGCAGCTCTATGTTGAGTTAGATCCAGGCAGTCCGTGGTGCGATTACGCGCGCCAGCGCCTGGCGTCCAAAACGTAGGCGTCGAGAAAGGATTAACACACAGCTCGCGGAGAGCAGCGACGCCACAGAGAAGAAATAAATGTTACTTCGGCGCGGGCGCCGGTTGCGCGGTTGGCGGCAGGATGCCGTTAAGCCGTAAGTAGATTGCTTGCGCGCCGTAGTGGTCGTTCCAGCCATCGCTCAGCCCGATCAGCGCGGCGGCGCGCGACGCGGGGCGGTTGCCAAAGAGCACCATCGATTCGCCTAGTTTCGAGTCATCGACGTTGGCGAGCGCGGTGGTGCAAAATTCAAAGGAGGCTTTCAGCCCGGCGACTAATTTGTCCTTGCCGTCGGTGTCGGTAAGTTTTGCGTCCGGAGCTGCGGCGCCGGAGATTTTCGAGCACAGCAAATTGTTGGATTGCACGATGTGAATCACCAGGTGGCCGAATGAGTTCATCTCCGGCGTGGGCTTGAATCCATATTTTTCCGCCGGCATGGACTCCGCTGCGGCCACCATGTTTTTGCTGAAGCGCGGCAACTGCGCTTTCACGGTGGTGCTCACGGGATTCGCCACCGGGGCCGCGGTGTCCTGCGCGCGTACTGCCGCCACCGCAAACAGCATCACGAAAACAAGGAATCCTGTACGTTTCATAGCTGCCCTCCCTCTCTGCAAGACGCCGGAAGCATACTCTCACACTTAGGGCGCAAACAAGCAGCGGCGCAATGCCATTGCGGCGCGGGCCTTCATTTTTTCACGAACAGCACGCAGTAGTCACCTTCGGGCCAATCGTTCACTGTTTTCGCCAACAGCAGTCCCGCGGAGGTTAATTCATCAATGAGCACTTTCTGCGGAATCCCGTGGCCGCCGCGGTTGGCGGGGACTCCTTCGACTGGTTCCAGGCCGGAGCGCGGGGGAAAGTCGATGATAGCCAGACGGCCGCCGGGCTTCAGAGAGCGCAGCAGGGCGTTGTCAAATTCAGCGGGCTTGGTCAGATGGTGGTAGACGCGGCGCAAGAAGATCGCGTCGCAGCATTCGGCGGGGAGATTTGTTTCCGCTTCTTTGCTCTCGAGGATAATGACATTGGTGAGGCGGCGCTTGGTTACTTCGGATCGCAGGGTGGCGAGTTTTGCCTGGTCAATTTCGGTAGCGAAGACTTTTCCCGAGCCGCCAATCAGTTGCGCCGCGGCGAACGCGTACTGGCCGTCGCCCGCACCGACGTCGGCAACGGTCGTTCCCGACTTCCACTCCATCAGCGCCGACAGCCGCTTTATTTCGCCGGCGGCATCGGCATTGGCGCTGTGGAGCAAAAAAGCGCCCGCCAATGTGGCGCAAATCACCACCGCGGCCGCCAGGCGTTTTGTATTCATCGCGCACCTCCGAGAAAGGAAAACTCCAAGAATTAGACTCACACTTCTAAGTTTCCGCTTCTCTGCGTTGTGAGGAGTTTACCGGGGAGTTCGCGGACAAGCACGTTTTAACTGCCTTGCCGAAGGGCATGCGCGTGCGCTAGAGTTCCGGTTCATTCGAAACATCATGCCGAAATCGACGCGTTACAAACCGAAGTCCAAGCGCCAAACAGTCGAAAGCGTTCGGACGCTCATCCCGCGGGAACAAATCCAGCGGCGCATTGCGGGAATGGCGCGGGAAATCCGGCGCGATTTTCCGTTGGAACCGCTGCACCTGGTCGGGGTGCTCAAAGGGTCGATATTTTTTCTTACCGATCTAGCGAGAGAGCTTAGCGGAGACGTGTCTCTCGACTTCATCGCGGTCTCAAGCTATGGAGACCGGACACACACGTCAGGGGAAGTGAAGCTTACGCGCGATCTGGATGCCAGCATCGAGGGAAGGACCGTGATCGTTGTGGAAGACATCCTCGACACAGGCATGACGCTGCAATATTTGCTGCGCGTTTTCGAGCAGCGCAAGCCCAGGCGGATTCGCGTGGCGGTGTTGCTCGATAAACCGGAGCGGCGCATCGCCAAAGTCCGCGCCGACTATGTCGGGTTCAAGATTCCCAACGAATTCGTGGTCGGCTACGGGCTGGACTACGCCGAGCGCTACCGGAATCTCGCCGACGTTGGCGTGCTGACCCTGGGCGCGAGAGTCAAAAAAACATAACGAGTCGCGTCCGGGCGGCCGGAGACTGCGCTCCTGTTATAATCTACATCCGCATGAATCCCACTGACGAACACACAACCCTGGCCGCGGCACCGGCAGCAGCTCCGGATCCCGAGGTTTCGGCCGAAGTGCTGGCCACGCTCACGGAGATCGGCGAAGAGGTGAACGCTTCGCTGGATCTCGACGAAGTGCTGGCGCGCACCGCCGCACTCATCAAGCGGCACATCGACTACGAAATTTTCGGCGTGCTGATGTTCGACGGCGACGGCACGTTCCTGAAGCAACGTTTTTCGATCGGGTATCCGCGCGAGCTGGCTGAGAATCTGCGCGTTCCGGTGGGGCAGGGAATTACCGGCACCGCGGCGGCCACGGGCCATTCCGTGCGCGTGGGCGATACGCGCAGCGATCCGCGCTATATCAACGCCATCGAAAGTGTCCGCTCGGAACTGGCCGTGCCGCTGATGCTGCGCAACCGCTGCGTGGGCGTGCTGGATGTTCAAAGCCGGCACCTGGATTATTTCACGCGCGAGCAGCAGAAGATTTTGACGCTGCTGGCCAGCCGGCTGGCGATTGCGGTGGAGAACGCACGATTGTTCGAGAAAGTGCGAGCGCAGGCGGATACGCTGCTGTTGCTGAACGAAGTCAGCCGCGAAACGGCATCCATCCTGGACGTGGAAGAGCTGCTGCGGCGCGCCGCGGAACAGACCAAGCGCGTGATCGATTATCAAATTTTGAGCATCATGCTGTACGACGACGAGCAGAAAGTGTTCCGCCATCGCATGGACGTAAAACACGGCCAGCAGGTGCAGGGCAAGATGCGCGCGGCCCCCAGTGAAGGCATTGTCGGCGCGGCCGCTACGCTCAAGGAACCGGTTATCGTCCCGGATGTGACGGTTGATCCGCGCTATCTGATGGTGAATCCGGAGACGCGTTCCGAGCTGGCCATACCGATGATTCACAAGGGGAAAGTAATCGGCGTGCTGGACCTGGAGAGCCCGCACCCAAATTACTTCACCGAGGATCACGTGCAGACACTTTCGATTCTGGCGGCGAACCTTGCGGTGTCGTTGGAAAATGCGCGCTTGTATGAGCAGGTGGCGCGCGCTGAGGCTCGACTGGAACGCGACCTGCAAGCGGCGAAGCGCATTCAAGGCGCGTTGCTGCGTCCGGTGCCCACGGAGGATTACGGGGTGGACCTGGCGGCGCGGTATCTTTCGGCGCGCGAAGTTTGCGGCGATTTGTATGAATTCTTGCGCTATGGACCGCACCAGCTCGGCCTTGCGCTGGGCGACGTGAGCGGCAAAGGGACCGCCGCGGCATTGTACGGTGCGGTTTCCATCGGCATCATGCGCAGCCTTGCACCGCAAAAGCTGCAACCCGCGGAAATGCTGCGGCAGATGAACCAGCTGGTGGGCGAACGGCGCATTGAAGGGCGATTCATGACCGCGTGCTTCGCGACCTGGCAGAAAGGTCGCAGCAAGCTGCGCGTAGCCAACGCGGGGCAGTCGCAGCCGCTGCTTTATAAGGATGGGCGCTGCGGAAAGATCGAGCTTACGGGATTTCCGCTGGGGATATATGAAGATGTCAGCTACGACGAATGGGGCGTGACATTGGCGCCCGGAGACATACTGGTGTTCCATTCCGACGGGATTGCGGAAACAACCAACAGCGAAGGGCAGTTTTTTGGCACGCAGCGCTTGCGCAAGCTGATCGAGGACAAGCACGAAGTGACGGCCGCGGAGCTGGCGGATATTGTTCTGCGCGAAGTGGACTTGTTCGCGGACAGCGCGCCGCTGGCGGATGACCGCACGCTGGTGGTGCTGAAGGTGCGATGAGCGGCGTGTCTGCGCAGGAGCGCAAGAAGCATTCGTACGTCGACCCGGCAACGTTCACGCCACATTTTTCCTGGAAGAAGTCGGTTAGCAAGCCAGATGGCAGCAAGCTGAAATGGGGCGCAGCAGTGCTGCGCCCCTACGCGGTGCCTCACGTACATTGTGAAGATGTTTCGTTGAACGAAATCGCAGAAACAGCGGGCACGCCCACGTATGTGTACAGCAAGGCGGCGATTGGCGACGCTTACAACGAGCTGGTGAGCGGGCTCGGCGCTTTGCCGCACACGCTTTGCTTCGCGGTGAAATCGAACGGCAACCTGGCGATTCTGAAGTATCTGGCGGGCTTGGGCAGCGGATTCGATATTGTCTCCGGTGGCGAGCTGCAGCACTTGCAGCGCATTGGCGTGCCTGGCAAGCGCATCGTGTTTTCGGGTGTGGGCAAGACGCGCGAGGAAATGCGCGAGGCGCTGCGGTATCGGGCGAGTGGGCGCAGCGGTTCGCGCGGCATCTTGCTTTTCAATATTGAGTCCGCGGCAGAGCTTGCGGCGTTGCTAGAAGAATCCGCGCGGGAGCGGAGGCGCGGCGCGGCGGTGCCGGCGGTTTCGATTCGCGTGAACCCGGATGTACAAGCCGGTGGGCATCCGCACATCTCGACTGGTCGGTACGAGCACAAGTTTGGATTGGATTGGGAGCAGGCGCGGCGGCTGTATCTGGCGCACCGCGATTCACGAGACATTCAATGGCGTGGGATCAGCGTGCACATTGGCTCGCAGATTGTCGCGCTCGGTCCGTTTCAGAGGGCGCTGCGACGTTTGGCGGGCTATGTCAGCGAGCTGCGGCGCGCAGGAATTCCGCTGGAGTACCTCGACTTCGGGGGCGGGCTGGGGGTTCGCTATACAAATGAGAAAATCCCGGCGCGAAAAGAGTACGCGCGCATGGTGGCGCAAGCCATTCGACCTTTGCGCTTGCATCTTTTGCTGGAGCCGGGGCGGACGATCGTTGGACCCGCGGGAGTTTTGCTGACGCGGGTTCTGTACGTGAAGGAGAATCGCGGGAAGAGGTTCGTGGTGGTGGATTCGGCGATGAACGATTTGCTGCGGCCGGCGCTGTACGGCGCGATTCATCCTATTACGCGGGTTACGCGCGAGAGTCAAAATCATTTTTCCCAACAACGCGCGGATGTGGTGGGCCCAGTTTGTGAAACGGGCGACTGCTTTTTGCACGATTGGCCTCTGGGAAAAGTCAAAGCCGGCGACGTGCTGGCAATCTGGACCGCGGGCGCGTATGGGATGTCGCAGGCGTCAAATTACAATGCGCGATACCGCCCGGCAGAGGTGCTGGTGCACGGGAGTCGTTATCGCGTCATCCGGCGGCGCGAAGTGCAAGGCGATCTGCTGCGCACGCAGGTTTTCTGACCCGGGTTTGATTAGGCCGATTCATAACGACTCGGAAAAAGAACTGGCTAATCGGCGATCCAAATTTTATTGACAGACTTTCCTGTACACGCGTAAAGGATGCCCCACGCCTCATAGTGGAAGAAAACAATAACGGGTCTGGTCGCTCGAATTGTCTTCTGGCCATACACATCGCGGTACTCGCCGGGTGGCAAACTCCAGACGACTGGTACAGTTGGGCCGCCGGTGCCCAACATGGTGATTTTCCAGGTTGCTTCGACCTGGTGGGCCACAACAAGAATCGCGCTCTCCTTCGCCTCGTCCTTCCCGATCAACACCAAGGCCAGAGTCGGTTTGCCATCACCGTAGAAGTCAACCTTGACCAGACCGGGGCAATTGTTTTTGTGATCTGCTTGAAAGAGTCCTTTGTCGTCATCCTGGAGGTCGGCCAAGGTGACGACTTTCTTCCCCGGATACTTACCTGCAACTTCATGCTGTAAGGTCTGTGGAAGATCGCAGGCACCATCCGGCGCATTAGCAACTGCTGTTTGAACAAGAACCAATAAGGACAAGCCTACTGCGGAAGTTGCCAGGAATCTCATGTTGTCTCGGCTTAGGCTTCGCCCCACTTGAGTTTGCTGCGCAGGATTTCGAAATAGGATTTCTGGGCGGGCTGAATCAGCTTCAGGCGCTGGGCGGACCTTCGCATGCGCACGACATCGGCGGCTCGCATGGGGATTCCGGTCTGTCCGTCCAGGGTCAGGTAGACGGATTGCGTATCGCCGGACAAATGGACTTCCACCAGTGAGGAATCGCGAACAACCACGGGGCGATCGGTCAAGGTGTGCGGGCAGATGGGGGTGATGATCCAGCATTCCACTCCGGGATGCACGATGGGTCCGTTGGCGGAAAGGGAATAGGCGGTGGAGCCGGTTGGGGTGGCGACAATGAGGCCATCCGCACGGTAGCGACAAACAAAGTCGGCGTCGATGCGTAGCTGCAAGTCGATCATGCGAGCCAGCTCGCCTTTATGTATGACGGCTTCGTTGACCACGGCCTGACGCTCGATGACTTCGGCGTCGCGATGCAACTCGACGTCGAGCATGACGCGATCGCTGCAGGAAAATCTTCCTTTCAGGATGTCTTCCAGGGCCGGATACATTTCTTCCAATTTGAAACTGGTGAGAAAACCGAGGCTGCCCATGTTGATGGGAAGGATGGGGATACCGAGAGCCGCGGCAACACGCGCCGCGGCGAGCAGCGTGCCATCGCCGCCGAGGACCAGCAAGAGTTGCGACTCTTCGGCGACTTCGAGGCGGTCGCGTCCCTTGGGCAAATTGGGCAAAGCATCGGCGGTTTCCAAGTCGTACAAAGCGCGAATCCCGCGGGCCTCGAGCCAGCGCAGCAAGGGGGGCACAACGCCTTCCAGGTCGGAACGCCGCGGTCGGGAGATGATTCCGATGGTGTGGAACAGTGCGGGCTTCTGCATGAGTTATGGGATTCTACTCCATGCTCTTTTTTCGCGCGTGCAGAAAATACTCCTGATTGCCTTCGGCGCCGGGGATTCGGCTGGGGCGTGCGCCAAGAACTTCGAGGCTAAGTTGCGCCGCTGTTTTGCGGACGGCGGCGATGGCTTTGTCATGCAATGCGGGGCTCGATACGATGCCTCCGGGGCCCACATCCTCGCGCGGCAATTCAAATTGCGGCTTTACGAGGATCAGGAGATCGGCGCCCGCTTTGGCGACGGCCAGCGCGCCCGGCAGAACTTTGCTGACGGAAATGAACGACACGTCGAACGCGAGAAGATCGATGGGCTCCGGAATATCGCCGGTGCGTAAATCGCGGGCATTGCGGATGACACGAAGGACGCGAGGATCTTTGCGCAGCTTCCAGGCCAATTGGTCGAGATTGACGTCGACGGAGTAGACGCGCGCGGCTCCGCGTTGCAGCAGGCAATCGGTGAAACCGCCGGTGGAAGCTCCCACGTCCATGCAAATCCGGCCGCTGGGATCTATGGCGAAGTCTTCCAGCGCGCCGTCTAATTTAAGGCCGCCACGGCTGACGAATTTCCCGGTGCGGCTGCTGATTTCGATTTGCACTTGCGGCGGAAAAAGCGTGCCTGCTTTGTCTGCGCGCGCGGCGTCGACCGAGACTTCGCCGGCGAGGATCATGGCTTGAGCCTTGGCGATGGACTCGGCCAGGCCGCGCTCGACGAGCAGGGCATCGAGCCGCTTTGGGGTGGATTTCGCGGTCATAGAACTTGATGAGTGATTTTTACGCTCGGCGAATTACCAGGTACTCGGCGATTTCGCGCAAGCGGATTGCGCCTTCGCGGTAGGGAGCGAGCTCCGCGATGGCCTTGCCGGCGAGATCATTTGCGATTTCGTGGGAGCGCTGCAATCCGTGAATTGCGGGGTACGTGGCTTTCTGCTGGGCGATATCTTTTCTCGCGGTCTTGCCGAGTGCAGCGGAGGTTTCTTCCACGTCCAAAATGTCGTCGGTGACTTGAAAGGCCCAGCCGATGGTTTCGCCGAAGCGGCGCAGACGCGCGACGTCCTCTGCGCCAGCGCCGACACAGAGCGCGCCGGCGGTGACCGAAGCGCGAATCAGAGCCGCAGTCTTCGAGCGGTGAATGTATTCGAGCATTTCCGGTTCGATGCGCTGGCGCTCGGCCTCCAAATCGGCGACCTGGCCGCCGACCATTCCGCTAATGGTGCCTGCGGCGCTGGCGACTTCTTTCAGCATGGCGACGCATTGGGCTGGCGGGACGGGAGTTGCGCCGATGGTTTCGAAGGCGAGGGTGAGCAGTGCGTCTCCGGCCAAGATGGCGACGGCTTCGCCAAATTTTTTGTGGCAGGTAGGTTTGCCGCGGCGCAAGTCGTCGTCGTCGAGGGCAGGCAGATCGTCGTGGATCAGGGAATAAGTGTGGATCATCTCGATGGCGCAGGCTGGGTGCATCGCGGGCGTGATTTCGGGAGCGAAGATTCGCGCTGCTTCGAGGCAGAGGATCGGGCGGATGCGCTTGCCTCCGGCGAAGACGCTGTAGCGCATGGCGGTGTGAATCGAAGCGGGGCGCGCGGATTCCAGTGGGAGAAGACGCTCGAGGGCGGCGTCGACAGCGAGGCGGTCTTCTTCAAAGAATGCGGGGAGTTTCATCGCGGCGGAAGTGGGATGGGGCATGAGTATCGGGGCACGCTCAAGCTTCGTTTTCTTTTTCGGGCTCGAAGGGCTCGGCGGTGAGTTTTCCGTCGGCTTTCTTGAGCAGAATTTCGACGCGGCCTTCGGCTTCTTCGAGCTGCTTCTGGCACTCGCGGGAAAGCGCCACGCCTTCCTCGAATAGTTTCATGGCTTCGTCCAGCGCGAGTTGCGGGCTTTCGAGGCGGCGGACAACTTCTTCTAGGCGCGCCAGGGACTTCTCAAAATCGGGCTTCTTCGGCGGCTCCGGTCTTTTTGCAGGTGTTGAGTTCACTCGATGGACCTTTTCACTTTCTCACGAGACAAGCAGCCATTCTAAGGCACGTCGCAGAAGGCAACAATGCTTTATCGGCCGGTCGATGCACAGTGGCGCCAGCTTGTGGCCGCGCCCGCGTTGAGGTCCTTCGGCTACCCTCATCGGGTAGCCTCAGGATGACACCGCTGCTGCGCTGGGCATAGCTGTCCGCACCTTAATGTACAGGCCTCAGGATCAGAATATGTTCGCGCGAGTTTGCCTCGGCCAGGTCGCTGAAGGCTTGGTAGATTGGGCGGCCCTCGTACCAATAGGGAAACTGATCGGTGTAATGAGCGCTGCCGGGCTGACCGGATTGGCCGCCGGCGATGAGCATGATGGACTCGTCCCAACTTGCGAGGTTGGCGACAAAACGCATCGCGGGCCCATGATGTTTGGTGGCGGCGCGCGGACTGTAGGCGGTGCCGGATTGCGGCTTGTCGGTGATGCTCAAGAAAGTTTTCAGGAAACCCGTGCGGCCGAGCGGATGCACGATGTCCAGGGCATCGAATTGCTTCCAGGCCCAGTCGTCGATCCGAGATTTCTTGCTGATCTCCGCGAGGCGGGCGACGGCGCGGTCGGCTGCAGCGGCCAGAAAATCGTCGTAGGTTTTGTATCCGACGGGCCGCCACTTCGCAGGGCGTTCCGTTAAGATTTTCTGCAAGAATGCGGTGCTTCTCCAGGAATACAGGCGTGTGTCTTTGCCAAGATATGGTTCGAGGAGGAGGGCAATCGCGATGAGGCGGGTTTCCTCCAGGAATGAGACTTCCGGGGAGTCGGCGTCGGCTATGCCGTTCCAATCCTTTAGACCTTCGATCAGTTTTTTGGCGCGATCGTCTTTTGACGGGGCGGTCTTCGCGGCGGCGGAAAGCTGATCGGCCAAGAAAGCGTGGGGGTAGCTGTAGGCATCGGTCTGGACTTTGAGCATGTCCTCCGGGCGGAGTCCGCCCTTGTCGCGCAATAGGTCGTAGATGCGCGCGGTGCGGTAAGGCTCCTCCCAACGATCGGTCAGATATGGCTTGTAGCTGGGGCCGACCACACGCGCGTTGGCGGTGACGATCAGGCCGCTGTCGGGATTGAGCGCTTCCGGGAGTTGATCGAACGGAATGTACCCGGTCCATTCGTAATCGTCGGTGTTGCCGGGGACGGGAACTTCTCCGTGGCCTTTCTTGCGAATGGGTACGCGCGCGGCCATTACGTATCCGATGTTTCCGTCGACATCGGCGTAGACGGCATTTTGCGCGGGGCCCCAGACGCGCTTCATCAGATTGCGAAATTCTTCCCAGTTGCGGGCTTTGCCGAGCCCGTTGTAGGTGTTGGCGAGACCTCCCGGCTCGGTGGCCGTCCAGCGGAGGGCGTAGGCTTTATCGGCGTCGCGGCGCACGACCGGACCGTGGCGGGTCACCACCACTTTCAGGTGTTCGTCGGGATTGCCCTTCACGCGAATCGTTTCGTCGAAGACTTGCGCTTTGGCCCATGCGCCGCGCACGCGATATTCGTCGGGAGTGGCGGGATTGAAGGTTTCGATGTACAGGTCCTGCACATCGGCGCCGTTGTTCGTGAAGCCCCAGGCGATGCGATCGTTGTGGCCGATGATTACGAGCGGCGCGCCGGGCAAGGTGAAGCCTTTTACGTTCCAGCTCGGGGCGGTGACGTGGACTTCGTACCAGATGGGCGGCAGCGATAGATCCAGGTGCGTGTCGTTGGCGAGGAGCGGCTTTCCGGTCGAGGTGTGCGCGCCGCTGACCACCCAGTTGTTGCTTCCCAAGCCACGGCGAATTTCGTGTTGGATATCGAGCAATGAATCGCTAACATTTGCGGCGAGAGCCGAAGTTAGGTCGGGAAATCGAGCCACGGGGTCTGCGTCGGCGGCGCGCGCCTTAAGCACCGCGTTCGGTTCCATGTCATCGTCGTCATCGTCGTCCTGGTCGGTCTGCGCGCGGGTGCGTTGCGAGCCGTCATTCGGGACGTCGGGATCGCCGATTACGAAATGGTCCATCGCGGCCTCGGGCGAGAAGAGCTCTTTGGCGCGCTCGGGGCCCACGCGCGCTTCCGCGGCGGCGCGGTCCAATTCGCGTTCCCAGGTGTTCGTCAGCGTACGGTACATGTAGGCGGAGATGGTCAGGCTGTCGGCGGCCAGCCAGGGCTGAGGTTTGTATTTCAGCAGGGAAAACTCGAGCGGCAAATGGTTCCTGTGCTGCTCGATGAAGTGATTTACGCCGCGAGCGTAGGCTTCCATGATGGCGCGAGGTTCTTTGTCCATCAAACCCAAGTCACGCTCGGCGGCAGGTCCAAATTCCATAGTGCGGAAGTCTTTGTCGATCGCCAGAGTCGATTTGCCAAGGATCTCGGAAAGCTGGCCGCGCGCGACACGGCGCAGCAAATCCATTTGCCACAGGCGGTCCTGGGCCATGACATAGCCTTGCGCCTCGGCCAAGTCTTCGACGGAATCGGCGCGAATGTGTGGCACGCCCCAGCGGTCGCGCTCGACGATCACTTCTTTTTGCAGACCAGGCAGCAGCGCGCTGCCGTCCAACTGCGGCAGCGGCTGGTACACCAGCCACCAAGTGAAGGCGCCTCCAAGAATTAGAACAATCCCAAAGACCCAAGACACAACCCGCAATATCATTCGCAAACGAACCCCTTCGTAGTAACGAACTGTGAGTTTAGAGGAGGCACCGGGGACACGCAACCGGACGCCTGCGGAAGTGACGGGGCTTCAACGTTTCGGCAAGCGGTTGCGACGCAGCGTACAGGCGGCCGGGACGCGCTAAAGCGCGCCCCTACAACGCACGGAACTCTGCGAGACGAGCGAGGATATCCTACCGATGGGTCAGTCGGACGCGGCGGCGAAGGGGATCGTGGCGGCGGTAGCGGGCGAAGGAAGGGCCACGATTTGAGGCGTGGAAGCGGGCTTCGGGATCAGAGGCTTGCCGAGATAGGAGTCCAGCAGATGTTTTGCTGCAGCCAGGCGCGCGGCGTTCTCCGCAGAATCGACAAGTCCAGGAACGTGCAGCAGCACAGCAGCGGCGGTTTTCTCGACGCGAAATCCATGGCAGCGTTCGATTCCGCACTTGCGCAGCCCGCGCGCGAGCCGGACGATTCCAGAAAGCGCTCGCACGTTGGCCTGCTGATCCTCGTGCAATCGGGCGAAGGCGCTGTCCGTCGTCGTCTTGGGTTCGGTGCCGCGGTGATAACGAACCGTCCAGGCCAGAAGCTCCCATTCTTTGTGGGTCCAGGACGGCGGGGCGGGCCGCTCGAGCAAAAAGCGGCGCGCGGCTTTCTTGGGCGACTTGCCCGTGCCTTTCAGGCTGATGCCGCAGAGCCGCGCGGCTCCGCGCAGCACACGCCGCATGTCTGCATCGTCAAAGACCGGAGCAGTGTGCGCGCGGCCCAGGGCATCGAACAATGCCGCCGATAAGCGAGAAATATGGGCGGCGCGAAGAGGGTGTGTATCCGCGGCGCGGGCTGTGGCGCGGAGGCGGGCAATCGCCGCTGTCTCGAGGCGCTTGCCATGCGGCAGGGCTTGTTGCCACTCGTTCCAGACGCAGTCCTTCCCGATGGCCAGCTCGCGATAGTCCTGCAGCCGCGCGCTACGCTGGCGCTCCATGGTGCGTTCCCACTCTGGAAGCAGCCCGGCGGCTTCGCCGTTAGCCTTCTGCTTGAGAATCACGCGCAGGACGTCGAGGTCATGCACCTCGCCCAGGATGTCCTGCAGTTGCTTCAGATTCGCGCTCCACCCTTCGTACTGCTGGGGCAGCAGACCCTCCACGGTGTAGCGGAACTTCTTAAGGCCGATGCGAAGGCCGTGCCAGGCGGCCGGTTTGTCAGGGCGCAGGGCCTTGGCGTGTAATTCCTTCGCTTCATTCAGCCGCTCGACGGCCAGGCATTGCGCGGCGAGGCTTCCGGCGGGGACCAGGCGGATACGCTTGCGCAGTTTGCGCTCCAGGCGCTGCCAACCTTTCTCATCAAACTTACCTGCCAGGCGCAGCGCTTCCTGCAGCAGCTTAGGTTCGCGTTCCTGGAAAAAATTGTGAAGGGCGACGCGGAGCCTGTCGTTTTCCGCGCCGTGTTCGGCTACCCACTCATCCATGATCTGTGCGTCGCGGAGTTCGCCGAGCTTGCGGAATAGCTTCTTCGGTAGCCGCCGCATTTCGTGCCAGGCGGGGTCGGGGTCGACTTCTCTCATGACCGCGGCGACGGAGCGGCAGCGCCGGATGGCCACACGCAAATCGTGGACGGCGTCTTTGTCGGGGGCGGTTTGCAAGGCGTCCAGTTCCTTCGGAACCCGTTGCATCCAATGAGTGAGGCCCCGATGCTCCGGGGGGTTCCCGGGAAGTGGGGAAGCGGTAGCCATGTATTCCTCGTAGGACCGTCCGGCACCGCGGTTGGGAACGCGGCCCTATCGAACGGAGTCGGTAAGCGTATCCCTCTGTATTGGAGGAGTCCAGTGGGGCTGTGGAAAACTCAAGCGGACGGAAAACTGGATCCTTTAGCCAAGCCGCACAGCCATGTGATCGGTACGATCAGATCAAGGAACCGCAAGGCGCTGGCCTAGTGGTTGAGGGCCCCAATGTCAACGCGAACGAGCTGAGGATAGCGTTCGAGCAGGGCTCGCTTGGCGGTGCACCATTCTTGGGTCTCTGCTTGCTCTCGCCGGGTGGTTGCAAGCTGGGCTTGTATGGCTTCGAGCGCCGGGCCGCCTGGAACCTTGCGGACGCTAACGAAATGGTCCGGATCAAGCGCACGCATCCAGATTTCGCGCGGCATGCCGAGTTCTCTTCCTAACATTTTGGGTGCGAGGCCCTTCAACGCTGACACGAGCGCCTCGGGAGAGTGCTCGCGGCCAACGGTGCGGACAGCGGTGCCTACCAAGTGGTGGGCTTTGAGGAAGCTGATGCCTTCCTCGCGAACGAGAGTGTCCGCCAACTCCGTCACGCAGAGAAAACCGCTGCCGGCCCGGAGGCGCATGCGGTCGCGATCCACTTCGGCGTGGCTCATAGTGCCGGCGAACAGGCGGAGCGCGCGCAGGGCATCGGTGCACATGGAAAACGCTAGTGGTTGCAGGTCATCCTCACTGTCCACGATGTCCCCGAAGGGAGTATTGTGCGCGCAAGTGAGCACGGCCTGGGCCTGGCTGAATGCCTTACTCGCCAGAATGCGCACGTGCTCCAAGGCGACAGGATTCCGTTTCTGCGGCATGATGCTGCTGATCTGGACGTAAGCGTCGCTCAAGCGCAGAAAACCAAACTCTTCCGTGCACCACAGCAGCAGGTCCTGGACCAGTCTTCCCAAATTGAGGGCCAGCACGGCGACGGCCGAGGCAGCTTCTGACAGATAGTCGATGGCCGCGATCGCGTCGTAGGAGTTTACCTGCAGCCCCTCAAAGCCCAGCAAACGGGCCGTGTAATCGCGATCGATGGGAAAGCCAGTGGTGGTAATGGCGCAGGCGCCGAGGGGGCTGCGGTTGATAGTGGCAAAAGCGGCGCGCAACCGCCGGATATCGCGACTCAGGAATTCGACGGCGGCGAGCAAATAATGAGCGAGCATGGTCGGCTGCGCCGGCTGCGTGTGCGTGTAGGCGGGCATGACGGTTCCCACGTGTGCCGCGGCGAGATCGAGCAGCACACTGCGGGCGTCCGCGGTTTCTGTTGCTATTTCTAGGATCTCCCGGCGCAGGCACATGCGGTACATGGTAACGTCGATGTCGTTGCGGCTGCGCGCCGTGTGGATCTTGCCTGCTACCTCTTCGCCGCAGGCCCGCACAAGCAGGTCTTGCACGTGAAAGAATAGGTCCTCGCAGTGGCCGTCGTAGCGCGCCGCCAGAATTTTAGGACGATCGAGCCGGGCGATTGCTTCGAGGCAGAGGCGGGCATCCGCTGTCGGGATAATGCTTTGGCGGGCGAGCATCAAGATGTGAGCCGAGTGGATTTCCAGCAAGGCGTCAAGAAAATATTTCTTGGCATCTTCGAAATTCACTGCCAGAACGGTTTCAGCATAGACGGGAGCGGGAAAGGATTCGGAGGACCGCGACTGTGATTCGGAGGGGTGGGGGGGTCCGTTCAATGAGCGCACCCCTCCGCGAAGTAAAACGCAGAGTTAACAAGCACTGAGCACCCGGCGGCACCAGCCGAGGAGAACGTCATCCTAATGGTCCTCTTTTTTCTTTGACTCGCCCGAGCATGGACCTAACAGCCGCCCAGAAAACATCGAGCGGTCTTACCATCTTACCCCTAAGCCAAAATCGAGAATCCGGCCCTGTAGGACCGTGGAAGAGCGCGGGAAACTCGCCGGCAGGCTCCCGGAGACGAGTTGTCCGCAATTGGTTGGGTCCAACGTGAATCCGTTTGCCGCCTTTGGGCACCCGCTGGTCACCACGGGAACCACGGCGTTCAGGGAGGTGACATTCGGATGGTTGAACAGATTCGTAGCTTCGGTCAAGAACTGCGCCCTTATGTGCTCTCTCAGTGTGAAGAGAGTCCGCGTATAGCGCAGGTCAAACTGCACAATCTTGGGGCCGCGGACAATATTACGCCCGATACCGAGCGGCCGCGTTATGCTGGTCACGAGTGAGTCACCGTTGAGGTTGGAATTTGCCGTGGCGTTCTGCTGATCACCCGAAGCGATGTTCGTCAGCACCGCGAACTCGTTGTCATTCAGTAGGCGGTTCACAAGCGAGTTCTCCACCTTTGTGCGGGGTGACCAGACGGTGCTGGCTGTGAAGGACTGCGGCCGATTGACATAGCTGTTCCCAAGGTCACGGAGGCGATTCGTGGGATCTTCGACGTACACGAGGTTCTGCTCAAAGCCGTTGACGTCCGGGGCGTCGCTGATGGTATGCGAAAAGATGTACGCCGCGCTCGCCACCAAACCGCGCGAGAAGCGGTGTTCGTAATTGATCTCCAGCGCGTTATAGCGTGAGCTTGCGCCCACATCCTGTAAAGTTACATTGTTGAATGCGGGGTTGGCGCGCGTCCCGGCATTTACCCGTGAATCGAACACCGGCCGTCCATCGAGCAGGAAGCCCAGCGGATTAATGAGATTGATGTTGTGCAGCCACTGCAATTGCCTGCCCCCTGTGTTCACGTAAGCGAACGTCACGGCATCGTTCTTGGTGAGCTCGCGCGAAACCTGAATCGTCGTGGTCATGGCGTAAGCGTTCTTAAAGGTCGGCGTGACCGTAAATACGGATGGAGTTGCCGGAGCCGTCGCCGTCGTCAATGGCTGCGGGAAAGAAGGAGCCCCCGGGGAGGACGGAGCCAGCGACGCGTTGAAGGAGCGGCCGGAACCATCGTTGGAAAGAGCGTTGAACCACAGGTTGGTCGGCGGGGCGTCGTAGAACATCCCCCACGACGCGCGCAGCACAGTCTTGCTCCCGAGTCTCCTGGCTAAGCCGAGGCGCGGCGAGACATCGCCCGCTGGATTCTGGAAGGTGCGTGAGAAGGGAAAAGGAGCGGTCGAATTCGGATCTGGAGACAGGAACCGATCGTAGCGAATGCCGTAGGTGACGAGCAAAGAGGGCCGAACCTGCCAGCTATCCTGCGCGAAAAAATTGAAGAAATTGGAAATGTAAGCCACGCGTGTGTTGCCTATCAGAGCGTTCACCGTGATGTAGGACTTCGGGTTCGCACCGCTAACTGCGGCCTGATACGCCGCGATGGTCGGAAAGACATATTGCGTAAAACTATCTCCTTCTTGAACGTCGATGATGCGGGAATAGCCGAAACCCGCCTTGAAGGTGTGCGGGCCGCGGATGTAGGTGACGTTGTCGTTCCAACTGGGGATCTTTTCGGCGAAAACGTCACCTACTGAAATGCTTCCGTTAAAATTCGTCGCGACTCCTGGAATACTAACGGCCGGACCGGACCCCGTCAGCGAGCCAGGAACGTGTTTCTCGTTCCGGTAGGGATAAGAGAACCGGAACTCGTTGAGAAGTTCCGGTGAAATCGTGCTAACCCATTGCAATCCTCCGACGTGCGCGCGGTCCCTGAAGTCCGCTTCGGCAGCGAGCAGGTTTAACCCGCCCACGGCGGTATTAAAGGGGTATTCGTTGCGGAAGTAGTTGACGCGCGCAAATACACGATGCTTTTCATTTATGTTCCAATCGGCGCGGACGTCCAGGAATTGCGCATGCTGCACGGAAGGCGCCGTGCCGAATTGCGTGGACGGAATTCCGATGCCCTCGAGGGCTGCCTGGTTTGCCGCGCTAACCGTAATTGGAACAGGAAGCGCACGGTACAAGTGCTCGTATGCTCCGAAGATGAAAAGTTTGTCTTTCTTGATGGGGCCTCCGGCATTCATGGCATAGGAATTCATCAGCAAGTTGGGCTTGGGCTGCGTCGGGGAAAGAAGAATTGGCCGCGCTGTGGTGTCGACCGGCCCACGGATCCACTGGAACATGCCATGGAAGTTGTTGGTGCCCGACCCGGTGATGACGTTATAGATGTTGCCCGTGGTGCCGCCAAACTCTGGAGCGAAACTGTTGCTGACGGTCTGGATCTCGCTCACGTAAACGGAGGAAATCGGGAACAGGCGAAGGCCGTAGCGATCACTCTCTGTGTCCACCATTCCGTCCATCTGATAGTTGATGCGATCCACGAAGCCATTGGTGTTCAGCGTGCGCGGGATGCCCAGCTCCGGGTTGGGGTGTCCACTGACGCCGGGCTGAAACATAATCCAGTTGTAAGGGTTCCGCGAGGTTAGCGGAAGGTCTTGTATCTCCAATTCACTGATTGTGCGGCCGATATTGGTTCTCGCCGGGTCTACGACGGGTGCTCCGCCGCTGACTTCGATCGACGTGCTCACCGTGCCCAACGTGAGGGCAGCGTCAACCACGGCCTCCTGGCCTGCTTGGAGGACGATTTCAGTGAACTTGAGCGTGGCGAAGCCGTCCTTCGTTACAGTCACTGTGTACGTCCCGAGCGGCAGGGAAGCGATCACATAGTAGCCGTCGTCGGCGGATTCGACGCTGCGCGAGTATCCTGTTGCGTTATTGACCGCCGTGGCCCTGGCGCCGGCTACCGGTTGGTCGCTCGGGTCGCTGATGCGGCCGCGAATGGTGGCGTTGATCGATTCTGATTGCGCCCGGCTGGCCGGCACGCTGGTCAAGAAGAGCAGGACGACAGCGGCCACAGAACTCAAGCTGTAAAAGTAGACAAAAAGAAACCCACGCTTTTTATTGATCATTTTTGGATCACCCCTGGTATCATTCCCGACCCCAAGTTCGTAACGTAGTTTACGACTGTTCTCTACGCTCTTTGACGATTTCTTCAGCTTTTGAGTAGCAAAGATTTTGCGGCGAGTGGTGAGAGCGACGGAGGACCAGGCGCCGAACGGATTTCCAAGTTTTTCGCGGCTGTGATACTTTCCTAACAGGCCCGGAGTGGCGGAACTGGCAGACGCAGCAGACTCAAAATCTGCCGGAGCTTTGCTCTGTGTGGGTTCGACTCCCTCCTCCGGGACCACTTCTTGAATCCTCTTGCTTAGCTGTCCTAAGTCCCAGGTTATCTGCAGAACACGCGTGTCGGAAGACTGGTCATTGGCGCCGACTCGTGAGGTTATCCTCGGGGAAACGAGGTTACGATCGCATGGTGACATACGCCCCCGCGGACGTGATGCTGAACAAGGTGGTGGTTGCCTATCTGGATGACCGGCGCTTGCGTGGGTGCGTTTATGACTTCTCGCCGCTCAAGGACACGTTTCGCCTGGTGGTGGAGAACGATTTGGCCCACCAGAAGGGCGCGGAGGTGGCGCTGAAGGATTTGAAGGCGGTGTTCTTTGTGAAGGACTTCCGGGGCAACAGCAGATACAAGGAATCGAAGAAAATCGAAGAAGGGAAGCCGGGGCGGAAGATCGAGGTGACCTTCTCCGACGGAGAAAAGATCATAGGCACGACGCAGGCTTACAATCCCAACAGCAAAGGGTTTTTTGTATTCCCTGCGGATGCCAAGAGCAATAGTCTGCGGATATTTGTGGTGAACTGGAACGTGCGAGACCTGAAGTTCCTCTGAAGCGACGAAGTTTTCCCTCCTTCGCCGCACAGGGCATTCCCTAAGACTCGCTATCTTTATGGCTTATTCTGCCTGCACAACGGGTAAGGGTCAGGGCTTCCTGTCGGCGGCCGGCAAATCGGGCGGTTGGTAGTAGACTTTGCTGCCGCCGGCCTTCTGCACTTCGTCGGCGAAGGTCGTGCCGTAATCGCGCTTGGCGTCGGAGAGCGCGTAGGCCTGCCGCTTGTAGTTCCAGCTCTTGGGATTGAGGCGCTGGGCTTCTTTGAAATGCAGAATCGCTTCGGTCAGGTGGCCGTTTTTATAGAGATATTCGCCCAGGCCGAATTGAGCGGCAGCGAGAACGAAATTCGCGTCGTTCACGCTTATTCTTTCACGCAGCTTTTCTTCGCTCATGGCGTAGGCGCTCTTGTCGCCCTTTTCGACCCAATCTCTCAGGGCGGTGAGATACGGTTCGGAGTCGAGACCAGTGAAGGTCTTGAAGCGATCGTCGACGAAAGCGACTTCATTGGGGCGCACGATTTTTCCTTCTTCGTTGATCCACACACCGGTGGGGACGTTGACCATGTTGTAGAGCTTGGAGACGAGGTGTTTTTCGTCGATCAGCGCGGTGTAGGTCGGATTGGCGGCCGCGATCCACGGGCCGGCGTCTCTCACGCCATTGGTGTCCTGGGCGACAGAAATGATTTCGAAATTCTTATTTCTTAGCTGCTGATAGATTGCTTGCCAGCCTGGCAAGTCAAAGCGGCACCCTCACCAGGAAGCCCATGTGACTAGCAGAACTTTCTTCCCACGGAAATCGGAGAGCGAGTGCATCTTGCCGGCCGTGTCCGGCAAGGTGAAATCGGGCGCCCGCAGGGAGGACAAACCCTCACGCTGGTCCGAGCGGAGGCCGAAATACCAGGTGGCGAGCGCTTCATCGTGCGCGACCGGTTGATCCACCAACTGGGCAAAAGCGAGCAGGTTGAAGAATGTCTTGCCGGAGTCTTTGCGGACGAAGTCGCTGGCACGCGTCTGCGGGACCGGGAAGCACAGTTGGTCGCGGCAGACGCCTTGCGGTTTCAACTGGAAGTGCGTGGCGCGTGTCAGGTCCACGGTGGAAACCCAAAGTTGAGCGGTATTCCCGTCAATGGCAGAGACCTCCGTGGCGACATCGTCGTAAACGATGGTGGCACGGACTTGATTGGCGAGTGCCACCAGCGGATTCACGAGCAGAAGTATGAAGGCGGCGATTGCAGTCGATGCTTTGTCCACGGAGCAATCCTCCTCAACGGGTCGCAGTATACACAAAAACGGGCGATGGATTGTTGAGGACGCCCGTGTGATAAACTTCGCGACTTGCATAGCCTTCGAAAAAGAAGCGATCGATCAATTGAATCGGTTTAATATTGCCGGAGTTACGCGCAGTCGGCCTGATTCCCTTTTAACGCGGATGCGGTGGGGAGAAACTTATGTCACCTCGTTGGTTTGTTCTATCGCTGTTTGCCGGATTGCTGTTGACTGGGCGCACGGCGGTTGGCGCGGATGAGCCATCGAAAATCTTTCTGCATAAGGACTGGCAAATTCAATCGTCCTGCGAAGCGAAGGCCAGTGGCGCGGAGATTTCAGCGCCGGGCTTCGAGGCGAAGGGTTGGCATCACGCCGACATTCCCGCAACGGTGGTGGGTGCGCTGGTCACGGACAAGACTTATCCCGACCCGGATTACGGAACGAATCTGCGTTCCCTTCCGGGTTTTAACGACGACCCGCAGCACTTCTTCTCGAATCTGGATATGTCGAAGGGCAGCCCGTTTCGCTGCGCCTGGTGGTTCCGGACGGAGTTTTCGGTGCCAGCTGAAGCGGAGCACAAGACGAACTGGCTCGATTTTCTGGGCATCAACTATCGCGCCAACGTTTGGCTTAATGGGCAGAAAATCGCCGACGCCAATGAGGTGGCCGGCACGTTTGCGACTTTCGAGTTCAACGTTAGCAAGGCTCTTCATCCCGGCAAGACCAATGCTTTGGCAGCGGAAATTTTCGCGCCCGGGAAGAACGATCTGGGAATTACGTGGGTTGACTGGAATCCGACGCCACCGGACAAGGACCTGGGCATCTGGAAAGAGGTGTTCCTGAGGTCCAGCGGCGACGTCTCGCTGCGCAATCCGTTTGTGTCCTCCAAGCTTGACAGCGAGTTCAAAAACGCTGCACTAACTATCGGCGCGGACCTGCGCAACGTCTCGAATCATACCGTCAGGGGCGTCCTCCGCGCGGAGGTGGATGGAAAGCAGGTCAGTCAGGAAGTTTCGTTGAACGCGGGCGAAACAAGAACCGTGGCTTTTGCGCCGGAACAATACGCGCAACTCCAGCTGGAAAACGTCAAACTTTGGTGGCCCTATTCGATGGGCGAACAGAATCTCTACACCGCAAAACTTTCTTTCGATATTTCCAACGAGACTTCGGACGGCGCCGCGGTCACCTTCGGAGTGAGGGAAGTCACCTCCGAGTTGACCGACAAGGGCTACCGCCTGTTCAAGGTCAACGGCCGCAAGATTTTGATTCGCGGCGCGGCGTGGGCGCCAGACCTGTTGTTGCGGTGGTCTTCCAAGCGGGTGGACGCCGATTTGAAGTATGTTCGCGACATGGGCTTGAACACGATCCGATTGGAAGGGCGTATTGACCGCGAGGAACTTTATGAGAAGGCCGATCGCCTTGGAATTTTGGTGATGCCCGGATGGACTTGCTGCGACGCTTGGGAGCAGTGGAGCAATTGGACGGATGAGCAGCACAAAATCGCCGCGGAATCACTGCGCAGCCAGATCCGCATTTTGCGCAATCACCCCAGCGTGTTTGTGTGGCTCTATGGGAGCGACGGCCCGCCGCCGGCAAACGTGGAGAAAATGTATCTCGCCATCCTCAAGGAGCTGCGGTGGCCGAATCCTTCGATTTCGTCGGCTAGCGCTACGGCGACGACGGTAACCGGCGACTCCGGAGTAAAAATGACCGGGCCTTACGAGTACGTGCCACCGGTTTATTGGCTTGCCGACACTAAGGCGGGCGGGGCGTACGGATACAACACGGAGACCAGCCCCGGGCCGGCGATTCCGCCGCGCGAATCGCTCGAGCGCTTCATTCCCAAAGAACATTTGTGGCCGATCGACGATGTCTGGAATTTCCACGCGGGTGGCGAACGCTTCACCACTATCAATGTGTTCACCGACGGGTTGAATCGCCGCTACGGCACAGCGACTTCGCTCGACGATTATCTTCGGAAGGCGCAGGCGGTGACGTACGACGGCGAGCGCGCGATGTTCGAGGCGTATGGACGCAACAAGTACACCGCGACGGGAGTGATTCAGTGGATGCTGAACAATGCCTGGCCGTCGTTGATCTGGCATCTGTATGACTATTACCTGGTTCCCGCGGGCGGCTACTTCGGCACCAAGAAAGCCATGGAACCGATTCACGTGCAGTATTCTTACGACGACAATTCCGTCGCGGTCGTAAACAGCACCTACGAACCCGTCAAAGGCGTGACAGTCAGCGCCAAACTCTACAACCTTGACGCGTCGGAAAAAGGCTCCCGCGCGGGGACGATGAATATTGCGCCAGATAGCAGCGCCAAGGCTTTCGATCTGCCGAGAGTCGAAGGTCTAACCGCCACCTACTTCTTGCGGTTGCAGCTGCGCGACACCGCGGACAAGCAACTCAGCGACAATTTTTATTGGCTATCGACGAAGGCGGATGTTTTGGACTGGAAGCACAAGAAGGACACGGTCTATACGCCGCAAGCGGAATTCGGCGATCTGAGCGGGCTGAACACGCTGCCGGAAGTGAAGCTGGAGGGCAAGGCAGGTGTTCGCGTGTCCGTGCGTAATCCGAGCGGCAGCATCGCGTTCATGGTGCATCTACGCGTTACCAAGGGAAAAAGTGGAGAGGATTTGACGCCGATTTTCTGGTCGGACAATTATTTTTCGCTGCTGCCTGGAGAAGAGCGCGAGGTTAATGCCCGCTATGACCCCTCTGATCTCAGCGGCAAAGACGCGGTGCTCGAAGTGGGCGGATACAATATTGCGCCGCGCAGCGCAGATGTGCGCTGAACTGCCATTTTCCATAGACACAAAAAGTGCGCTCGGCTGACAGCAACTTGACTTCGTTGTGACACCACGCATTCCGCAGAGCCCTACAGTGAATGGTGGCGACGGGCTGATTGCATAAGTCACCGTCGCTCTTCACGGAGAAGTTCACTGTGGAGCGCTCCACCTCATCGATGTAACGCCAGCCGCAATTCTGAACCCGGCGGAGTTGCAGCGACCAAGGCAACCAAAGCAGGAGCACGGCGAACGTGATCCTGACACTTTAACTCTCGACCACAATTTGCTGGGTTTTGCCGGGTTTCCGGCGGGTGTACGGGTTTGCAAGCGCGTTTGAAACACTCGATTCGATTCTGGAAAAGGAGAACGAGATGAAGAAAGACGGAACTATATTCAACGGCCGCAATAATCGGCGGTCGTTCTTGAAGAATGGCATGGTCGCGGCTGGAGCTATGACCGCAGGAGTGGGGCTGGTTTCCAGTCGGGCTACCTTTGCCGATACCAATGACCGCGCCCCTGTCACCAAAGGTGACATCGCGATTCTGACGTTCCTGAGCGCGCTCGAGCAGGTCGAAGCCGATTTGTGGATTCAATATGCGGAACTCGGCGGACCGACTGCGAACGTGCCCAGCTCCATCGGTTTATCTGGGATTGACTTGCAACTGAACGGCAAGGCAATTAGTACGGGACTAGCCCCGGGTTATGTTACCGCGCTTCAGGTGCTCGATACGGACATGCCGCAGTACATCGCGGACAATACGGACGATGAAATTAGCCATCATCGATTTTTGAACAACTATCTCCAATCAAAAGGCGCCAACCCCATCGATCTAAGTTCGTTTGCGATCTTGCCGCCCAGTGAAGTGACGGGAGTACCGCAGACCGGACGGCTCACGAATCTAAAGCAACTGAAGGTCGACACGACTTGGTGGACGCGTTATCGCAGTGCGAACAATAATCCCGACTTCGGAGGCAAATTCGAGAATGCCGTGCCCGATCTCGCCAGGAATCCGCACACGGCCATTCCGCGGACCAATGACGAGGCCGCACTCAACGCGGACGGCACCATTCCCAATCACCTTCAGGCCATTGCGAGCACAGCCGGTTTTCACTTTGGGTTCATCGAGCAGGGCGGTACTAGCCTTTACCCGACGCTGGCTCAGAACGTAACCAATCTGGAGGTCTTGCGCGTTCTTCTCAGCATCGGCCCGAGCGAAACCATGCACTTCCAGGTCTGGCACGACAAGGCCGGGAACGCGCCGAACATCACAGACGGCGATCTTTCTTTCCCCGCGCTCAATAGCGGGGTCGATCCCACCACTGGTGCGACCGGCTCAATAGGCGGCGGCGAGACAGTTGCCGATTTATTCCAGACCAACCTCATCATGCCGGAACCAACATTCTTCCTGGAGTCGAAGTTCGGACCGGTGGCCATTATTCGTCCTACAAGCGAAGCCGGTGGCGGGGGCGCGGTGTCCGCGGTTAAGAGCTTCGTCAACGACGGGCTCTTCATCGATCCAGCAACCAACAAGAATACGGGAATCGTCGCGAAGCTCATGCAGTTGGCAGAGGAGGCTGACGACGCACGGCGCCGGTTCTAGTCGCCGGTAAAGCTACTTGTCGGCAGATAGGGCTCGGGCCGGTTGGTCCGGGCCCATTCCTTTGCGCGCTGTTGTTTTGGGCGGAACGTTCGGGCAATATCGCCTCGCATGACTTCGCGGCATTCCGTCGGTCTGATTCTAAGTTTCGCGCTTTCGTTCGCCCCTTCCGCGTTCGCCCAGTATCGACAGGCTACTTCGCCCAGCGGTGCCGCGGATTCCGCCCCAGCGGGCGTTGACCAGCAGCTTGCGGCCAACATCCTGGATCGGATCCAGAAAAGCGGGGCGGACGTTGGCGTCGCGCTTCGCACCCTCGATGCCAAGATGGAATGGTTTTCGCGCGCGGATGATGTCTTTCACGCCGCCAGCACGATGAAAATTCCCGTGATGATTGAACTGTTTGATCAGGTGCGCGAGGGCAAGGTGAAGCTCGACGAACCGCTGGCGGTCAAGAATGAGTTTCATAGCTTGGCGGACGGCTCGATCTATACGCTCGACCCCAGCGACGATTCCGAAACCGATCTGTACAAGGCGGTTGGGCAGACGCGCACGCTGAGCCAGCTCTGCGAGCTGATGATCACGGTCAGCAGCAATCTGGCGACGAACCTTCTGGTGGAGAAGCTTGGCGTGGACACTATTCGCGCAACGGTACACGGGCTCCATGCCGACGGCATGAGCGTGCTGCGCGGGGTCGAAGACAATAAGGCTTACGAGAAGGGAATGAACAATACAACCACGGCGCGCGGCTTGCTAATGCTCCTGGAGGCCATCGGCACAGGCCGGGCGGTGGACGCGGATTCTTCCCGGCAAATGGTGGAGATTCTAGCGCGGCAAAAATTCAACGAAGCTATTCCTGCCGGGCTGCCCACCGGTACACGTGTGGCCCATAAGACCGGAGAACTCACGAAGATTCATCATGATGCGGCGATTGTCTATGCGTCCCGCCCGTTCGTGCTGGTGATTCTGGTGCGCGGCTTGGCGGAATCCAAAGATAGCGCGGCACTTATGGCCGACATTACCCGCCGGATCTACCAATCGACCCAATAAATGCATCCTTCTTTGCCCATTGCGACATCAAAAGCACTAGAATGCCTACCGCGAGGGCGCGATCCTCTGATCAGGGGTTTCGATGGTCAGGCGGGACGTTTTGCGGATCACTCGCGTATTATGGTCGAGAGGGGAATCACGATGAAGCGCTTTGTACGTTTTGTTGCCACGGGTGCCCTGGGTTTGCTGTTTTCCGGCGCCGCACTGGCCGACACGCTGGAATTGAAGGACGGCCGCGTCCTGCAGGGACGCTATCTTGGCGGCACGCAAGCAGTGCTGCGTTTTGAATTAGATGGCAATGTGCAAGCTTTCAGCGTCAACGACGTCGTGGCACTAACGTTCACACATGGCGGTGGCAGCGCCGCTGCCGCTCCAGCCTATGCTCCGGCTCCGGCGCCGATCGCTCAAGCGCAGCCTCTTGCCGCGGGCGGCACGGTCACGATTCCCGCGGGCCAAAGCATTTTGGTACGCATGATTGACGGCGTCGACTCCTCGAAAAACCACGTCGGCGATATCTTCCACGCCAGTCTGGAAACTGATTTGACCGTGAACGGTGCGTTGGTGGCTCGCAAGGGCACAGATGTCTACGGACGTCTTGCCGAAGCTAAAGAAGCGGGCCATTTGGCCGGCAGCTCCGAATTGCAGCTGGAGCTAACACGCATGGTGATTGATGGTCGCGACTATCCGGTGGTGAGCAACGACTACACGCTGCAGGGCAAAGGGCGCGGCAAGAACACCGCGGAAAAAGTCGGCGGCGGCGCAGCCCTGGGAGCGATCATTGGGGCAATCGCCGGAGGCGGTAAGGGTGCGGCGATTGGTGCGGGCGTCGGCGCCGGAGCCGGAGGAGCCGTGCAGGTGCTCACCCGCGGCCAGCAGGTGAAAGTGCCGAGCGAAACCCTCTTGGAGTTCCGCCTGCAACAGCCCGCAACCGTTGCCCCTGCGCAGAGTTAAACATGCTCGCCGCGCGAGCCGTTCATTTCAGGCGTCCTTACCGCGCCTGATGGAACGGCTTTCGCTCTCACCCTTGCTCTCGCCAAATCTAGAACGGCGCTCTGGAAGCGTCTGAACGTTCACAATTCCTCATCTCTATACCGCCCACGCTTGGGTATAATCGCCCCTCACTTCCATCTGAGGAGGTTTTATGGCTGAGCCGTCTTATGAAGAGTTAAAGGCCCGTTTGGCGGAGCTGGAAAAGCAGGGCGGCCGCCGAACCGGTCAACTCGACTTCCGGGTCGGCGAAAAGGGAGGCGTCAGCGTCTACGGTCTGGGGCGGTTCCCGGTCACACTCTATTACGAGCAGTGGACTCGGCTGCTGGACGCCAGTACGCAACTTCGCGCTTTCCTGGAGGAGAACAAGGCCGCGGGCAAGCTCAAGCTCAAGGAGAAATAGTGAGAAA
>WNFS01000272.1_pt1 | contig 37452 bp, 30 predicted proteins | sample 5400141 | NCBI WGS metagenome assembly WNFS01 (sample SAMN13153358, study PRJNA577476) | soil metagenome | isolation source: 60 cm saprolite under Madrone tree | place: USA:California | collected 2016-06-14
TCCAGCATCGAAGTGGGATGCCTGAGCACAGTGTTTTATTCCAGGACTGGAAGCAATTCCCTAGGCACCAATTCAAAACCAACTGCAAAACCACTCGCCTTGGTCTTCAACAAGACCGGCTCAGCCTAGCGCCGATCCTAATCCAGCGCGCGCAATTCGACTCCCCCTCGCGCACGTCCACTCTGACGGCGGCAGCTGGCACAAACCCGAACATGCCAGACGCAAACCAGAACAGGTCTGGCGCGTCGGTGTGCTAGAATTTGTGCTAGAATGAGTAGTTTTCTACTCGCCATTCGCGAATTGCATGATTTCGCCGAAAATCGCCGTCTTCCTCTCGTAAAATGACTGTCTTTTGAAACGGCAAGCGATGTTTTGAAATCGATGATTTCGCAATCCTAAGTCTGGCGCGTCTGCCAATTCGCCACGCCGAGATCACTATCGTAGCTGCTTGCCAGGGCCGCCTTTGTTCTACTTTTGTTCTACTTTCGGCCTACCTATGGCGGCCCCTCGATACTCGCCACAATTCTCGCTAAAAAGCTGATTTTACCTATGAAAATCGTTAACGGATTTTAACGAGAAGTAACCAGATAAAATCGGTGGTTTCTGGATTTTCCGTCCAGCCCGTGCTCATGTGCCGCCCGACGGCCGCACTCATTGATATGGCAACATTGACGACAATGATTTGTTGTAGGCCTCGTTGTAATTCCACCGGAAAAAGCAAGCGCCTACGAGGGAGCGGTGAGGGAGGGATTCGAACCCTCGGTAGCCTTTTGGGCTACGGCGCTTTAGCAAAGCGCTGCTTTCGACCACTCAGCCACCTCACCAAAAACTCGCGAGAATATCGCGAAGAATTGTCGATTGCCAACAGCGACCTCCTTTCGTGTGCGGCCGAAGAGATGTAGCCACGCGCTGTGCGCCATGCGCACGTCCCACAGGGACGTGGCTACAGGGTTTGCCATGATTATCAGGAGTTGCCAATCGCCGATTGCTAATTGAAATGATTGGCAATGATCAGCGAGGAAGAAGCGCGCAAAAAAATTCTAGACGGCACCCAGTCGTTGCCGGCGCGGCGGTTACCGCTCTCGCAAGCGCTGGGTTATTTTGCTGCGGAAGATTATCTTTCAAGGCTGCCGCTCCCCACCTTCGATAATTCGGCGATGGATGGCTATGCTGTCATCGCAAGCTCGTGCAAAAAGGGCCAACGGTTACGCGTGAGCGGCGAACAGCCGGCCGGTCCTGAGCTGCGGCTCCGTGTCTCTCCAGGTCAAGCGGTCCGAATCTTTACCGGCGCGCCGATGCCGGCAGGGGCAGACGCGATCGTCATGCAGGAGGACGTCACGCGCGACGGCGATGAGATGGTCATAAACACAGATGTCGAAACCGGCGAATTCGTCAGGCGGCGTGGTTGCGATCTGGCAGAGGGACAAAAGATCTTAGGGAAGGGCGAGCGAATTGGTCCGGCGTCGATTGCTTTGCTCGCGTCACAAGGCTTTGCCGACGTGATGATCGGCGGCGAAGTGAAAGCCGGGATCCTCTCGACCGGGGATGAACTCGTAAAGCCCGGCGGGAAACTCGAGCCAGGACAAATATACGAAAGCAATTTGGCGTTACTGAACGCGTTGCTCCAACGCTGCGGCGCCATCGTGAAATCGGAAGAGCATTGTCGCGACGAACGCGAATCGCTAATCGAAGCGATCAAGCGCGGGATCAAAAATAACGTTCTCATTATCAGCGGCGGTGTTTCTGTGGGGGAGCATGACTTGGTCAAGGACGCGTTGCACGAACTCGGAGTGCAGATCGACATCTGGCGCGTGGCGATCAAACCTGGTAAGCCGTTTGTTTTCGGTCAATTGAACGAGTGTGCTGTGTTCGGGTTGCCAGGCAATCCGGTATCCGCTTTCGTCACCTTCCTGCAGTTCGTGCGGCCCGCGATTTTGAAAATGATGGGTGCAACCAATCTCGATCTGCCCCAAGTGCCGGCGAAGTTGACGGTCGATCTAACGAACGACGGCGATCGAGCGCATTACATTCGCGGCAGACTCGAACACGGAAGATTTACTCCGGTTGGCCGCCAGGAATCGCACGCGCTTTTCGGTTTGAGCCAATCGAATGCGTTGTTGAGGCTCGCCCTTGGCCAGTCGTTGAAAGCGGATGAAATCGTTGATGTTCAAGCCTGGGATTCGTAAGGGGCTCGTGGTCCATTTGGAGTGCGTCCCGCAGTCGCGGGATCGTCGCACTCCAAAGCCTACTGAGCGGGTTTGACAGGCTATACACGCATTTCTAGCTTAAAAGCCTTGAATACGGGAACGGTTACCGCATCTGGACGAAATGCGACCGATCAAATTCGTGCGGATGCCGAACGGCTTTCCCACATCGTAATGGAAATGCAGCGCTGTTTTGTGCTGCGTCTGTGCAAGGAGCTCGCGCCGGGCAACGTTTCGTTCCCGCAATTTTTTCTTCTTGCTTATCTCGATCGAAAAGAAGTGCTCACCATGTCTGCGATTGCGCAGAAGATGGGGCACACCACCGCGGCCGCGAGCGGTTTGGTGGCGCGCCTGGAGAATCTTCGGTACGTGATGCGCTCGGTTGCGCGAGACGATCGCCGCAAAGTGATGGTCTGCATCACGCCAAAAGGCTCGGCCCTCGTGCGACGGATTCGCGAGGAGATGGTTGGCAATTTGATAAAAGTACTGAACCACCTCACGCCGGATGAGCAGAAGGCCTGGCTGCATATTTACAGTAAAATTTATGATTACTGCCAATCGAAATGATTTTCATCTATTGGCCGGCGGTGTTATCACACCACGGTAAAAAGCGCGCAGTTTGAATCTACGCGCCTACGATTACGCATCTAATCTCTCGGGCTAAGTCTTCTTTATGCGAAAATATTTTGTAATCTCCGGGTTCGCCGCTTCGATGATTGCTGCAAGCTCGGTGGCGCGCGCCGGCGCAGGCGAAGGATCGACATCGGCACGCAGTGGTACATCTTCTTCATACAAAGTTCCCACGTTTACGCTTGATCAAGCGATCCTGACGGCGCTCCAGCGCAATCCGACTCTCCTCATCGCGGAAAAAGAGATTAAACGGACCCAAGGCGTCATTATTCAGGTCCGGGCGCAGGCGCTGCCGCAGGTCAATGCCAGAGGGAATTTTGACTGGACTGACCCAAACTTGGTTGGCGCCCGGATATTCGGAACGACGTCCGGGATAAATACAACGCCCGGCACGACGGGCGGCGCCGCGTCGCTTGTTGAGCCAGTACCGTCGCAAGTCCGCGAGATTCAGACACCACTGGCCGCTCCGTCACCAACACCACGTACTATTAGCAATACTCAGGCGAGCGATATCTCCTACTCCATTAGCGTTCTTGGATCGCAACTGATTTTTAACGGCACAACATTCCCACAGATTCGTGGCACGTTCTTTCAACGGGACAGCGCCTACTTCGCCTTCCGCAATATTCTGGACCAACTCCTCGCGACCGTGAAAACGCAGTTCTATCAAGTCGTGGTCAATCGAGAGCTTATCAAAGTACAGGAGCAGTCGGTGCACTTGTTGGAGAGTCAGCTAAAGGACCAGCAAAACCGGTTCGAAGCCGGAACGGTCCCGCGGTTTAACGTGCTCCAGGCGGAAGTGGCCCTCTACAATCAGCTTCCGCTATTGATCACCGCGCAAAATAATTATCGTATTTCGAAGATCACATTGGCCAAGACGCTCGGCCTCGATTTCCAGCCAAGGCGCGGTGAAAATCCGCCACTGGAAGTGATAGGCGAAATGCCATACAACCCGCGCACCATCGCGTTGGTGGAAGCGATCGAGCTTGGAAAGGAGCGGCGCCCATTTCTTAAACAGGCCCGGGCAAATGTCTTGAATCAACTCCAGCAAGTGCGCGCGGCAGCGGGCCAGTGGCTCCCAACCATCACTACGACCGGGGGCGGTGAATGGGTCAGCTCGCCCACGAATTCCAGTTGGCACGATATTTCCAAAGGTTGGATCGCAACGGTGCAGGGCAGTTTGCCAATCTGGGACAGCGGCGCGATTGCTGGCCAGGTCATACAACAGCGTGCGCTCCTTTCAGAAGCCAAGTTCACTTACGAAGATGATGTTCGGCAGGTGGAACTGGAGATACAACAGGCCTATTCAAATTTGCTACAGAACCAGGAGCTGATTAAGAGTCAGGAGAAAAACGTGGAGCTAGCCGACGAAGCGCTACGCCTGGCCAAAGCTCGGCTCGACGCTGGCGCAGGGGTGCAGTTGGATGTCCTCAACGCCCAGGTCCAGTTGCTCACGGCGCAAACGACGCGTTTGCAAGCGCTTTTCGGATACAATTCGTCACTTGCGGAATTTGATCGAGCCACAGGTGCGCAGAGTACCTACACCGAATCGTTCGCCAACCTGGCGCCGCGCGCCACGAAAACGAAGACCTATTATACCGGCAGCGGCGTCGACGCGGAAGGAAAACCAAAACAGCGTGACGATAGCGAGCTGCGAATTCCGGCTGGAAGATCCCGAACTTCATCTTCCAAATAGATCCCAAACCCGAAATTCCAAACCGGTCTGAAAGGACCTTTCGGGATTTGATGATTGGAGTTTCATTGGGATTTGGGATTTCAAACTTAAATGGCGCAGTTTCCGTTCGAGCAGTTTCCCGCACTGAGTGCGATTGGAATCTGCCGCCATGGATTCATGCAGAGAATTCCCGGCATCGACGTTTCGAACGATAAACCGGAGGTATTAAAGCGGCTCGATTCCTCCCATCGCGAGATTCGCAACGCAATCGGCATCGGCGATTGGCCGCTAGTCACCGCGCAACAAGTTCACGGAAACAAAATCGCAGTTGTCGGTGAGGTAGGGTCGCCGCTCCGCGCTGACCGCGGACGCCGCGGAGCGGCGTCCCTACCAGCCCGCGAATTCCCTGGCTGCGACGGCATCATCACAAATCAGCGCGGTGTCGCGCTGGGCATTTATGTTGCTGACTGTTGCGCTGTTTACATTGTCGATCCAAAAGCGCCGGCCATCGGCCTGGCGCATTCCGGCCGCAAAGGCACCGAGCTCGGCGTCGTTACGAATGCGCTCAATCAAATGATCGAACGCTTTGGATCAAATCCGGCCGAGATGATCGTGCAACTCAGCCCGTGCATTCGTCCGCCGCATTACGAAGTCGATTTTGCAGCGGAAATTGTCCGGCAATGTCGCGCGCTCGGCGTGAAACAGATTCACGACTCCGGCGTGTGCACCGCTTGCGACGTAGGTCGTTACTACTCCTATCGCGCCGAGAAAGGAAAAACCGGCCGTATGCTCGCGCTGCTTGCATTGAAGTAGGGACACCGCGCTGTCCCTGTTAGTGCAAAAAATTATCCGCTTTTAATTGCGAAATTTTCTCTAGTTCTTGTTATGGATACGCGACAATGCGAATAGCTATCGTTGTCGGTCTGCTTCTTGTCTTTGGATGTGCAGTTCGAGCAAAAGGGATTGACCATCAGGTGCAGCATGGTTCCGAGCTCGAGAAAGAACTCGGTTACAAGCTTTCCGTGCACGACAAGCACGATGAATGGCGGTCTCAAGGGTTTGATGAGGTTTTCCCGATCGAAGGCGCTGCGCCAGAGTACGCGGTGAAATTCAGAGCTACCGCAGCGGGTAAGCTCGAAGACTTGTCCGGTCTTACACTAACTGTGAAGCATTTAGATGGGATCGTGGTGCAGGTCCCGTTGGCGATCAGATCGATATGGAACAAAGAGAATGAGGTCGACGTTCAGTTCCTGATCAAAAAGGACATGGTCAATGACGCCATATTGACGCTTCGTTGTGAGCGGCGCAGCGAAGCAGGAGGAAGCTACACCATTCGACTCGGAGATTATGTGCAAGCCATCAAGCTGCAGAAGAAAAGCCTGCCGAACAAAAGCTTCACGGAAGCTATAGCGATGGCTAGAGAGTTTCTGCGCATCGAGAAAATCGACGTTTCCACAGGCGTCCTGCTTAGCTCTGAGTTCAAGGAGCGTGAGCCGCCTCTTTGGCATATCGCATGGGCTCTTGGCGACGGGCGTGTTGATGTGTGGGTTTCGCAGGACGGCTCCGCGAAGCTGAATCGAGGGCACTCGTCACCGAGAATTCTGCCGAAGAAAAGCCTAATTGGAGGCTGTAGCGATTGCTGAGGAGTTTGTGCGTGCGCAGAAGATCGACGTTTCTAACCACATGGTGCTTAGGAGTGAGTTTAAGGTTTACTTTATCAATGAGCGTGAGACTCCGTTTTGGGAGATCGCGTGGGGTCTTGACGACCAGCGTGTCATTGCTTGGGTTTTCCAGGATGGCTCCGCCAAGGTGATTCGACCACGCTGACTTCACTGCCATTATCGTGTGCAGCCTATCATCTAACAAATCGCTGCAGCGAATCACCAGCTTTCCGGACGCCATGCGTTCGATGTCGATCCCAACTAGGATGCGTGCGCGAGCTGCCACTTGGGCGCACCGTCCTAGGGGTCTGAGCCTGATTTCGTTAGATTGACGTCTCTTCGCCCGCGCCGCGTTTGAGAGGACAAATGCCGCGCTTTTTTGCATTCGCAACGAAGTCCAGAAATTCGCGAGCTGGTGCGCCGAATTTCATCGTCGCTGCTTTTCCGAGCGCTTGCGAGATGTTGAGTCCGCTGAGATAAACAAGTTTGAATGCCGCTTTGATTTGTTCTCGATCTTTTGCGCTGAATCCCGCGCGACGTAGACCGACCACATTTACTCCGAAGACGCAATTGCGTTCCGCTGCGATGACAAACGGTGGCAGATCTTTCCCAAATGCGGAACTGCCCTGCACCATCACCATTCGTCCAGCGTGCATATGCTGGTGAAATGTCGATCCACCGCCGAGAAATGCGCCGTCATCGACGCGCACGTGCCCAGCCAACAAAGAGTTGTTCGCGATGATGACGTTGTTTCCAATGAGGCAATTGTGTCCGATATGCGCGCCCGCCATCAGGAAATTCTTGTCGCCGATTTTCGTCGCGCTGCCATCGGGACTGCCGCGATGAATCGTGCAGTACTCGCGGATGATGTTGTCGTTTCCGATCTCGACCCGCGTCTTTCGCTCCGGCGAGAACGAAACATCCTGCGGCGGCGCGCCAACGATTGCGCCGTGCCCGATGAAATTGCCGGTGCCGATCACGACCTCGCCTTCGATCACGACGTGCGATTGCACGGTCGTTTTCTCACCGATCACTGCCTGCGGTCCGATGATCGAAAACGGGCCGATCCCCACATCGGCTCCGATTTGCGCATCCGCATCGACAATCGCAGTGGGATGAATCTTGGCGATGCTCATGTTTGCGACGCGATTTGTGAGTGACCATGCGTCTGCCGGGTCGCCTCTCCTTTTCCAAGGGAAAGGGGGAGGGTGAGGGTTGCTCCAACACAAGTTCGTTCGAACCCCTCACCTTCATCCTCTCCCCTTGAGCAAGGGGAGAGGCGGTACTTGCATGCCGCTTTCACAACACGCCTGCTTCCTTGAAACTGAAATAGCCGGGGTTCGCTTCCGACGGCGCGCCGATGATGATGTGATCGAGCAATTTGATTTGCAAAAGTTCTGCGGCTTCCGCCAAACGTCGCGTCAGACTGTGGTCTGTCTGACTCGGCGAAGCGTCGCCGGAGGGATGATTGTGCACGACGATGACAGCGTACGCCGAAGAGATGACCGCTGGCCGGAACACGTCACGAGGATGCGCAATGCTCTCATTCACGCTGCCAAGCGAAACTTCTTCGGTGCGAATGCAATGGTAACGCGTGTCGAGCAGGATCACGCGCAGCGATTCTTTTCGCAGCTGCCGCATCTCGTGCCCGAGGAGTTCGTTCACGAGTTCTGGTGAATCGATTTTTTGTTTCGACAATGTCTCGCGTGCGAGCCGCTGGCCAAGCCCAAAAGCGGCGACTAATTGCGTCGCTTTGGCAAGACCGATACCCGGACGTGGTGCCAGCTCGTGCACGCTGCATCGGCTCAATCCGCCCAGCGAGCCGTAATCTTGCAACAGTTTGCGCGCCAGCTCGATTGCATTTGCACCAGGAATTCCAGTGCGCAGCAAAATGGCGATCAATTCGGGATCGCTGAGCGCAGCCGCGCCGTGTGCAGCGAGTTTTTCACGTGGCCGCTCATCCTGCGGCATTTCGCGGATCTTAAGCTGCGACATAATATGGGAAGCGCCTCACTGGTGTGACGGAAGATTGCCAACAGTCGGGACACTAAGGTCCCTCCCACATTTCATCAGACGCGAAGTTGATCGAACATCTCGCACAGCGCGTCGCCGAGGGAGAACAATGCATCCGCGTACGGATTCGACGCGATTCCGTCGAGCGTACATTGCGCCTCGCGAATCAAATCGCTGCCGGCTGTGATTGATTCATTCAGCGCTCCGTTGCTTGCGCCATTCTTCAAGAGCTCAATCATTTCGTCGACTCGTTCGTCGAGCACAAGCTGACAACAGCGTTCTCGTTCAAACTCCGACGCGGAGCGAAGAAAGATTAAAACCGGCAGTGTAAACTTGCCTTTGCGCAAATCGGTCCCAAGCGTTTTGCCTGTCGCGCTCTCGCTGCCGGCAAGATCGACGCAGTCATCGTAAATCTGATATGCCGTCCCAACTTGAATTCCGAAATTTTTGAATGTTTCGATCACGTTCGGCTCGGCTTCGCTGATTAGCGCGGCCAATTCGGCTGCGGCGGAGAAAAGCGAGCCGGTTTTCATTTGCACGATCCGCAAATAATCCTGGACAGTGAGGGTCAGATCGAACCGGCGCTGCGTCTGGATCATTTCGCCAGAGCAAACCGTCGCGGCTGTGCGCGCAATCGTCCGACCGATGTCTGAGTTTTCGAAATTTGTCGATAACGTGAGCGCATGCGCAAAGAGACAGTCGCCCAGCAAAACGCTTAGCGAATTACCCCAGCGCGCGCTCGCGGTTGGCTGAGAACGACGCCGCTGTGCTTCGTCCATTACGTCGTCATGCACAAGCGTGGCGATGTGGATGAGCTCCACAATCACGGCAAGATCGACATGGTCCGAGTTGATCTTGCCGGAAGCGCCGCCTGCGAGAAGAGCCAGAAGCGGGCGAAGGCGTTTGCCGCGGCTGCCGACCGCATAGACAACATACCCTTCGAGCGCCGGATCAAAAGCCGCCGCCTGTTGTGCAATGCGCATCTCCACCTCTTCAAGATGCGGATGAACCAGTCGCGCGACTTGAGCGAGCAAACCCGCAGGCGAAGCGACGTCCGTAATACCAGTCCGCTTCGGCCGTGAACGCGCGGTGAATTCCACGAGGCGAGAATAGCGGGGCGGGTTCTAGCTTGTCAAAGCTTCGCGCCGCAAATTTTTCTGAACGAAATGGCGGCTGACACAGCCGCCCTACAATTCAGCGCTTACGCAGCCAGGCGTCGGTCGCGTACTTTCGCGCGGCAATTTCCCGCGCCCGATGATGAACTGCCTGCGGCAAAGTCCGTGGCTCGCACTTGTTCGACAGCTCTTCCGCAAATCGTTCCGCCAAACGGTTCTCAAGTTCGATCCCTTGAATACTGCCTTGTTGCAGCAATCCGTCGCGGGTCCGGCGTTGCGCCGCACCAGCGATCTTGCGGCCATCGATCATAACGTCTGCGCACACCGGATTCGCGAAGCAGCTGTGGCCGCGATCGATGATCGCGGTCCCGGCGTCACCGACGCCGGCTACAAGGGCCAATTCCGCTCGTTCACCATTTGCGATCAAAACATCGCACAAAAACCAATGAATCTTCTCGTAAATCAGTATGGATGATTCACTGAAGGCTGCATCGCTCGCGGGAATTACAATCGAATACGTGAGATCGTCTCCGTGAAAAACAATTCCGCCGCCCGTCCAGCGCCGGACCACATCGCGGTCGCCCTGGAAGCTAGCGACATCACTAAATTTTCCGAAATATCCAAACGACAGAGCAGGAGAATACCATCGATAGAATCGAATCGACGGAACTGTGGCATGCTCTAGCAGCGCTTCGTCGATGGCCATGTTCATCGCCGCCCGGTGTGGCGAGATGTCGTGATAGATATGTAGTGAAGAGAACAGGCATACCGTTGTATCCTCACAGCTGTCATTCCGAGCGGAGTCGAGGAGTCTCTGACTTCTTCTGGAGTTGGAAATATCGAAGGATCTCTCGACTTCGCTCGACATGACACTAGGTGCGAAGCTCGTCCAAAATCTTCGCGACGGCTTCTCGCGGGTTTCGGTGCGCAGTGATCGGACGGCCAATGCCGATGTAGTCGGCACCTGCGTCGAGTGCCTCGCGTGGTGTCATAAATCGTTTTTGATCACCAGGCTCTGCCCATCTCGGGCGAATTCCCTGAACCGCAATTTTGATTTTCTGCCCGAATTCACGACGAAGTGTTTTGATTTCGTGCGGGCTAGCCACAACTCCGTCAATGTCTGCTTCGACACCTAGTCTGGCCAGCCGCAGGACCTGATCGTCGACCTTGTCGGCGATCCCAATTTCTCGCAGTGTTTGTTGTGTCGCGCTTGTCAAAACAGTCACGCCCAGGAGTAATATGTTGTTTCCGCGAGCCCCTGTAGCGGCGCGGACCATTTCGCTCCCGCCGCTCAAGTGAACAGTGAGCATATGCACACCAAGTTGACTCGCAGATTCGACTGCTCGTGCGACCGTGTTTGGAATATCGTAGAGCTTGAGATCGAGCCAGACTTTTGCGCCGGTGGCTAAGACCGCCCGCACAATTTCGGGGCCTTCCGCCGTGTAAAGTTGCAGCCCGATTTTGAAAAACGAAATCTGGTCGCGCAATTGCTCCACGAGATTCAGCGTTTCCCGTTTTGTCGCGAGGTCCAGCGCGACGATGATTTTGTCTTTTGTCATTCCGAGCGGAGTCGAGGAATCCCGCGGTGTTACCTTTGACTGGCAACACGGGTTGTCTCGACTACGCTCGACATAAAGATATGCAAGCCCTCGCACCTGCGAAAATCAATCTTTCGCTGAAAATTTTAAGTCGGCGCGACGACGGCTTTCATGAGATCGAAACGTTCATCGCCCCCATATCGGTTTGCGACGAGATCAAAATTGAAAGGCATAGCCTCAAAAAGGGGATCGAATTTCAATGTGACGATCCGTCCGTGCCGGCCGGCGACGACAATTTGATTGTGTGCGCAGCGAAAAGTTTCTTTGCTGCGACAAAGGTGAAGCCGGCGGTCTGCATCGAGTTAAGAAAAAAGATTCCACACGGAGCGGGCCTGGGTGGGGGAAGTAGCGACGCGGCTTCCACTCTGCTGACGCTCAATGAATTGTTCGAGACGAAATTGCCGCGCGAAACGCTGGCGAAAATGGCGGAAGCAATCGGATCGGATGTTCCATTCTTTATTTTTCAATCTCCGGCGCTGTGCAAAGGACGCGGCGAACTGGTCACTCCCGTAAAGCTGCGTGAGCGCTTGTCACTCCTGTTGCTCAAACCTGGCTTTGCCGTCTCAACTGCATGGGCATACGCGCACTGGCGAGACTCGCGAGAAATTCCAAGCGTCTCTTACGCCGCTCAAAAATTCGCTGGGCAGAGTTTCATGAATGATCTTGAGCACCCCGTCTTCGAAAAATTCGTTTTTCTCGCGCAGCTGAAAATGTGGCTGCGTACGCAAGCGGAAGTGGGGGGCGCGCTGATGTCCGGCTCTGGCTCGACAATGTTCGCGGCGTTGCGCGCTGATGCGGATGCCGACCTTCTGGCCAAACGCGCGAAAGCGGAGCTCGATCCGGAACTGTGGACGTGCGCCTGCGAGACGATCTGATTCTGGGTAGCGCACGCGTCTCGCGTGCTCGTATAGGCGTCGCGCCGAAACAGTCTTTTCCTCGAGTTCCACCAGTGGCGAAGATGAGCCAAGCAAAGAAAGTCCGCGACCGCGAGGACGCGTTCGCCAACACGCGAGACGCGTGCGCTACCCAGAACACCGCGTTCGGAGAAGGCGATCTACCTATTCGCCGGCGCTGCGTTGCATGGCCGCGCGCGCGTATTCGCGATTCAATTTTGCGATGAAACTGGCGCTGATCTCGGCCGGGCACACAGCTTCGCACTCGTAAGTGTTGGTACAATTGCCGAAGCCCTCCGCGTCCATTACCTGCACCATTTTCAAAACGCGACTCCCCCGTTCCGGATGCCCCTGTGGCAAGAGCGCAAGGTGCGAGACTTTCGCAGAAGTAAACAGCATAGCTGATCCGTTTGGACAGGCCGCTGCGCACGCTCCGCAGCCGATGCACGCCGCTGCTTCCATCGCCAAATCGGAGTCGTGTTTGGGAACGAGGATCGAATTCGCTTCCGGAGCGGATCCGGCGCGCGCGGAGATAAATCCACCGGCTTGCACGATCCGGTCCAGCGCAGTTCGATCGATCACCAGATCCTTGACGATCGGGAAAGCGCCGACACGAAATGGCTCGACTGTAATCGTGGCGCCGTCGCGAAATTTTCTCATGTAAAGCTCGCACACTGCGCCAGGGTGATCGGGCCCGTGAGCTTCGCCATTGACAGTGAGCGAGCACGTGCCACAAATGCCTTCGCGGCAATCGGAGTCGAACGCGATCGGCTCCTCGCCGCGCCCGAGTAAGTTTTCGTTCAGGATGTCGAGCATTTCGAGAAACGACGTGTGCGGCGAAATATCGCGTACCTTGTAATCGACGAGTTTGCCCGGAGTTTTGTCGTCGCGCTGCCTCCAGATTTTTAATTTGAAGTTCATCGATTTACATCCTCCTGAGCGCAGCGAAAGCGAAGTCGAAGGATCCGGTGGAGCCATCTCTGCGCTTCGCAACCGGGATTCCTCGACTTCGCTCGGAATGACAATAACGGCTTCATTTGTAGCTTCTCTGCGCCAGATGCACGGTCTCGAAATGGAGCGGCTCGCGATGCAGCTTTGGGTGTTGCCTGTCGCCTTGAAATTCCCACGCAAACACTGCTGCGTGATTTTCGTCGTCGCGGAGCGCTTCGCCATCGGGTGTTTGGTGCTCCTCGCGAAAATGCGCTCCGGCAGATTCGTCACGCTCAAGCGCGTCCATGCACATCAGCTCGGCGAATTCGAGGAAATCGGCAACGCGTCCGGCGCGTTCCAGTGATTGGTTAAAATCTTCGTCGCTTCCCGGAACGCGCACATCATGCCAGAATTGTTCCCGCATTTCTGGGATTTTTTGGAGCGCATCGCGCAATCCTTTCTCGTGGCGCGACATTCCGCATTTGTCCCAGAGAAGAAGGCCGAGCTCACGGTGAAATGAATCGAGCGACCGGGTACCATTGGCCTTCAGGAGTTTCTCGATCCTCGCGCGGACACCTTCCTCCGCTTGTCGAAACCCCGGCGAATCCGGCGACGGCCGTTTTCCCATCTGGCTGGCGAGATAATTCGGCAGCGTGTTGGGCAAAACAAAATAACCGTCAGCCAATCCTTGCATCAGCGCACTGGCCCCGAGGCGGTTCGCACCGTGATCGGAAAAATTGGCTTCGCCGATCACAAAAAGACCGGGTACGTTGCTCATCAGATCGTAATCGACCCAGAGGCCACCCATCGTGTAATGCACGGCGGGGTAAATTCGCATCGGGACTTTGTACGCGTTCTCGCCGGTGATTTTTTCATAGACTTCAAACAAATTTCCGTAGCGCTCGCGAATTGTCTCTTCGCCCAGACGCTTAATCGCGTCCGCAAAATCGAGATAGACGCCGCGTCCGCCCGGACCGACGCCCCGGCCCTCATCGCAAACTTCCTTCGCTGCGCGCGATGCAATATCCCGAGGCGCAAGGTTGCCATAGCTGGGATATTTCCGCTCAAGGTAATAATCTCGATCCTGTTCGGGGATTTCGTCCGCCGGCTTGTGACCGTCTTCCTTCCGTTTCGGGACCCAAACACGTCCATCATTCCGCAACGACTCGGACATCAGCGTGAGCTTGGATTGATGTTCGCCACTGACGGGGATGCACGTGGGATGAATTTGCGTGAAGGACGGATTCGCAAAAAGCGCGCCTCTTTTGTATGCGCGATATGTGGCTGTTACATTGCAGCCACGCGCATTGGTCGAGAGATAAAACACGTTGCCATATCCGCCGGTGGCGAGCACGACGGCATCGGCCGCGTGCCTGTCGATTTTTCCTGAGCGCAAACTGCGCGTGATGATTCCCTTGGCTTGTCCATCCACGATCACCAGATCAAGCATTTCCGTCTGTGGGAGCATCTGTACGGTGCCTGCGGCGATTTGGCGGCAGAGCGCCTGATAACACCCCAGCAGAAGCTGCTGGCCCGTTTGTCCGCGCGCGTAAAAGGTACGTGACACTTGAGCGCCGCCAAAAGAGCGGTTGGCGAGCAGTCCTCCGTATTCGCGAGCGAACGGGACACCCTGCGCAACGCATTGGTCGATGATGTTGTTACTGATTTCAGCGAGCCGATAAACGTTCGCTTCGCGGGACCGAAAATCACCGCCTTTTATCGTGTCATGGAACAAACGATAAACGCTATCGCCATCGTTCTGATAATTTTTTGCCGCATTGATCCCGCCTTGGGCTGCAATTGAGTGTGCGCGCCGAGCCGAATCCTGGAAACAAAAACATTTTACTCGATAGCCGAGCTCACCCAGAGTGGCCGCCGCCGATCCACCGGCCAGACCGCTGCCAACTACGATGATGTCAAACTTTCGCCGGTTGTTTGGACTCACCAAGCGCGAATGATCTCGATGACTGCGCCATTTCTGAGCGAGCGGCCCCGGCGGAATTTTTGGATCCAGCGACCCAATCATAGCTGTTGCGCTGGCTTAACGAGGCCAAGCAGGATGGCGACGGGGATGGAGGTATACCCAACAAAGAGAAGCCACGCAAAAATTCGACCGCCTAGCGCGAGACGCGGCGTTAGTTTTTTGTCGTTCAATCCGAGCGACTGAAAAAAGCTCGATGAGCCATGACTTAAATGGAGCGTGAGCAAAAACAGACCGAGCACGTAGAAGCCGGACACAAAATAATTTTGGAACCCATAAACCATCATCGAATAGACATCATAATGGCCGAGAGGATCGGCTTTGAGCAGAGTGAAACGCCTATCCGTCACTCGCACAGTGAAATGGGCGAGGTGATAAATGATGAACGCGAGCACGATGAGGCCGCTCATCACCATGTGACGCGAGGCGAACGTTGCTTTCACGTATTGCCTATCCATATACGGCTCCGGTCGGGCACGCCGATTATCAATCGCCAGGTGGATCGTCACCCAGATGTGAATAATGACGGCGGCGAGCAGGAGCAAACGAATTGCCCAAAGCAGCGGGCCAAGATCGCGCAGATGTTGCGAGTAACCATTGATCCAATCCGGGCCGATAAAAATTTGCAAATTGCCGAGCAAATGTCCGATCACAAAAAGAATCAAAATGATGCCTGTGATCGCGACGATCATTTTTTTCCCAACCGAAGAGCGATAAAAAGCCGCTAAAATATTCACGCTAGATTTGCACGGCGTGACCCGCCTTCGCTGTGTTACGGTGAGCAAGCGAGCCGCCGCGTCTCAGATTATGGACGGCGCTTGGAGCGTCAAGGTGTAGCCGCGATCGATGATCGCCGTATAGAGGGACAACAGAACCAGATTAACGGCGACGAGTTTTGCCGTGCAATAGCCAGCCGTGATTCGTTGAAACTTTTGGAACCGTTTGGGAGTGACTCGCAGGACCGCTTCGGGCGCGCAGGAAAGCTTCGCGATCGCGAGATGCGCTCGCCAGCAGGCCAGAGGCGTGCGCTACCGGGTCAGGAGCAGGACAAAGTAATCTTTCACTCCGCTGTGATTAAGCTTATAATTGTCGGCCTCATGGCGAACAGCCAAGAATCGCAGGCGATCTCGCAGGAAATCCACGGGTTCAAAGAGGAGTCGTCAATACGGACCGGCGAGCCCGGTGGCACGATTGCCCACATGAGACCCAGTGGTCTGTGGTCGCATTTTCTCAGTCATGAATGGTCGTCTGCGGTGCTCTATCTTTTTCTCGACGTCGTGAGCTGGCTAGCTATCTATCGAGTGGCAGGTTGGCTTCGATACGACGCATTTTACGCGACGCCGTTTCAGTTTTTCATCGTCAATCTGATTCAACTCGGCGTCATTGTGATGGCGCTTTACTTTGTCGGCGGCTATGACCGCACCGTCGAGAAACTCACTCTCGGTTATGCGGCCGAACACATCCTCGCGGTCATAGCCGCGGCCGTCGTCAGTGCGATGCTGATTTATTCTGCAGCGACATTCGATCAGACGATGAAGCCTAGCCGTGGCGTTCTTCTTTTGAGCTTCGCAATTTTCCTGCCAGTCTCGCTGGCTTACCGCCGTTGGATTCGGCAATATGTGGTTGCCAGCAGCGCCGGCCGGTCGTTCCTCGTCATTGGTGGCGGGTCGACGGCGGCTCGTTTTTACGAAGCGTACAGGAACTCATCAAACGGACAGCAGCTCGAGTTTGTGGATGTGAACGGGCAACGGGTCGGCCAGCCAATTGCCGGTGAAGGATCGCCGATCGTGCAAGGAAACCTCGCAGCGAAGTTGACTAATCTCGGCAAACGTTACAGCGGTATCATTCTCGCCGAGAAAGCAAGCTCGCTCGGCACGGAATTGCTGGAGCGCCTGGTACACGCACAGTTTCAGGAAACGCGCGTTTACACGCTGGAATCGTTTTACGAAACTCAATGGCGTTATCTGCCGCTGGGCATCATCGATCCGTTTTGGCCGCTCCAGAGTGGCTTTCAGCTGGCTCGCACCTCTCCCTACCATTACCTCAAGCGGCTCTTTGATGTCGTCGCGTCGGCCACAGCGCTAATCATTTGCGCTCCGCTCTTCGTGCTTGTGCCTCTGCTCATATGGATAGAGGACGGCAGTCCCATTTTCTTCCGGCAGGAACGGGTCGGCCGCGACGGGCGACGATTTATTCTTTTCAAATTCCGAACGATGCGCAGTCGCTCTGATGACACCGACGAAGATATTTACACACGAAAAGGCGATCGTCGTGTGACGTCTGTGGGACATTGGCTGCGGAAACTTCGGCTCGATGAGCTGCCGCAACTTTGGAATGCGCTCAAAGGAGACATTAGCCTGATTGGTCCACGCCCAGAGTGGAGCAAGTGTGCCGAACGATATGAGCGAACGATCCCATTTTATCATTTTCGGCACTTGGTGAAGCCTGGCATCACGGGCTGGGCGCAAGTGAACTATCCCTATGGCGAGAGTGATGAGGACGCGGTAGAAAAGCTGAAGTACGACCTCTACTACATCCGGCATTACTCATTGAAGCTGGATGCGATGATCGTGTTGAAAACGCTCTACACAATACTCTTTGGTAAAGGACGCTGATCAGAGTTCAGCTGCCGAGTGATAACTAATAACCGTTGACTGATAACCGGCCGGGTGTGATCTCCCATTTCCTTCGCACCGCATCTCGCTGGATTTTTTTTGCTGCCCTTATCTACGCTCCGTGGGCGTACGGCGCCACAACGTCGGCGAGCATCCAAATAACCAATTGGGTGTTACTGGCTGCACTCGTTCTTTGGGCCGTTGAGTTGCTCATTAGCCGGCGGGCCCCGCGATTTCCGCACATTCTGTTATTTTTAACAGGGGCTTTGATATGCGTCGGTGGCTGGATGGCCTTGAACGCGAAGTCGATCTATGACTCGGACTTTGGTGTTTTCGTGCTGCTAGGCAACATTGCGCCGCCATTGCCAGGGTCGGTTGACTACGCCATCAGCGCTGCGTGGATGATCCGAGGCGCGTTGCTGCTGGGGACGATTTTATTTGTCTCGGATCTTTCTCAAAGCAACCGATGGTTGCTTCGTTTGTGGTATGTGATTGGTCTGGCCGCCGGCTCGATCGCGTTTCTCGGTTTACTCCAGAAAGCCACCGGTGCGAACATGATCTTCTGGCAACCGCCGCCGCCGCCGGAAGTTTGGGTGAGCACTTTTTTTGCGACTTACTATTACCATGGTAATGCCGGCGCATTTTTGAACCTGGTGTGGCCATTAAGTGCCGGTCTTGTTATCCGGGCCTTTAGCAACCGATCTCATCCCGGCATGCGGGCGATGTGGATAAGTGTTTTTATCCTGACGATTGCAGGGGTGCTGGCGAATACCTCGCGTATGGCTCAATTAGTCGCGCTCGTATTGCTGGTTGCGATCTGCGTGCAATTTGGACCGGCGGTTCTGCGAAAGTTGTCCGGCACCGGAAAAAGCGTCGCGCTGGCGGGCGTTCTTGCGATTCTTTTGGCTCTGATCGCGCTCGCTCAGGCGACTCATCTGGACCAACCGCTGAACCGCTGGCAGGCGGAGAGCCAACGGATTGCTGGCGATGCGCGCTGGCGAGCTTTCCGTGTGGCAATGGGCGCGCTGCCCCACGCCGGATTTTTCGGGTTTGGGCCGGCAACCTTTCGCGTTGTATTTCCAGCCTACAACATCGGATCCACAAACCAGGCGCCGGGTACCTGGAGGTTCTTGCACGAGGACTACTTACAGACTCTGCTGGAATGGGGATGGGTCGGAAGCAGCCTTTGGGCCTTGCTTTTCTTCGGAGGAATAACAGTCGGCATTCGTAGTTATGGCAAGTATGGCAGGAGAAACTGGACGCCGCGAAGACGCGTGCTGCAGCCACTGGTCATCTTAGCACTTTCAGGAGTGGCGTTGCACGCGCTGGTCGATTTTCCACTTCAGATCGAATCGATCCAGTTATATGTGGCGACTTATCTGGGTCTTTGCTGGGGAAGCACCCTATGGCAGGAGAGGCTTATCAGCAACCAAAGTCCAAAGTTCGGTCGTCGGAAGCCAGAGCTCGGACGGGCAACTGAAGCGATCGCTCGCGACTGACCTACGCTCCGTTGTCCTCGTGGTCGGACTTGGAGCGGGCACCGTAGCTGCGAGTGTAGCTGCGAGAATATGCCCCTTCGCCGTCGCCGTAACCGTGCGAAGCGTAGTAATAGTAATACCCAACGCCACGGCTGCGCCGCAACCGATTCAGTACCAAACCGGCTGGGCGAATCCCTGACTTTGCCAGCAAAGAAATTGCGCGGCGGACCGCTTGACGCGGTGTCTTTGCCGCTCGAATAACAATGCACACCGTCTGGACATGTGGAGTCATCAGCAGGGTGTCGCTGACTGCCAGAATCGGTGCGCTATCGACCACAACACGATCAAAGATTTTTGCAGCCTCGGTAATGAGTTGGCTGAAGAATGGCCCAGCAAGAATCTCAGCAGGATTGGGCGCGCGTCGTCCACCTGCGAGAACGGAAAGCTGGCCTCCCGTCGCGGTTAGAATGCTTGCCGTCACTTCAATGTTCTCGTCGACAAGCTGGATTTCTCCAGCGGGAATCTCGCGTGCTGCCGAGGCTACGTCCGCTTCACCCACCAGGCAATCTGTCACGCCCGGCGCGGTCTCTTTGTCCGAATTATTTTGCGCATTCGGGAAACGGAAAATCTTGTGCATGTTTGGCCGGCGCAGGTCGCCGTCGATGAGAAGAACGCGATAACCCTGCTGAGCCAGTGCAAGCGAGTAATTGGCGCTGGTGAAACTTTTTCCTTCGTTAGGCAGCGCACTGGTGAAAAGTGAAACCTTGCGTTCGGCTTCCGGACCCAAGAGAGAAAGCGCGGCGCGCAAATTGCGGAACGCTTCGGCCGCCGGGCTTTCGGGAGTTTCCACTACGACGCGGTAGTTCGAACTTCCGAAGGCTTTGGTTCGGCGTTTTAGCCTCTTAACAGGGCCTTCATCAGTGGTGTCGGGAACAGCTGCAAAAACAGGCAATCCAAGCGAACTTTCTGCCTGGTCCACAGTTTTGATGGAGCGGTCCAGTGCATCGGCGCCAAAAACGAATGCCAGGCCGACAGCCAGCCCTCCAAGAAGAGCCAGAGCGATCGTTCTTGTCGGACGGGGACTTACAGGTGCGGTCGGCAGCGGTGAATGCTCAATCACACTGACTGCGTTCGTCTTCACGTCTTTTGTTAAACTTGTCTCTTTTATCTGGCGAAGGACGCTTTCGTAGAGTGCACGATCAGTTTCGGCTTGCCGGGCCAACTCCTGATAGCCGATCGCTGTGCGGTTGAGATTGACCGCGACGCCCTGCTGGTCTTGCAACGCTTGTTGCAAGCTAGCGTCTGTGGCCTTGACTTGCTCGATCGCATTACGCAGAATCGGAAGCTGCGCCAGCACGGCTTGACGAAGTTTCTCTTTCGCCGCGGCGAGCGAGGCCTTGGCCGCCATCATTTTTGGATGTTTGTCCTTGTAACGTAAGGCGTAAGTGGTGATCCCCGCTTCAATCCTTGTAACTTCACGCCGCGCTTCGGTCACCATTCCGGCGGCAGTGATACTCGGGATCACAAGCAACGCGTCGATGTTATCGCCAGCTTGTTCGATTTGCTGAAGCTCACCTTCAAGGCGAATCCGATCGGCCTTCGCTCCCGTCAATTTGTTGTTTAGCTCTTGGAGCTTGTCCTCTACCAAGCCCCCCCGAGGTCCGCCAGCGCCAGCGCCGGATCCCTGCTGTGAGCCCGTCGCGGCCGTGCCGCCGCCAAGTTGCAATGCATCTGGATTATTCGCCTTGTATTCAGCGACGGCCGCCTCGCTTTTTTGCAGGTTTCGCTTCAATCGTTCTTCTTCTTCGAGCAAATAACGCAACGCCTCTTCGCCGAGCGAAGCGCGCCGCTCGATCGAGTTGCGGATGTACTCCCGACCGATTGCCTCAACCAGGCGCTGTGCCATGGCCGGATCGCGGTGCGTCACGTACAAATCGATCAAGCGCGTCCCGCGGCGGATCGCCGGCTTCACCATACCCACCGTTGCTCTACCCAATGCTTCTTCGACCGGCGTAAACGTCGTGACACCACTCACGTTCTGAGTCTTGTTCCCAGCCTGCGCCGGATCGGTGCGCTCGGTTGCGCCAGAACGCTTGTCGGTCACGACACTCTGACCTACAAGTGCGCGTCCGCCGTCTTCCGCCAGGCCCTCGGAGCGCACGACTCGGGCAAGAAGTGTTTGGTTAGTGAGATTTTGTTCGATCGTTCGCAGTGCCTCCTGACTGGCCAGAAATGTGGAGCGCATGCGCGTGGTGGAATCCTCCGTAGCGATAACAGTCGGCTCCGAAAACTGCACTTCCAAAACTGTATGTCCCTGGTAAAGTTTCGGCGTCCGCGCGAGGTAACCCAGCGCTAAAAAAAGGCCCGCCAGAACGCAGATGGCGACGATCCAAATACGTTCGACGAAAGAATGCCAGAAACGCCGAAAATCCAATCTCTGTAGTCCCTCGGCGTATTGCCCGGCCAAAGGCACGACCGGTTTCTCGGAATTTGGGGGAACGGTCGTTCCCGTCACAGATTGGGCAGGATCAATCACGGCAAAGTATTGGCTGGAACGTTACACCAAGAAGTGCGCTCGGAAAGCGAAGGCGCAAAAAATTTTCAGTTAAAAAATACTCTCCCCGACGGTGATCGTATCGCCCGGCTCGACGAGAAAACCGCCGCCGCTTCCCTTGGTGAAGCGCTTCGCATTGACCTTAAAAATCTGATCGCCACTCGCTTTATGTCGCCGCACTGTAATTCTTTCAGGCGCAGCGATGCGCGTATATCCGCCGGCCAAGGCGATGGCCTCCAGTAGATCAATACCGCCCGGACTGCTCTCGGGCATTTCGTAACTGCCGGGCCGACTTACCTGACCCAAAATCGAAAAACGCCGCTTTGCGTAGTTGAGGAGCATGACATTGACTCTTGGGTTGACCAAATAATCGCGGCCGTACAATTCTGTGAGTTTTGAAGCTGCCTGGGTCAGCGTTAGTCCAGCCAAATGGATCGAGCCCAACAGCGGCACGCTCAAGTTGCCCTCGGGGTTCAATCGTCCGTTTGTGCGCAAATCCTCTTCACCGAACACCTCGACGGCGACGGAATCGTTCGGACTCAAAATGTAACCAGCCGGTGCACTGGCTCCGATGCTTGATGCGGGCGCTGAGGCGGCCGCTGGCGATGTCATGCCGGCGGGCTGTGATGCGGCGCTCCCCGGCATGATTTGGGCTAACAGGAACTCCGGAAGCAACGACAATGCGAGCGCAGTGGCCAACCAACGTCCCCGTTTCCCGGCTCGCAAACTATTCAAACCCTGTTTAAAACCTGAGCGTAGCCCGAACACCGACCTGATTATCCTCGAAACTGGAGAAATCGTCTGAGCTGCTGTCCTCGCGGTGCAGATAATATACGCCGGCGCTCAGCCATCTGGTAATCAGCACGTCAATGGACGGTTCGATAAACCAGTAATCATCGTCCCGCGTTGCGCTGAAGTCCCGGTCAGTTGAGAAGTAATCCGAGTTCTCATAGCCGGCGCCCAAGCCGAGGTAAACGCGCTGAAATAAACGCTGCTGAAACCGGGCCACAACGTACGTGGTCGCAAAATCCTGGTTAGCAAGGAACCCGGAATTGTAAATCCGCCGACCGGCTGCCAACGAGAGATTGGTACCTTCAAAGGGATGATAAGTTGAACCGATTTCAAACACCGGTGTGGTGTACGTACCGCGGTTGCCGTCGAACTGACGGAACTCAACGCCTCCCGAAGCATACAAACCTACTTTGGCTGTCACCTCATAATTAAGGCGCGCGTTTACCTGCTCGAAAGTCTGGTTAGTCGTTGGATCATCCACCCAATCGTACCCGAAGGTGCCGCCAATACCGACCGATACCTTTGGCAGCCAATTGTAGTAAAGGTAAAGGCCGGCAGAAATAGTGTAGTCACTAATGTTATTGGGATAGAAGAAGATCGAGGAATCAAATTCGCCCTGCAGGGACAGTTTCCCGGTCAGTTCATAATTTGCCCTCAAGCGCGTGTTGAAGATGTTCACCCGCGTGGGCGCGCTCGCGTCGGTGTTTGCCCACAGCCCCGTCGTATCGAAGAAGCTGTTGAGGTTTGCCGATTCGAGTAGTGCGATATCCTCGGCCAAGCTCAACGTCAACCGGCCAGAGTTATATCCCCCCTCGAGATGAATCAGCTGGTTAAATGCATCTTGGTCCGAGTGATCGACGAACAGAATGGCGCTCGGCATGTAGTCCAATCGGAGATAGCTTCTGTTGCGTCCCTCGATATCGCCGACTCCGATGGTAATCTCCGGCTCAATCGCGAAATAATAATCCGAGACCTTGTTCGTATGACTTATAAAGATGTTGTCATCCCAGACACCTCGCACTGTCAGCCGCAGTTCGTAGTGAAAGCGACGCGGTTCACTTGAAATCGTTTCGCCACCTGGGAATACGTTCTTGGACCCACCGTAAGGACCTGCTGCTGTCGGCGGCGGAATAGCGTTTGTTTGCGCCGCGGTGTAGTTCGTTGAAGAAGACAACGGCTCAGGTGTAGACGGAAATGCCTCCTCGGAGGAAGGCAACGACTCCGCTGAAGAGGGCAAAGGCTCCGACGGGGCGGAGGGCAATGATTGCGGTAAAGCAGGCAAGGGCTCTGTTGAGGTGGCGGGCAAAGATTCCGCTGAGGCTGGCGGCGGCTCCGCCAAAGAGGGTAAGACTTCCGGCTCAACTGACTCCTGGGCTTGCGCAGCAAGAACAGCCGCAAAGAAAATTCCTGCCACAAATGCAAGGCCTGGCCGGGTGATCTCGCCAACGGCTATTGACGAGCGGAATGGATGTGGAGCGAAACGGTGAATTATCGAGGGCAAACCGGTACGCACGGCCGCGAGAGTAGAGTTGCGCTATCAGGTCGTCAATCAAAAAAATCGCATAAAAATCACCCCAAAAGACGCCTGATTTTACGACCGTTACCGGTGTTCTTGAGACCCAGGGGAGACACCCTTATTTCGCGGCGAAACTTGCTTTGGGATTGTTCGCGTAAGACGTTGAGCGAGGGAGCGAGTTCAACGATTCAACGTTCGGTATGCCAGAGAAGAAAAAGACGCTGACGATCAACGAAATTTATCACTCGATCCAGGGCGAGAGCACCTGGGCGGGGCGCCCATGCGTCTTTGTGCGGCTGACTTTCTGCGATCTTCGCTGCAACTATTGCGATACGGAGTACGCGTTTTACGAAGGCAAAAAGCAAAGGCTGCAGGACGTCATCGATGCAGTGGCGGCGTTTCGTTGTCCGCTGGTCGAGATTACGGGCGGCGAGCCTTTATTGCAGAACAACGTGCTGCCGCTCATGTCGATGTTGTGCGACGCGGACTACACGGTCCTCCTCGAAACGAGCGGTGCGCACGATATCTCGAAAGTCGATCCGCGTGTCCATCGTATCATGGATTTAAAAACGCCTGGCAGCGGCGAAGTCGATAAGAATCTTTGGTCAAACATCGACTATCTCACTCTGCGCGACGAAGTGAAATTCGTGATGGGATCGCGCGAGGATTATGAGTGGTCGCGAGATATCGTGCAGCGATACGATCTCCCTTCCCGTTGCAATGCAGTGCTGTTCTCACCGATTTTCGGCAGGATCGACCCTCGCCAAATCGTCGAATGGATTTTGGCCGATAAGCTCGAAGTCCGCTTTCAGCTTCAGATGCACAAATTCATCTGGAGCCCAACCCAGCGCGGAGTCTGATCGTCACCCACCTCTTCGAGCGGTCATCCTGAGCGGAGCGAAGGATCTCACACTCGCAGCTTTGGATTCAAAGATTTCATTGCGTGATTCATCACTCGTTGCGGGGTGCCTTACGTCGTTCGGGATGACAACGCAGATATCGCGATGGTATTGTGCGCGCGATGCGCGCACGATTGACGAAGGATTTCACTTTTGAAGCAGCGCAGACTTTGCCTAATGCGCCGGAGGGACACAAATGCCGACGCGTGCACGGCCACAGCTTTAAGGTCGAAGTTTCAGTGGAAGGCGCTGTCGATCCGAAAATCGGCTGGGTTTACGATCACGCGAGAATTAGCGACGCGATGAAACCGCTGCTGAAAATGCTGGATCACACATATCTAAATGACATTGAAGGCTTGGAGAACCCCACAATTGAAAAAATGGCGGAATGGTTCTGGAAAAAGTTGGAGTCACAATGTCCTGGCCTCTGCGAGATCGTGGTGCACGAAACGCCGACCGCGCGGTGCATTTATCGCGGCGAATAGTCTGGTACGAACACACCCCGAAACAATTGGGGCTTTCCGGTTTCAGGTTGTCGTATTGAGTTCCCCCGGCGCGCTCTCTTACAACTCGATGGCGTAGCGCTTCATCTTATTGTAAAGGGTGGGCCGCTGGATGCCGAGGAGTTCCGCTGCTTTTTTCTTGTTGCCGCGACACTCCGCGAGCGCCTGGAGAATGGCGTTGCGCTCCACGTCGTCGAGAGTTTGTACGCCGCTGCGCGGCAGTGCACTGAGCTCGGCTTGTTGCAGCGCAGGGGGTAACTGTATTTCGGTGGGGAGCTCTTTCACGTCGATCAAGCCCTGTCGCGCCAGCACGACGGCGTATTCAATTGCGTTTTGCAACTCGCGAACATTTCCTGGCCATGAATAATCAAGCAGCTTTTGAAACGCGTCCGGTGAAATGTCTGGCTCCGGTTTGCCGAGTTGTTGCGAAAATTGTCTCACGAATTGCGCGATTAACGGCGGTATGTCCTCTTTGCGTTTTCGCAGAGGGGGCACTTCAATCTGGAAAGTGTTTAACCGATAGTACAAATCCGAGCGCAGCCGATTCTCCGCGAGCGCCTGGGCGGTCGGCCGATTCGTCGAAGCGATCGCGCGGAAGTCTGCTTTCATTGTTTGCGTGCTGCCAAGAGGTCGATATTCGCGTTCCTGGAGCACGCGCAGAAAACGCGTCTGCAAATCTGCGGGCATATCGGATATTTCATCGAGGAAAAGCGTGCCGCCGTTTGCCGCTGCGATCATTCCGGGAAAATCGTGCATCGCTCCGGTAAATGCGCCTTTGACATAACCGAAAAGTTCTCCCTCAATCATCGTTTGGGGGAACGCCGCACAATTAAGCTTCACCATTGGTTGGCCCGCGCGCCGGCCCCGGGCGTGGATCGCGTTGGCGATCACTTCCTTGCCCACGCCGCTTTCGCCTACAATGAGAACGTTGGCGTCCGATGGCGCCATTGCGGCGATCAGTTCCTCGATCTCCTGCATCGGTTTGCTCTTGAAAATGGGCGTGGGCCGCGCCTCCGCGATTTCGAGGCGCTTTTCGAGTTGCTCTGTTTTCGCCCGGAGTTCTTCCGCTTTCCGCAACAGGAACTGTTTTTCCAATGCTTTCTCCACCAGAGAAAGCAGTTCCTCCGGCGCATACGGCTTGCTGATAAAATGGTAGGCGCCGCGTTTGATCGACTCGATCGCATTGTGCAATGAGTCGTGCGCGGTCAGGATAATTACCTGTACTTCTGGTAGCTCGACCTTGATCCGGTCGAGCATCTCTAATCCGTCGGCGTCCGGCAGTCGAAGATCGAGTAACACGAGCGTTGGCGATTTTGATTTCAGCACCTTTAGTCCTTGTGCAGCGGTAGGCGCGGTGTCTACTTCATAACCGTGCCGCTTTAGCAGCGCCTCGAGCGTCATGAGTACGGGACGCTCGTCATCGATGATCAGGACACGATGGTTTTCTGTTTTCATTGAATTGCGCTGCTCGTAATACGCACGACCAGCCGACTCCAGTTGCTTAAACGGTGAGAAATGACCGATGTTTCAAGCTTCTTCCGAGGACTTGCCTGATATGGGAAGCGTAAGCGTCGTAATGAGCGCCGAAACGTTCGGATCATATTGAGCATGCAGTTCGCCGCCGTGGGCCTCTACGATAGCGCGAACGCGATTCAGACCAAGACCATAATGGCGCTGGGTGATCTTCCGAAGCGGTTCGCGGCCCCAATTTTGGGTAGGCAACTCAAAGTGAGCCTTTGGTTCATGCAGGGCGAAGAGGAACCGGTTATTTTCGAGTTTGGCTTTCGCCAGAACTGGCCCTTTGCCGCGATCGTGCCGGAAGGCGTTGGCGAAAAGTTCGATAAATGCTTCCTCGAAAAATTGAGGATCAACATGCAACATCGCGTCGCCAAGCTGAATGTCCCAGGAGATTTCAGTGCTCTCCTTTGGAAAATCGTGCTCGATCTTCTTGCGCAAGTCTTCCACAAAATCGACCGCCTGGTAGGGGATCAGGTTAGGGTTGACCGCCCCAACTGCTCTGGAAAGCCGTTGTAACGTCGAGGCCAGACCTCCGACGATTTCACGCAAACGTTTGATCTGGCTTTTGAGTTCTTCATGCCTTTCCAGCTCGTCGATGTAAGCAGACTGCAATTCGATCGCGTTTAAATCATTGCGCAGATCGTGACTGAGTTGCCCGATAAAGCGGATCGTGTCACGCCATGGGACGCTCAGAGAATCTTTTCTCTCCTGAGGAGCCTTGTCTGCCATGGCGGGTACCTTTACGCCGTCTCACCAAGCGAAAACCGGTCATCCACAGGTACCTCGCTCGGCACGGCCTTGATCTGCGGGTCGTTGCTCGCCAGATGTCGCAGGACGTGAAACACGTCTTCGGGGTCCGCGTCGATGGAACGCGCGATTTCTTCCGCGGTTTTTCCGCGATCGGCAGCGAGTTTCTGGCTCACTTGTTTTTGAAGCTGCAACAGTCTTGTCGCCGCTTTTTTTCCCGCCTCAACACCGGGTTGGTCGTAGGCGTTGACGTTAACCAGCGAGCCATAAAAGCCTACCGCACGCTCGTACAGCGCGATGAATGCTCCGAGATTAAACGCGTTCACCTCCGGAATGCTGATGGTGAGGGACTCACGCCCGCTCTCGTAGAGCGCGCTTCGCGTCCCGCGCAAAAAGCCCTGAAGATAATCCCCGCTCGTAATGCCGTCCTCGACTTCGAACCGCTTACCGCGCCGATCCTTGAGCACTTCGATGAAGGTCAGGAAAAAATTCAAGACGCCGTCACGCAATTGTTGAACATAAGCGTGCTGGTCGGTCGAACCTTTGTTCCCATAGACAGCGATCCCCTGATGCACAATCTGGCCATCGAGGTCCTTTTCTTTGCCTAACGATTCCATGACAAGTTGCTGCAGGTACTTGGCAAATAACGCCAGCCGGTCCTTGTACGGAATGATCACCATGTCTTTGGCGCCCTTGCCGTCGCCAGCGTGATACCACGTGAGCGCAAGAAGCATTGCGCCGTTTTGTGTCACATCAGGTGCGCGGGTCCGCTCGTCCATAGCCGCCGCGCCGGCGAGAAAACTATCGATGTCAAAGCCTTCCAATGCCATCGGGAGAAGCCCCACCGCGCTCATCACTGAAGTGCGTCCCCCAATCCAATCGTACATCGGAAATCGAGCGAGCCACCCGTTCTTTTCGGCATTTCTATCCAGCTCACTCCCGATTCCAGTTATCGCGACGGCCTGTTTGGCGAATTGAAGTCCTTTTGCCGCGAACTTTGCTTCCGTCTCAAGCATCCCATTTCGTGTCTCCTTTGTTCCGCCGGATTTTGAAACCACAACGACAAGCATTTGGGGAAGCAGATCGTCGATCCTCTGGAACACGCGATCGAAGCCGTCCGGATCGGTGTTATCCAAAAAATAAATGTCCATTGGATCACCCTCCGAACCGAGCGCGTTCGCCACGAATTGCGGCCCAAGCGCCGAGCCGCCGATCCCGATCAACAGCACATGTTTGAAGCGTTTTCCGTTTTCGGCCGTGATTTTCCCGGCATGAACATCTTCGGCGAATTTTTTGATGCGGTTGATGGTACCTTGAATCTCTGTGCGAATTTCTGGAGTCGGCCCGAGGGCAGGATTGCGGAGCCAGTAATGACCCACCATGCGCTTTTCGGTGGGATTAGCGATCGCTCCCGCTTCCAATTCTCGCATGGCCGCAAACGCCTTATCGATCTCTGGCTGCATTTTCTCGAAAAAATCTTCCGGAAAGTTCATCCGGCTGATATCGAGAGAAAAATCAAGATCGCGATAGTACAAAAAATATCGTTGGAAGCGGTGCCAGAGCGATGAAGAAGCCATTGTGTTAGGAATGCGAAGATTGACCAATACTAAACGACATAAGTGCGTTAACTCCAATATCAGTCGTCGAATCCGTCAAACTCAACTGTTCTCACAAACTCTGTAGGGCGACATCCTACGTGAAATTCACATTGCAGCGTCGAATCGCGCCAATAACTTCGCCGCATTATGGCGCGCATACACGCCAACAAACAGACGCCCCATTTGTTTGCAGGCCTGATCGCTCTTGGCCTGGCGGGGATCATCCTGTTCGGTGCGGAAAGAATCGTGATTCATATCGAACGCGCGACCATTAATGCGACTGCGCCCGAGTTGTTTCCGCTTAAGAACCAAGGATTGGCCTTTCAACGTGCCGCCGTGCATGCAGCGAACGTGTTGCCGGTTTATGGCAGTTCGGAATTACGAGTGCCCGCGGCTCCGGAAAGGGGGAACATCTTTTATCGAGCTGCCCCAACAGGCTTCCAACTTTCGCCCGTTGGCAGCGGAGGCGCGAACCCGCTCATCATGTTGCAAAAGGTCGGCTCAGTCGGCTCGGATTTGCGCCGCAAAAAAGTTGCCATCTCTCTTTCACCTGGCTGGTTTTTCACCGCCAAGCCTAGTTGGCAGGGGTACAAGGGGAATTTTTCATCGATGGCGGCAACGGAGATGGTGTTCGGCACCGCTCTCGATTTCGACCTCAAGCGCAGTATCGCTTCCCGCATGCTGGAATGTCCGAGCACCCTCGAAAAGAGTCCGTTGCTCGAATTCGCTTTGACGCGGCTGGCGTCTGGCAGCTGGCTCGATCGCATCGCTCTCTGCGCGCTGTGGCCGGCCGGCAAACTACAGACTGGGTTACTGGAGTTGGAGGACCATTTGGCCGCGCTCAATCACATTCGGCATCAGATCAAGCCCGCTCCGCGGCTGCACCCAGAAACAGTCGATTGGCCGCAGCTCATTGCGAAAGTAAGTAAAACCAAACCTGCCGATGCAGGCGAACTTCAACAGGCTTCGCGCTTCGGTAGACAAATCACTCCTGGCTCTCGTGATACGGGCTTCCGGAGCGGCGTCAACGCGTCACCGGCATGGATCGATTTGGAATTGCTATTGCGCGCACTGGCAGCAGTTCACGCGCGGCCACTGATTCTCAGCATGCCAATAGCCGGCGAGTTTTACGATCACGCAGGGGTTTCGCGCTCGGCTCGCGATGATTATTACGCAAAACTTCGCGCACTCGTGCAGCGATACCACTTTACCGTAGTTGAATTTGAAGATCACGACGAGGATTCGGCTTTCTTGATTCGTCATCAAAGTCACCTCACTGCGAAAGGCTGGGTGTATTACAATCGCGCCCTTGATAATTTCTTTCACGGACGCGCGCCGCGAAGCTGACAAAGTGATGACGTTGCATTTATTCAAGCGACAGCACGATAGCGCTGTGCCTCATCCATGATCGCTGCAGATTTCTCGGACAAAGTGTTGCAACTGCTTGCCTCGGTCGCGGAAACCGATGAGGTGCTTACGAATCTTGATCTGCCGCTTTACGAGTACCAAGTCCTCGACTCAATGCGGACCGTCCAGCTTATCTTGATGATCGAAGAACAATTCGGCATCAAAGTTTCACCGGCGGAATTTGAGCGGGAAACCTGGCAAACGCCGCGAAAAATCATCGCTGATCTCCGGCATCGAATGAGCATGTGAGCTGGCTCGAGGAACATCCGACGCTGCATCGCGTACTGCTCATCGTTTATTATCTGGCAGTTATCCTGGGGTTAATTGCGATGTATGGCCGCGGCGATTTCTCGACGACGCCGTTTGTTTATCAGGGTTTCTAAATGAATCTGATCGAGCGAATCGATCGCTGGGGCGTAGCGGTTCCGGAAGCGACCGCACATATCAGCGACGATAGAACGTTGACCTATGGCGAACTGCGCAGCCGCTCGGATTCGCTCGCTTGCTATTTGACGCAGCGGTTCGGCGACGATCGCAGGCCAATCGCGGTGCTCGGCCATCGCGAGCCCGAAATGTTAGTCGCATTTCTCGGCTCAGTTAAATCGGGCCGACCTTACGTGCCGCTTGATACGGCGTTGCCGCCGCAGCGCATCGACAAAATCCTGGCAAGCTCGCGCGCAGCGCTGGTGCTTACCCCGAAAGACATTTTGGAATTTTCCGCGTTGCAAGTGTGTAGTCCCGCCGCAGCCGTGCGGGGCGACGAACCGTTTTACATCCTGTTCACCAGCGGCAGCACTGGTGAGCCCAAGGGCGTGATAATTACGCTGGCTTGTCTCGAGCATTTCATCACGTGGATGCTCGCGGAGCAACGATTCACCGAACTAGGTGAAGTGTTTTTGAACCAGGCCCCCTTCTCGTTTGATCTCTCTGTAATGGATTTGTACTGCAGCCTTGCAACAGGAGGCACGCTTTTCAGCATCAGCCGCGATTTGCTCGAAAATCCAAAGAAACTCTATCGCGCACTCGCGAGCTCCGGTGTGACGACGTGGGTTTCAACGCCCTCTTTTGCACAGATGTGCCTCGTCGAAGAGAAATTTTCCGAGGCGATGCTGCCGCGCGTGCGTCGTTTTCTTTTTTGCGGCGAAACACTCACTCCTCAGACCGCGGCCAATCTGTTGAAGCGGTTTCCACGAGTGGAGGTTTGGAATACCTATGGCCCGACTGAGGCAACGGTCGCCACGACCTCGATACGCATTGATGCTCGGATTTTGGAACAGTATTCTCCGTTGCCAGTGGGACGCGCCATGCCCGGGAGCGAAGTCCGCGTTGCAAATGGAAAGCGCGACCTCTTACCAGCAAACCAACGTGGTGAAATCATTATCGCAGGGCCGAATGTAAGTCCGGGTTATCTGGATCGACCCGAACTGACGGCAGATGCTTTTTTTCAATATCGTGGTCAGCGCGCCTATCGTACCGGCGACCTTGGGCGCTTCCGTGACAACCTGCTTTTTTTTGAAGGCCGCATGGATGAACAGATCAAGGTCGCCGGATACCGCATCGAACTTGGTGATATCGAAGCGAATCTCCGCGCGCTCGCAACTGTGCGTGATGCTGTCGTAATTCCGGTAATCAAAGACGGTGCTGCCCAATCACTTGCGGCTTTTGTGGTATTGGCCGCGCGAGATGAGGCATCGAACTTTAATTTGTCGCAGGGACTTCGGAAGCAACTCAGTGAGCGGCTTCCCGCATACATGTTGCCCCGGAAATTTGTTTTTCTGGATGCATTTCCGATGACGCCGAATGGCAAGGTCGACCGCGCCCGTCTGGCCCAGTCGCTGTGATTCCCTACGCGGATTTCACCTACTTCGTGCTGCTGCTTTACGTAGCGGTTCCGACGCTGATTCTCGGTCTCTTTGGGCGCGCAGGCTGGCGGTGGGCACTCCTCGTGACTGTGGCGATGCTTCTCGTGCAGTACCACGAATCGCTTTACGTCCCAGCCCATTTTCCAGTGCGCGAGATCTGGATCGTCCTTGGCTTTGCCGCCTGGCAATGGGTGACGGTGCGCGCATTTGCCGCTGCTGGTGCACGCGCAGGTTGGCTGTTCTACGGCGCACTTGTGATGAGCTTGCTTCCGTTGTTAGCAGCGAAATTGGTTCCGCTCGTGTCGCCGAGAAGTCAGGTTGGTTTTCTGGGTATTTCCTACGTTACGTTTCGAGCGCTCGATATCGTGTTTTGCCTGCGAGACCGGGTGATCGCTGTACCGGAGACGCTCGATCTGTTGATGTTCTTATTTTTCTTTCCGACTATTTCTGCCGGCCCGATCGATCGATATCGGCGTTTTCTACCCGACTGGAAAAGAAAACGAACACGCGCTGAGTTCCTCAGCGATCTCGACGGCGCGATGCACCGTTTTTTTCGCGGATTATTTTACAAATTCATAATCGCGGCGCTGATCAAACAACACTGGCTGGAGCCGGCGGCGCGCAGCGGGAGCTTCGGTGCGCTGCTCAGTTATATGTATGCTTACAGTTTCTATTTGTTCTTCGATTTTGCCGGGTACAGCGCTTTTGCGATCAGTGTTAGTTATCTCTTTGGGATCCATACTCCAGAAAACTTCCACCAACCGTTTCTGGCCAGAAACATCCGTGATTTTTGGAACCGCTGGCACATCACGCTTTCGTTCTGGTTTCGCGATCACGTCTACATGCGTTTCCTGCTGGCGGCCGCGCGCGGCAAATGGTTTCGAAGCATGGATACAGCCGCGATTCTTGGATATTTTCTCGCGTTCGGATTAATGGGTTTGTGGCATGGGATCGAGCCGCACTACATTCTTTACGGGTTTTATCAGGGGACGCTGCTCTCAGGGTTCCACATTTTTTCCAGTTGGAATAAGGCGCACCGTTATTGGCGCGACGGCCTGCTTTCAAACGCATTAGCTATTTTCATAACGTTCCATTTGGTTTGCTTCGGTCTCCTCATTTTTTCCGGGCGCATCGGTGCCCCGCCGCCGCAGCATTATTTAGCTGGAATCCAGGGGGTTGATTGCAACGCGATTTCTGGCTGGGTCTGGGACAAGTACAAGCCAAAGGCGCCGGTTTTAGTTGAACTCTGGGATGGCGATCACTTTCTGACGAATATCTCGGCGGATCAGTTCCGGCAGGACCTCTTGGACGCAGGTTACGGAAATGGGCGGCACGCGTTTCGTTTGCCAACGCCGCCGCAAATCAAAGATGGTCAGTCGCACTCGATCCGCCTCAGAGTCGCTGACGCAAGAAGCGATTTGGCAAGTATACAGAGAGTACTCGCCTGTCCGTGAGGTTAACGAAATCGAGCAACCCTCGTCAGCTGCTCGCTTGCTGTATTAGAAGTACTCAATTCCCGTAGATCGCAGCCCGCTTCATCGGCACTTCTTCCTGCGGAGCCACCTCATATTCGCGTTTCGGGACGCCCATCAGCCAATGGTCAAACCAGCCGACGATATGCTGTAAGCGCTCAACGCGATGCCATGGCTGCCCCGAGCGGGAAAGCTCGTGCGATTCATTAGGGAAGCGCACCATTACTGTGGGAATTTTGCGGAATTTCAGAGCGCGGAACATTTGCTCGCCGCCAGCGCCGGGCGGCGTCCGATAATCTGCTTCGCCGAGAATAAACATCATCGGAGTTTTCACAGTGTTTATATAACTGATCGGTGACCGAGTCCGATACTCGTCCGAATCTTCGAATGGCGGCGCTTTAAACCAGTTCGGCTGGAAGAGCGTAAAATCACCCGAATACCACCAATCTTCCCAACTGGCGATATCACGTTGCGCAACAGCTGCGGCGAAGCGGCTCGTTTGCCCCACCACCCAGTTCGTGAGCAACCCGCCGCCGCTTCCGCCGGTCACCCCAAGTTTTTTTTCGTCGACGTAACCGCGTTTGATCGCTTCATCTACGCCGGCCATCAGATCTTTATAATCTTCTCCGGGATAATGATATTGAATGACGTTGCCAAATTCCTGGCCGTAGCTGGTGCTCCCACGCGGATTTGGATAAAGCACCACGTAACCCTTCGCGGCCATCCACTGAAATTCGTGATCGAAAATGTAACCATAAGCTGTGTGCGGTCCGCCATGAATGTTTAGAATCAACGGATATTTTTTGTGCGCATCGAAATCGGGCGGCTTTTGCAACCAAGCTTGGATGTGTTTGCCGTCAAAGCTGTCATACGAAATCTCTTCCGGCTCGGTCAGATTCAATTTGGAGAACAGCTCGTCATTGACGTGCGTCAGTTGCTTGGGCGATACGCCAGGCGTTGCGCGATCGAGGGCAAAAAGGTCATTGATGCGCGTTGGCGTCGAAACGAGGTAAATCAACTTGGAAGTGTTGGCCGTGGCGCGAAAACTAATCACGCCCTGATTTCCCGAAGTGAGATCCTGCACTGCGCCGGTTTTGCCGGGGTCAGTGCCCGCGGCTACAGTTGCGTCGAACAACGCGAGATTTGCTTTTCCTTCCTTCGCGTAAACTTCGATCAGGCCTTTTCCATCTGCCGTCCAGATCGGCGTGTTTCGGCCGCGTGCCCGGGGCGGCGCGCTGTCTGCGATCAAAAAACCGCCGACGTCCAAATCAAGATTGGCAGTCAGGTTCTGCGGCTTGGCGTTCGGTAAAAGATCGAGGATCCACAGGTCCGGTTCCGTATATGAATTGATCGGCTGCGTGGTCGAGGCGATAAACGCAACCTGTTTGCCATCGGGGCTGAGTGACAACACGCCTGAGTCTGGACCTAACTGAGTGTTGAGATCGATCGTAGTAATCTTTACCGGTTTGCCGCCAGCCGCCGCCACCGAGAAAAGATCAGTCCTCGGCAGTTCGTAGTACGGTTCATCGATCCGGCTCGAGGTGAAATAAATTTGCGAGCCGTCCCTGGACCAAATCGCATTTTCCTCATCGAATCGCCCCGTAGTCAGTTGGCGCGGCTCAACTTTTTCGTCGGCACTATGCGGCGCGGTGACGATCCAAATGTGTGCCGGGTGCTTTGGGTCGGCGTAGCCTTCGTTGTCTTGCCGATAAACCGCACGCGTGATCACGTGGATGTCGCTCTCGTGTTCAATTGTAGCCGGGGGCGGTGACCCCGGCTTTTCCGCGGATTTTTTCTTTTCCTGCTTTGCGAGGTCCTCTGCATTCGTCTCACTTGTGAACGCGATGCTTTTCCCATCTGGCGCCCAGACTGGATTGGCCGCGCCTTTCGGCAGATCACTAAACACGAAGGAATCGCCGCCGGCGGTTGGCAGGATGGCGAGTTGTCCCGGCTCAGGCTTGCCATCCTTTTCAGTCACACGCAGGAAAAGCAAAAATTTTCCGTCCGGCGACCAACGGGGAGTGGAATCGTGTTCGCCTTTTGTCAGTTGATGAGGCGCTTCACCGCCTGCGACAGGCACAGACCAAATCGAAGTGTTATAACCTTCCTTTTTCTCGTTGACCGTCACCCGCACAAACGCGACACGCGAGCCATCCGGGGAAATCTGCGGATCGCCGATCCAAACGAAATCGAACAAATCCTTTTCAGTGATGTTGCGCTTCTGCGCGAAAAGTGGAGCTATGCCGAGAGCGACGAAAAGAACGAAGCACGAATGACGAATGACGAAGGAATGACGAAACCGGAAGCCCAGTGTGCGAGATCGAGATCGTTTCGTCATTTGATCATTCGACATTGTTTCGAGCTTCATCATTTGGATTTCGCCTGCCACGCCGAAGGTCGCCGCGGCGACCGAAGGCGGGTCATTTCACTCACATGTGCTCGATCACGTTGTCGCCAAACTGCGAACATTTGATTTCGGTCGCCCCTTCCATCAAACGCGCAAAGTCATAGGTGACGCGTTTGCTTGCAATCGCGCCGCTTAATCCTTTTAGGATCAGGTGGGCGGCTTCCGTCCAGCCAATGTAACGGAACATCATTTCACCCGAAAGAATCACCGAACCGGGATTGACCTTGTCCTGATTCGCATATTTCGGCGCGGTGCCGTGCGTCGCTTCAAATACTGCGTGGCCGGTGATGTAATTGATGTTTCCTCCGGGCGCGATGCCGATCCCGCCCACCTGCGCCGCCAGCGCGTCGCTGAGGTAGTCGCCATTTAAATTCAGTGTGGCGATCACGTCGAAATCTTCCGGTCGCGTCAGCACCTGCTGAAGTGTGATATCGGCAATCGCGTCCTTGATAACAATTCCCGCGCCCGGTTTGCCCATGGGAATTTTACACCAGGGGCCGCCGTCGAATTCTTCCGCGCCAAAATATTTCTTCGCGACCTCGAACCCCCAATCGCGGAACGCGCCCTCGGTAAATTTCATAATGTTGCCCTTGTGCACCAGTGTCACGCTCTTGCGCTGGTTCTGGATCGCGTAAGAAATGGCGCTGTGAATCAGGCGCACACTGCCTGAGCGACTCACCGGTTTAATGCCGATTCCAACGCAAACCTCTTCGCTTTCGGGCGCGCCAACCATTTTCCAAAAGTCCGCCGCTTTCCGTTTTGTGCCGAAACGAATTTTGTCGAATTGTTTTGGAAATTCCTTTTGCAGGAAGTCGAGAATCTTTTGCGCTTCCGGTGTGCCGGCCGCGTACTCGATACCGGCATAAATATCTTCCGTGTTTTCCCGGAAGATCACCATGTTCACCTTCTCCGGATGCTTAACGGGCGAGGGGACGCCCTTGAAGTACTGCACCGGCCGCAGGCACACGAAAAGATCGAGTAGCTGTCGCAGCGCGACATTGAGCGAACGAATGCCGCCGCCCACTGGTGTCGTCAGCGGTCCTTTGATTCCGACCAGATACTCCCGGAACGCTTCCACTGTGTCGTCTGGCAGCCATTCATCGAATTTGTCCTTTGCTGTCTGACCGGCGAACACCTCAAACCACGCAATCTTTTTCTTGTCGCCGTACGCTTTTTCGACCGCGGCATCGAACACCCGCACGCTTGCCGCCCAGATATCCGGGCCGGTGCCGTCTCCCCGGATAAATGGAATGATCGGTTGATCCGGCACATTTAGTCTGTCGGTTCTGGTGATCTTTTCGCCTGCGGGCGGAGCAACATCTTTGTACGGCATAAGGGGCAAACTGTAGAGGTGGCTGTCTTCAGTCGCAACGCAATCCTGCCG
>WNFS01000273.1_pt1 | contig 37399 bp, 26 predicted proteins | sample 5400141 | NCBI WGS metagenome assembly WNFS01 (sample SAMN13153358, study PRJNA577476) | soil metagenome | isolation source: 60 cm saprolite under Madrone tree | place: USA:California | collected 2016-06-14
CTTGGCCGCCATGATGCCTTTCAGCGTCGCGTAGCGAATTTGGCTAATCCCAGACTGAATCGTCAGCAAGGCGGGCCTGGGCATGGTGAACCACTGATACCAGCCGCTCTCAAGCTCGCGCTTGACCCTAAGTTCAGCGCCAGCCGCGTCAATCTCGATCACGATCGTAGCGTGCGGCAAACCGAGAATCTCAGCGAGGATCACGCCCGTCTGACCATAACCGTAGTCGTCGGATTGCAGGCCGGTCATAATCAAGTCGGCCTGCTCTTCGCGAATTGCCTCGGCCAAAACACTGGCCGCGGCGAAGGGAGAAAGATGCGCGAGATTTTCACCCAGAATATGAATAGCTCGATCCGCGCCCCGAGCCAGCGCGTCCTTGATCACGCTCTTCGCGCGCGGGGGACCCATCGAGCAAACTACAACTTCGCCACCCACCTTTTCCTTGATACGCAGTGCTTCTTCCAGGGCATAGCCATCCGACTCGCTGACTTCAAATGAGAGATCGGCCTCTTCAATCCAGGTTGAATCTTTATTGATTCTCAGAATCGCATCCTTATTGGCGACCTGCTTCATGAGCACGAGTATCTTCATCTCTTTTGTTGAGTTAGGTCAGTTGTTAGTGCACGCCGACATTGGGGGTCCGGAAAAGCGTCTAGTCCAGGTCTTAATAACCGATAACTGGCCACTGACGACTAACTATTCTTCGTATCTCTTGAACAACAGTGCGGCATTCGTGCCGCCAAATCCGAAACTGTTTGAGAGCGCATACCGAACGTGCGCTTCGCGAGCCTTGTTCGGAACGTAATCAAGATCGCATTCCGGATCAGGAGTGACGTAATTAATCGTCGGCAAAAGGAGGTTGCGATGAATGGACAGCACTGAGAAAACACCTTCGACGCCGCCCGCCGCACCCAGCAGATGCCCGGTCATCGACTTCGTCGAACTTATCGCCACCTTGTAGGCGTGTTCGCCGAAAGTCTTCTTGATCGCCATTGTTTCAAACTTGTCGTTGTAGGGTGTGGAGGTTCCGTGCGCGTTGATGTACCCTACCTCTTCGGGCTGCACGTTCGCATCCTTCAACGCTTTTTGCATGACTCGCACCGCGCCCGATCCGCTATCGTCCGGCATAGTAATGTGAAAAGCGTCACCGGTCATGCCATAGCCGACAACTTCCGCGTAGATCTGCGCGCCCCGGCGCCGCGCGAATTCCAACTCTTCCAGAATCAGGATGCCTGCGCCTTCGCCAATGACAAAGCCATCGCGGCCCAATTCGAAAGGTCTGGATGCGTGAACCGGATCGTCGTTCCGTGTTGAAAGCGCGCGCAAGGCTGCAAAGCCCGCGACACTCATTGGGGTAATGGCCGACTCTGCTCCGCCGCAGATCATCGCGTCAGCGTCACCGCGTTGAATAATCTTGAAGCTGTCGCCGATCGCATGGGCGCCCGCGGAGCAGGCTGTCGCCGTGGCAGAATTCGGACCCTTGGCGTTGTGCCGAATCGAGACTTGGCCGGAGGCGAGGTTAACGATGGCTGACGGGATAAAGAAAGGCGAGACGCGGCTGGGACCATCCTTCAGGAGCTTTTCGTGCTCCCGTTCGATGGCCCAAAAATCCCCGATGCCACTGCTGATATAGGTACCGACGTTTTCAGCAACTTCGTCGGTTATCTTCAGGCCGCTACCCTTGACCGCTTCGTCCGAAGCGGCAATCGCGTAGTGGATGAAGGCGCCCATCTTGCGGGCTTCCTTCTTTTCGATAAAGTCCAGCGGGTTGAAATTCTTTACTTCACAAGCAAATCTGGCGGCAAACCTGGCAGCGTCGAACTTCTTGATATAGTCCGCGCCACTTTGGCCTTCCAGAAGCGCAGCCCAGGTGGTCTCGAGTGTGTTGCCTACAGGCGTAACCAACCCGAGACCGGTAACGACGACGCGACGATTCAAAGTCAGGACTCCTTCCGTGACCGACTAAACAAGTGACTGGCGAACCACAGCGTGTTCGTCCGGGCCGCCATCACCAGTAACGGATCACTTAGCCTTGTGCTGATCGATGTAATTGTACGCGTCCCGCACGCTCTGAATCTTTTCCGCGTCTTCGTCCGGAATTTCAATGCCGAACTCTTCCTCGAAACGCATTACCAACTCGACGGTATCGAGCGAGTCGGCGCCGAGGTCATCGATGAACCGGGCATTAGGCGTTACTTCGTTTTCGTCCACGCCAAGCTCGTCGACGATAATCTGCTTCACTTTTTGCTCAATCTCTGGATCGGGCATTCGTTTTTGCTCCTCTTTTCAAAAGTCCGACAAACCTCAGTTTGCCGATATAAGTTAGTGGCACGACTTCAGTCCAAGATCCGCACCTCAATACACAGAAACGCGATCTGTGCCACGGTAACGACAAACCAACGTTTGCCGGACAAGCTTACCCGGAAATTGCCTCGCGAGTAGCGCCCAGACTAGCTTTATCCTCGACATTCACGCAACGCAAGTTGCGATCAATCTGACGCGCCAAGCCACTCAAAACTCTTCCGGGTCCAATCTCAATCAAGCTTTGTACACCCTGACTGATCAAAAATTCAACTGACTCAAGCCAACGAACCGGCTGTGATACCTGACGGACCAGCGCGTCGCGCGCCCCATCCGCTGAGGTAATGGCCTTTGCGTCCACGTTGGTTACGATGGTGGTCGCGAGGTTTCTAAACGTAATGTCTTTCAATTCAACCGCCAAACGCTCCTGAGCCGGCTGCATCAGGGCGCAATGAAACGGCGCACTCACATTCAGCTTCATCGCGCGTTTGGCTCCGCGCTGCTGCAAGAGTGCAATCGCGCGATCGATTGCGGCGGCACCTCCTGCGATTACTACCTGGTTCGGAGAATTGATGTTAGCCGCGCTGCAGACTTGCCCCTGCGCTGCTTCCTCACAAGCGACCGTGACAACATCCAGGCCGACACCGAGAATCGCAGCCATCGCTCCCAATCCAACCGGGACGGCTTCCTGCATGAACCGCCCGCGCGCGCGAACCGTCCTAACCGCGTCTGTCAAAGAAAGTGAACCTCCGGCAACCAGGGCCGAATACTCGCCGAGACTGTGCCCGGCAACAAAGTCAGGTTTAGGAAAACCCTCAGTTTCCAGGGCCCGCAACGCGGCGATCGAAACAGTTAGAATGGCCGGCTGCGTATTCTCAGTTAATTGCAACTGATCCGCCGGACCATTGAAACATACTTCGGAGAGCGCAAAGCCTAACGCCCCGTCTGCTTCTTCAAAGACCTGCCTGGCCGCCGGGAAGTTATCGGCCAAATCCCGGCCCATGCCCACTTGCTGTGAACCCTGGCCAGGAAAAACATACGCGATTGCCGATTGCCGATTGCCGATTGCCAATTTTTGAATTCTTTTATCTCGAGCGGTAGCGCCACGACCGATCCTGGAAACCAATCGGAGATCAGCAATGGGAAGTCGGCAATATCACCAGCGCATTACGACCGCCCCCCACGTCACGCCGCCACCAAACGAAGCCATCAGCACGACGTCGCCTTTTTGAACTCGTCCCGATGAGACGCATTCGTCGAGGCCGATCGGAATCGATGCCGATGACGTGTTCCCGTGCATAGCAATGTTCGAATACACCATCTCGCTGTCAACGTTCAACTTGCTTGCGACCGAGTCGGTGATGCGTTGGTTAGCCTGATGTGGAATAAATAGTTTCACGTCGGCGGTCGTCAGTCCTGCCTCCTCAAGGACATCGCGCGAAATCTCGGACATCGACCGAACCGCTACCTTAAACAGCTCATTCCCTTTCATTTTGAAGAAATGATCGCCGCGCGCAATGGTCTCCGCGGTAAAGCCACCCTTTGTGCCTCCGCCGGGTGCATACAATTGCTCTTCGTAACGACCATCGGAGCGAATTCTGGCCGCCAGAATTCCCCCTCCGCTTTCCACCGCGCCCAGGACGGCGGCTCCCGCGCCATCGCCGAACAAAACACACGTAGACCGGTCGGTGTAATCAACGTAGCGCGTCAGAATTTCAGCGCCAATCACCAGAACATACTTTGCCTGCCCACAGCGAATCATGGAATCAGCCAGCGTCAAGCCGTAGAGAAAACCGGAACACGCAGCCACGATGTCCATGGCGGCGGCTTTATGCGCGCCCAGTTCAGCCTGGATCAGGCAACCGGTCGAGGGCAGGATTTGATCGGGGGTTACCGTAGCGCAGAGGATCAGATCAATCTCGGTAGGATCGATGCCTGCCTGCGCGATAGCTTCGCGCGATGCGCGCACGGCAAACTGCGAAGTGTATTCATCGGGCCCGGCCTTCCGGCGCTGCTTGATCCCGGTCCGCGTCGTGATCCACTCGTCAGAAGTGTCGACGATCCGCTCCAAATCAGCATTGGTTAGAATGCCCTCTGGATAGGAATGGCCCGTGCCAAGAATGCCCGAATTAAATTTCGACATTCAGTAAAGTCTCGTTCACAAATGCCGTCTGGGACAACAGGACACGTCCTGCCGCGCGCTGCACGGTGCGGCGCAGAGACGGCATGATGCGTGGTCAGGCAGTTTGCTCGACTTGAACTATTTCGCGGCCCTTGTAAAAGCCGCATTTAGGACAGACACGATGCTGCAGACGCGGTTCCTGACAGTTTGGGCAGGCGACGGTTTGCGGCACCCGCAGGGCATCGTGTGCCCGGCGCTTCCCGCGACGCGATTTTGAGTGACGGCGTTTTGGATTTGGCATGATTACTCCACAATCTTGATTTCAGATCTCAGATTTCAAATCTCAGGTTTTCAAATTTTAAGGCTCAAATTTGAAATCAGTGTCTTTCGGTACTTTGAGCTTTGTATTTTGAAACTGCCTGACACAGCCTGCAGCAAAGTGCAAAGCTCAAAGATCCAAGTCCTAAACCTACATTTGCAACTCTTTCAGTTTCTGCCAGCGGGAATCGACCTCGTCGACTTCACACTGACAGGAATTCAGATTTCTATCAATGCCGCAGATCGGGCATAGTCCTTTGCAATCCTCGCGACATAACACATTAACAGGTACGGCCAGAAGAAGCTCTTCGCGAACCAGGTCGTCGAGTTCAATTCCCTCGCCGTCAAAGACAGAAACGTTCAAATCTTCTGCCAGCAACTCGTGTTGCTCTTCGGCGGCCCAACTGACGTCTCGCACAAACCGCTCACTGAAGTCTGCGGAAATCGGCAGTTCAACCGGCTGCAAACAACGACCACACACAACTTCGAGCTTCGTCTGCAGACTGCCTCGCAGCGCGACATCATTCCCGTCCCGCCGGAGCCGGCCCGAAACCTTAGCCGGACCGATAAGCCGAACTTCCGCGTCGTCCAATGGCAGGTCGTTAGCTTCGTAAAGCTGCGTAAACTTGCCGCCATGCTCTTCCAGCTTGTCTAACTCTATCCGCATAACAAAGCCCTCCGGATCAGATAGACCGCGTCAGAGGACGGAGCGCAAAGTCGCTAATTATAGCCGGGTATCATGGACTTTCAAAGCGAGGTCAAACCGCGGCTCGGGTTTCAACCACTGGTGCTGGCCTTTCGCTTCACCTTTCGTGGCTTCTTTGATGATACCGTCGCGGCCGAAGCTTCCGGGGGTTTTTCGTCCAGCTTGGCGCATTCAGCGCGCCAAATCGACTCCAGGCGATCGTTATCAACTACACCGCATTCGCTCAATACCTCGATCAAGCTCTTCACCAAAGCATGATTCGTATACGCCGTTTCGGACTGTCGCAGCAGTAGCTTCAATCCCTGCTCGAGCCGCTCCGCGAGGCGCGCCATGGTGTTCTCTAAGATCGTCAGACGCTCCAATAGGTGTTCTTCGTTTGGGGTTGTGTCAGGGGAGCCAACCCGAGCGGATGGCGGCTCGACTACCAGCATCAGTCTGGTGCCGCAGCGCAGACAGAATTCCTGACCCAGGGGGTTCGCCGCCCGGCACTTCTGGCAAAAATGTAGGATCGCGCGTTGTTGCATCTGATCAATGTCCGATAAAATTACTTTGTCGCTGGATCTGATTTCAATCCAGGTTGCGTCGCAGCCACGACTCCGACAAACTTTGAAGGTTGTCGGACTCTAGTATTCATAGAATCCGCGTCCGCTCTTCTTCCCCAACCATCCGGCGTCAACATAACGCTTCAACAATGGGCACGGCCGATATTTGGAATCGCCAAATCCATCATGTAGCACGTTCATGATCGCAAGGCAAACGTCGAGTCCGATGAAATCGGCCAGCGCCAGAGGCCCCATCGGATGATTCATGCCGAGTTTCATGATGCCGTCTATGCTCTCGCGTGAGGCGACGCCTTCGTATAAAGCGAAGATCGCTTCGTTAATCATCGGCATCAGTACGCGATTCGAAATAAAACCCGGCGAGTCCTGACATTCCAGGGGAATCTTACCCAACCGTTCGGTCAACGATCGTACTTCGTCAAAGGTACGATCTGAAGTCGCGGCGCCGCGAATAATTTCTACCAGCTTCATCACCGGGACTGGATTCATGAAGTGCATACCGATCACTTTTTCTGCTCGCCGCGTTACCGCGCCGAGTTTGGTGATTGAAATAGAAGACGTATTGGAAGCCAGGATTGCGTCCGGTGCCACGACTTTGTCGAGTGCCTTAAAAATCTCGGTCTTGACTGATAGATCTTCGGTGGCCGCTTCCACGACAATAAAAGCGTCTCGCAAACTCTCCGTGTCGGTTGTCGTCTTAATGCGCTCGATAATCGCAACCTTTTCGTCCGGACCGAGGCGCTGCTTATCGACATCTCGTTGCAGGCTCTTATCGATAGCTCTCATGCCGCGCGCCAGGAATTCCTCGGCCACGTCCCGCATGACCACCGTATAGCCGGAGCGCGCCGCGACTTGAGTAATGCCCGCGCCCATCGTGCCGGATCCAACTACGCCGAATACTTCACTCATAAAGGTTTTGATACAGACTTAAGCTTTTTCGCCCTCTCCCTTTTGGGAGAGGGTTGGGGAGGGGGCCTGCTGCGCCTAAGCCCTCCCCTAATCCCTCCCAGAGGGAGGGGCAGAAACCAGTATGTTGTAAGGTCTGCTCTACTTCAATCGATCAGCCCAATTGATTAATGGCTGCGCACCTTTCATAGGACCTTGCAAGTCGCTCTCACTGGTAGATATCTTGCCGCCGTAAAGCCGCACGCCGCCTTCGCTGCGAAAAAACTTGATCGTATAAATGCCCAGCGCGGTGCCGACGGGAATATTAAGCAGCGAAATTACTGCAAGAGCGAGCCCCAATGGCTTTGCCCATCGCACTCGTTTCTTGAAAGCGTAGCCGACGACCAACGGAAGTAGACCTACTATCAAAAGAAGCACAAGGAAAGTCAGCGCGCCGAAGGCGATCCAGAAAGTTGAGATCGAAGTCCCCACCGGACTAGCCAGCTTTACCACGACGACCAGCAACAGCAAGCCTGCCAGCGTCAACCCATGCATTGCACCGTAGATGAAATGCAGCGTGGCGAGAGTCTGGTTGTGCTCTTCCGCAGTCATGCGATCTCATCCCTAATCGGCTCATCGCCAATCGGGCGGCGACGCTGGCGCCACGTAACTCTCTTTGTTCCGCGTTCGACCTACCGCGCTCCAATCCGCGGGAGGTGCGGGCGGCAAAACTCGCGCCATGTTGTCATAGAGAATTTTGCCCGGGGTGCTGAATAGAAACCAAAAAGTGTAGATAGATACGGCCGTACCGAATGGAATTCTCAAGGCCGACAAAGCGGCGGCAACAATGCCTGCGATTTTTGCCCAACTCTTCCGCTTCAGAAATGCGTACCCGGCTACGAATGACGGAACCGCGAGCAGCACATTTACTAACACCGCGACCAACAGGATCACGGACATGAACGGTGCCATCGGCCGATTACCCCCGCCGGCATCTACAGTGGTCAGTGGTCCGATCATTACGAAAACGAAAGCCGCCGTTACCAGCATCAAGACAATATGGAGAACACCATAAACCACATGAGCCATTCCCACATACTTGTTGTGATCTTCGGGAGTCATGATGTTCGTTAAGGCAGACTCGCCATTTCATCGCTGCAAGATGGCGGTCTGCCGCCGGTTAGCGTTCCACTGCCATCGCCACCGCGTTGCCGCCGCCCAGACAAAGTGCCGCAATGCCTCGATGTGCATCCCGTCGCTTCATCTCATAAAGCATCGTCGTCAGAATTCGCGAACCGGATTGTCCGATTGCGTGACCCAGAGCCACCGCTCCGCCATTGACGTTAAGCTTCTCAGGATCGAGATTGAGTTCCCGAGTGATCGCTACCGCCTGGACCGCGAAAGCTTCATTCAATTCGATCAGATCAACGTCGCTCAGTGACCATCCGGTCTTCTTAAGAAGCTTTTTGATAGCCTCAACCGGCGCCATCAGCACCAGCTTTGGTTCAATACCCGACGTAGCTTGCGCGACAATCCTTGCCAGGGGCTCAACGCCCAGATGCTTCGCTCGCTGTGCAGACGTAACTACAACTGCGGACGCCCCGTCGTTTACACCCGGTGCGTTTCCCGCGGTCACTGTGCCTCCCTCTTTGAAGGCCGGCTTTAGTTTGGACAAGGATTCAAGCGACGCGTCTTCGCGAACGGGTTCGTCGGTGTCGAAAACGAGCGGGGCGCCTTTTCTTTGCTCAATTTCTACCGGCACGATTTCGTCGCGAAATTTTCCCGACTTGATTGCAGTGCTCGCCTTGCGATGAGAGTTGAGCGAGTACTCGTCCTGTTCTTCGCGCGAAACATGAAAGCGTTCTGCCACAACTTCACCAGTGCATCCCATGTGCTGATCGTCAAACGCGCACCAGAGGCCGTCGTTAATTACTGAGTCGACCAGGGTGCCGTTGCCCAGACGATAACCCTCACGCGCTTTCCGCAACAGGTAGGGCGCGTTCGACATCGATTCCATCCCGCCGGCCACCACGATCTCAGTGTCGCCCAATTGAACTCCCTGCGCAGCCATCATGATCGCCTTTAGTCCGGAACCGCAGACTTTGTTCACAGTCACCGCTGACACTGTGCTCGGCAGTCCGCCGTTAAGCGCAGCCTGTCGCGCGGGATTCTGCCCCAGGCCCGCTTGAATTACGCAGCCCATGATCACTTCATCGACATCCTCTGGGCGGACACCGGCGCGTTTGACTGCTTCGCGCACAGCGATGGCCCCAAGCTCGGTCGCTTTCAGGCTTTTGAGAGCGCCAAGAAACTTTCCCACGGGCGTACGCACCGCACTAATGATTACTGCTTCTCTAGTCTCTGCCATGTTTGCTCACTGTTCAATCTTTAAGATGATTTAGCATGACTGTTATTTCTAAAGAGTGTCAAGGAAGTCGCCTGTCAGAAGCCCGACCGTCAGGGAGCACTTGTTACGTTGGGACGACGGTGCTTACGCGCCGGCTTCCCACACTCTGCGATCACCTGTCATGCCCAACAAGCAGCAAACGTTCTCGCTTTGGATTGCGAATCATATTCAAACTCAACCCGCCGTGCCCGAACGTCTCGGCTTGCACTATCACCCTCAAGCCCGGATCTTGCGCCAGCAGACTCGCGTATTCACTTTCTCGGATGACCGCAATAGATTTGGAGTCATTCTTTAGAGCAGCGAGCAGTCTCTTGTTCTCGCTATCGCCCGCTAGCCGCTCAACCTGATCAGGCGAAGGGAGATTGAAAGCGATCGAATCGGCCCAATCGCTGGCCGTCTGCGATATGTATAGGGCGCCCCCGGCTGGCGCTGCAGCCGCGAGCCGACTCGATGGCAGATAACGCACAAACGCCGGTGACAAAACCCATTGCATCGCCACGAACGTCGCCCCGATCGTCGCCGAAAGCACCAATGCTGCCCGCCAGCGCTTTCGCCGCATGAGATAGTCGAAGAGCACTGCGAATCCAATGAGAGCAAACAGAACCGGCAGAAATCGGAAGGGCGTAAAGACCGACAGCACCGCCGCGATCTTAAGCGAAAGCAAAGCCATGGCGAGGACCATTAGAGAGCAAATGGCGAGAATCGCTATGACCAAACGTCGAGCAAAGTTCGGTAGATCTTCGACCTTGGCGATCACTGGAGCGATTATCAAGGCTGCGGCCGGCATCGCCGGCAGGAGGTAGTAATCGAGCTTGAAACTGGAAAGCGAGAATAAAACGATCGTGCAGCCGAGCCAAAGATAAATCGGCCGAACTTCGATCGACGTGTGCGAGCGCCTTCGCCAGGCAAACCACAGGATGACCGGAAGCAGTAATGACCAGGGCGCAAAAGCACTGAGGAACGCCGCCAGCACATACCAGACTGAGCGGCCCGAAGCACCGTACACCTGACCCGTGAAGCGTTGCACGTTTTCACTGAGAAAGAAAAACCGCAGTGGCTCAGCGCCCAGGCGCGCATACACCACGACAAAATAGGGCGCGGCGATCAATAGGAACACAACCGAACCGGGAAGCATTCTCAACTTTTTTATGTCTGCCAGTTTTCGTCTGAATCCCATTTCCAGACCAATTGGTACGCCGACCAACACCAGGGCAAGCGGGCCTTTAGCTAAGACACCCAAGCCAAGCGCAACATAGCCGAGCCAGATCAGAGAGTTGGACGGGTGTTCGCGTTCGGTCAGCGTCGAGATGAAGCATGCGAGTGACGCGGTGACGCAAAGCGTCAGCAGCATGTCGCTCATCGCCATGCGCGCAAAACTCAAAAAGACGGGACTCGAAACCAACACTCCGATTGCGATCAACGCCGCCCGCCTCCCTTCCAACCGCAGCGACAGTGAATAAACAATCGCCAGCACCAGGAGTCCCGCCAACACCGAAGGAAGCCTGGCCGAACCGTAGTTCATCCCGAACAACTTGTACGAGACCCCAATAAGCCAATAGGTGAGCGGCGGTTTGTTCAGTGGGAGTTCGTCCGGCGCATGCGGCGTCAACCAGTTGCCCTGCTCGACCATCAAGCGCGAACCCAGCGCAAAGTAACTCTCAGCGCGCACAAATTCTTTGTAGATCCAGATGTCACTTAGAAACAGGACCGCTGCGAAAGCGATGATGATCAAGAACCCGCGATGTTGTCGAAGTAGAGTCACAGGGTCCGTCGGAACGCACTCGCGGCGTGGAATTGAGTCTCTTCACGCCGAAGGCGTGAGATGTAATAGCCGGGGGCAACGCCCCCGGGAAGTCCATGGAGGAATTCGACCCTGAAATGGGTCGCATGCAAGATTTCGTTCATTGCGCATCGGTGTAGCATTCCTACAAAAGGAGAAATCCGACGATGGCTCAAACTCTGGTCAGCCTCCTGGTGCACTTGGTCTTCTCAACGAAGAACCGTGCGAATCTCATTACACCTGACATTGAAACGGATCTATACAAATACATCTCCGGCACCTTGCGCAAGATGGAATCCCCGTGTCTAAAAATCGGCGGCACAGCAAACCACTTACACTTGCTCATTTCGCAATCCAAGAATATTGCACTAGCCTTCTTGCTTGAGGAGTTGAAGAAGAGTTCGTCGAAGTGGATTAAGCACCAAGATACCACCTTTCGTTCATTCAAGTGGCAGGACGGTTATGGTGCTTTTACCATTGGTCAATCAAAGGTGGCCGCACTCAAGCGGTATATTGAATTACAGAAAAGCCATCACCGGCATAGGTCGTTTGAAGATGAGTTGCGCGGAATGTTGCAGAAGTATCGGGTTGCCTTCGACGAGCGATACATCTGGCGATGATGTTGTGACCGCTTCAGGGTCACCATTATTTTTCATCATATTTCCGGGGGGCGTTGCCCCCGGCTATTACATGCGACCCCTGCGGGGTCGTACCTCTGGCCCACCCGCTCACAAAGGCGATACTGACTTCACAGGTCCGAATGAAACACCAATGGGTTTACCCTTCTAATTGAAACCCTGATGCGCGGGTGTTAGACTCGGCGCTTGAAATTCAACTCCTTAATCATTCTGGCTTTAGCGGATTAAATAAACATGCAGGCACTCATCCTGGCAGGAGGAAAAGGCACACGGCTGCGCCCTCTTACCGTTTACACGCCGAAGCCAATCGTCCCGATCTGCAACCGGCCTTTCCTGCTCTATCAGATCGACACGTTGCGCCGCGCCGGCGTCACCGATATCACCCTCTCGCTGTCTTATCAGCCGGAGAAGATCGAACAGCAACTCGGGGATGGCTCGAACTTTGGCGTCAAATTGAAATACACGGTCGAGCCACAGCCGATGGGAACCGCCGGCGCTTATAAGTTCGCCGAAGATTTGATTCGCGAACCAACCGTGGTCTTTAATGGCGACATCCTCACCGACCTCGATTTGAAAACGGTCATCCGCCAACACAAGGAACGTAATGCCATTGCTACTATCGTGCTGACTCCGGTGGAAGACGCGAGCGCGTATGGCGTGGTCGAAACCGAAGCCGATGGCCGCGTCCGCCGTTTTCTGGAAAAACCGAAGCCGGAAGTGACTTCGTGCAAGAACATCAACGCCGGCACTTACATCCTTGAACCGCCGGTGCTCGATCTGATCCCGCGAGGTGAAAATCATTCGTTTGAGTACGGCCTGTTCCCCAAATTGCTCGAGCAGGGCGAACCATTCTTTGCGCACATTCCGCAGCGCACCTACTGGATGGACATTGGCACGCCTTCTCGCTATCTACAGGCCCACCACGATCTGCTGGCCAATCGAGTTACGCGGATTCATATTAAGGATCGACGGGGCAGCTTTGACTCAGCCACGCATGCAGAGATCGACGACTTGTCCGTCATTGGAGATGACTGCACGCTTAAGCCCGGTGTCAAAATAATTAACTCGGTGCTCGGCAAAGGATGCTACATCGAAGAGCGCGCGCACATCGAGAACTCGGTTATTTGGAGTCACACGCGAGTTGGCACAGAGGCTCGCCTGAACGACGCAATCATCGGGCGCGGCTGCCATGTCGGCCGATCCACCCTGGTTGGTCCAGGCACGGTGCTGGGAGACAAGACCTCTCTGACCGATTACACGAGAACATGCTAAAGGAAGGACGATAGCCGTGAACTGGGATATTTTTCGCGCGTACGACATCAGAGGAGTTTATCCAAACGATCTCGACGAGGAAGCCTATTATCGGATTGCCAAGGCCTATACCTATCTCTTTCATCCGAAGACAATGGTCGTCGGCCGCGATGCGCGCGTGACGTCGGCACAGCTGGCGGAGAGTCTTATCTCCGGCTTCGTCGACGCTGGTGTTGACGTCATAGACATCGGCGGCATTACCACGGACATGCTGTACTTTGCCGTGGGTGCTTACGATTATTCGGGCGGCATCGTCGTCTCAGCTTCGCACAATCCCAAAGAATACAACGGCGCGAAAATGGTCCGTGAGAAAGCGGCCGCGATTTCTTCCGACACCGGTCTCTTTGATATTCGCGATGCTCTGAAAGCCGGCAAAGACAACGAGGTGAAGTCGGATAAGAAGGGCACGGTCAAAGAAAAAGACGTTTTGGATGACTATCTCAAACACGTCCTCAGCTTTATCGACACGAGCGTGATCAAACCATTCACCTTTGTCGGCAACGCAAACTTTGGCTATGTGTGTTTTTCTGCTTCTGCTCTGGTAAAACAGTTGGGACTGAATCTGATCCCGCTGAATTTCGTTCCCGACGGCACCTTTCCCAAAGGCCCGCCCGATCCGATGCTGCCCGAGAATCGGATTGAAACTGAGAGACTGACGAAGAGTTCGGGCGCCTCCTTCGGCGTGGCCTGGGACGCGGACGCCGACCGATGCATGTTTGTTGACGAGACCGGCACATTCATTTCGGGTGCTTATACTACAGCTCTGCTGGCCGATATTCTTTTGACGAAGTTCGGCAACGACAACAGGATTATTTTTGATCCGCGCGTGATTTGGCCGGCCTTAAAAGTCTGCGAACAACACGGCGCCCGGGCGATCATCTCCAAAGGCGGCCACGCCTTCATGAAGGAGCGGATGCGCAAAGAGGACGCGATATTTGCCGGCGAGATGAGCGGGCATTATTACTTTCGCGAAAACTTTTTCGCCGACAACGGAGTTATTCCGTTTCTGCTGGTAATGGAACACCTGTCAAAAACCGGCAAACCATTTTCGGAAGTCATGCGGCCCTTTTTGGAAGGCCATTTCATGTCCGGTGAATTGAACTATCGAGTCAAGGACATTCAGAAAGTGATTGCGGACGTCAAACAGAAATTCGCTAAAGAGGGCAAAGAAGACTTCACCGACGGTTATTCGTTGGAGAGCGCTGACTGGCGATTCAACATCCGGCCCTCAAACACCGAACCTTTGCTGCGCCTGAATATCGAAGCGCGGCAGCCGGGTCTGGTCGAAAAGATTAAGACCGAAATCGAAGCGATCATTAACGCAGAACCCAAATAGCTTCGACCTTCTAAGTCTTCCTTTGGGCCTTAGCGCCTTTGCGTGAGCTTCCGATTTTGAAATCACGCAAAGGCGCCAAGACACTCTCTTTCTCTTCCTCCGGCACGCTCCTTGCCAACTACCTTCGAAGGAACGTACGAGCTCTAGCTGAGTGCTTCTAATGGGCTCTTAGTGAACTCAAACAGGAGGGCTAAGTCATGGGATTGATTCTGCTAATAGTGCTGATTATTTTGCTTTTGGGCGCGGTGCCCGCATGGCCGTATAGCCGGAACTGGGGTTATGGACCAAGCGGCGGACTCAGCTTGATAGTCCTGATCGTGCTTGTTCTATTGCTGCTCAGAGTGTTCTAACCTGGGACGCTTTCTAACAACTAGACTTCAAAGCATGCAGGCCTTCCTATGAGGCGGTTGTGTCAGAAGCCCGACCGTTAGGGAGGTCTGCTGTCGTTTGACTCCCTCGCATTCATCAATACAAAATCTCTCACATGCCTGAGCTTCCGGAAGTTGAGCACGTCGTGCGCGCCCTTCGTCGCGCCGTCACCGGCCAGCGAATTATCTCGAGCGAGATCAAGCTACGAAAGTTAATTCTTCCTTCGTCGCCATTGGCCTTCAATCGCAAGCTGAAGGGTGCGAGGATCACCGGCGTTGGCCGGCGTGGCAAATACATTCTGATTGAGCTTGATGAGAATGGCGGCCGCCATGACAGTCGGGCTACTGCCACTCGTCCGGGGTATCAGAAGGCCGCGCGTCAGCAAGGGCTTGTCTTAGTAGTGCACCTCCGCATGACCGGCAAGTTCCTCTCCCTGTCTCCTGACGACGCCCTCCCAAAACATGCTCACGCGATCTTCTATCTCGACAACGACCGGCGGCTGGTCTTCTGCGATCAACGACAGTTCGGTGTAATGACGCTGGTAACACAAACGCATCTGAGTACGACGAAGGGGATCAGCGAGCTTGCTCCCGAGCCTTTCAGCGAAGATTTCAATTTGGCTTACCTGAAAGAAACTCTGGCTCGTTCGCGCCGCACGCTGAAAACGCTGCTGCTGGATCAAACGAGGGTGCTGGGTCTCGGCAACATCTACGCCGCCGAAGCTCTCTTTCGTGCGGGCATTAATCCATTCAAGATCGCGGCGAGTCTTGCGCCGCGCCGCGTTGGGCTTTTGCATCAGGCGATTCTCGATGTACTGCGCGATGCTATCTCAGATAGCTCAACCTCACGCGTCAACCTGGAACGGCCAAACGGTTTTTCTTACGGTGAAGCGTTTGAAAGATTTTGGCAGGTGTACGAACGCGAAGGCGAGCCCTGCGTAAAGTGCGGCGGGCGTATTCGGCGGATTGCCCATGGTGGAAGATCAACCTATTGGTGCCCGAAGTGTCAGCGGAGATAAACCTTCGGACTCATCGTGGCGTCGGTTGAAACGAATCGAACACTCTATTAACCGGAGCGCGCGAAACACCTTTCTTATCTCGCGTGAGAAAACTTACAAAATAGATGATATTCTTTGCCGAGATTATTAGGACTCTTGCCTGCTCTTTCCCTTTTTCGTAGAGGTACTCGCGGCCGTGAAATCCATTGACGACAACAGAACCCTTCTTTACAAAGTTCTTATCGTTTCCATTCCCAGCTGACATTACAAAGTCGGCTTCAGCGTCAAAAGCTGCATCCGTTCTTCGCTCAGCCATATCGTAAACTAGAATATGGAAACTGGTGTCGGCTTCGTCGATATACATACTTAGATCATAAAGGTCCTCGTTCATAGTTCCTTTAAGTGGCCCGAGCGATCCCCAAACCATACCAATGCTGTGCCGGCGACGATATATTGGATTCCATGGAAGTTCCGCGGAAAATCTTTTGTCCGGAGAGGTGTAGGTGCGCCATTTCGGCTGGGCCACGACATTAGAGCATACTGAAATCAACAAGACCGGGGTCAAAATCAAACTGCGCTTCATCACAAAGCCTCCGGACTCTTGAAAGGGTGCTATAAATTTCCCACAATAAAATCCGTCATCATCTGCTGCATGTGCTTGACCAACGCGGGATCAGTGACGCCGTGTCGCGACTTCGGATAGACCATAAACTGCACCTGCTTGCCCGACTTCTGCAGCTCATAAAGAAACTGCACAGTGTTAGCCATGTGCACGTTGTCATCAATGGCTCCATGGATCAGCAGGAGTTTGCCGTGGAGATCTTTTGCGTAATGAACCGGCGAGCTCTTCCAATAGCCATCCGAGTTATTCTGCGGCGTCTGCATGTAGCGCTCGGTGTAAATCGAATCATAGTTGCGCCAATCAGAAACTGTGCCGCCCGAAATGCCGATCTTGAATGTCTGGCTGTGCGTCAGCGCATAGCTGGTCATGAAGCCGCCGTAACTCCAGCCCCATAGACCTATGCGCGAACCATCCACGTAAGGCTGGCTTTTCAGCCAAGCATATCCGTCCTCTAGATCACGTAACTCCAGCTCACCGAAATTTTTGTAGAGCGGCGAGGCAGAGTTGACGCCCTTGTTGCTGGCAGTGCGGTTGTCGCAGATCCAAATGATGTAGCCTTTCTGGGCCAGCATCTGATGCCAAAGATAACGTGTGCTACCCCACGAGTTTCGCACCGATTGCGACTGCGGACCGCTATAGGTATAGGACATCACCGGGTATTTCTTTGATGGATCAAAGTCGGGGGGCTTGATCATCATCGCTTCCATCGTGAAGCCGTCGCGCGTTTTCACATTCAAGAATTCGACCTTGCCCAGTTTGTATTGCTTCAAGACCTCAACTTTGTTCTCGTCAACCGCGCGGACGAGTTTGCCGGCAGCATCGTAGAGCTTCACCTGCGTCGGAGTGCTTGCGTCGTTCCAGGAATCGATGAAGTGCGACGCACTCGAGTTGAATGATGCCCGATGGTTTCCTTCCGCCTGAGTCAGCCTCGTCATGTAGGCGCCGTCGAGCTTGATCGAGTATTCATGGTTCGCGATGAAGCTGTGCTCACTGCTGCTGAAATAGACGATACCCCTCGCTTCGTCGACCTCGTCGATAGACCGCGCGTCCCACTCACCGTTCGTGATCTGTTTGATCAGTTTTCCGTCCACCCCGTAGTGATAGACATGCCGCCAGCCATTGCGATCGCTAAGCCATAGGAACGAACCGTCTTTCAAGTAGCGCAAGCCGTCGTCGACGACCTCGACCCACGCCTTGGTGTGCTCGCGAAACATGGTCGACGACTTGCCATCATCAGGATTAGCGGAATTCAGATCGAGAAAACTCTGCTCGCGGTTCTGCGCCTGGTAGACGACCCGCTTGCCGTCAGGTGTCCAGCCCACGCGCACGATGAGTCGATCTTCAGCGGGGTATTTGTAAGTATCGACCCAACGCACCTCGCCGCCCGCGGCATTGACGATGCCGAGCTTGGCGATTGGATTGGGATCGCCGGCTTTCGGATACGGTGTATCTTCGACGCTCTGATCGTAAGGGATATGATCGACGACGACGAAAGTTGGGACCGGACGTTCATCGAGCTGCAGGAAAGCGATGCGTGTCGAGTCCGGGCTCCACCAGTACGCGCCAAAGTTGCCGCGGCCGTAAAGCTCTTCCTGATAAACCCAATCCAGCCGGCCATTCAAGAGCTTGGCATTGCCGTCGCGCGTCAACGCCCGCTCGCGACGCTGGCTGCCGATGTCCTCGACATAAAGGTTATTGTCGCGAATGAAACTGACCATGCGGCCGTCGGGACTGAACGCTTCGCCAACCTCCTCTTCGGGGGTGCTGGTCAGGCGCACCGCTCGCTCGCTGCCGAACTCGTAATAGAAGAGGTCGCTCGCATAGTTGATCAGCACGCCCGTCTCCGCGGGATTCAACTGGTAGGTAGTTTGCCCGGCGAGGCGATGCGCGACGTCCTTATTGAACCCTGGTAAGGCAACGAATGCGGCCTCCATTTTGGCGCCATCATAGAAGGGCTCTGACTTTCCTGTAATGGCGTTGACTTTTAGCAGCCGTGGCCAGGCGCTGCGATCTTTGCTGGCGACAATGTAATGCACTCCATCCTTCAACCAGCGTGGGCTCGCCGGAGTGCCGCTGAAATTAACGCGTTTGGCTGGATCGAAGATGTCGTCGATGGTGAGCAGCCTGTCCTGAGCTCTGAGGGCAGCTGCGGAAGAGAACAGAAGGAACACTAGAACGGCAAGGTGATGGAAAGGTTTGCGCACGAAAGTCTCCTGTAATTAGTTTAGTTTCAGTTCGCCTCGCGCGGAATCATCTTCTTAATGAATGGCGTCAAGACAGCCAACACCAGGGTAGCGACGAGGGTGATAACAGCAAAGGTCCCGAAGCCTTTCGTAAGCACGGCGTTATCATTTCCTTCGAACAGTCGCGTCGTCAGGCCGGCGATGTAGCTTCCGATCGATATCGACAGAAACCAAACACCTAGCATCAAGCCAACCATGCGGGCGGGCGAAAGTTTGGTTACAGTGCTCAGACCGACAGGACTGAGACATAGCTCGCCAAAAGTCTGAATCAAGTAAACAGCAACCAGCCAAAGAGGGCTAACGCGGCCACTCGCGCCAACCATCGATGCAATTGTCATAACCACGAACGCCATACCGGCGAAAAACAGTCCATAGATGAACTTGCCCGGACTGGAAGGTTGTCGCTCACCCATCTTTTGCCAGAGCGCTGCGAACATTGGCGCCAGGATGATTACGAAAATCGCAGGAACAGATTGGAACCAACTCGAGGGGTACTGCCATCCAAAGACCGTTGTCTTAGTCATGCGATCAGCGAATAGCGTCAGACTTGAACCAGCTTGTTCATAAGTCATCCAAAACAAAATCGAGAAAATGAAGAGGATGAAGATAACCAGGACACGCTTGAGTTCGTCACCTGTTAGAAGTCTCGTCGTTCCCAACAAGTAACCCGCAAAGAAACCAACCACGAAGGGAAAGAGCGCCGAGACAATACCTGCGTCGCCAAAGTAATAGCCGATTCCGCCTCCAACAACAGCACCAAGCAGAGATCCGCCGAGAGTCACAACATCAAACCCTCCCTCGTTCCTCTCTGCTGTTTTGGGTTGCTTGGGTGGCGGGGCGTGTCCTACGTCGTTGAGTGGATGCCCATGAACCAGCCAAAACAATTTGCCTTTGGGATAGTCGCTGGCTTTGTCAGCTTCCCTTTTCCGCGAATTGATCCAGACCGCGACCACCAGCCCCAATGCTAGCCCCAGAAAACCAAACGCTGTTGTCGGCAGCGGCCATATCAGCCGAACAACCAAACCAACGACCACGCCAATCAAAGCTCCAAGTAGGGAAAGAACGAGCATTCTAAAAGCCCTGGGATTCATTTTGATTGTGAAGGGGAGCAGATATTGAATTATCCCGAAAGTCATGCCGACGCCGGCTGCTCCGAATCCCCAATGCCACGTCGAGTTTGGATCCATGCCCATCGAAGTAATGAAGTGACGAAACCACAGACCTTGGGCCAGAAAACCTACAACAATTGGAGAGAGGAAAGCCCCAAGATTTATTCCCATATAGAAGATTGAAAAGCCGGCATCGCGACGCTGATCTCTCTCAGAATATAGCTGTCCCACCATCGCGCTGATGTTGGGCTTTAGCAATCCGGTACCGCACGCGATTAAGATCAAACCTGCATAGAAATTCAAATGAGTATTGATCGCCATCGAATAATGACCACAGGCGATAACGATGCCGCCGATCAACACTGCCCGTCGCGCACCGAATACCTTATCCGCCAACCAACCCCCGATCAATGGCAGATACCAGACTGACGAAACATAGGTGGCATAGATCAGCGCGGCGTACTTTTCGTCAAAACCCAGGCCACCCTCGACCAATTTCTTGGTCATATAAAGAGTGAGAATCGCGCGCATGCCGTAGTAGCTGAACCGCTCCCACATCTCGGTAAAGAAGAGCGTTGACAGACCCCTCGGGTGGCCGAAGAAGCCGTGGTCGTCTAGGCCGGCATGGCTGCTTCCAGTTCCATCGATCGCTGTGCTCATTAGATAAACATCCCCACTTGTGAATTGATGAAAGCCGAAAAGCAGGCTTTACTCTTACTGCAACCAATTAGAATGTAGGAGAGTTGTGAGCATTCAGCCAGAAGCAGACGAGGGTGTCAAGCAACTGCCTTGACATGAGTAAGGTATAGAGGTGTGGGTTGGGGGTGATCTTCTGGCTCGCTGCAGTGGGCATACCTTACCTGGCTCTCATGGCGCTCACAGTGCTTGACCGAAGCGAGGATTGGCAGACTTTCTCTCGCAGAGTCATAGAGCTTGGGGTGGACGCCTGCATCCTTGGAATTGGTGTCTCTGGTGCTGTTTTCGGCGCCCACGAAGTGCGTGCTAAGATGGGAGACTCAACCGCCGTAGTTGCTGTTGCAGCCGTCCTGCTGGAGTTAGTCATTACAGGCTTATGTTTTCGCCTGAGACGGCAACCAGCTCGACTCGGTGAGGAGTGGCGTGCGCGTCTCAGCATATTTTTGGGAGTTGCAATCCTTGCTCTAAACACCGGAGTCGCCTTGAGGTATCAATAAATGACCAGCGCGAGTTCATTTTTGGAGGTTCTAGCAGCGGCCTTGGTAGCCGCAACCGGGGCCGTGGGTATCTTTGAAGTATGTCTACGATACCGAAGAAGAACGACTAGAATAGCCATTCCCGCATCTAACGAGCCCAGCTTGCGGACTCGCGACCCATTGGACACGGCACTTCCTCAAACCGAGCCTTACTTAGTTCCAATGGTTGATCAATTCCGATCTCAGCTTGAGAGGGACCAAAGCAAGAACTTCGTTCCGTATGAGGAATTTCTCGGAAGGCGCCGACAATCGGAAGCAGGAAATCACGGTTTGGGGATGCCGAATGTGTTAGCAAGAGCTACGAGTCAAGGATAGCTTATGGAACTCTTGGCTGTTCGCCTTGCCCGGTTAATCACCTTATTTCCAACGGACGAAATCAATCCGCGCGGTCGAACTCTTATGCCTGACATCACACCCGCGTTTGTCAAAAGGTATGGTTTCCTAAAATATCCACAGACCTATGCTGAGTTCGATGAAACTAAGGGCGTGACCTTTGAAGGCGGCTATTGGAAGAGCATCGCTGTTGACAGAATAGTTCTCTACAACAATGGTGTTATGGTAGACACGAGATCATCCACAAGCGACTCAGAAAAGGTCCTCGAGGACGCGCTAATCTGGGCCGCCGAAAACTTCGGCCTGACTTATCATCCGGAAATGCTCGCTCGGAAGGCTTATCTAAGTGAACTTGAAGTTAAGTGCGAGGCTCGAATCGAAATGCTTAACCCGCAATTGAAGTCGTTTGCGAAACGATTATCTGAAAGGGCTTCTAGCTCGGCGGGCCAGAACCTTTCTTATGAAGCTTTTAGTATAGGCTTCAATTTCGATTCAGCTTTTGCGAAAGCTTTCAGCGGCCCAATGCGCTTCGAGCGACTTACAGACGTGCCTTATTCCGATAACAAGTATTTTACGAGCGCGCCGGTTCCCACAGACGCACACATGTTGTTTCTTGACGAGCTTGAAGCCATTCTCCGGGGCTAACGTCCCATCGCGTGACTAATCTTGACAGGCGTCTTACCCTTGGGATATAAACTCCATTGAAAAACGTGGTGAGTTAAGGCGACTTGCGGCCACGCAAAACAAACGGCTAAACAGCTCGGCAGTTCGCAAAGAACGAACCGAAACACTTCAGACGGATTGAAGTCCCGCGTTGTTTGGCGTGGGACTTTTATTTTGCGAAGCAATAAGGTCAGAACCGCCTGCGGTAGCGGGCGGTTGAACGACATTGCTAAAGTTTTTCATTAAGAAAAGATCGACCGCTCGCTACCGCAGGCGGTTCTGACTACCGATGCGCAACTTTCGGGACATAATCGACTCTGACACCATCCAGGTCTTTGATGGGGCAATGGGCACGATGCTCTATTCAAAGGGCATCTATATCAATCGCTCTTATGACGAGCTGAATCTGGTTGCGCCTGATCTGGTGCGCGAGGTCCACGCTGAATACGTGCGCGCCGGCGCCGACATTATCGAAACCAATACCTACAGCTCTACTGCGAATAAGCTACAACCATACGGCCTGGAAGGCAGTCTGCGAGAAATAAACGTCAGGGCCGCGCAAATCGCCCGCGAGGCAGCCGGCAATCGCGCGTTTGTGGCTGGCGCCGTGGGCCCGCTCGGCTTACGGATTGAACCATACGGGCCCACTTCCTTCGACGAGGCCAAAGAGATGTTTACGGCGCAGGTATCGGCGCTCCTCGAAGGTGGCGTGGATCTTTTTGTGCTGGAGACCTTCTCCGATATCTCCGAATTGCAGCAGGCGATCAAGGCCGTCCAGGAATTGTGCGACTTGCCGATTGTGGCGCAGGTGACGATTCAGATTGACGGCAATACTATCTTCGGGGCGACTCCCGAGATCTTCACCGCCCAACTGGATGAATGGGGCGCTGATGTGATCGGTCTCAATTGCGGCGTCGGTCCGGCGATCGTGCTTAACGCGATCGAAAAGATGCGGCCAGTTACGACTCGCAGGCTCTCCGCTCAGCCGAATGCCGGCTTACCCCGCGACGTGCAGGGCCGGCAGTTTTACATGTGCTCGCCAGAGTACATGGCCGAATATTCGCGACGCACCATCCAGGCCGGCGCCAGGTTCGTTGGCGGCTGTTGCGGTACAACGCCGGCGCACATCAAGTGGATCGCCGACGCGGTTCGCCAGTTCAGCCCGCGCACTCAGCAAGTCGTGGTCGGTGCCGAAGTGAAGGTGGCGTTGCAGGATTTGAAGCCGCCCGACGTGACCGTCGTGCCTGCCGAAGAGAGATCGAATTGGGCACGTAAGATCGCCAGGGGTGAATTTGTCACCACTGTCGAAGTACTACCGCCGAAGGGATGCGATCCGCAGAAGACCATCGATTCGATCAGGCTCTTGAAAGCCGCCGGCGTCGATGGCGTTAACATTCCGGATGGGCCTCGAGCCCAAACGCGGATGGGCGCCATGGCCACTGCCATTTTGGTGGAACGCGAAATCGGAATTGAGTCGGTGCTGCACTATTGCTGCCGCGATCGCAATCTACTCGGAATGATGTCGGATCTTTTGGGTGCCGCCGCGCTCGGACTTCGCAACCTGCTTTTGATCACCGGGGATCCGCCCAAGATGGGGCCTTACCCCGACGCCACCGCGGTGTTCGACATCGACGCGATTGGTCTGACGAACATGGTGAACAAGCTGAACCACGGTCTGGATCTCGGCAACAATCCGACTGGCAAGCCGACCGCTTTCTCAATCGGTGTCGGCGTCAATCCGGGCGCGGTAAATCTCGACGAAGAGATCAAGCGCTTTGAGTGGAAGATCGAAGCGGGCGCCGAGTACGCGATCACCCAACCAGTCTTCGACACTGAGCAGCTGCGCGAGTTTCTCAAGCGCATCGAACACTGCCGCATTCCCATTGTCGCCGGAATCTGGCCGCTCGTTTCGTTCCGCAACGCTGAGTTTCTACACAACGAAGTCCCGGGCGTACGCGTGACGCCTCAAATTATGGAACGCATGCGTACCGCTTCGAACATCAGCAAGGAAGCCGGCCGCGATGAAGGCTTGAAGATCGCGCGCGAATGTCTGCTGGAGGTCCGCGATCTGATTCAAGGCGTGCAGGTATCAGCGCCCTTCGGAAACGTGAAGTACGCGCTGGAAGTTTTCAATGTCCTGCCCGAATTTTCCGCCTACAGGGAAACCACCGCGAGCGTTACCGGCTGAGCATCCGCAGATTACGCAGATGCAATGCATGGGAGTTGGCGCGCTGCTCTATATGTACTCTCAGCTCTCTCTCGCTCTGCGTAATCTGTGTAATCTGCGGATGACTCCCTGACCTCAAAAGAAAACACGTGCTAAACTCCACACCTCAGTGGAACATCGGCCCTTCGCCAGACTAACTCATGGTCATCAGCGAGTCCGCAAGATCAGGACGCGCGCGCGGTACGGGCATCGACGACTGAAGCAGATATCGCGGACCGCCACGCTCGGGGGACTCTTCCTTTCATTTCTGAAAATCGGATTTACCGGATTCGGCGGCGGCTTTGCCGTCCTCTCACAAATCAGACATGTCGTAGTGCTCGAGCGGCGTTGGTTGGGCGAGCAGGACTTCGTCGAGGCCCTGGCCCTGGGTCAAAGCCTTCCGGGCACGAGCGCCGGCAACGCGGTCACCTACATTGGATTTCGCTTGCGCGGATGGCGCGGCGCGGGCGCTTCCCTTTCAGCTTTCATCCTGCCGTCGATGTTTATGATGATCGTGCTGGCGATCTTCTACGATCGTTTTCGCGCGCTCCCTAACACCGAACAGTTGTTTCATGGCTTCAACGCCGCCGTAGTTGCGCTGATTGCCGTGACTGCCTGGCGCATGGGCAAACAAACGGTCAGCAAACCATGGCAACGCATTCTGATGGTCCTCTCCTGCGCAGCGGTCGTAGTTTTCAAAGCGACGGTCGTCGAAGTCATTTTGCTCTCCGGATTAGTAGGCATCGGGATAGAAGCTTTCAGTGAAAAACAGTTGTCGCGTCTGGAAAGAATTCGCGGTTTCGCCGCGCGCCGCCAGCAACGCATACGCAATCGTCTGGTAAGAAGACGGACCAAACCGCATAGATTCTTTGGCGGCTATCTAACCGAAGCGATTGCAGAAGAACGTCTGCGGCGAATGAGTGAGGCTCAAATCGCGCAACCGGACGAGTTCGATGACTACGAAGCTGACGATCCTTTGGATGATGTCGAATCAGAAGAGTTCCCGGACCCTGATGAGGCCGGATCGACGACGAAATCTTCTTCCAACGCTTTCTTTCTTGTGAGCATACCGGTCCTGGCCAAACTTGGGCTGGCTCTGTCGTTGGCCTTCATCTTTTTACGAATCGGTACGGTCACCTTTGGCGGCGGCTTTGTAATGATTCCGGAAATCCAGGCCGAGGTAGTTAATTCACATCACTGGCTGACCCACCAGGAATTTGCCGACGCGACCGCCCTGGGACAGATCACGCCCGGCCCGGTCTTGATCATGGCGACATTCATTGGTTATCGCGTCGCTGGAATCCTCGGCGCTTTGTTCGCGACAATCTGCGTTTTCCTGCCATCGTTTACGATGACCATCGCGGCCGGTTCATCGTTTCGACGCTTCCGAGCTAATAGACAGATGCAAGCCTTTCTTCGCGGAGTCGCCCCCGCAGTCGCTGGACTTTTGGTCGCCGCCGCCTGGAGCGTCGGACGATCGGGCATTCACTCCGTTATCGGAGCTTCGATGGCGGTGATCATCCTGCTGATCCTGCTGCGTTACCGGGCAAATGCATTTTGGATTTTGATCGGGGCGGGCGTGTTTAGGTATTTGTTGGCGCTGGTACTTTGGTAACCGCTGGAATATTAATTTTGAGATCCTCCTGCAAAGTAAGAACGCACACGAAACGTCTTTTCGTCACTTCGTGTGATTTCGTGGATCGTTCTTAGTCAGAGGCGAAAGACAAACGAAATTAATAGGGCACTATCCATCCTACGGTTACTTCAATCACGCAAGATGCTTTCTCAACGCCCCTTCCAACTCCGGATACTCAAACTCATAACGCGCTTCATTCAATCTCTTCGGTATAACACGCTGGCTGGTGAGCAGCATCTCGTCGGCCATTTCACCGAAGGCCAGTCTGACTGCGAACGCCGGCATTGCCAGGGCCGTTGGACGAGAGAGCACGTGGCCGAGAGTCTTGGTAAACTCTTCGTTCGTGACCGGGTGCGGTGACACGATGTTCAAAGGGCCACGAATCGATTCGTCTTTCAGCGCCAACTTGATCGCGCTCACCGCATCATCAATCGCGACCCAGCTTATGTACTGCCTCCCGGAACCTACCTTGCCACCCATACCCATTTTGAATGGCGTCAAGAGCTTTGCCAGCATGCCGCCTTCCCGCGCCAGGATTGGTCCAAAGCGCAGATTAACGGTACGCACACCTGCCGCAACAGCAGGCTCAGTAGCCTGCTCCCATTCACGGCAGACGCCGGCGAGAAAGCCTCCGCCCGAATCGCTTTGCTCGTCCAGAATCTCATCTCCGCGATCGCCATAGATTCCCGTCGCTGAAGCGCACAAGAAAACCTTTGGCGGCTGCTTAAGTTTGGCCATCGCCTCAGTCAATAGATGAGTGCCGTTGACGCGACTGTCGTGGATCTTTCGCTTCTGCTCATCTGTCCACCGGCCACCGGCAATATTTTCTCCGGCGAAGTTAATGATCACATCAAAGCCTTCCAGTTTGTTAGCGTCGATCTGATCATGGTTGGGATGCCACTCGATCTCTCCCGCGCCGGCAGACGTACGAACCAGCCGGGTCACTTCCGCGCCTCCGGCTTCCAGCACCGGAATCAGCGCCGAACCAACCAGTCCGCTCGCGCCCGCGATCAAAACTCTCATGCTCTGTGGTCTCCTTAACTAACGTCTGAAGGTATCTCGCGCTTACTTCGCGCACCAGTTTGCAAAGCTTGAATCCTATCGCAGCGATAACAAAGATGCTACCAGCGAGAACTTGAGGACTGGCTCGTCTGAGAACAGAAGCCTCCCCCTGCTGGGAGCGCGGACGTCCCGTCCGCACTGAGCGCGAAGCGCTAAAACATCAATCGCGAGTATGTCCTCCGGGTACGGTCCGCGCTTTTATGGCGATGCGGACGGGACCTCCGCGCTCCCAGCATCAAGAAGAATCTTGATTCCAAATCGCCCCACGCCTGCGCCTATGGAACCTCGCGATGCTAGTTGGGATGTTTGCTAATTCCATCTTTCGTTAGCCATTTCTATTTCATTGTTTTTCCAGGCGAGATCTGTAGAATCCCCGCGTTTATTTTTGGATCGAAACCTCCCGTGCGCTCTTCATGCGAAAGCTAAGCACACTCGTCCTCATTCTGGCCGCCGCACTTGCGCTGAGCCTTATCGGTCTGCGCAGAGGCCAAACGCAATCGACTCTGCTGCGTCGTGTCACTAACACTACCGAAGAAGGCATCAACATCAATCCTTCGATCAGCGGCGACGGCAAAGTGCTCGCCTTCGAATCAACTGAAGACATCGCCGCCGCCGGCGGCAACGATCACTTTCGCGCGATTCGCGCCAACGCCGCCACTGATCCGCCGGGCTTTTCACAAATGGGAGGAACGCGGGCAGTTGCTCCGGCGATTTCACAGGATGGATCGCATATAGCATTTGCCTCAAAAGACGACCCCCTGGGGAAGAATCTGGATGGCAACTCGGAAATCTATTCATGGAACGGCGCGGAGCTAACTCAGATCACCAACACTTTGCCCGACGATCTCGCGAATCGCGTTACGAACGGAAACTTCACGCCTTCGATCAGCGACGACGGCCGCTTCATTGCTTTCTCTTCGAATCGCGACCTGGCTGGGCAGAACTCCGACGGCAATCTGGAGATCTTTATTTATGACACGTTGGCAAACAGCTTCGTTCAAATCACGAATACATCGGGAATAGTCGGATCGAGCGACGCCAAGATTAGCGGAAACGGCGCCAGCATCGCCTACATCCGCGATAGCGGAGTCATACCGAGCGCGCAGCGTGAATTGCTCGAACAACCAAGACTGGGAATGGGACCGGCTACGGTTCTCGCCGGCAATGTTCAATCGCTGGCAATGACGTACGGCCGCGCGATCAGCGATGACGGCAAACGCGTTGTCTATTCAGCTGAGACTGCAGCCAATACAACCCAGGTCTTTCTTTTCGATGGCCGGAGCGGTGCCACAGTAAAGCAAATTACTTCGTTAGGTTCACGCACCATTGAAGTGCCGCTGCATCCGACCATTAGCGGTGACGGAACGCGTATCGCGTTCGCTTCACGGCGCAGCGTCGCCAGCGCGCCCGCAAACTCCGACGGAGGAGTGGAACTCTATCTTGTCGATCTTCCGTCGTCGCAAGTATCGAAGATTACTAATGCTCCATCTTCGGCTACCGCGGACGTGGTCTCTTCGCTCAATGATGACGGATCGGTTCTCGCCTTTAATTTCCCGCGCGTTCTTTCGGGATCGCTGACCAACAGCGACATGGTCAACCATTCTGAGATTTACCTGACTGTAACTCCGCCGCGTCCGAGCTTCGGAGTGCTGACTGTCGTCAATGGTGCATCATTCGGCAAAGAACCTTCGACAACAAAAGCGGTTGCGCCTGACAGCATTGCGGTTGCTACCGGCGGCGCGCTGGCGAACTCAACCCAACAGTCGCAACGTTTGCCGAACGGCACATTCCCTACGAACGTGGGCGGCACGACGGTTATGGTTAATGGCCGCGCTGCTCAGATTTTGTTCGTCTCCCCGGGCCAGATCAATTTCCTGGTGCCGCCCCAAACCGAAATTGGTACGGCAGATGTAGTAAGCACAAATTCTGAGAACTTTGCCTCGCGTGGAACCGTGACCACATTGCGCGCAGCACCCGGAGTCTTCACACAGAGCGGCGACGGATCAGGTTCCGGAGTGATTCTAAGCAGCGATCTCCTGCAGGAAGGACCGTTCGATCCGACTGATAGCAAACTACGTCTGACTATCTTTGCGACGGGTACGCGTAACGCCTCGCAGAATTCCATAGTAATGGGCGGCCGCGTCGTTAATTTCGAAAGTGTAATCGCGTCCGCCGATATGCCCGGGCTGGACGAAGTAAACGTTCTAGTCCCGCGCGATCTCCGTGGCGCGGGGACCGTGGATCTATTTGTTCAGTCTGATGGCCGCGCGAGCAACCCTGTTTCGGTTACGTTTAGCGGAGACGCAATCCGAGACGTTCTCATCAACGAAGCGCTGGCCGATCCACCGGATGGAGTTGCGGGCGACGCGAATCACGACGGCGTGCGCGATTCAAGCGATGACGAATTCGTTGAGCTGGTTAACACTACCACTCACGACATAGACATTAGTGGATATCAATTGTTATCGCGCAACTCCAGCGCGACTACAGATATTCTGCGGCACACATTTCCAGCGATCACAATCCTGCCTGCCTGTACCGCCGCGGTTGTCTTTGGCGGCGGGGCGTTTAATCCAAATGACGCGGCGTTTGCCGGGGCTCTGGCGGTCAAGGCCACTTCCGGAGGTCTGTCGCTAACAAACGGCGGCGGCGCGATCACTTTGCGCGACTCGGACGGCGTAATCATTACTTCCCTTACCTGGGGCGGTGCCACTGGTTTGAGCGGGGATGCTAATCAATCAATGACTCGTTCGCCCGACATCACGGGGCCCTTTGTCTTGCATCAGTCGGCAAGCGGGAACCCTGGCGGAAGTTTCAGTCCGGGGACAACTGCAGGCGGCGTAGCTTTCGCTCAATGCAACCCGTTCGTGCGCATCGAGGTCAGTCCGTTGTCGGCAGCGATCGATGCGGGCACAAAACACCAGTTCGCGGCTCGGGCCATCGACGCCAGCGGTAACGACGTCTCCGGCGTTATCTTTTCCTGGCAATCGAGTAATCCCGCAGTGGCGACTATCGATCAGAATGGACTAGCGCAGAGTTCTATGGTCGGGTTGACGGATATACGCGCCTCTGCCCGTGGAATGCAATCGGCGGCGGCGATGTTGACCGTGCGCGAAGTTCAGCGCGTGCTGACTCGCGTCGATGTCACGCCTTCGTCCGTCACGATTCCGGCAACGGGCGCGCAGCAGTTTAGTGCCCATGGAATCGATCAGTTTGGAAACGAAATAACTGGCTTGACCTTTACCTGGGAGTCAACGAACACCGGCGCCGCAACGATTGACCAGAGCGGTCTGGCTACCGGAATCAGCCAGGGACGTTCGACAATCAAAGCGACGTCACAATCCCTAACGGGCGCGGCAGCTCTGAATGTCACTGCTGCGACGTTAGTCGTCAACGAGGTGCTCGCCGATCCGCCGGCCGGCGCGGAAGGCGATGCCAACCACGACGGCGTCCGCGACGGTGCACAAGATGAGTTTGTGGAATTCGTTAATTCCGCGAGCGCAGCGATCGATCTTTCGGGTTGGACAGTGCGTACGCACTCAAACAACAGTTCGACAGAGACAGTTCGTCAAACCTTCGCAACCGGCACGATATTGCCTGCAGGCGAGTCGATGGTGGTTTTTGGTGGCGGCACATTTAACCTGAGCAATCCTTTGTTTGGCTGCGCCCAGGTAGCGAAAGCTTCCTCGGGCGGCTTATCACTAACAAATTCGGGTCTGACAATTCTAGTACGTGATGCGCCAGGCAATCTTATTACTCAGTTCGCTTATGGCGGCAGTACGGGTTTGAACGGAGGCAACGCACAATCATTGACCCGGTCGCCGGATATCGACGGGAGCTTCGTGCTTCACACTACGATCGCAGGCGCGCGGAAATTCTCACCAGGATTGAAGGCCGATGGCATGCCGTTCACCAACTGTCCCGGCCATCCGGCTTCGCTTACCATTTCCCCGCCGGCTAACGACATCATGGTTGGACAGGCTACGACCATAACTGCTCAGGCCTTCGATCAGTTCGGCCGGGGAATGATTGGGGTCGCCATCACCTTTGCTTCCGACAACCTTGCCGTAGCAACGGTCGATTCGATCCAGACTGACCCAAGCAAAGGAATTGCTAAAGCAACTGTCTCTGGGCACAATCCAGGGACCGCGCATATAACCGTGTCAGGATCTGACGGCGTGACTACCGCGGACAGTGCCCAAGCCACGCTCGCTGTAAGCGGCCCGACACTGACGATTAACGATGTCAGCCTGAATGAAGGCAACTCTGGCGAAAGCACTTTCACCTTCACCGTCAGTCTTTCGACACCCGCCCCAGCCGGCGGCGTCAGTTTCAATATTGCGACCGAGGACGGAACAGCCACAACTTCTAACAACGACTATGTCGCGCGTGCTCTAAACGGCGAAACCATCGCCCCCGGCCAAACGAGTTACAAATTCGACGTTTCTGTTAACGGCGATCTAAGCATCGAGCCGAACGAAACCTTCCTGGTCAAAGTGACCAACGTTTCGGGCGCGAGCATTGGTGACGGTCAAGCCATCGGTACGATAATCAACGACGACAGTCCGTCACTCAGCATAAGCGATGCTTCGGCCAATGAAGGCAACAGCGGCGCGACCACTCTTACTTTCAAGGTCACAGCGACACTGCCTGCACCACCGGGTGGCATTATATTCGACATCGCTACGGCAGACGGAACAGCGACCTCGGCCGCCGGCGACTTTGTGGCGCGGCGCCTTTTCAGTCAGACGATTCCGCCGGGACAGACAAGTTACACCTTTGAAGTAACGGTTAACGGAGACATTCTGGTTGAGCCAAATGAAACTTTCAATGTGAACTTAAACAATGTTGCCAACGCCAGCATCATCGACGGTGCGGCGCTGGGGACGATTCTGAATGATGACAGCGCCGACCTTGTCATCAGCCAGGTGTTTGGGGGTGGTGATAATTCCGGCGCGCCCCTGCGCAATGACTTCGTGGAAATCTACAATCACGGCACGACGACTGTGGATTTCGCGGTCACGCCTTACTCGATCCAATACGCCAGCGTCGGATCCAACTTTGGCGCCAACAAAACGAACTTAACCACGGGCGTGATCCCTCCGGGGCGATACTTCCTGGTTCAGGAGTCGGGCGGCTCGACGAACGGCGTTGCCTTGCCTGCGCCGGATGCTGCCGGCTCAATCAACTTCTCGGCCACCGCCGGAAAGGTCGCTCTAGTGGCCGGGACGACTGTTCTTTCGAGTGCGAACTGTCCCGGCGACGACGGTGTAAGTCCGTTCAATCAGAGCAACCCTGCAATCGCTGACTTTGTCGGCTATGGCAACAGCACAACGACTGCCGGTCATTGTTATGAAGGAGCCGGGCCGGCCCCCGCGCCGTCGAACACAACCGCCGCCTTCCGCAAAGCCGGAGGGTGTGTCGATACGAATGATAACGCGGAAGACTTCCTGGCAGCCGCGCCAAATCCGCGCAACAGTGGTTCACCGGTCGGCGACTGCAAGGCGGACATCACCATCAACGACGTGTCAGTCACGGAAGGCAATACTGGAACAGTCAATGCGATTTTCACAGTTACATTATCGACGGTTAACGGAAGTACCGTCACGGTGGATTACGCGACAGCGGATGGGACAGCGCTTGCGCCTGGCGACTATCAATTAACGAGTGGCCAACTCACCTTTGGTCCCGGCGACCTGACAAAGACGATCGCGGTTCCGGTCAACGGCGACACTCTGGACGAGCCTAACGAGACATTCTTTATTAATCTATCCAATGCGACGAACGGCACGCTGATCGACAGCCAGGGCCTGGGAACCATTATCGATAACGATCCATTGCCTTCGCTCTCGATTGACGACGTTTCTATTGCCGAAGGTGATGCTGGCACCAAGCCGGCAACTTTCACAGTCATGCTCTCCGCCGCCAGTGGCCGGACCGTGACCGTGAACTATGCTACGGCCGACAGCACCGCTGAGAGCGGCAGCGACTATCAGGCCTCGAGCGGCATCCTGACATTTCATCCGGGTGATACTTCAAAAACTATAAGCGTGCTGGTCAACGGTGATTTAACCTTCGAGCCGGATGAAACACTCCTGGTAAATCTGAGTAGTGCAGCGAACGCTTCTATCTCTGATGCTCAAGGCGTCGGCACCATAGTCAACGATGACGCTGCTCCGCCAATTCCGAAGCTCTTCATCGACGATGTCAACATTGTCGAAGGGAACAGCGGCACTCCTTTCACGACCTTTAGCGTCACTTTATCGCCTGCGAGTAACCAGATCGTCACCGTGGACTTCACGACCGCGAACGGCACCGCTACGGACGCGGGAAATGACTATCAGCCGCTTAGCGGCACTCTCACGTTTAATCCCGGAGAGACAAGTAGATCGATTACCGTGCGGATTATTGGCGACACTCTGGTGGAACCCGATGAGACTTTTTTTGTTAATCTAAGTAATCCGACTGGTAGCGCGGCGATTGGCGACAATCAGGGTGTGGCAACGATCCGGAATGATGACACTCCACAGCTTGTCATCAGTCAAGTTTACGGAGGTGGCGGAAACAGCGGCGCTCAATTCAAGAATGACTTTATCGAAATCTTCAATCGCGGAACCACTACAGTTGATCTGACCGGCTGGTCCGTCCAGGAGATCTCCGACACAGGAACCGGAAGCTGGGCAGTGACACCGCTTTGCCTGAGGGGGCCCTGCCTGCTCGATCCGGGGAAGTATTTTCTGGTGCAGGAAGCCGCCGGATCTGGGGTCGCCCAAAGTCTACCCACGCCAGACGCCACCGGCACAATCAACCTCAGCGGAACCGCAGCCAAAGTAGCTCTGGTTTCTACTACAATCACGCTCTCTGGTTCCTGCCCATCGAGCATTAACATTCTTGATCTGGTCGGCTACGGCGCGACGGCCAACTGTTTCGAAGGCAGTGCTCATGCGCCATCGCCATCGAACACGTCGGCAGCTTTCAGAAGGTCCGGAGGCTGCATGGACACTAATGATAACGCGGCCGACTTTGTCGTGTCAGCGCCGAACCCGCGCAACAGCGGCGCGCCTGATAATGATTGCAGCACCGGCTTTCGCCCCGATATCGCTATCAACGATGTATCAGTCACCGAAGGCGACAGCGCGACCGTTAACGCGATTTTCAACGTCTCCCTTTCTGCCGTGAGCACGCAAACGATTACGGTTGCATTCGCTACTGCCGATGGTACCGCCACTGCCGGAACCGATTACCAGTCAACCAGCGGCACTCTCATCTTCAATCCGGGCGAACTCTCCAAACCCATAAACGTTCTGGTTAGCGCTGATACCCTCGATGAATCTACCGAGATGTTTTTCGTCAATCTATCGAACGCAACCAACGCCGCGATTCTCGATAGCCGGGGGCAAGGCACGATCACCGATAATGATCCGACGCCTTCGCTTTCTATCAACGATCTGCCGTCGATTCCAGAAGGCGACAGTGGGATCAGCACGGCTAACTTTACCGTGACCCTATCGGCACCCAGTGGCCAGACAGTGACGGTGAGCTACGCCACTGTGGACGGAACTGCCAATACCGGCAGCGACTATGTCGCAAACAGCGGGACACTCACTTTCAATCCCGGCGATCTGACGAAACAGATTCCGATCACAATCAACGGTGACACCACGTTCGAACCGAACGATTTCTTTTTCGTCAACCTTACGGCTCCTATTAATGCCACGCTGTCCGATAGTCAGGGTCAGGGCACGATCACGAACGATGACCCAGCCCCGCCAACGTCAAACATAACGATTGATGACCCGAGCGTGGCCGAGGGCGATGCGGGGACAAAGTCTCTCGTCTTTATGGTGTCACTCTCAATCCCCAGCGAGTCGCCGGTAACCGTCGATTACGCGACCGCAAACGCCGCGCCGGCTAGCGGCGTCGCCACGTCAGGCAATGATTACCTAAGTGCGACGGGAACAATCAGCTTCGATCCAGGGCAGATCAGCAAGCCAATCTCGATTACCATTAACGGCGACAAGCTGGTCGAACCCAACGAAACATTTTTTGTGAATCTAACCAACGCCTCCGCGGGCTCGATGATTACGGACTCGCAAGGAACCGGGACTATTATCAACGACGACACACCACTCCTGGTAATTAGTCAGGTCTATGGTGGTGGTGGCAACAGCGGCGCCACTTACCTTAACGACTTCATTGAAATCTTCAACCGCGGAGCTACTACGGTGGACTTTGCCGTCACGCCGCATTCCGTCCAGTACGCTGCGGCGACCAGCGCGTTCGGAACTAACAAGACCGACATTACTTTCGGAACGCTGGCGCCGGGACACTACTTCCTCATTCAGGAAGCGTCGGGCGGAACGGCCGGCTTGCCTTTACCTGTCGCGGATGCAACCGGGGCGATTAATCTCGCCGCCACCGCGGGGAAGGTCGCCCTGGTTTCGGGCACCACGTTCTTGAGTACAGTATCCTGCCCGGGTGACGACGGCGTTTCTCCCTTCAATCCCAATCTCCCGGTCATCGCGGATTTCCTGGGTTATGGCAGCACTGCCAATTGCTATGAAGGCTCGGGACCACCGACTGTCTCAAGCACGAATTCAAATGCGCGCTCGATCTTGCGAACCTCAAGCTGTTCTGACACCAACCTCAACTCGGCAGATTTCAGCAACCCGGTGCCGGCGCCGGTTGCGCGGAACACCGGCTCACCCTTGACTTCGTGTCCATAGCAATTAGAATCCCGTCACAAAACGAGGACCACTATGAGCTATTCCCTGCTCTCTCCATATGAAGAGCCCGCCTTCAACTCGGGCGTGGTCAAGCCATTCCAGTGTCTCCGCCTCGGCGGACGACTCGTCAAGGATCAATATTTTGTGTATGTCCTGCTGTGTCTGGTGATTCTGGTAATCCTGATGTGCATTCCGTTCAGCGGTTTGTTCTGGGGCGCCTGGATATCTGGGATCTATGCCGCACTGTTTGGACGAATGCGCGGAGAGTGGGCGTCGTTCAGCAATACAATCTCAAAAGGGTTCGGTGTGGTCGGACCAAGTTTTGTGGTTGCCATCCTGTGGAATTTGCCCTTTGTTCCCCTCGGAATTGGCATTGAGATCTTCTCGCGCTGGCAAGACCAAATTCAAAGGACTTATCCGGGCGCTAAAGCGGTGCCGGCCGACATCTTAACCACCCAGTTCGCGGTGCTGGGCGGGCTGCTCGTCTTTTACATTCTGGCTTTTCTGATCACTGGACTCATTTTCCCATTCGCTTATCAGTTGGTTGTCGACCGACAGATGTCCGGCTGGAAGGCAGTCAAACTCAGCGCCCGTGCGGCACGAGCAAATTTCGGCGGCGTCCTGGGACTGGTTATTCTGGATTTGATTCTAGTTGCGGTCGGGATAGCTTTGTGCTGTGTGGGTTTGCCTTTCATTCTGCCCTTAACCAAAAGTGCCTGGGCGATCGCTTACACAGAAGTCTTTTCCTTAGCTCCACAAAATCAAGCGATGGCGCCGCCTTATCCACCGCCACCGCCACCACCTGCTTTCGGATAGTGTCTTATTTGAGGATGAGGTCGGTACCGGACCGGGTGTCGTGATCGCGATCCTGGATCATAGGTAAGTTGCGACCCGGTTGCTACCGCTCCCGGTACTGACTCCGTGCCGTCCGCGGGCTGTCTCCCGCAAATTAAGACACTAACTGCTTTCGGGTAGTGCGGGACGGGGAGGTACGCGTGCAAGCCAGCCGGCCTGGGGCTGATAAAACTGATCGGGCGAAGATTCCATTAGAGGTTTCCCGCGCGATTTACGCACTAGTTATTAGAGGAGAGGGTCTTATCCGTGCTGGTTGGATCTTTGCTTCCAGACCGCCGGATCCAGCCACCAAATCCACGAATTCGTGGCGTTGACCGATCGAAAAATGGGGTCGACTCCTCTCGAAGGTCGACCCCTCTCGAAGATTGAGAGCTCGCACCAGCTTGGAGGCGCGCTCTGCCCAGCCGCCCCCCCATTTTGCCCTCTATGGGGACGCCGTTGGCAGCGATATGCCATTGGTTTAGGTGACTGACATCAGAAGGAGAACACGTCATGTCTACGGTGAGACCAATCATCTTCGTTTCCCTGCTTGTCTGTGGTCTGCTGGCGACGGCAACAGCACAAGAGCGGAATAGCGCTACAGGTCAAACGCGATCTTTGACAATCACCGCCGCCGCTTCTGGCGAGCAAGTACGCATTACCGCACCTTCTTCCATCGTGGAGATGCACGTGGAAGTCTACGCGGCTGGCGGAGATAAGCTTTTTGATCAGGAGATCAGAGGTGGCAATGTCTTTGACTGGCACTTGCAGGACGGTCAAGCCCAACGTCTGTCCCCAGGCACATACGTCTGTGTGGTCACGGCCAAGAGCATCTCCGGTAAGCTCACCCGGAAGATCGGTACCGTGCAGATTAGTGAGAACTCCGTAAGCGTTCAGCCGGCAGATTCACATCAGCTCTCAGCGCAGCAGACCCAAACCATAGGACCGATGGAAGAGGATTCGTCGTGGACAACTCCAGGAAAGGACGAGCCGCAGACAACCA
>WNFS01000300.1_pt1 | contig 37341 bp, 25 predicted proteins | sample 5400141 | NCBI WGS metagenome assembly WNFS01 (sample SAMN13153358, study PRJNA577476) | soil metagenome | isolation source: 60 cm saprolite under Madrone tree | place: USA:California | collected 2016-06-14
CTCTTCAATCTATCCCATTTCTTTGCACACTCTTCGACACTCTCTGGCAGTTTCTTGTACTCACAGAAATCAAGCATTTTCAATCGTCTCCACACTCTGCGTCAAAAAACACGAAGGTTGGTGGGTGGCGAACCCCTAGGTTTCCTCATCTGCTTCTTTCGATCCCTACTTCCTTGTACTTCTAGCATGGCTTTCTCGAGCCCCGTAGTTCTTGACGCGCCGAACGCGCGGGACTACTCTTCCACCAGATCTTCACGAGCGTTTATGTGCCTTCCCAAGCTATACGCGCCGCTTCGGATCGTGCGCTTCCTGCTACCTATAGTTCCCTGCCTTTTCTTGCCTCCTCCGCCAGCCCTATGCCAGGACAGCGCAAGTGAAGGAACCGTTTTCCGGGGAGACAAAGCAGAAATCTCGGTGACCGTGCGCGACAGTTTTGGAGAGCCCATCTCCGCGCCCGCGAGCGTGAAGGTTTACAAGGAAGGGATGCCCATCGATCGCAAGGAAGCGTCACACGGACGCGCGTTCTTCATTCTGCGGAGTCTAGGGGATTATACCGTGGTCGTGGATGCGACCGGTTACAAGAGCGCCCAAAAGGAAGTGTCGGTACCTGTCAGCGTGAGGGCCGAAGTCGATGTCTATGTGCAAAAGGAATCGGCTACGGGAGATAACACGGGTATCCCAGGTAAGCCGCTGCTCGCGCCGAAGGCGAAAGAAGCTCTAGACAAAGGATTGCAAGCGCTAAACGCGAACAAAATGGCGGAGGCACAGAGGTTCGTGGGCGAAGCGATGACGCTCGCGCCCGGGCACCCGGACGTGCTCTTTGTGCAAGGAGTGCTGTACCTCAGCCTGCGCGATTGGACGCAAGCACAAAGCGTTCTTGAAAAGGCTACGCAGATGGATCCAAGTAATGCGCGCGCTTTTGCCGCCCTGGGAATGACCCTCACCCACCAGAAGAAATACCAGGCAGCCATTCGACCGCTCGAGAAATCGCTGCAGATGGACCCTGGCGGGTGGGAGACTCATTGGGAGTTGGCCAAAGCGTATTACTATCAGGAACGATATGACCAAGCGCTGAAAGCGTCCGAGCAAGCGCTCGCCGAGTCAAACGGCAAGGCGCCCCAAATCGAGCTTCTGGTCGCGCAGTCGCTCACGGCAGTGGGGCGGTACGAGGATTCGGCCGAGACTCTGCGTCAGTTCTTGAAGAGCCACGGCGATCGTCCTGAAGCCATGACCGCGAGGCGCTGGCTGGAGGGCTTAGCGAAGAACGGAAAAATTCGCCAAAATTAGGATCTGTCTTTCCGGTGGCATTCGCTCGCGACCTACATTCCGCTGCGGAAAAGTGTGGACACAGACTTTGCGATTGGTTCCTTCGAAGAATCACCTCCAATTTTTGTGGCGGGGAGGGTGTCGTTGGCCATCCATTCATCCACTACCTGATCGCCCACCACGACCCGAAAATCTGAGCTGCCATTGTTCTGATCAAAGTACACAACGTCTATGTCGTACCACCCTGCGTCGCCCTCAAACCGCAAGGAAGCCGTACATCCTAGTGGCTGCGCGCATTCGATCGCTTGGCCGCCGGAAGCGTTTTCTCGCGGGACGACATCCACGGCCGAGTAGCCTTGAAGCCGCATGGCTTCAGCTTCGATGCGATCAGGATAAATACCCACACGGTGCTGCTCATCAGGTATGCCGGACATGCCCAAGAACCAGTTAGAGACGGCATCCCGCCAGACGATTGCGTGTCCCGCTTGATATTCAAGTCGTGTCAAAACGTCGGTGTAACGCTGCTCATCTATGCGGCCGCTGAGCGATTCCCATTGATGGACGTACTGCGCGGCGCGTTCCGCGCCTTCGTAATGGGAGTCGTAAATGTGCTGAATCACGGTTTTGCCGGACTTCAGCACGCGCGTGTAAGGAACATGGTGGAAGAAAAGGAGTAACTCGTCCGGAGTGGATTCCAAAGACTCATACAGCTTGGCTACTGGCGGAGGATATTGCCCGACATAGCCCGTGCCGGTGGCCACGGTGCGATCCATCCCGACCCCCTGATGGTCAGCGCGGTGCCATTGGCCCCAGCCGTTGTGCTCGGACGATTCCACTCCGGGGCCGTAGTGACTTCCGAGAATGTCCGTCAATGTTTGAGCCCCCAGCGGACCCGTGTAGCTCTCATAGACCTTCCACGAATTGACTTGCATGTCGGCGATGGTGCTTAACACGGCCGGATCGTTTCCGAAGGTCAGGCGTGTCCATTCCTCAGCGATGGTTCTCGGACTTAGATCGGGATTCCACGCCAGGCGGCCAAACCCATAGAGATTTGCCATCGCCAGCGGGTGACCGAGCCAACTCGCATCGATACCGACATTTGCCACGCCGACGAATCCGCCCATGGGACGACGAAACGTCTTGCCAGAGGCCAGGTCCTTTACCATGGCCCCGTCCCCGTTCAGCTGCAGGTCGAAGTCCAGAACTTCTTTCCACATAGATGGGAGGAAACATAAATGCCGTTGCTGTCCGGTGTATTCCTGTGAGATTTGCAGCTCCATCGCCACGTTCGTACCTGGCAATCCGGCAAAGAGCGGAGATACAGGTTCGCGGACCTGAAAGTCAATGGGCCCGTTTTTGATTTGGACAACGACGTTGTCATCGAATTTGCCGTCTAGAGGATGGAATATATCGTATGCGGCTCGCGCGCGATCACTCTTAGGATCTTGCCAGTTGAGATGATGGTCGTATACAAAGGCCCGGTAGAAAACGATGCCCCCGTGGGGTTGCAGCGCGCGTGCGATCACGTTGGCGGCGTCCGCCGGTGTTCTGCCATAAGCGGACGGGCCAGGCCGACCTTCGGAGTCCGCCTTAACAACAAATCCCCCGAAGTCCGGAATCCAACGGTAGATCGCGTCTACTTTCTCGCGCCACCATTCTCTGAGACGAGGATCAAGCGGATCAAATGTATCCAGCCCTCCAACGACCTTGGGAGCGCTCAAATCAATAGCTACGGCCATGCGAATACCCCATTCCCGGAAGGTGTCAGCGATGCGAGCGAGTTGCGGCAGAAAATCTTCTTCAAGAAAGTGCGGATTCGCGTTGACATTATTGACGGAGCAGCCGTTGATCCCAATGGAAGCGAGCAAGCGTGCGTACTCGCGGACGCGCGTCAAATCGGTGCGCACCTTCCCGTTCTCGAAAAAGATGGAGCGTCCGCCGTATCCTCGCTCGATTCCACCATCGATGTTGTCCCACTGGTCCACCCAGCGTAGCCGAGCGTAGGGCTCTTGGACTTCGTCAAGGGTGGTGACCTCCGTACTCTGAGCAATCTTGGTCAATAGCGCGAACACCCCATACAGGACGCCACGGTCAGTCATTGCCGTAACGATAAGGCACCCAAATCCTCGTACTTGTCCGGAGGTCAGCCAAAAACCTTCTGCACTCAAGGGATGGGGGGCGTGAAATCCTGGGACCACCGCCTGAATCGATGCCAACGTACCCAAAACAATGGCCTTCTCCCGAGGCGGGCCCTTCCCGGTGCGCAGCGTCTTTCCAAGCATGCCCTTAACGCCGCGAATGAGCTCCCCTTGCGCGGTGCCCAGCGTCGAAGAATCTCCCAGCACCACTACGGCCGCGGGAAGCGACACGTATTTTCCCCGCGCCATCTCCCCGATTGACGCGTACCGCAGCCAGGCATCGTGGCTCGATTCACCAAGCGTGGGATTCGTATACGCGACTGCGAATATCACACCAGCTGAAACCAGTACGCGTAACTTCGGTGTTTTCATCGCAGTCCAGCGAGAAGATCGACCGTGAGTTGATCCAAGCGCTCGTAGGGCAAGCGTTTCTTACTGATCGCATCTTTGTCGAAAACATGGGCCAGCAGTTGTGTCGCGCTCTGCCTCGAATACGGACCTGCCTGGAAGGAGCCATTGCCGCCACCGGAGATCTCCCGGAGGATGGCATGAATCTCTTTGTCTCCGTTCCAACACGCAGCTTTCTCTTTCAGGATCAAATAGGTGCGCATGCAGCCTCGGGCAAAGTCCTTCACGCCGCAGTAATCTTCGGTGCGATAGGCATGGGCATCAAAATGACGCGGTCCGTCGTACCCGACGTCTTCCAAGAATTTTACCAGCCAGAAAGAGGACTTGAAGTTCGCGGAACCAAAGCGCAAGTCCTGATCGAAACGCCCCGGCATTTGATCGTTGAGGTCGATGTGAAACAGTTTGCCAGCTTCCCAGGCTTGCGCGACTCCGTGCATGGAATTCAAGCCAGCCATTTGCTCGTGAGCGACCTCCGGATTGACGCCCACGATCTCGGGATGATCGAGCGTGGGAATGAAGCCCAGGTAGTGGCCGGTGGTTGCCATGTAGATATCCCCGCGGGGCTCATTGGGTTTGGCTTCCAGCGCGAACTTGAACCCGTACTTTTGGTCAATGTTGTACTCGCAAAGATAGTTGACCGCGTGGCGGAGGCGCTTTACGGCCTCGTCCGCGCGACGGCAGGCGTCGGTTTCGACACCCTCACGGCCGCCCCACAACACAAAAATCTTTGCGCCTAACTCCGCCCCGAGGTCCATTGCCCGCATGGTCTTTTGCAAGGCGTAGGCTCGCACCTCCGGATCGTTTGCGGTAAAAGCACCGTCACGAAAAACGGGATGAAAGAACAGCGAAACGGTGGCCATCGGAACGACCAGTCCGTTTTCGGCGCAGGCCCTTTTGAACTCTCGCACGATCGCGTCGCACTCCCGAGGAGTGGCGTCGATTGGTACCAAGTCATTGTCATGAAGATTGACGCCCCAGGCTCCAACTTCGCCGAGGGTCCTAACGATTTCGATGGGAGAAATGACCGGACGAACGAAATCGCCGAACGGATCGCGGCCCCGGTTCCCCAGCGTCCAGAGCCCGAAAGAGAACTTGTGTTCGGCTTGTGGTTCGTATTGTTCATTGTTCTTCATGGACTTCTCCCTGGCATCAAGATGGATGTCTCTATGACCTGAAAATGGATTTCATCGCCAGCTAGCGGCGGAGGCAAAGAATCGTTGGTCGCCCCCACGACCAAGTAACACATGCCATCAGTGCCAACCTTGTTTTCGAGACCGTAGTTTTGCATAGATTTCAGGCGCGTTACGGTCTCCAAACGTTAGCACAGGGAAGCGCAACTGAAGCTAGCACCAAGACGAATGGACCAGAGACCTGCCCAACCATGGCAACACAAAAGTGTCCTCGGTGCGACAAGCACGGAGCGAAAGGGAGAAATGATTTTAACGTGTACGTTAACGACAGTGGGATAATACTACACGCTTGTCGGATTGCAAGGATTCCTGGAGGCAGCCATGAAGTCTCTTTCTCGACGCGCATTCCTCGCGCGGGTTTTCTTTTTCTTTTGGCCATTGGCCCACCTTGGTTGTGCCCGCGTTCTGGCGCAAAGTGCCTACCCCGTGCGTCGTAAAGCCCTGGACTTCAGGCCGGGGAGGCAAAGCCCCTGAAAACGTCAGCGCGGCTTCTTCTAGGGCTGGAATGGGATCCTTTCGTTAACGTACACGGTAAGACTGGAGTCCAGGGCGCACTTTCCCCGTGTTGGCCGTGCCCGCGAATGACGTAAGATGGGCTCTCTCGTGTAGTCATCGACCTTGGGAAAATTAGGGTGCCACGATCCGCGGGTCGTCGCGAGCTGGGGCTAGTTTTCTCGAGCCACGAACCCCCACAAGTGTGGGCAGCAAGTATGACCAAACAAAGAAGCGGAATCCACTTGATCGCCCAAATGGCGAACGTCTCCATTGGAACTGTGGATCGCGCCTTGCACGGGCGCGGGGGGATAAAGGAATCCACGCGCCAGCGGATTCTGCAAGTTGCGCGACAGATCGGCTATACCCCGAATCTGGCGGCGCGTGCTTTATCGGTTGCTAAAGCCAGCGCTCGAGTTGGGGTGTGCATACCCCGGGAAATACACTTTTTCTATGACCAGCTTTGGAGCGGAGTCCTGGATGAAGCTCGTCGCGTCGGACAGCTGGGGCTTCAGTTCTTGAATCGACCCGTTCACACGCTCGGAGAAGGAGATACGGCGGTCTTCAAGGAACTCGTACAATGCGGCGTCGACGGAATTATTCTCACCGCAGGAAATCCAAAAGCTCTGACGCCTCTCATTGACGAAGCGGAAGCGAATGGTATTCGTGTGGTTTGCGTATCCACCGATGCCCCGGAGAGCCGTCGTTCAAGCATTGTCTGCGTGGAACCGTCATTGAATGGCAGCCTCGCCGGTGAGCTGATGGGCAAGCTCGTTCCGCGAGCTTCGAAAGTGGCGGTTGTTGCGGGCATGCTCACCGCCGAGGATCACCGCAAGAAAACCGATGGTTTTTCGGAAGCGTTCCCTCGACACTGCACGGGCGGGAAGATCGCGGGCATCATTGAAGGGCACGAAGATGAAGATGAAAGTTTCCAAAAAACGTTCGATCTCCTGCGCCGTGTCCCGAACCTTGCCGGTCTCTACGTAAACACCGTAAATTGCTTGCCGGTCTGCCGTGCGCTTGGAGCGCGGGGCCTGGCCGGAAAAGTAAAGCTAATAACCACGGATCTCTTCGCCGAGATGTCCCCGTACTTCCAAAAGGGCACCATTACCGCGTCGATTTACCAACAACCACACCGCCAAGGTCAGATAGCCGTCCGCGTCATGGCCGACAACCTCACCAACAAAATACACTTCCCTCCCGCTGTGCACCTGAGCCCCGGAGTAGTGATGTCGTCCAATTTACATCTGTTCCGAGAAATGAGATCGGCGGATTCCAAACTCGATGAGCCAGGTCTGAAGAGCCGCCTCATCCTGTAGGTGAACGTACAGCAAGAGGTCCTCCAGCAAGGAGTTTCCTCATATTTATTTCCCGCTTCTTCGCTTTTCTACTGCGCTTGACCACAATTAATACTACGTGGCCAGCGGCGCAGGAGTGTTGGTGACGGGGTGGACATCATTCCTTACCGGTGGGGCACGTTTCTCAACCCCGGCGAAATCTCGTACGCTTTCTCGAACTCTGCGCGGGATTCCTCCTCTTTTCCTTCCTGATGGAGCGCCAATGCAAGATTGTAGTGCGCTTCCGCATAGAGCGGCTTGAGGCGCACAGCCTCGATAAACTCCGCCTGCGCCGTGCGAACGTCGCCCGCCTGCAACAGTACCAGCCCGAGATTGTTGTGAGCTTCTGCGAAATTCTGGTCGCGGCGCAGGAGTTCACGGAAGACATTGGCCGCGCCCGCGGTATCGTTGTCCTGGCTAAGGACCAATCCCAATTGTATCCGGGCGTCAGTGTATTGGGGATCGAGACTGATGGCTTCATGCAGCTCTCGAGCGGCTTCCTCGAGACGCCCCGTTTGCTCCAGCGCGAGGCCCAGGTTGTAATGTGCCTCCGCCAGATCAGGATCGGACATCACTGCCTGCCGGAACTCCTCGAGCGCGCGTTTGCTATCGTTCTGGCGCCAATAGAGCAGTCCGAGACTCGAGTGGGCCTGCGCATAGTCCGGTTTCAGCTCGAGCGCTTTCTCATAGGCCGCCAAGGCACGTGCCGCATCTTGCTTGCGCTCCCAAGTTACGCCCAGATAATAATGGCCGGTCGGCAGCTCGGGACTTTGCTCGATGGACTTCTGAAAAAGTGCCAGCGCATCGTCGAGCTTTTGCTGCTTCAGCGCTTCCACGCCCTGGAGGCTGAGATATTTCGATTGCGCCAGGCGCGCCCGGAACTCATGCAGTGCGTTCAGATCATCCAGCTCCTTTTTCGCCGCGCTGGTTTCGCCCTGAGCGCGCAAAGCGATACCCAGGCTGTAGTGCGCCTTTTCGAAATCAGGCTTCAGCTCGATTGCTCGCCGGTACGCTGCGGTCGCCCCGGCTATGTCACCGCCGGATTTGAGCTCCATACCCAGGTTATATTGCGTCTCTGGATCTTGGGGATCGATTTCCACACCTTTGCGGAACTGGGCGAGGGCGCCCGCGTGGTCGCCCTGACGGCGCAACGTCACTCCCAGCAGCGAGTGCGCCCGTGCGAACTGGGGATTAAGTCGGAGGGCGCGGCGAAACTCGGCCGCAGCGCCATCCAGATTGCCGAGCTGTCCCTCGGTCAGCCCCAACTCTAAATGCATCTCGGCAGAGGGCTGCGATTGCAGCGCCCGCCGTAGCTCGCGCTCAGCGGCCGAAGGATCGTTCTGCTGCAAATAAATGCGCGCCAAGAGGCGGCGTGCTGCGGCGTTCGCGGGATCGAGGTCTACCGCCGTGCGTAGTTCCTTGAGCGCGGCGGCCTGATCGTTCAGATCGTACAAGGTCGCGCCTAATCCGTAGTGCGCATCGGCCCACTTCGGTTTGAGCCGCAGCGTGGCTTCGAACTCTTCAGCGGCCTGTTTGGCGTCCCCCTTGTATTTCAGCGTCAGCGCCAAATTGTAATGCGTATCCGGGTCGTTGGGTTTGAGGTCCAGGGCCTTGTGATAACTCGCGATGGCTTGATCCCAGGACTTGTGGCGCGAAAGCTCGATGGCCTGTTGACGGTAGCTCTCGACAGTCTGCGCAAAAGAAGGTGCTGCCAGCGAGAGGCCCAGAAGTAGCAGAAACACCTTGGTCCTACACCCTGTCCGAAGTTGAGGGAATTGTTTCATTCAGGCATAAGTTAACCGGGTAGGACAGGCATTCCTGCCTGTCCCACTTGGCGCAGCACACTTTACCAGGTGAACTTCGCGCTGATTTGACCCTCGCGCAAGCCGCTACCAGTGTCTCCGAATGACCTGGTACTGGTCACTCTGCCGAACGTGTCGGTGTTGTTGAAATTGCCGTGCGGGTTACTGAAATTAGCGTGGTTAAATGCATTGAAGAATTCCGCGCGAATTTCGAACCCCATGGCCTCTCTGATCATAGTCCTCTTAGAGATCCCGAAATCTGTGACGTTGATTCCGGGGCCGTGGAAGAACTGGCGGTTTGCGTTGCCAAATCCGCCGTTTGGACCACTGGCAAACGCGTCCGGTAGGAAGTAGGTGTTCGCTCCATTGGGACCATCCTTGCGGGGATTTTGGGTCACCACCGTCCCCACAATACTGGGTACATCGGTGTTCCCACCGCCAACCAACGAGTAATCCCCGCCCTGGCTGAGCCCCACGGGCAGACCACCGGAGAGTCGAGTGACACCGTTCAGGCTCCAGCCTTGCGTCAAGCGCTTCGGCAGTTTGCTGAAGGCCCGCTCGAAGGGAACTGCCCAGATATAACTCACCACGAAGTTGTGGGTGATGTCGTATGCAGAGAGCGAGCGGCTGAGCCGGGGGTTCAAGAAGTTCACCCACTGGCCGAAGCCGGAAGAATTGTCCATCGCCTTGGAGAACGTGTATGCCGCCAGGAAGGTAAAATCCGCAGCTTTGCGCTCCACTGTGATCTGTCCGGCGGAGTAGCTCGAATTGGCGATGTTGGCAGTGAAGCTGTTGTCCTGACTGAAGTCCGGCCCCAGATGATCACGCGTGCCAGCTATGCAGGTGCTGCCAGCCGGGGTTCCCGTGGGACACGGGCTGGTAAACGCCTTAGCTGGGGCGGGCGTGCCTGGAGACAGAGTATACGTCTGGTTCTCGCCGTTGCGCCCACATGTAGGCGTGGCGCCCAATTGGTTGAGCTGCAGGCAAAGCGCGAAGTCGCCGGGATTGGCGTCGTATTGGGAGATTAGCTTGTGGCCCTGCGTTCCGACATAAGCCAGCGTCAGCACCGTCGATTTACCCAGCTCCCGCTGAATGGACAAATTGTAGTGTTCCGCATAGGGCGGCCGATTGTGAATGTCGTAGCCCGGCGAAAACGAGATCGGCAGATAAATTGAATAGTCTAGCGTTTTATTAGCCGGGCTTCCCGGCTTCGGCAACACAAATGGGAAGCGCTGGGTTTCTGACATCCCGTTAGCGACTTCCTGGAACGGCTGGTCGAAGTTGACGGGGTTCGGCGATACCCAATACAGCCCAAAGGGAGCATCTCCAACCTCGTAGAACAGGTTCAGGTCTTCGATCGACGTGTAGTAGATGCCATAAGACGCTCGGATGCTGGACTTGCCGGGGCCACCGAAGATCTTGGCCGCAATCCCATCTTTGAAGCCGGGTGAGTAAGCTATGCCGAGCCGCGGAGAGAAGTCGTTATACCGAGTCGGAGCGAGTGTGCTCGGAATGCCCGGGTCCCCCGGCACCACCCACCCTAGCGGGGCAGTCGGGAACTGTGTGGACTGCAAGCCAGGCACGATGGTCTCAATCTTGCCCTGCGTGTCATACCACGGCATGCTTACTTCCCAGCGTACACCGAGATTTAGCGTAACGTTCGGCTTGAGCTTGTAGGTGTCCTCAGCGAACAACCCGCCATAACGCGACCGTGAATCTAGGAACTGCTGGCTGCACTGGTTATAGTTTTGCGCTGCGCCGAGCAGGAAGTCCGCGAAATCTGAGCCGGTTATGCTGCCATCGAAGGTGAAGTCTCCGTTCGGCGCGCACGTATTGCGCTCATTGATCTGCAGGTAGCGGAACTCACCGCCAAACTTGAGGGTGTGCCGGCCTCGCGCTTTCGAAAAAGTGTCAGAGACGTGCCAAGTGTTGTTAGGCTGAAACGTCGTCAGCGTATTCACTCCCAGGGAGAAGTTATTGAAGTATATCGGCGGCACCGTCTGTGGAAATCCAGTCGGGCCGGAGGGGATAATGCCGAGAGTTCCTGGGCCCGTTGCGAAACCGAGATCCGAGAGTTTTGCGAAGCTGCTATTTGGCTCGTCCGTGTGCGTAGCTGTCCGGAAGAAGCTCAAACGAAATTGATTCACCGCGCTTGCACCGTGAGTTTTGTTGTTGCTGAGGACGAACTGCTGTGCACGGGTTACCGTGACGCTGGAAAAGCCTGGCACGCTAGCGTCCAGCGCGTTAAAGTTATTGGAGTCGTCGAAGTGATAATAAAACGACCAGTCGCCGGTCATCTTGTTAATAAAGTCCACGCGTTGTCCGGCCTTGTCATCCTTTATCTTGTTCCTTTGGCTGGCGTCGGCGAAATTGCCATTGCCATCGCCCATCGGGATGTAGGGTAGTATTTTGGTTGCCGGCAAGGAAAAGGCGGCGGACGGTATCGCCACCGTTTGTGAGACCGGGTCAGTCGGAAACACGCACTGCGTGGTGTTGGCGCAGGTTGGTGTGGAATAAGGTTCCCCATCGACGACCGTCTGACCGGTGGTGGCGGCGAGCCGTTGCGTTAGCGTATCCGCCCAATTTAACCCACACGTAGCACCGCCGGGGCAGGGTTGACTGTTCACGAGTAGTGGATTGCCGCTGGAATCCGCAAAGTCAGCCGGGGTGAAGGTGCCACTCCGCTGGGCGGCCGTCGGCACCGTCACCGAACCCGTGCTGGCTCCCCTAACCTCTCGCGTTCCCTGATAGTCCGTGAACCAGAAGAGCTTGTTTTTCCAGAAAGGCCCTCCCACGGCGTAGCCGAACTGGTTACGCCGCAGTTCCGCTTTCGGTTGGTCGATCGGGTCGAAGAAACCTCGCGCGTCGAATTTGTCGTTGCGCAAGAATTCGAAGGCAGACCCATGAATGCCATTGGTGCCGGACTTGGTAATCGTGTTCATTACTGCGCCGCTGAATTTTCCGTACTCGGCATCAAAACTATTGGTGATCAGTCGGAATTCCTCCACCGAATCGAGATTGGGGACCAACCCGGCACCCAGGTTGCGTCCTTCGCTCACGTCGCCGCCGTTCACCAGGAACGCGTTGGCCGTCTCCCGCTGGCCATTTACCGAAAGGTTGCCCGCGTTCGGCGAGTATCCTCCGGAAACTGACCGGTCCTGCTGCATGGTGCCGGACGTAACGGGCACCACTCCCGCCTGCAGGCCGAGAAGATCTAAGTAGCTGCGACCATTCAATGGCAGCGCCAACATTTTCTTTGTTTCAATAACGTCACCTAGCTGCGTGCTTTCCGTCTGCACTTGCACCGCGTTGGCAGTAACGCTGACCTCTTGTTGCATGCTGCCAACTTCGAGCGTAACGTCAATGCGCAATAGGTCGTTCACTTTCAAGTCGATATCCGTGGTGATGAACTGTTGGAATCCGGGGGCGGTGGCGGTGAGCTTGTAGTTTCCGGCCGGTAGAGCCAGTATCCGGTAGGAACCGTCAGCGGCCGAAGTGGTATCCTGCTTGAAATTGGTTTGCACATTCGTGGCTACGATGCGCGCGCCCGCAACCACAGCTTGCGTACGGTCGCGCACCACACCTAGAATCGATCCGGTTACGTCCGCGCGCAGTGCAGTCGGGCCAAAAATTATTGCCAGAACAAGCAGAAGAGTTGAAGCTACACGGCTATGGCGATTTTGCATGAGACACCCCGAATGCGCGTAGCATGTCACAAAACGCTAGCGGCAATCAAGCTGGTCGTTTATTCGGCGGCTCTCAGTGTGGCGTAGATCTCGCGCCCCGGAACTTCTTCCCCAGAAGGTGCCGCCCGCTTCCTTGCCCGGATCTTCCAGCGTGAGCATCTGGCCTGCACTCTGCAGGCTTGCCTGCAAGTAACCGGAAGGCCGCAGTAAAAACTCCGCTGCTGGCGTATGCATGTGGATGCCATCGCTCTCCGTACTGACGGTGATCGCTGATGTTTCGACCGCCACGGATGCAGCCGTCGGTTGCGCTTCCTTGTTCTTACAGCCGGCGCATTGCACCAGCCCCGCGGCTAGCAGCATCGCGAGTGTTCGTCCCCACGACGTCCAGTTATTTCCCACTGGTTTCACCACCAACGCTTCCAGCCGCCGGTCGCCAAGTTCCACGACCGCAGAATGCCCCGGCCCTTCTGCGCCCGGGACGGGGGTCAGAGGCAAGCGCAGAATGCTCCCCTGACCCAGCACCTTTACCAACACCTTCGCGTGTCATGGAATTCCGGCGGAAGTTTCTACCGCCACTTCTCCTAGTGCTCCGCGATCCAGCCCATTGGAATCGACCAGGTGCAGAGAAATCCTGCCCACCCGGCCCGGAACGGCCGCTGTGTCTTGCAACAACAGGAGATTCCTGGGGTCCACTTGCGTAATCGGTTGGGTCCCCATGGACATGCCCCCGGCCCCGTAGAAATGAGCTACAACTTTCCCGGAGAAGAAAACTCCAAAAGCGCCAACGAGTCTGATCTTGCCGGCGCCAGCATCCTGCATCGCATGAAGCGGTTTGAGGATCACTCCTGCGTCCGTCACACCTTGGAAGTCCTTGTCGGCCCGTGTTGGAAACCACTGCGTGTCGAAATGGTATGACTCCCCAGGGTCGAGCCGCACCATCGGCGAGTTAAGCTCAGCCTCCATATACAAAGCTGGCGGCTCTTTATCGGGAGATCCGAAACTGGCCGTACCATCAGGGTGCTGCCGCAGTTGAGAACCATTCGTCCAAAATATGACCGAGGCCTTTCCGGGGTATGGTCTCGTTTCGTCGTACCGAAATCGCTCCACCATCGCATAGCGGCTGTCGCCATCCACGGCAGCCAACCAGCCGTCCTTTGAATCGAGCCACAACTCTGCTGCCAGAGGAACATAATGTAGAGCGAAGAGCCCGTTCTCGCGCACTTCTGCCGCGGCATTCTCCGCCGGACCGAATTTCACATGATACCGGTTGAGGTAGCTACTCGATGAATTCGTTCTGCTGAACGCCCAGAAATTCTGATTGTGGCGCGTGGCATCCCTGGCGTCAGCGGTATTGTACTGAGAGACCGATTGCACAGACCACTCGATGGGATGCCCGCTCGCGTTCTTTATCACCGCGTGAAAGGTGATGCGCGGCGACTCCGCCTCGAGACTCACCATTCGCGTAAACTGCAATCCCGTCTGAGGATCAGCTGGCCCGGTCAAGGAAATCTCGCAGCGTTGCCCTTGCGAGAGAATTTGGAACTCAAACAGACCATCATCCAGCAAATCAGAATTGCCTGCCCAGTGCTGCTCGTCCTCGCTTCCCTCCGGGAGCACCCACAGCTTGTCGCCGCCATAGTTAAACCATTCGCTATTGGAGGGCGGGAGATGTTTCCCAGCATACCGCGGATTCACAAACAAATAGGGATGGCCATCGAAGATGACTTGCATCAGCCTGCCGCCGTTCTGCGGCACAAAAATTAGTTTTACCCATGGATTGGAAACCTGCTGCGCTTGCCAGCCCATATACTTGATTTCCTCGATCTGGCAAGCGGCGGCGGCCAGCTCGGGCTTCTGTTGCGCGCGAACGCCGAAGTGAACAAAGGTTGTCGGATAAAGCGTGAGTACCGCCGCCAAACGCCTGAGAAACATGATCTTTTTCATTGCAGATCGCTTTTCACCCTGTTTTCTTTCCGAGCTTTAGAATGGATATTGCATCTCGTACGCTCTGCGCGCAATGGCCTTTCGTATCTTCGCTAGCCGCCCTATCCCCGCCGCAAAGAGTTCATTCGAAAACAATTCGTAATGAAACGAAATAAATTGCTACACATCAAGAAATATGTGATAAGAACGCCAAATGCGCGCGGAATTCCAAACTGGTTGAGTGCTCAATCCGCCGGACGCCGGCGAGCGCAATTGCATTGACAAAGGAAGCGGGCGGATTCTATTGCACGGGATGACTAGCTCCATCGAACCTGGCAGAGACCTATTAACCTTTCCACCACACGGAGGTCCTTGAATGTCGTTCATGCCTGATTTCAGCCGTCGGGGCTTTATTCGCTTAGCCGCTGCCGCACCGCTGCTGAGCCAGATTGCCGCTAGAAACGTGCTGGCAAGTGCTGCCACTGCGCTCGGCAAAGATTCACGCCAGAACGTCTACACGCGTCTGGGCGTAAAGACCATCATTAATTGCCGGGGCACCTGGACATACTTGAGCGGTTCGTTGGAGCTTCCCGAAGTGCGGGCGGCGCAGCGAGAGGCTTCGGAATACTTCGTAAACATGTTCGAATTGCAACATGCGGCAAGCCGGCGTCTTGCTGAATTGACCGGTGCCGAAGCTGGCATGGTCACTTCCGGGGCGGCTGGCGCGATGGCGTCCGCTGCCGCTGCGTGCATGGCCGGCAGCGATCCAAAATATATCTGGCAGCTTCCCGACACTACGGGACTGAAGCAGGAAGTCATCATGGTGGGCGGCAGGAGTGCATTTGACAATGCTATTCGGCTGACGGGCGCCAAGCTGGTTCTCGTCGGAACAGCCGAGGAACTGGCTAACGCCATCAACCAGAACACCGCGATGATCTACACCACGCATCTGGGATCCGACTTGCAGACAGAAACTGCCGTAGCAAAAAAATATAATGTCCCCATGCTTCTGGATGACGCGGCCGGTATTCCCCCCATAGCCAACATCAAGTTATACGCACAAATGGGTCTGGACATGTACACCTTCTCAGGCGGGAAGGGGCTTAGTGGCCCACAATGCAGCGGTCTTTTGCTTGGCCGCAAGGATCTGATTGAAGCCGCGATGCTGAACACCAGCCCGTGGGAAGGTGCTGTCTGTCGTGCCATGAAAGTTGGCAAGGAAGAAATAGTAGGTCTGCTTATGGCAGTCGAGACCTGGCTGAAAACCGATTTTGATGCTCTCAATCGCGAATGGAACGCTCGCGTCGAGCGCATCGCGAAACTCGTGGAGACGGTGTCGGGCGTTGAAACCGACATTTCAATACCCAAGGATGGCAATCGCTACCCAACTCTTTACATTTCATGGGATGAAGAAAAGTGGGGCTTTACGGTGAAGGACTGTGTACAAAAACTGCGCGCCGGCGATCCGGTAATTGAGGTTGCTGGCGCGGATAATCCCAGCATTGTTCCGGCCGTTCGCGAAGGAAATCCAAAGCAAAGTTCGAAGGAATCGGCACAACGCCGCAGGTTGGAGCTGGTCTCTTCAACTATTCAGCCCCATGAAGCAATCATCGTGGGCCAGCGTATTCGTGAACTTCTAAGTGTCGCTCGAAAGGCTGCACCTGCTTAGTGATCATGAGGATTCGCGAAGTGCCAAACCAGAGAAAATCTCACATCCGGCAATGTTTGCTGGGAACCTTGATATTCGCGGCGGGTAACATACAGGCCCAGGTGCACCCGGTCGAAGTTCCCCAGCGGGGACAGCCCTTGAGCTCCCCGCGCTCCGCCGCGGTGGACGCGGGTGACTACGTGTACCTTTCGGGGCAGGGGGCACAGCGTCGAGACCATAGTATGCCCGACAAATTTGAAGAACAGGCAAGCCAGGCGCTCGAAAATATCAAAACGATTGTCGAGGCCGCCGGCTTGAATATGGAGCATATTGTCTATGTCCAGGTTTATCTCGAAGACCTAGGCAACTACGAGAAGCTGAACGACGTCTTCGCAAAATACTTTCCCGGCACTCCCCCGGCCCGCGCGGTGCTCGGAGTTTACCGCTTATCTCCATCGTCCGTCGAGATCAACGCTGTTGCCGTTCGCGATCTCACCGGACGCAAAGCGGTTATCCCCCCCAATTACAAATCCGCCGAACCATTTTCGCCCGGCATATTAACGCATGACCGTTTGTTTGTTTCTGCGATCGAGGGGCGCGACCCACTCGCCAACACGGTCCCCGATGATGCCGCGGTTCAAACGGATCTCGCCCTTGATGGACTCCAGGCGGTTGTCGAGGCCGCTGGCTTGAAACTCAGCCATATGGTCTTCGTGAATCCCTACTTGACCCAGAAAATACCGATGCGGCTGATGAACGAACGTTACGCTCGTCGATTTGAATTTGGTAACACCCCAGCGCGAGCCACCATAGAAGTCACCGCTTTGCCTCACCATGCTCAAATCGAATACACCGGGGTGGCCGTGCGCGACTTGAGCCTTCGTCGTGCCGTCCGTCCCAAAAACATGCCGCCAAGCCCCACTGCCAGCCCCTGTGTCTTCGCTGGCGAAACCTTGTACTGTTCCGCGAAGAGTGGATTTATCCCCGGGCCAAACGGCGGTGTCTATGGTGCTACAACGGCAGTACAACTCCGCCAGACCATGCGGAACCAGCTTGATAACCTGGAAGAGGCCTCCCTGGATTTCAGCCAGGTCGTCTCCACAACTGTTTATCTCGACAACCTCTCCGAGAGTGAAGCGTTCAACAAGGTCTATGCGCAATACTTCAAGGCGGCTCTCCCCGCGCAAACGATGGTGCAACAGCTTCCATCTTCTAACCGCCCACCCGATGCGGAAGGGCACTTCCCTGACCTGGAGCAGATGTCGCTTATAGCGGTAAAACGGGCCCCTAAAAACTAGAGAAACGTTTTGCGGAGGCCACCACATGGCAGTTCGACATTCCAGAGAAGCACGTTCATGTTTTGCCGAGTTAAGAACAACCGTACAACCGCGGGCCTTATTGCACCGTTGCAGCTGTTCCTCTCCGTTGTGACGCTTTAATAGCAAGAGTCGCGGGTCTGGAGAAACGGTGGCTGGCTTATTTCGCGTGGCTGGCTGTTCGGGAACAGTCCGGCCCATGAGGTAACGGTCCCGGAGTTCTGACATAGTCCCTTTAGAGAGAGGAGGATGCGTCAAATGAAGCTGCTCGCGATCTGCTACGCCGTACTTACGTTTCCCCTTGCAGCGATCACCGCGGTTGCGCAAATCACGACATCGCAATACGACAACCTGCGTACCGGTGCCACGCTGAGCGAGAACATCTTAATTCCTCAGAACGTCAACGTACGACAGTTCGGTAGACTGGGCGCATTCAAAGTTGACGGCGCGGTTTACGCCCAGCCGTTGTTCGTTCCATCGCTTGAGATTCCCGGTAAAGGAACGCATGACGTACTCTTTGTGGCCACCGAGCACGACAGCGTATACGCGTTCAATGCAGAGCGACCTAACGATCCACCGCTGTGGCAGGTCAGTCTTCTAGACAAAAAACGAGGTGCTACGACTGTTTTCTCACGAGACGTGCAATGCCCATTCATCCAGCCGGAGGTTGGCATCACTCCTACGCCGGTGATCGACCTGAAAACGGGCACTCTGTATGTGCTCGCGCGCACCATGGTCGGCCATTTGTTTGGTAACAGCGAATATTTTCAGCATCTACACGCGCTGGCCATCACTACCGGGGCGGAGAAGTTTGGCGGCCCCCAGCTCATCACGGCGTCGGTTCCTGGCAGAGGCGCCGGCGCCGCAAACGGACAAGTGCGTTTCGATCCGCTGCTCGAGAATCCGCGTGCCTCGCTACTGCTGGTGAATGACGCTCTGTATCTCACTTGGGCTTCGTCATGCGACCTGGAGCCATACCACGGCTGGGTCATGGCATACGATCCGCAGACGCTGGCGCAGAAGGCAGTACTGAATGTCACGCCCGACGGTGACCAAGGCGGCGTCTGGGCCAGCGACACGGGGCCTGGCGCCGACGCGAGCGGCAATATCTACGTGCCGACTGGTAACGGAACTTTCGATGCATCCTCGGGAGGTCGGAACTACGGCGACTCGGTGCTCAAGCTGGTGCTTCAAGGCTCTTCGATCATCGTCCGTGATTACTTTACGCCCCATGATCAAGCGCAACTGAGCGACGCCGATGCCGACCTGGGGTCCAGCGGTCCCCTATTGCTGCCCGACCAGCCAGCACCTCATCGTCATCTACTGCTGCAGCCAACCAAGGGCTCCATGATCTATGTGATCGACCGCGATCAAATGGGTAAGTTTCAGAGTGACGGCGATGCCGTTGTGCAGAGGATTCGCATGCGCGGGGGAGGCTACGGCGCGATGGCATACTGGAACGGGCACGTATTCTTCGCCTGCAGCGACGACTACCTGCGCGACTATACCGTGGAGCATGGCAAGTTAACGCTGCGCACTCAATCCAGCGCTGAATTCGCAAATCCCGGCGCAACACCTTCCGTTTCGGCAAACAGCAACAAGAACGCCATAGTATGGGCAGTGGCAACCAAGACTTGGAACGGCCCCGACCAACCTGCAGTACTCTACGCGTTTGACGCGAACAGCATCGATCAGCCGATCTACACATCGGAACAGAACAGCAGACGCGATCGCGCCGCTATGGCGACACGATTCGTGATCCCGGTAGTCGCTAATGGACGCGTGTACTTTGGTGCGAGAGGCGAAGTCGAACTGTACGGCCTGCTGAAATAGCGATGAGGGCAAAGCGGACTGAACCGATGGACTCCACGGATGGTCTACCAAGCGGGTTCAGGGGATGCCAGCACGAGTAGAATTCTCGACCGCGACGCTTTCTCGAGCGGGACTTTGTGAACCGCGTCGCGGGATTCATAGCGATCGGTAACACGTTGCGCGACGTTTTCTAGAGTGGACGACACGCGGATCAGTTGAGACAGACACGTTTCGGAATGACTAAATCTACAAAAGCAGTCAAGGAACGTCCTCACAAATAGCGTAACTAGCCAGATTACTGTTGGCACGAAGCATCACTGCTGGTGCAACGCCACCGTGGGGTCAATGCGCGTGGCGCGTCGCGCGGGAATGTAGGTTGCTAACATCGCCACCACCATGATGGCCATGGGGATGATGAAGTAGAGCCACGGCTCACGAAGGTGGAGGCCATAGAACAGGGCGTCAAAAAGTTTGGGCAAGGGCAGCGCCAACGCAAGTCCGACGGCCGCTCCGATGGCGGTCATTTTCATGCCTTCCCACACAAGCATACGCAGCACGTCCGAGTGGCGGGCTCCCATCGCCATGCGTATGCCAATTTCATGCGTTCGTTGGCCCACGGAGTAAGCAATAAGGCCGTATATCCCGATAGCCGCAAGGATCAGGGCTAGAAGTGCGAAGCTGCCCAGCACACGCACGAAAAATGGGTCACCGCCCTTCTGGCGTTCAATCAGAGCTGGCATGCTCATGACACTAGCCAGCGGGAGCTCGGAATCCACTTGCGCAACCGCGCCGCGCAGCGCGGAGGCTAAGCTACTTGGATCGGAAGCTGCCCGAATCATTAGAGAGAAGGAAGATAGGGGCCGCTGCAGGAATGGCTCGTAGACTTCCGGGTCATCGCGAGTTTCTTCGGAGTAGGTTTTCACGTTGGCGACAACTCCGACGATCTCGCTCCACTCTGGGGTAGCGCCGTTTACATCCAAGCGGATCTGTTTCCCGAGCGCCTCCTGGTCCTTCAAATGGCGATGCACAAACTCTTGGTTTACGACGACTACTCGCCTCGCGGTGGCGTCATCGGTTTCTGTGAACGTCCGGCCGCGCAGCAGCGGGATGCTCGCGGCCTGGAAGTAGTCCGGGCTAACGACGGCATCGAGAGCGCTGAGCCGCTGGTCAGCAGGCAATTCGGGCTGGCCTTTGATTCGGAAAGTAACGCTGCCAGGTCCAGAGGCCGGCAACTCGGAGGCCACTGCTACGGCCTGGGCACTCGGAAGGTGCTGGAGGCGAGCAAGCAAATCTCTGACGAAGAGGGTCTTTTGGGAGGCATCCTGATATCGTGCGTTGTCGAGGGTCACGCTGGCGGTCAGGAGATGGTCTGCTCGGAAACCCAGATTCTGATGCTCAATAAGAAAAATTCCGCGGAAAAGCAGTCCGGTCCCGAGCAGGAGAAACAAAGCCATCGCGATTTCGCCAGTAACCATCACCGTCCGGAGACGGCTCAGTGAACGGCTCGGCGAAGCCGCGCGACTTTCATCCTGGAGGTTCGCGTTGATGTCGGTTCGCGACGCGTTCAGTGCCGGCGCCAGTCCACACAGCACCGCGCAAGCCAACGAGACGACAAGAGCGAAAAGCAAAACGTTCCAATCCAAGCTCAACGGAACGGCGCTGATTGCTTCGTTGAAGGTCATGCTGGCCCGAACAAAATTGATGCTCCAATAAGCAAGCAGAAGACCCGTACTGCCTCCGAGAAGGGCAAGCAGCAGGCCTTCACTCAGCAGCTGCAGGATGATGCGCAGGCGACCGGCTCCAAGGGCGATGCGGATGGCCAGCTCCTTCCGGCGTCCAGCGGCGCGAGCCAGGAGCAAGCCGGCTACATTGGCGCAGGCCATCATCAGAACAAACCCTACTGTGGTCATCATCACGGCTAGGGCGCTGCGAATGCCAAAATCGTAGATCAGGAAATCGGGCAGCAGGCGCACCGCGGCGCCCCAGCCTTTTTCGGTAGCGGGAAAGTCTTCCTGGGCGCGGCGGGCCAGCGTGACGAACTCGGCGCGGACCTGTTCAAGCGTTATGCCGGTTTTCAATCGTGCGAACAGGTGCAAAGAACGATCCGTGCGGGCGGCCGCAGTTTGATCTGCCGCGGACAAAACGAGCGGTGTCCATACTTGCGGCGTGAAGCCCAGCAAACGGTAACTCGCAGGCATCACCCCGATAACCACGTAGTTTGCGCGGTTTAGCCGGATGGTGCGGCCGATGAGGGAAGCGTCGGACCCAAAGCGCCGCTCCCAGAGCTCCCAACTAAGAATGACAACATTCTCCCGTCCAGGCTGGTCTTCGCCGGCTTCGAAGGTACGCCCAAATTGCGGGGAGACGCCCAGCACGGTGAAATAGTTGAGAGACACGGCCGCTGAACGGAGCGCCTCCGGGTGGCCCTGCGCGGTCAGACTGACGGTTCGATACTCGTCCGCGGCGGCCATGTCCGCGAAAACGCGGTTTGCGTCGCGCCAGGCGAGATAGTTGGGGGCGGAGACCAGACTCGCGTCGGCGTGGAAAGCCGGCGCCGGGTTCACGGAACTAACCACTACCACGCCCTCGGGGTCGCGACCCGGCGGACGCCGCAAGAGAAAAGCGCTCACGAGACTAAACATGGTGGCGTTCACGGCGATACCCAGCGCCAATGTGAGAACCGCAGCGGCTGTGAATCCTGGGCTCTTGAGTAACTGGCGCACCGCGTAACGCAGGTCCTGCAAAAAAATATCCAGCACGGGCAGTCCACGCGCTTCCCGATGATGCTGTTTCGCCTGTTCCGTTCCGCCGAAGCGAATCAGCGCCTGACGCCGAGCTTCCTCCGCGGACATCCCGCGCCGGAGGTTCTCTTCGATGGCTAAGTCCAAGTGAGCAGCCAATTCTGCTTCCAGTTCGTGATCCATCTCGGCGCGACGAAAAGTGGAAGTCAGGCGGTGGAACGATTGTCGCAGCCAGTCAGTCATTTGGTGCCACCTTCTTCCGGCATGGCGAGAACTCGACCCATCACGTCCGACAGCCTTTGCCAGTTTGCCGCATTCTCAGAGAGCTGTTTACGGCCATTTTTCGTAATGCTATAAAACTTGGCCTTGCGGTTGTGGGACGAAGTTCCCCACTCGGCGGCGATCCATCCTCGCTGCTGCAGCCTCACGAGCGACGCATAGATCGTTCCCTGATTAAGGAGGACTTTGTCCCCGCTTACCTGCTCGATGCGTCGCGCAATGCCGTAGCCATGGAGCGAGCCCAAGGCCGCGAGGGTCCGCAGGACCATAAGGTCCAAGGTCCCCTGTAATAGATCGAGCTTCGATTCCGCCATGTGGCCCTCCTGTGGCATGACCACAGTAGAATACCTCAACTTCTGTGGGGATGCCACAGGACGTGAAGCGGGAGCATGGTCTCGCGGATGGCCGCCACCGCAGGCTTACCGGTGGAATGCCCCACAGCTAGGGAGATCGAAGCTGGTGAACATCGAGCCGATATATTTGGCGTGGTTCATGTGGGTCGTCCTTGCATCCCGTCGCTTGGTGGCAATCCGACACGTTACCAGTTCCCACTCAGTATTGGTGGAGGTGTTGACCTACCATCCTACTCTCGCTTTGAACTCGCGCGTCCGGTCGCGCGCCACGGTCAAGTCCGTATCTTTGCCATCTTTCAGACGAACGTTCAGCGCTCCGCCGGGGAGCGATGCGATTTCCTTAATCCACTTCACGTTGACCATTGTGCTTCGGTGGATGCGGAGGAATTTCTTTGGGTCGAGTTTCTTTTCTAGTTCAATGATCGCGTAGTCCACGCAGTAAGACTTGCCATCCGACACTGCATAAGTTAACTTCCCCTCCGCATAGAAATGTGTCACCCGTGCTAAGTCGAGGAACGAAAGCCGGTCTCCCAGACGCGACGCAATCCGGTCGGGATATTTCGGATTGGTCTCGCGCAGCGACTCCGTGAGTTGCTTGAGCAGAGCCTGCAAATCCAGCTGCGCGAGCTGACCTGAGCCCCGCAACCGCTCAACCTTCTTGAGCGCCCGGTCGAGGGACTCCGGCTCCACGGGCTTCAGCAAGTAGTCGACCGAGTTCACACCGAAGGCCTTCAGCGCATATTCATCGTAGGCGGTGGTAAAAATCACCATGGGCTGGCTGGGCAATCGTGCCAAGACCTCGAAACCATTCAGGCGCGGCATCTGAATATCTAGGAAGCACACATCGGGAGGATCCGCCGTTAGCGCCGCCACCGCCCTCTCGGGCTCGGTCGTGCTGCCAGTTACGTCCACGCGTCCCGTGCCTTCCAGCAACCGCTGCATGCGTTCCAGCGCCAAGGGTTCGTCATCCACCAGGTATGCGCGCAGTTTCATAGGCGTGGCAAAACCATCTCCACCACAGAATAGCCGTCGCGTCGAAGAAGGTTTAGGCGCGCCTGCGCACCGAATAACGCATCGAGGCGCTCCACCAAGCTGTCAAGCCCGTGGCCAGCCGGAATCGCGGCCAGGTCGAAGCCTGGCCCCGTGTCACGAACCTCGATCCGCAAACCGCCGTTCTCGGCTGACGCAGTAATAAGGACCTCTCCGTCACCGCTTAGCGGAGTGATTCCGTGCTTCACGGCATTCTCGACCAGCGACTGCACCGACATGGGCGGCACCTTGGCGTCTTGCAGTTCCGCAGGCACTTCCACAGATCCCCGCAGCTTGTTGCCGAAGCGGACGCGTTCAATATCGATATAGCTCTCCACCATCGCCAACTCCTGCCGCAATGGAATCAGAGGTTGATTACTGGTGTCCAGCGAGGCCCGCAACAACGCTGCTAACCGGCCCACCACCTGTTCCGCCCGGGCGGGATTCACGGCAATGAGCGAGCTGATCGAGTTCAGGGTATTGAACAGGAAGTGCGGATGAATGCGCGACTCGAGTGAACGCAGCCGCGCTTCCGCCGCCAGCTTACGTGCCCGCTCCTCGGCGACTTCTTTTTCGTGAAGCTTCTGCTCCATCAGTTGTACGCGTTCGCGCAACGATCCATGAGCCATGGCACCCAAGCCGAATACCGCCGCCAGCGGCATGGCGACGCGCAGAGTGTGAACGTATTCCGTCCAGAAGTGTTGTGGGATCACGATGCCGATTTCCATCAACAGTGTTTGTGCTATGAGACACCCCAGAGCAGAGATCACGATGACACCCACGGCTACAACAGGAACCAGCGGACGACGGAGAGCCAATCTGTTTGCAAGTCCACCCAATACCAAAACCCCGAGAGCGCCAGTCAAGTTTGCGTAAACCAGCGCGTAGGCAAGTACGTGCAGCAGTTCCCGAACACTCGAGATTTGATTCCCTGCGATCTGGATCATCACCACTAGTGCCACGGCGAGATTGATCCAAAACAAGGAAAACGCCCAGTTGTGCCGCACCGGAGCCATATCGCTACCTTTGCCCACTCTACTTCTCACTCAAAGGTTCCAACGTGCCGCTACGGAAGACGTTGATGATCTGCGCCGTGTCCTGACCGGGCAGTTTCAGCTCTCCTACCACACTCTCATTGAGTGTGCCGTACTCAATTTGCTTGGTCACCAGCGACACCCAAATCTGTCCCCAGTAGTCGCTGCGCCCTTTCAAAGTCATGCCTGCGTTGACAATCTCCAGCGGATTGAAGAATGCCTGGTAGTTAATTAGCGCGCAGTCCTGGCCATTTCTTTGCGAACGTCCAATCCATTCCAGCACGACCTCATGGTTACGAAATGTGCCCACGTCCGGCAAATTCACGTCTTGGTTGGAGACCACACGGTACGGCTCATTTAGCTTCAGCTGCTCGAAAAAGTTCTGGCCAAAGTACTCGATCATCCCGGTGTCCCAAACCAGATTACGCTCAAAAACTGCGGTGGTTGGGAACCCTTTGAAGAACTCGGGCTTCATAGTGTTGGAGAGGTTATTCGTGTAGTGGAATCCTTCCATGAAGCCGCGCTTCTCGGCCGCCCCTAACGGAGCGCTGGCGCCGTCGGCGTCCGCCTGAGTGACGTTCTTCCAGGCGACCTCTCCCCCCGCCAGCCCCCGCATGTACTCTCCCGTCAAGCGCTGCCGGTGTAGCATCTCGCCCTTGCTGTTGGCCGTCTGGTAGTCCACCGTAAACCTGTACTTGCGGGGGCCGAAGTCCTTCACGGTCGTTCCCTGCGGCAGGTTCCATTTTTGCGTAGACCCTTTTTCGGTAGAGGAGGATTGTGCAGCGAGGGATTGCACCACCACAAACAAGGACTGCCCGAGAAGGCCGAGGACAGCCCATAAGACAAGTCCGGAAATGAAAGTTGGGGTAGCTCGGATTCGCATTGGGTGATACCTCCTAGCCGGAAGTCTGAGGCCGGCGTCAGGGTCAGGGCATCTTCTTAGCGACGAAAGGCAACAATTCCCCGACCGCAGGTCGGCAAAGGTGGACTAGTCGTGCCCAGTTGGAAGGAAACGTCACACCGAGGGGGTTTCGGGAAGTGATCTTCGTTATGGGTTATTGACAACCCAGCCTGGGAGCACCGAGGATCCATGGGCTGCACCATCGTTGCGATCGAGCGGCCTAGTCCGGAACCGCCTTTCCGCCCGTCCTGATGTATATGTGCGCTGCTCGCGCACTCGGGTTCCTGCCCCCCGAGCGTTGGTGCTGTGCCGAGGTGCTGCTCGTGTTCAGGCTTACGCTACCAAGAACCGCCCTGTTTTTGGTCTCGGCTGAAGTTTTGGCGAACCACGGCAAAACAAGAAACTCGGAACGTGGGATTAAGGATTCAACTTTAGAAGCGTCACACCGTATCCGCCCAGCGTCACCGATATCTTCTTCGCGGGCGTGATGTTCAGGGAGGCCGGGCCGCTCGTCGCGTTCGTCTTCGCGTCAATCGTTATCGACGTCGCGCCAGAGAACGAAAGTTCCATAGCCGAAATCTTGATCGTGCTGTCTACGTTGAGCATCGCCGGAACCAGCGTGTTGTAAAGCTGTATGTATTCGCTGGGGGTCATGCCGTTGATGTTGTATTCGTTATAGATGCCCCACCAGGTGATCTGGTGTTGAGGCGCAACCACCGTGCTTGTAGAAAGCGACACCGAAAGCGGCCCGGGAGGCGTCCCCGGCCCAATACTGCTCGATCCGGCGCCACCGCAACCTGTCGCAAGGACCGAAGCCACAAGCGTCCCGCTCTCGAGAGTCCGTAAAGGCTTCATGCCATACCCACCCACCTCGGACTCTTCGTAATGGCCTTCATCAAAGGGCAGAGCTATCTTATCTCGTGCGTTGCTCTCGCGGGCCTTGGAGTTGAACGCGACAGCAGCGAACAGGCACAATCCTCATCGGTCGGACATGACTGATGTCGGGTCGCTGCTAAACGTATAGACAGCCGCCTGATTTCCAATCAGACTGGACTCGTGGTGCTGCCGTCTGCCTCGGATGACCGATTCGCACACACGGTGGACCTTATCTATGAAGTTCATTTGCACTTTGATTCTCCTGCTTTGCTTCACCTCTGTGGGTATTGCGCAACAGAGCGATACCGGCCAGCCGAAACTGGCGGTACATTCCACCCTAGTTGTGGCTCCGGTGTTCGTGACCACTAAGGAAGGACGTGTGGTCTTTGACCTCAAGGCTGACGACTTCCTTCTCACCGACAACGGCGTACCGCAACTTCTTACCCTAGAGCAGGACACTGATTCAGAGCCGCTGGCGTTGGCAATCGTGGTTGAGACGGGCGGCGCGGGTGCACGCCATCTCATTGACTACCGAGAACTGGACTCCATCCTTGACGCGCTGATCGGCAACATAGAGCACCGTGTTGCCGTCATCGGTTTCGACAGTATGCCGCACCTGATAGTGCCTTTCACGTCAAAAACAGAAGAAGCTTCCAGTCGGCTTGCCACGCTTTCCGAAGGCGACCATGGTGCGGCCATTTTGGATGGGGTGGCATTGGCCGTCGCGCAGCTGCGGGCACAGCCCCCGCGCTTCCGGCGCGCGATTCTGATGCTCAGCGAAACCATTGACCAGGGGAGCAAAACAACCCTGGATGACGCTCTGCGCTTTACCAGCGATACGAACACGACTATATACGGCTTCGGTTTTTCGAGTACGCGCTCGGCGGTCTCCCACGAAGCATCAAAGTTTAGTAGCAAGAACCCCGGTCCCGAGCACGGCTGCTTCAGCCGTACTGGCGCCAATTCCGAGTACGAAGGTCACTACAGTAAGCAGGTGCTCGACTGCATCAGCCAACTTGCTCCGCCCCTTCGGCTGGCCACCATGACCTTTCTGACCGCACGCAATGCGCTCCGCACGCAAACCGCCGAATCCATCGCACAACTCTCGGGAGGCGAGTTCTTTCGCTTCCACGATGCCAAGGATTTGAAGGCCGGCCTTATCGCAGTCGCGAACGACGTACCTAATTACTACGTACTTAGTTTCCGCCCGACGTCGCCTACGCCCGGCCTGCACGCGCTACATGTGGTGACCAAGGATCATCCACAATTCGTGATGAGATCCCGACGCGAGTATTGGATCGACGACACGGAGCGCTAGGCACCGAGAGAGCCAAGCCCAGGAATAGTCGAAATTCCTTTGCTGACAGAGTCTTCTCGAAGCCGGCAGCAAAACTGTGAAACACCCAGTTTCCTCCTATTCATGGTTGTCTCCTTATTGGCATTTTGTCGGTTCGCAGCGCGAAATCTCGGTGCAATCAAGGGTTGAGGGGACAGCATCGCACAACATATTTTCACAGGCGCCGCGAATCATTCTACCAATGGGAGAGTGCTGGCATAGATATTGGTTACATCTTCTTGCGTCAAGTAAAATGCTATTCAGCCGAATCTGAATGAATTTGTCCTTGACACCTGTCTGGTTGGCAGTGTATTGCAGACCCACAGTTTGTACGAGTGGAGCTCGCGAGTGGTCTTACATTGCTGTTCCTCTCAGGCCGCACGCCTCTCTTTCTCTCCAATTTGGGTGTGTGACTCGAGTGCGGATTCCTCAAGTCTTCACGAAAAATGCTCTCAGACTTGTGTCGCCGCTTTTATTCTTGGCGCGTCTGCCCATTCCTGCTGGAACTTCAATCCTGCTCGCAAACTGATTCCGTGGTGGGGAGGTTCCATGAAATTTTTTACCAGAATCTTCGTCGCATGTGTTTTGCTCGCCGCGTTTATATCTGCCGCTCCAGCGTGGGCGCAGACCGCCAACTCGGCCATTGTCTTGGGGATTGTGACGGATCCGGGCGGCGCCGTCGTTCCGGACGCCACCGTCAGCCTGACCAACACAGCCACCAATGAAATCAAGACCACGGCCACGAGCTCTTCGGGACAATACGTTTTCCCCAACGTGTCCCCGGGCATCTATACCCTCAAGATCTCCAAGGTCGGATTCGCCACCACCACCTTTTCCAGTATTCAATTCAACGTCTCCAAGAGTTACACCTACGATGCCAAGCTCGAGGTAAGTTCAAGTAAAGAGGTCATCGAGGTCACCGCAGGAGCCGTCGCCGAACTCCAAACCACCGACGCTGTCATGGGAAACGTGGTTAGCGGCACAATGCTGATGCGCCTGCCAACCCTGGGCCGCGATGCCAGCGAACTGTTGACCCTCCAGCCCGGCTCGACTCCTTATGACAGCTCCCAAGTTGGTTTTGGGAATAATGGCGGCACGATCGCCGGCGCGCGCAGCGATCAGAACAGCATCGTTATGGACGGCATCGACGTCACCGACAACGTGATCTCCGGCGGCGCCACCGAGAAGCCCATCATCCCGATCGGCGTTGGGAGTGTGGATGAGTTTCGTGCGGAGATAACCAACGAAAACGTAACGTTTTTGCGCTCTTCTGGAGGCCAGGTTGCCATCGTCAGTAAGAGCGGGGGAAACACTTATCATGGCTCAGTGTATTGGCTCCATCAGAACTCCGCGCTGAACGCCAACTCCTGGGATAACAATCGAAACAAGATCAAGAAGCCCCCTACACACGACAACCGCGGCGGTGTCTGGATTGGCGGGCCGATCCGCAAGGATAAAACCTTCTTCTTTGCGAACTACGAAATCCGCCGCTTCCCGCAATCTCTTCAGGACACCCGCATTATGCCGAGCGATCTATTGCGCCAGGGGACTCTACAATTCCAGGACTGCGCCATGGGATTCGACCCCACCACGGGTAACTGTCAGGGCGGAAATCTAATCCAGTACCCCCTTGCGACGGCCACGAATTGCGGTGCCAATGCCAATCTGGCGTGTGATCCGCGTGCCCTCGGCATCAGTCCGACAATCAAAGCGCTGTGGGGGATGATGCCCCCAGGGACGGACACGACCATCGGTGACGGCCACAACACATTAGGGGATCGCTTGAACTTGGCGGCCCCCCTCAAGACCGACTTCATCTCGTTCCGCTTGGATCACAAGTTCACCGACAAAGTTCAATTCTTTGGACGGTACATGTACTCGCGGAACGTCCAGCCAAACGACTTTCAGGTGGATCTGCGCGGCCCGCGTCCCAGCACTCCCAGCAGTTCCAACCTTCGAGGAGACGGCGAATACGGCGGACTGGATTGGCAAGTGCGCCCCAACCTCACGAACAGTTTCCGCGCCGGCTGGATCCGCGCCCGGCAGGACTTTACCGTCGTCAAGCCCAGCGTATCGGCCGCCCAACTCGCTTTTCCCGGAGCGGCTTCAGCCGATGGGCCCGTCGCGCTGGCGCCAGGTCTCGCCGCGACTGGCTTCATCGACACGGTCGTCGACGTGGATACGCAACGCGCACGGCACCAGGCTATCTACGACAGCAGCAAGCAATACAATGACATGTTGACCTGGACGAAGGGCAAGCACACCGTGTCTGCGGGGGTGGACATCCGCTGGCTGCCGACCATCCACGACCGGGACGACAAAGTGGTCGGCTCGTTGAACTCCCTAGTCGCTGCCATGGATGCTGACGTGAATTTACTTGCCGGCTCCTCAGCGAACCGGCCACCCACGTGCGGCGGTGCGGTTCTTACCAATTGTCTTCTTTCTTCCGACTTACAACGGTGGGATCGTTTCTACGCAGCGTCGCTCGGGTTGATTGACAACGTCGGCATCCTGGCGGTGCGAGACGGCAGCCTCAATCCCAAGCCCCTGGGCGCTTCCCTGATTGCCAAAACAACTCTTCGCATGAACGAGTTCTTCGTGCAAGACACTTGGCGTATGACTCCATCCTTCACCATGACCTACGGTCTCGGCTATGGCTGGCAGACCACGCCCCACGAACTGAACAATCAGCAGACCCTCATCGCCAATCATGACGACGGCGATACGATCCTCGATACCACTGCTTACTTTGCTGCGAAAGCAGCGGCGGCCAAGGCTGGCCAGTTCTATAACCCCAGCCTCTCCTACATTCCCATCACGAAATCCGGTCGCAGTAACGTTTTTAACGTGGACTTCGGCAACGTGGCGCCGCGCGTTGCGGTGGCCTGGAATCCCAGCTACAGGAGTGGCCCTTTGAGACATCTTTTCGGGGACAAGAAGACCGTCGTCCGCGCAGGTTATGGGATCGGCTACGACCGAGTCAACACCGTCCAGAGCGTGATCATTCCGATGCTTGGTGTGGGCTTCGCGCAAACCATCAACCTGGTAACCCCCCTTTGCAACGCCAGTGGCACCGGCGGAACAGGCTGCAACGCAAGCGCGGGCTTGGCAAATCCCGGACTTGCTAGCTTCCGCGTGGGTGTGGACGGACAGATACCGGTGCCAGCCTCTCCTGGGCCCCTAACATCACCCATAGTTCCCGATCTTGTCTACAGCGAATTGCTGAGCTTCCAGAACGACCCGGACTTCAAAGTCGGTCGCAGTCACATGATTGACTTCACTATCCAGCGCGAACTGCCGGGGCAGAACATCCTGGAAGTCGGCTATGTCGGCCGCCTGGCACGCGATCTGGCGGGAAGTTTCAACCTCAATTCGGCACCATACTTCTTCAAGGACAACGTGAGCGGTCAGACTTTTGCTCAGGCGTTTGATGCCACGGCGACGCAGATCCGGACCAGCGTTCCCGTATTCCTTGCCAACGGAAATCAGAACCCTGCTTTCCAAACTCAACAGTGGTTCGAAAACCTGCTCCCGGGGTTAGGCGTCGGCTGCGGACCCAACGGGAATAATATCTCATCCACGGCATGCCTTGCTGCCGGGAATTCGGCGTCCTTCCAGAACGGAAACGTCACGAACCTGTTCATCACCATGGATATTTATCGGAAATTCCAGAGTGGCTTGAAGCTGCCGACTTTCAACAATCTGCAAGTGTTTGACCTGTTCATGCGTTCGCATAAGGACTATTCGAACTACCACGCCTTGGTGGTCACCTTGCGCAACCGGCCCTGGCATGGCTTGCTCTACGACCTGAACTACACCTTCTCCAAGTCACTGGACACCGTCGGAGCGGTGCAGAATTCCGCAAGCTACTATGGCACCAGCTTCAACCCCGGCATCGAGTATGGGCCTTCGCTCTTTGACCGCACGCATGTGCTCAATACTGTGTTCAACTACGACTTGCCACTCGGCCGCGGCCACCGTCTGGGGAGCAGCCACGAAGCCGTCAATAAGCTCATCGGCGGATGGTACACTGCTGGCATCGTTCGCTTCAGCAGCGGAATCCCGCTACTGGTCCAGGAAAGTAATCAGGTTTTCGGGGGCGGCGCAATCTTTGCGTTTCCCACGGGCGAAATACCGCTCGTCAATCCCAGCTCCCTCGGCGGCGGCGTTAACACAGGCGTCTGCGCGCCATCGGGCGGAACCGGTTCCGGAAGTAATGGGCCGGACTGCCCACACCCGGCGGGGACATCCCCATCAGAAGGTTCAGGGATCAATTACTTCAGGGATCCTGCAGCCGCCTTGAAACAATTTCGGCCCATTCTCCTCGCTTCCGATACTACGACTGGCCGTTCCCGGCCGCTGCGCGGCTTCTGGTTCAAGAATGTCGATCTGCGCCTCGGAAAAGTCACCAGTTTCCGCGAAAAACTAAAGGTCGAGTATTCGTTTGACTTCTTTAACGCGTTTAACCACCCGACGTTTCTCGACCCGACCCTGGATACCACGAACCTGGCGAACTTCGGCGTGGTGACCACGCAACTCATCCCGGCGAATCGCAATACGGGCTCCCGCTGGATTCAATTCGGCTTGAGTGTGGACTTCTAGTTCGCGAATCAAACATGAAAAGAGGGAGAGCCTTTCGGCTCTCCCTCTTTTTTATTGGAAGCTTCGCTTCGTAGCGCGACGTTTGGCTGGGTCACCAATCGGCATAGGTGGAGTGGGCACACACCCTCCGCTGCCACACCACCCGACGACACTGACGAAGGAATGGAGCTTTCAAGAGGGCCTGCTTTTGCATCATTCAAGTTCCAGGGAAGTGCCACGAAATCCTGCGATACCGTAGCGGCACGTTTAGGGCGCAGTCAAGGGAGGGGCCGCTGCGCCTTTGTCGGCACGGTCCACCCTCTCGCAGCGCTCGCGTGAACATGTTGGCCGCAGCTATGCGGCGCTGACTGTCGCGGGAGACTTGCAACGCGAATCTCATCCACCAAGCCTGAGCGCACTTCGATGACATCTGACTCTGGGAACCCGTTTCCCTCGCGTGGTTGCTGATGTGGTCTTGCTCCTCAGCCCAAATCTCGCCGAGTCCGGTAAAGTTCGGCGCGCTCTTCGTGATCACCCATGATCGGCGACGCATCCTGCAAGCACGTCCGGTCCGCTTGAAAATGACCCAAAATTTCGCCTCGTTAGCTCAGCGGCTAGACAGGTGTTTCTCGTCGGTGAGGTGGATGCGGTTGGCGTTGTCATAGCTGGACATGTCGGAGAGGATGACCTTATCGCCGACTTGTAAGCCATCGAGGACCTCGATCGTGTTTACGGACGAGCGCCCAAGCTTCACCTCGACGCGCACGGCTTCTTTTCCGTCATTAACAATCTTGAACAGAGAAACCGTGGAATTTGCTGTCCCGTGCACTGGGCGTCCGACGTAGAGAACGTTCTCAAGCTTTTCGATGTCAATGGTGGCATCGATTTCGAGACCTGCGCTGACTCCTTTGGGCACGGCATCCAGGGCAATGTCCACGCCGCGCGTGTCGTTTGATGGGGACGGGCTAATGCCGCTGACATGCCCGTTCGCGAGGGGGCCGTTTCGTGTAGCTATTGCGGCGTTTTGGTTAGGCCGCACGTCGACCGTCATGAAGGCCGGGAGGGTCACTCTGCCGACTAAGTTCGTGGAACCTTCGGCACGAACGAGCCTTCCCATGCCACGAACCTGCCGTAGCATCGGGCCTTTCTTTGTGCTGTCAACCCAAATGGTGCTTTGGTCTACAGTGGGTTCGTCGACGTGTTGGCGTTTTGCAGAGTCATCGCTGATGCCGCCTGCGATTCCGCCGGTTACTCCACCCAAAGGTCCACCAGAAGGGGCACCGGGGCCGCCTGAAGGTGCGGAGCTGACGCCGCCGGAAACGCCTGGGACGACGACCCCACGTTGTGGAGGATATGGCCCGGGATGGGGCGCGGCTTTGAGAGGGAAACTCCATACGGCAAAAATTATGGCCAGGGCGATACAGCACGAACTTGCGGTCAATGAAGCAACGAGTCTTGTTCGGGACATTCGAACCTCCTTGAGCATGAGAGTGACGCGCTCGACGAGCTGACGCTCGGCGAGAAAAGGTGGCGCAGGAATGCTTGCGAGGGATCCGCGGGCATTCGCAAATTCAAGCAGGGCTTCCAGATAAGGCTTGCGCGCGTTAGTGAGTCGCACGACGTGCAGATCAACGACTTGCTCGCGCGCGAGCCGGACACGCGCGATGAGCCAGGCGATGGCGGGATGAAACCAGAGGGCGGCATCGATGGTTTCTTCGGCCAAGTGATGCGCCCAATCGTGGCGTCGGACATGGAGCAATTCATGACAGGCAATCGCGGCTTGGGACTGCGCGTTCATGGCCAGGAACCGCTCGGGCAAGAGAATCACTGGTGCCGCGAGACCGAAAGTGACGGGCGAATCTACATCGGTGGAAAGGCGAAACTCGGCGCGGGCCCTCAACCGAGCGCGCATTTGCTCGAGAGCGGCGGCGGATTCAGCAGATAGAGAGTTCGGCGAAGAAGCCCGGCGAAATTGGCGAAGTTTCAGGAGTCCCAGTGCCAGGATCACAAGCCTAGCGGCGATTCCGGCCAGAATTGCGACGCCGAGAATCTCGGCGATGATTTGGAAGCTGGAGAAATGCCAGTGGCTAACTGCCGGATTGGATGCGGGGATGGCACTGATGCTCCCCAGGCGAGGCGTGGAAACAATCGAGCCGCTGCTTTGCATCCGATGCCATGGCTCGACAAATGGAAGCATCAGACTGAGGCCAAGAATTGCCCGCCAATACGCGAGTAGTACTCGGGGCTGACGAATTTGGAAAAGGCGCGGGAGAAATCCGGCGGCGAGGGCGAGCAGCGCTACTTGGGCGCTCCAAAACAGGAGGTTGGAAAACCACAAAGGCATATTCATTGGCAACTCCGGACCTCTTTGACCACATCACGGACGCTCATTTTATTTCCTCGATCATGCGCACAATTCCTTGCAAATCTTTTTCGCGGATGTGACGCGCTTTGACGAGATGGACGAGAAGCGGTTCAGCTGAACCGTTGAAGACGCGATCGATGAACTCGCGGATCATACCGCCGATTACCTGGTTCTTCGGACGGGTAGGGCGATAGAGGAAGGCGCGGTCCTGGCGGCGCTTCTTCAAATAGCCTTTGGTTTCGAGGATTTTCATCATCGTCATCACGGTCGTGTAAGCGATTTTGCGACGCTCCCGCAAGGCTTCATAAATATCGCGGACGGTGGCGCTCTCACGCTGCCAGACGAGCTTCATGATTTCGAGTTCCTGCGGAGTGAGCGTGGTGTGCTTGGGTCTCATGGATGTGAGTTTTATAGTACTAAGTAATTCGTATGTCAAGGGCAAAAACGTATGACTTCGCTGGCCTCCACCTCTAAGAAATCTGGAAGCAGCCTCGGGAGCCTGGTGACCAGGGTAGTGCGAGCCATTCTCGTTCACGCACGAGTGAACGGCCTCACTACCGCGATTAGAATTCATAGCGCAGCGCGAACTGCATCAAGCGCGGTTGCGTCAGCAGACTGGTGTACGCGCCGAAGCTCGCCGGCGACTGCGTCAGTGAAGTGAGCAGGCTTTTCCACTATCATCACAGCAAGCGTTTCCGCGCCATCGAGCGCGTTGCCTTGCGGAAGTTGCTGCAACTCCACGCGGCGACAGAATTGCGGGTCTTGGCTGCGCCTCCGGGGAACCAATTGGAGGCGCCGCGAGGAGATCGGAAAGGGCAACACTCGATCCGAATCAATGATCAATGGCGCATCAGCTTTGTCTGGCGCGATAGCCATTGCTACGACGTGGAAATCGGTCGACTATCACTAGCAAGGAACTAGAGATGAATAAGACCGAAACGCTCATGCCTCCTGTGCATCCCGGTGAAATCCTCCGTGAGGATTTCATGAAGCCGCTTGGCCTGACAGTCAACAAGCTTGCGCTCGAACTGCATGTTCCTGCGACGCGCGTAGGGGAAATTGTGCATGAGCGCCGCCGGATCACTGCGGAGACTGCCCTGCGTCTGGCGCGATACTTCCATACGAACGCTGAGTTTTGGCTCAATCTTCAGAACTTCTACGATCTAGAAGTGTCCAGACGTTCGGGAAAGGTTTCCGAGATCGAGCGCCAAGTACATCCTGCACCATCACTGGCCTCCTGAGTGCTGTCTAAGCAGGAGAGTGAAGTGAAAGCCGAAAACTGTGCAGTACTTCAAAGCTTCCGAAAGCTGCCCCCACACAAGCCTCTGAAAAGAGGCGCGGCCAAGGGGACGATTTTAGAACTTTTCTCCACGGTTTCGTGGCAAGTTTGCCGCAGGTCGAGTTCCATGCTGGATCAAGCTGGTAGCATGATTCCGAGTTAGCCCGCCAGGACTCTTACGCTCCCGCGCCAATTTGCCGCAAGAGGGTAGCAAAATCGAAGTAGATCCTTCCTGCCGGAATCTTTCTGGATCCGAGGTTGTACTCATAGAAGGAACAACCAGGAACCTGAACCTTTTTGCCCGTAGCCTCGATTTTGCCAAAATCGCCTTTGTGCACAGCGTCAAAACTCCATTCCACGGCGACCAGATTTTTGGCGTGGGCCAAGCTCCGAATGGAATGTACATTGCCAGGGAACGCGGCGATGAACGGTCGGACAAAGTTATCTCTGACGGCTATCTTCCCTTCGAGTGTTCCCGTCGGAAGCTGGATTACGACATCGTCCGAATAGTAGGCGAGAATTTTGTCTTCATCGGTGCCTTTCCAGGCATCGAAATACTCTTGAATAAACGCGCGGACGTTTTCTGGCGCTGCCTGGGCCGCTGCAACTTGCATAGTTGCCTCTTTCTCGACGCTGCCATTGCGTCGCCGTTGCGGCAATTGTATACCCGTTGGCGGCAGCCAGCGCGATGGGTAGCGGCAAATCGGGCCGTTCCTGTCATCTGAGCCAAACCCGCACGCGAGTTCGAAACAAACTAGAGGGTATCGACGGAAATCGTTGAAAACAAACTGCTAGAAAATGGCGCGCCCAAGGGGCACGCCGGAGGCGTGGTCGCGGGTCAGCGGGTCACGCAGATTTGTTTCGCATGGTTTCAGACTGCAGCCGTGAAATGTCGGCCCGGTACGGCGTAGGATGTATGCACGACGTGATGACAGGTCGGGAGAAACAGAAGTTCGTCAGGTTGGTCTCTATCGGCGTCCGTTTTGAGGTACTTGTGGGCGCGAACATCCATTGCGACGATTACGTCATATCGCTTATCTCCAGGTCGCTCTATGTAAAATGCGCAGGTCCTATTCTCGACCTGTAAAACAGCGTCCTCGTGCTTCAGCGTCCAATGACTTCCATCTGGCATAAGCCCACAAATGTCTTTGATGCGCTCATGTGCGTCCGTTCGCTCGGTCTTCACGATGGACCTTATACGGAGGTATCGAGCCATACGTTTTCTGGACTCCTGACGATTCATGGAGAACACCTCGTCAGGAAAATGGCCTGAACCCGAGGTCGTCGTCTGCTCGGGCTCCACCTGCGAAATGTCGTGTAAGGTAAAAGAAACCGGGGGACTTGTGCGATTCTCCGGCCAGGACCTAGCAAAGTCAAGTATCAAAGATAAAGAAACTATCTAGTAATTCTAAGAGTAGAAGGACTATTACGGCTAGTCCCGAACAGGGAGTTTGGAACGACATTGGGATAGAATGCCTTCAAATGCGCAAACGAGGTAAGACGCTGGTTCCCCACAAGTGAGATGGTCTGCATGATGAATTTTTCACGC
>WNFS01001044.1_pt1 | contig 37301 bp, 33 predicted proteins | sample 5400141 | NCBI WGS metagenome assembly WNFS01 (sample SAMN13153358, study PRJNA577476) | soil metagenome | isolation source: 60 cm saprolite under Madrone tree | place: USA:California | collected 2016-06-14
AAGATTCTCGTCACGGGCGGGGCAGGCTTCATCGGCTCCCACGTCGTCGACGCCTTCGTGGCGGCAGGGCATGCGGTGGCGGTGGTGGACAATCTCTCGACGGGGAGCCGCAGATGGCTCAATGACACGGCAAGCTTCCACGCCGTGGATCTCCGGAGCGCGCGGCTCGACGAGGTTTTCGCCGCCGAGCGTCCGGAGGCGGTGGCGCATCTGGCCGCCCAGGCCGCGGTGGGCCGCTCCGTCGTCGACCCCGCCTTCGACGCATCGGTGAACATCGGAGGGGGCCTCAATCTGCTCGACTGCTGCCGGCGCTTCGGCGTGCGGCGGATGATCTACTCCTCGAGCGGCGGCGCGGGCTACGGTGATACCGACGTCATCCCCACGCCGGAGGAGCATGCGAGCTGGCCCGTCTCGCCCTACGGCATCACCAAGGTCGCCATCGAGCAGTACGTCGCCGCGCTCGGCCCGCTGTGGGGGATGCGCGGCATCTCCCTCCGCTACGCCAATATCTACGGTCCCCGACAGAACCCGCAGGGAGAGGCGGGCGTCATCGCCATCTTCTGCCACCGTCTCCTCTCGGGGCAGCCCTTGATCATCAACGGCGACGGAGGACAGACGCGCGACTTCGTCCACGTGGAGGACGTAGCGCGCGCCAATGTGTTGGCTCTCGAGCGTGACGAGGTGACGGGCGCCGTCAACATCGGCACGGGCATCGAGACGTCGGTAACGGAGATCGCCGAGGCGCTCTCCGCCGCCGCCGGCTCGCGCATGCCACCCGTGCACGGGCCGGCGCGCCCTGGTGAGCAGCGGCGGAGCTGCCTCGATCCGTCGCGGGGGGGGCGCGCGCTCTCCTGGCGCCCGGGGGTGTCCCTGCGCGACGGCCTGGCCGCGACCTATGACTTCTTCAAGAAGGAGATCAACCGATGATCGACGAAGAGCTGCGGGCTATCCTGGCCTGCCCCGCCTGCAAGGGCGATCTCATTTTCGAGGAGACGCGCATCATCTGCGAGCGGTGCCGCAAGGCCTATCCCATCCGCGACGGCATCCCCGTGATGCTCATGAGCGAGGCGCAGCCCTGGACGCCGGGAGCATAACCGCGGTCATCCTGGCGGGCGGCCAAGGCACCCGGCTGCGCCCCCTGACCAACTCCCGCCCGAAGCCCGTTGTCCCGCTCCTCAACATTCCGTTCCTCGCCTATCAGCTGACGCTGCTGCGCCGGCACGGGGTGGGGCGCGTCGTGCTGTCTTGCTCCTATCTCGTGGACGAGATCCGGCAGGCGATGGGCGATGGCCGGCGATGGGGTGTCTCCCTCGAGTACGTGGTGGAGACGGAGCCGCTGGGGACGGCGGGGGGCGTGCGGAACGCCGCCGATCTCGTGCGCGGGCTCGTGGTCGTCCTCAACGGCGACATCCTGACCGATGCCGATGTGTCCGGCATGCTCCGTTTCCACGCGGAGCGGGGCTCGCGCGCCACGATCTTCCTCACCCGGGTCGAAGACACGAGCCCCTACGGCCTCGTGGAGCTGGTGGACGGCCGCGTACGCCGCTTCGTCGAGAAGCCGGGCCCCGCCGACCGCACCACCGACACCATCAATGCCGGCATCTACGTGCTCGACGCTGCGCTCCTCGACCGTATCCCGGCCGGCCGCGTGGCCTCCATGGAGCGCGAGTTTTTTCCCGGCCTCCTCGCCGACGCCGTGCCGTGCTTCGGTTGGGTCGGCGACTGCTACTGGATCGATATCGGCAGCCCCGCCAAGTACCGGCAGGCCCACCTGGATCTGCTCGCCGGCGATGTGAAGGCTGATCTCGGTCTCACGGGGGCCTCCGGCGATCGGCGCTCGATCGCCGCCGATGCGGCCGTGGGCGCCCGCGCCCAGATCACGGCCCCCGTCGTCGTCGGCGCGGCCTGCCGGATCGAAGAGGATGCTCGCGTGGGCCCCTCGACCGTTCTCGGTCCGGGCTGCCACGTCGGAGCGAGGGCGGTGGTGGAGGGCACCGTCCTCTGGGAGAACGTGTCCGTCGGCTCCGGAGCGGTGCTGCGCGACTGCGTCGTAGGTGCCCGAGTCCGCGTCGCTCCGCATGCCCAGGTCGCCCCGGGGACCGTCCTCGAGGACGGCGCCGTCGTGGGCTGACGCGCCCGCCGTCCCTCCGACGCATCGCAACTCCACGCGTGATATCCTGAGCACGATGGCCATCGAGCGTATCCGCAACTTCTCTATCGTCGCCCACATCGATCACGGGAAGTCCACCCTGGCGGACCGCCTGCTGTCGCTGACGGGCACCATGGATGCCAAGAAGGCGGTGGGTCAGGTTCTCGACTCCATGGACCTCGAGAAGGAGCGGGGCATCACCATCAAGGCCCACACCGTGCGCCTCATGTACACGGCCCGCGATGGGCACGAGTACACGCTCAATCTCATCGACACGCCGGGCCACGTGGACTTCTCCTACGAGGTCTCCCGCTCCCTCGCCGCCTGCGAGGGCGCCGTTCTCATCGTGGATGCGGGCCAGGGCGTCGAGGCCCAGACGCTGGCCAACTTCTATCTCGCCCTCGACGGTGGTCTGGAGATCGTCCCCGTCATCAACAAGATTGACCTCCCCGCGGCCGATGTGGAAGGCACGCGGACCCAGATCACCGACATCCTCGGCCTCGACGGCGACGAGGCCCTCGCCATCTCCGCCAAGCACGGCACGGGCGTGCCCGAGGTGCTGGAGGCCATCGTCGAGCGCGTGCCGCCGCCCAAGGGCGATCCCGACGCGCCCCTCAAGGCGCTCGTCTTCGACTCCTACTACGACTCCTACCAGGGCGTCGTGGTATACGTCCGCCTCGTCGACGGGCGGGTGCGCGCGGGCCAGCGCATCCTCCTCATGTCCAACGGCAGGACGTACGAGGTGCAGCAGGTCGGGGTCTTCGCCCCCGACATGCGGCCGGTGGAGGAGCTCAGCGCGGGCCAGGTCGGCTTCCTGACCGCGTCGATCAAGCGCGTGGCCGACGCCAAGATGGGCGAGACGATCACCGACGTACTCCACCCGACCGCCGAGCCCTGCCCGGGCTATCGCGACGCCAAGCCCATGGTGTTCGCCGGTCTGTACCCGATCGAGGACACCGACTACGAGGGGCTCCGCGACGCCCTCGAGAAGCTGCGCCTGAACGACTCGGCCTTCAACTTCGAGCCGGAGACCTCGCTCGCCCTCGGTTACGGCTTCCGCTGCGGCTTCCTCGGCATGCTCCACCTCGAGATCGTCCAGGAGCGGCTCGAGCGCGAGTTCAACCTCTCCCTGATCGTGACCGCGCCGTCCGTGCGCTTCCGGATCGTGACCCCCCAGGGCGAGACCATCGAGATCGACAATCCGTCGAAGCTGCCGCCCCCCGACAAGATCGAGCGGATCGAGGAGCCCTACGTGCGCGGCTCCATCTTCGTGCCCACGGAGTTCATGAGCGAGATCTACAAGCTCGCCCAGGAGAAGCGCGGCGAGCACAAGTCGCTCGAGTACGTGGGCAAGCGCTGCCACATCCAGTTCGACTTCCCCCTGTCCGAGATCGTGATCGACTTCTACGACCGGCTCAAGTCCATCTCCAAGGGCTACGCCTCCTTCGACTATGACTTCCTCGAGTTCCGCGAGTCGGACATGGTCAAGCTCGACATCCTCTTGAACGGCGACCCCGTGGACGCGCTATCCGTCATCGTCCATCGCGACAAGGCCTACGAGAAGGGCAAGGCCCTGACCGAGAAGCTCCGCGGCGTCATCCCGCGCCAGCTCTACGAGGTCGCCATCCAGGCGGCGGTGGGCAGCCGGGTCATCGCCCGCGAGACGGTCAAGGCCATGGGCAAGAACGTGACCGCCAAGTGCTACGGCGGCGACATTTCGCGCAAGCGAAAGCTCCTCGAGAAGCAGAAGGAGGGCAAGAAGCGCATGAAGCAGGTCGGCAAGGTCGAGGTGCCCCAGGAAGCCTTCCTGTCGGTCCTCAAGAGCTGAGCCCATGAACCACACCGAGACTCAACCCGAAGCGCCCGCCCCCGTCGAGGTCGTCGCTCCCGTCCGGCGAAAGTCGCTCTTCCGCGAGTACGCGGAGGCGATCTTCATCGCGGTCCTTCTCGCCCTCGTCATCCGGCAGTGTGGCGTGCAAGCCTTCACCATTCCGTCGGGCTCCATGATGGACACCCTGCTCGTGGGCGACTACATCCTCGTCAACAAGTTCCTCTATGGCGCCGAGCTCCCCTTCACGGACACGCACCTGCCCGGCCTGCGCAAGCCCGAGCGCGGGGACATCGTCGTCTTCAAGTACCCCAATGACGAGACGCGGGACTTCATCAAGCGCATCGTGGCCGTGGGAGGCGATACCGTGCAGGTGGTGGACAACCGCGTCGTGCTCAACGGCCGCCCGATCGACGAGCCGTACATCCGACCGGGCTCCATCCCCGCCGCGCCCTCGTCCCACTGCGGCTACCTCTATGGCTGCGAGCCGACCGTGGTGCCGCAGGGCGCGTACTTCGTCATGGGCGACAACCGGGACAATTCCCAGGACAGCCGCTACTGGGGCTTCGTGCGGCGCGAGAAGATCCGCGGCAAGGCCTTCCTCATCTACTGGTCGTGGAATGGGGAGAGCCACTGGCCGCGCTGGGCTCGAATCGGCGCCTGGCTGCCGTAGGCGGCCGATAAGGGCCCATCTGCTTCGTTGGCGCCCTCGGCAGCCCGCTCAACGTACAGGAAGTACGCCTCGCGGGCTGCCTTCGGGCGCCGCCTCGCATCTGGACCCTTCTCGGCCGCCTACTCGCGTTTCTGATTGGTCCTCAGGAACCCTGGGAAAATCCTCTCGTGAATCTGCTTGACGGTTGGACTCCCCGCTCCGGATTGCTCGGTGCGTATCTTCATATTCCTTTTTGTACGCAGCGGTGCGGGTACTGCTCGTTCAATACAGCGCCCGATGCTCCTGGTGCCGTCGAGCGGTTTCTTCCTGCTCTGCTCGGCGAGATGGATCTCGTCGCTCAGGCGCCCTGGGTGGGAGCGGTTGACCTGCGCAGCATCTTTCTGGGAGGGGGCACACCGTCGCTGCTCCCGACCGAGGCCATGGAGCGGATCCTCGAGCGGCTGCGAGACCGCTTCGGCGTCACGGCGGGGGCCGAGGTCACCGTCGAGTGCAATCCCGAGAGCGTGAGCCGCGACCGGCTGGCAGGGTACCGGCGGGCGGGGGTCACGCGGATCAGCCTCGGCGTGCAGAGCCTCGACGACCGCGTTCTGCCCAGCCTCGACCGGCTCCACACGGCAGCCCAGGCGCGGGGGGCCTTCGATGCGGCTCGCGCCGCCGGCTTCGAGGATCTCAGCGTCGACCTGATCTACGGTCTTCCCGGCCTCGACCTGTCCACCTGGGAAGCTACCGTCAAGGCGGCACTCGACTGGAAGCCGGACCATCTGTCGGCCTATGCGCTCACCCTCGACGAGGGCAGTCTCTGGCACGCCGCCGGCGTGACGGGCATTCCTGCCGAGGAGACGACCACCGCGCAGTACCGGCGGCTGGCCGAGCTCGCGGCGGAGGCGGGCTTCGAGCACTACGAGGTGTCCAACTACGCGCGCTCGGGACACCGCTCCACGCACAACCAGATCTACTGGCACGCCGAGGAGTATCTGGGTCTGGGTCCGGGCGCCTGCGGATATCTCGGCGACGTGCGCTACGGCAACGTCAAGCCCGTGGAGCGCTATGGCGCCATGATCGCACGAGGGGTCGTGCCCGTGGGAACGCACGAGACACTGACGCCCCGCCAGCGCCTGGCCGAGCGCCTCATCCTGGGCCTTCGGCTCTGCGACGGCGTGCCCGGGGAGTGGATCGAGGATCGCGTGGCGGCCGAGCCCGGGCGCCTGCGCGCCGTGCTCGACGCGTGGCGCGAGCGCGGGCTGCTCGTCGAGGGGGCGGGGCGCCTGCGGCTGACGGAAGCCGGTTTCCTCCTCTCCGACGCGCTCTTCATCGAGCTCCTTTAATCGGTTACGATACGAGTGACATGTCTTTGCCGACTCTCGACCAGCGCCTGCGTCAGGTTCTGCTCGCGGTCATCGCGGAATACGTGGAGACCGCCCAGCCCGTGGGCTCCCGCTCCATCTCGCGTCGCCACATTCAGGGCTTGTCGCCGGCGACAATCCGTAACGCCATGGCCGACCTCGAGGACATGGGCTATCTGACCCACCCACACACCTCGGCCGGCCGCGTGCCCACCGACCGGGCCTATCGCTTCTACGTGGACGCGCTCGGTCAGGTGCCGTGGAAGGCCGTCGAAGTCGGTGGGCCTACTTCCGAGTCCACGACCCCGTCCGCGGACGCCGCGGAGCGCCTCATGGCGGGGACGCCCGGACTGCTCTCGGATGGCACGCACATGACGGGGATGCTCCTCGCTCCGCCGCTCCGGCGCACCGCGCTCGACCGCATCGAGCTGGTCGGCCTGGGCGAGGACCGCGCGCTCGCGGTGGTGGTGACCGAGACGGGTTGGGTAACGGCGCGCGCGATCAGCCCATTGCCTCGTCCCGGCGTGGAGGAGCTGCGCGAGATCGGCCGCACGCTGACCCGACGCTATCGCGGCAAGACCTTCCAGGCCATCCTCGACGACGTGGAGCATCCGGCCGATCCCCTGGATCCTCTGTGGACGCGCCATCGCGGGCTGCTCGAGCAGATCGGCGGCCTCTTGCGCGACCGCAACCTCTACATCAGTGGCGCCATCAACGTCCTCGACCACCCGGACTTCAGCGATGTCACCACCATGCGGGGTCTGCTCAAGGCCTTCGAGGACAAGGCGAGGCTCGTCGACCTCCTGACGCGGATGGCCGAGGAGCGCGGCGTGCAGGTCATGATCGGCGGAGAGAACCCGGTGGAGGAAATGCGCGAGTGCAGCCTCATCACCTCGACGTATACCTATCGCGGCCAGGTCCTGGGGGTGCTCGGCGTGGTGGGCCCTCGTCGCATGGCCTACGGCGATGTCATCTCGATCGTGGACGAGACGGCCCGCCTCGTCTCGAATTCGCTCTCGCGGGTCCAGAGAGAGCTGTACCTGCCCGGCTGACCGCTCGTCCTTGCCCCGAGCACCCGCGGCCGCTTTGAATCCGTCTGCTATACTTTGGGTGATCATGACTGACGACCTTTTGAGCCCCGAGAACGGCGCCCTGCCCCTCGAGCCCGAGGAAGAGATTCAGCGCCTCCGCGACGCCCTCCAGGCGAAGACCCAGGAGGCCGAGGAGCACCGGGAGCGCTATATCCGCGGGGCCGCCGAGTTCGACAATGCGCGCAAGCGCGCCGCGCGCGAGCGCGACGACTACACGCGCTACGCCAACGAGTCCCTCCTGCGCGAGCTCCTGCCTGTGCTCGACAACTTCAGCCGCGCCCTCCACGCCGCCCGGAGCGAGCCGGGGGCGGCGGCCGTGACGGCCGGAGTAGAGCTGATCCAGCGGGAGCTCCTGCGCGTGCTCGAGAAGTTCGGGGTCACGCCCTTCGACTCGCTCGGCCAGCCCTTCGATCCCGAGCGGCACGAGGCGATCGCGCGGGTGCCGGCCTTGGGCCAGCCCGAGGGCACGGTAGTGAACGAGACCGCGCGGGGCTACATGCTCAATGGACGGGTGCTTCGCCCGGCCATGGTCACCGTGGCCACGCCGCCTGACGCAAGCGCCGACTCGTAGCGTGGCGTCCAAAGACTACTACGCGGTCCTCGGCGTCCCCCGCCATGCCGACGACGCCGCGCTGAAGAAGGCCTACCGCACCCTCGCCCGGCAACACCACCCCGACAAGAATCCGGGAGACGGCCGCGCCGAGGAGCGCTTCAAGGAAATCAGCGAGGCCTACGCCGTGCTCGCGGATCCCGACAAGCGCGCCCAGTACGACCGATTCGGCACGGTCTCGGGTCCCGGCGGGCCGGGAGACGCGGGCTTCGGCACCATCTTCGAAGATCTCTTCGAGGGCTTCTTCGGCGGCGGGGGCGGCGGCCGACGCGGGCGCTCGCGGCGAGGCGAGGATCTTCAGTATCGACTCGAGATCTCTCTCGAAGAGGCGGCCCGCGGCTTGGAGACCAAGCTCCAGATTCCTCGCCACGAGAGCTGCGAGACCTGTCGCGGCACGGGCCAGCAGGAGGGGACGACGCCGGAGACCTGCGGGACCTGCCGCGGCCAGGGTCAGGTGCGCTTCTCCCAGGGCTTCCTCACCGTCGCGCGTCCGTGTCCGGCCTGCGGCGGCGCGGGAAGCGTCAACCGCTATCCGTGCAGCGCCTGCCGCGGCGAAGGACGCGTGGCGCGCGAGCGGATGCTCACCGTCACCATTCCCGCGGGCATCGCGGACGGGAATCAACTGCGCCTCACCGGCGAAGGCGAAGGCGGACTCCACGGCGCTCCCCCTGGCGATCTCTACGTCCTCGTCCAGATTCGCCCCCACGAGATCTTCGAGCGCCACGGCGCCGATCTGGTCTGCGCCCTGCCCCTCACCTATCCGCAGGTGTGCCTCGGTGACGAGGTGGACGTGCCCGTCCTCGACGGCAAGGCGAGGCTCACCGTTCCGGCGGGGACGCAGCCGGGGCAGCGGCTCGTGCTCAAGGGCAGGGGCATACCGCACCTGCGGGGACGCGGACACGGCAATGCCGTGTACGAGGTGATTCTCGAGGTGCCGAAGAAGCTCTCGCCGCGGGAGCGCGAGCTGCTCGGCGAGCTCCATGAGGTGTCGAAAGAGTCATCGGGTCCGCTCCTCTCCTCCTTCGTCGATCGGATGAAGAAGCTCTTCGGCAGTTGATGGCTTTCTGGCAGCTGACCGTCCCCAGCTCCCCCGAGACATCGGAAGGCCTGACCAATTTTCTCTGGGAGCAGGGCGCCCTGGGTGTCGTCGAGGAAGAAGGTCCGGCCGCCCCGCCCCGCCTGCGAGCGTTCTTCCCCGACAGCGCCTCGTCCACCGGCCTCGTGAGGTCAACGGAATCCTACGTCGCCGGCCTGGGTGCCCTCGGCTTCAGCACGGCGCGGGGCGACGTGGAGATCACGCCTCTTCTCGAAGAAGCGTGGGCCAGCGCCTGGCAGCAATCCTTTCCGCCTCGCGCGGTGGGAAGGCGGCTCTGGGTCAAGCCGCCCTGGGAGATGGCGGAGGCCGCGGGCCGGATGTCGGTCGTGATCGAGCCGGGGCGCGCGTTCGGCACCGGGCATCACGGCAGCACCGAAGGCTGCCTCGAGCTTCTCGACCGGGTGGTGGGCGATCCGCCGCCTCCGCGGGCCCTCGATGTCGGCATCGGCACGGGCATCCTCGCCGTCGCCGCGATCAAGCTCGGCGTCGCCTCCGTGCTCGGGCTCGACGTGGATCCCGACGCCGTGGCCGCGGCGCGGGTCAATGCCACGCGCAACGGCTGCGACCCACGCATCGAGGTCCGCATGGAGGGTCTCGAGTCGCTGCGCGACGTTGCGCTCTTTCCGCTCGTCCTCGCGAATCTGCTCGCCCATACCCACCTCGCGCTCTCGTCCCGTTACGAACATGTCGTGGCGCGGGGCGGCGCGCTGATCCTCGGCGGGATACTCGAGCCCGAGGCAGCGGACGTGGTGGCGGCCCTCGAGCGGGCGGGTTTCGCGCTGCGCGAGCAGCTCGTGATCGAGGGTTGGTCCTCGCTCCTGCTGGACGCGACCGGCACATGAGGCGCTTCCGCATCCGGCCCGAGGACATCGTCGGCGACCACGTGACCTTCGATGCCGAGGAGACGCGCCATCTCAGGCGCGTGCTGCGACTCGGGACGGGCGACATCGTCGAGGCGCTGGACGGCGCGGGCACCATGCTCACGGTCAGAATCGAGTTGGTAGGCACCCGGGGAGCCGAGGGCTCCGTGCTCTCCCGCGCTGCGCATCGGACGGAGTCCCCGCTCCGCCTCACCCTCGCCCAGGGCATAGCCAAGGGCGACAAGATGGAGACCATCATCCGGATGGCGACGGAGCTCGGCGTTACCCACGTCGTGCCGCTCGCCACGGCTCGGGCGGTGGTGAAGCTGGAGCGGGCAGGAAAGGGAGCGCGGATGACCCGCTGGCAGCGCGTCGCACAGGAGGCGGCCAAGCAGAGCGGCCGCGCCGTCATCCCCGAGATTGCCCTGCCTCAGCCGCTCGATGAATGGCTGGCCGCCCGAGAGAGCGGAGGCCTGTTGGTCTGCCTCTGGGAGAGCGCGCACTCTCCCCTGGTTCCTCAGCTTCCGCAGCGTCCCATCGCTCAGGCCACGCTCGTGGTCGGGCCGGAGGGCGGGCTGGAAGCGGTTGAAGCCGAGGCGCTGGGCAAGGCCGGCGCGGTCGTGGGCAACTTTGGCACGAGGATACTCAGAACCGAGACGGCAGGGCCGGCGGGGCTCGTCGTTCTGCAGGCGCGCTATGGCGATCTCGGCGGAGGCGGGTCCTGAGCGCGGGCTTCGCCTACTTCGACGCGGATGGCGGCAGGGGGGTTACCGGCCGGGGTCCCACCCTCCAGGAAGCATTCGCCCAGGTCGGGCTGGGAGTCCTTGCCCTGACCGTGGATCCAGCCTCGGTTGAGGAGCGGGAGACACGCGCCGTCCGAGCCCACGGTGTCGACCCCGTCGATCTCCTGGTCAACTGGCTCAACGAGTGTCTCTACGTTCTCGATGTCGAGGGATTCGTGGCCCGCCGGGTCGAGTTCGTCACCTTCGTCCTCAATGGCTCGGCCCTCGGAGGGGAACCCCTGCGTCTCCACTGCCTCCTTCACGGGGAAGAGGCCGAGCCGGCCCGTCACGTCCCCGGGTTGCCTTTTGGCGCATTCTCGACCAGCAGCGCTACCGTCACTGAGGCCAGCGGAGGCTTTGAAGCCCAAGCCATCACACGCAGCGATCGCGCATTTAATTCGTCACCAAAATGAGACAGTGGGCTCGCTGCGGCGTGTCGATGAGACATCGAAACATCACCCCATCCAGTTTGAGTTTCTCTACTAATACTCAATCTAAACAGCTATTTACTCAAGATACGCAATTATGGCACCCCCCTTGCTACCTCTGGGCCACGGAATGGGGGACCAACGAACCATCCGGCGACAGGTTTCGGTGGAGGGCATCGGGCTTCACTCCGGTGACCCTGTCAAGCTGACTCTCTCCCCCGCTGCAGCCGATACAGGGATCCTCTTCAGAGCGCCGGACGGCACTCTGATGCCGGCCGACATCGACCATGTGGTCGACGGTCGCGGCGCGACCACCTTGGGGGCTTTCGGTGTCCGGGTCCGGACTGTCGAGCACCTCATGGCCGCGGCGGCCGCTCTCGGCATCGACAATCTGGTGGCGGATATCAGCGCCGAGGAAGTGCCGGCGCTCGACGGCAGCTCCAAGCCCTTCGTCGACCTGCTCTACTCGGCGGGGTCCGTCACCCTCCCGGTTCCGCGCCGCCCGGTGGCCGTTCGCGAGCCGCTTCGCGTCGGCGACGACAACCGCTGGCTCGAGATCGCCCCCTCGGACACATTTCGGATCACCTATACCCTGGACAATCCCCACCCCGTGGTCGGACTTCAGGTGGCGTCCCTCGAGGTGAGCGAGAGCACGTTCGTCGAAGAGCTGGCGCCCGCCCGCACCTACGGCTTTTTGAGAGATGTCGCGGTGATGCGGAAGAACGGCCTCGCGCGCGGTGGCTCGCTCGAGAACGCGGTGGTGGTGGGCAAGCGCTCCGTGCTCAACGACAGCCTGCGCTTCCAGGACGAGTTCGTTCGGCACAAGATGCTCGATCTGGTGGGTGACCTCTGGTTGCTCGGACGCCCCCTCCAAGGCCACATCACCGCGCACAATGGCGGTCACGCGCTCAATCACGAGCTGGTGGCCGCCGTGAAAACTGCCTTCGCCACCGAGCGGCGCCATCGCGCCGTGCGGCCACAGGTCAAGGCCGTGGGCAGCCTGGCAGACCGGCTCGAGCACCTCGTGCCGGGCGGTTTGTCGTCACAGCCCGGTATCGCCGCCCTCTAGTTTCTGCGGTCCGCCCGGACTTCTCCGGGCTCCCAGACCCGCCGGACGCTATAATGCTGTACCCGTGGGGACCCTCCAGTTGTGAGCCGCCGGGCTAGCGTCGGTGTGATCGCCCTGATCGCCCTGGTCGTGGTCTGCCCGGTGGCCCCGGTGGCCCGGGCCGACACCGAGCTTCGCATCAGCAATCTTTCCGTCTTCCTCAACGACTACGACGTGACCGTCCAGGGGGTGCTCCTGGGGGCCGTGCCCTCTTCGCTCACCGAGAGCCTGCAAAGCGGCGTGCCCGTGCACGTGCGGTTCGTGGTCGAGCTCTGGCAGCAGCGCTTCCGGGACAAGCTCCTGCAGACGCGCATCATCGAGCGTCAGCTGACCTACAACCCGGCCACCAAGGAATACAAGGTCGTGTCGCTGAACGGAGAAGACCGCGAGGCATTCATGACCAAGCAGCTTCGCGACGCACAGCGGGTGCTGTCCGAGCTGCGGGCGGGGAAGCTCGCCCCCGACGCCGCCCTCGACCCCCACGAGCTCTATTTCGTGCGGGTGCGCGCCGATGTCTCGCTCAATGGCGTCAACTCCTGGATCGCGCGCTTCAGCGGCGAGGCGGCGGAGACGGGCTGGGTCCAGTCCCCCCTTCTCACACCCACGAGACGGCAGTGAGCCCACTCACCGACGGCTCGGCCGAACAGAAGAGCCACTACCGGCGCAATCTCCTCATCGTCTCCGGCGGGCTCGCCCTCCTCGCCCTCGCCTGGTGGGGATTCAAGGTCTGGATCCACTCGCCCCAGGTCCCCCTCGCCTCGAACCTGGCCGTCTTCGCTCTCTTCAATCTGAACCTGATCGTCTTCCTGCTCCTCGTCGTCCTCCTCTTCCGCAACCTCGTCAAGCTCGCCTTCGAGCGCCGGCAGAAGGTGCTGGGCGCCCGCTTCAAGACCAAGCTGGTTCTTGCCTTTCTCTCCCTCGCCCTGACCCCGGCCATTCTCATCTTCATCATCGCCTCGAACTTCATCAACACGTCGATCGAGGGATGGTTCAGGCCGCAGGTGGAGCGGCCGCTCGATCAGGCGCTGGAGGTCGCGCAGACCTATTACCAGGGCCAGGAAGCGATGGCCCTGCGCCACGCGCGCTACATGGCCGACGTGCTGGCTCGCGAGGGGTTCATGGCGCCCGCGCAGCGCGCCGTGCTGTCCACCTATCTCACCGGGCAGCAGGAGCGGCTGGGCCTCGCCGCCATCACAGTGTTCAACCGCGCCGGCCAGCCCGTGCTTCATGCCAAGGACGTGGCCCTCGCCACCGTGCCCACGCGGTCGGTGAACAAGGAACAGCTGCGCCGCGGCCTCGCCGGCCAGGAAGTGACCACCGTGCACGAGCTCGACGATGGCGACATGATCCAGGCCATCGTGCCCATCAAGTCGGGCGAGCGCGCGCTCTTGGGAGCGATCGTGGTCGGCACCTACGTGCCGCAGCGGCTCGAGACGCGACTCCGCGGCATCAGCCAGTCCTTCCAGGAGTACAAGCAGCTGCGCCTTCTCAGGCAGCCGCTCAAGGGCATCTACATCCTGCTCTTCCTCCTCATGACCCTCGTCATCGTCTTCTCCGCCACGTGGTTCGGTCTCTACCTCGCCCGGGGCATCACCGAGCCCGTGCAGATGCTGGCCGAGGGCACGCGGGCGGTGGCCGCGGGGAATCTCAACTACAAGGTCCAGGTGCGCGCCGACGACGAGCTGGGCGTGCTCGTGGACTCGTTCAACCGCATGACGGGCGATCTCGCCCTCTCTCAGACGCGGCTCGAGCATACCTACCGGGACCTCCAGGCCAAGCACGAGGAGGTGGAGCAGCGGCGCCGTTACACGGAGACGGTGCTCGACGCGGTGGCCACCGGCGTGCTCTCGCTCGACGCGTCGGGGCGCATCACTACCGTCAACGGCGCGGCCGAGCGCATGCTGGGTGTGTCCGCGAGCGAGGCGCTGGGACAGCCTTCCACGGCCGTCCTGCGCCCGCCCGTCCACTCCGAGCTCGCCGCGCTGATCCAGCGCATGAACCGCCTGCGCGAGAACGCGCTCGAGCGCGAGGTGCATCTCCGTCGCGAAGGCCACTCCGTGACACTCCTCGCGTCGGCCACCGCGCTCAAAGGACCCGAAGGCGCCTATCTCGGCATGGTCCTCGTCTTCGACGACCTCACCGAGCTTCTCAAGGCTCAGCGCCTCGCCGCCTGGCGCGAGGTGGCCCAGCGCATCGCCCACGAGATCAAGAACCCACTCACCCCCATCCAGCTCTCGGCCCAGCGCCTGCGCCGCCGGCTGTCCACGGACCGGAGCCCGGAGGAAAAGCGCCTGCTCGAAGAGGCAACCGCCACCATCGTCCAGGAGGTGGAGGGGCTGAAGCAGCTCGTGGACGAGTTCTCCCGGTTCGCGCGCATGCCCTCCCTCCAGCCGCGGGCCACGGACCTCGGGCGCCTGCTCGAAGGCGTGGTGGTCCTCTACCGCGAGTCGCACGCCGCCCTCGACATCAAGGTGAGCTTCTCCCCCGACATGCCACAGGTGGACGTGGACCCCGACCAGATCAAGCGGGCGGTGTTGAATCTCGTGGACAATGCCGTGGAGGCGGTGGGCGGCTCGGGCCAGGTCACGCTCGAGACGATCTGGATGCCGGAGAGCCGCCGCGCGCGCATCATCGTGGCCGACGACGGCCCGGGTATCCAGGCGGAGGACAAGGAGCGCCTTTTCCTGCCGTACTTCTCCACGAAGTCCAACGGCACGGGGCTCGGCCTGTCCATCGTGCATCAGATCGTCACCGACCACGGGGGAACCATCTGGGTCGAAGACGTCGCGCCGCAGGGCACGCGCTTCGTGGTCGAGCTGCCCGTGGGCCGCCTCGCCGCCACTTCCGTGGAGCCGCCCGCGCCGGTGAAGGCCGGATAAATGGCGGGCGAGCACATCCTGATCGTGGACGACGAGAAGCTCATCCAGAGCACGTTGCGGGGCGTGCTGGAGGACGAGGGCTATCGCGTCACGTCGGCGGGCACGGGAGAGGAAGCGCTGGCCCGGCTCATCGACGACGCGCCCGATCTGGTCTTCCTCGACATCTGGATGCCCGGCATGGACGGGCTCGAGGCGCTGGCCGAGATGAAGCATCGGCGGCCCGAGACGGCGGTGGTGATGATCTCGGGCCACGCCACCATCGAGACCGCCGTCAAGGCGACCAAGCTGGGCGCCTATGACTTCATCGAGAAGCCGCTCTCGCTCGAGAAGACCCTGCTCGTGGTCGCGCGGACCCTCGAGCACGCCCGCCTGCGCCAGGAACACCGGCAGCTGCGCGAGCGCGTGGAGCGGGGACAGGAGATCGTCGGCAAGAGCGCGGCCATCGAGGTGCTGCGGCAGCAGATCAGCATCGCCGCGCCCACCACGGGCCGCGTGCTCATCCACGGCGACAGCGGCTCGGGCAAGGAGCTCGTGGCCCGGGCCATCCACGCGCGCTCCACCCGCGCCGAGGGCTCCTTCGTCGAGGTCAACTGCGCCGCCGTCCCCGAGGAGCTGATCGAGTCGGAGCTCTTCGGCCATGAGCGGGGCGCCTTCACGGGCGCGGTGGCGCGCCGCCGGGGCAAGTTCGAGCTGGCCGATGGCGGCACGCTCTTCCTCGACGAGATCGCGGACATGAGCCTCAAGACTCAGGCCAAAGTGCTCCGCGTGCTGGAAGAGCAGGCCTTCGAGCGGGTGGGCGGCAAGGAGACGCTCCGGGTGGACGTGCGCGTGATCGCCGCCTCGAATCAGAATCTCCAGGAGCAGATCGTGGCCGGGCGCTTCCGCGAGGACCTCTTCTACCGGCTCAACGTGATCCCGATCGAGGTGCCGTCGCTGCGCCGGCGCAAGGAAGACATCCCCGCTCTCGTGGAGCACTTCATCACCCTCTTCTCTGTCGAGAACGGGCGGCGCCCCAAGACCATGTCCGTGGAGTCCCTCGCCTACTTTCTCTCTTACGACTGGCCGGGCAATGTGCGCGAGCTCCGCAACATGGTGGAGCGGCTCGTCATCATGGCTCCGCGCGATGTCATCGGACCCGAGGACCTCCCCCCGCCGCTGCGCACCCGCGAGGAGGCGTCGACGGGCGACGACGCCCAGCGCGACCGCACCCTCAAGGAAGCGCGGGAAGCCTTCGAGCGGGCCTATATCCTGGGCGAGCTGCGCGCGCACGAATGGAACATGACGCGCACCGCGGAGAAGCTCGGCATCGAGCGCAGCCACCTCTATCGCAAGCTCAAGGCCTACGGGATCGCTCCTCCCAAGCCATAAGGCGTCGGTGCGCGAAGTACGGCGCGCGAGGCGGCCGGGTCCTGTCGCCGGGAGCAGGGGTGGCGCAACCGGCTACGACACCCTACGCATTCGTGAATCGCAGCCCTGCGGGCTGCGCGCACTCGCGAAGGGCCCACTCCGCCGGCTGCGCCACCCCTGCCCCCGACGCCACCCGGCCGGTTGCACTGATCGGATTCGATCGGACCTTCGCCACTGGTTCAGGCGCGGGGAACTCGGCGGGGGGATCGTGGCGTTTCCTTCGCTGGCGTTTCGTGATACCTAGGGAGGGCCGCTGCCGCGCCAAGGCCGTCGTGGAACAGCCGGGCACAGCCTGGACATGGATTCCACGCGGGTCATGACCCGCCAAGGAGGATTTGCATGCGACGTCTTTCCGTGATGCTCACCATCCTGTTCGCCGTGGTCCTGGGCGTCGCCGGCCCCACCCTCGCCCAGTCCAAGGAGCCCGTGAAGATCGGCCTCTCCGCCGCGGTGTCGGGCGGCTCGGCCGCCTCCGGCGAGGCCATCAAGCGCGGATTGCAGATCGCCATCGACGAGATCAACGGCAAGGGCGGCGTGCTCGGGGGGCGCAAGCTCGAGCTGGTCATACGCGACGACGAGGGCAATCCGCAGAAGGGTGTCACCATCGCCCGCGAGCTGGTGGAGCGCGAGAAGGTCGCGGCGGTCTTCGGGGGTCTCCACACCACGGTAGCCCTCGCGCAGGTACCCGTGTGGCAGGAGCTCAAGGTCCCGTACATGGGCAGCTGGGCCGCCGGCACCAACGTCACGCGCAATGGGCAAACTCCCAATTACGTCTTCCGCGTCTCCGCCAACGACGACTACGTCGACCGCTTCCTTTCGCGCTACGCCATGGACGCGCTGAAGAAGGGCAAGCCCGGCCTCCTCCTCGAGAACACGCCGTGGGGGCAGTCCAACGAGACGGGCCTCACCAAGTGGTTCGGCGAGAAGGGCGTGAAGGCGGTGGGCGTCGAGCGCTTCAACTGGAACGACCCCGACATGAGCCCGCAGCTCCTCCGCCTCAAGAACGCGGGCGCCGACCTCATCGTGCTCGTGGCCAACGCTCCGGAAGGAGCACAGGTGCTCCGGTCCAAGTCCAAGCTCGGGTGGGACGCGGCCATGATCTCCCACTGGGGCATCTCGGGCGGCCGCTTCGCGGAGCTGACCGGCGATCTCTCGGACGGGGTGACCTTCCTCCAGACTTATACGTTCTTCGGCAAGCAGAACGAGCGCGGCCAGTACGTGCTCAAGATGCTCCGGGACAAGTACGGCGTGAAGGAGCCGGGCGACGTCATCGCCCCCGTGGGCACGGCCAACGCCTACGACGGGATGCACCTGGTGGCCATGGCCATCGATCAGGCCGGGGCCACCGAAGGGCCCAAGGTCCGCGAGGCACTCGAGAATCTCAAGGGAGAGTACAAGGGCCTCATCAAGACCTACAAGCATCCCTTCACGGCGGAGCAGCACGACGCGCTGACCGACGAAGACTACGTCATGGTCGTCTGGAAGGGCGGCAAGATCGTTCCGATCAGCATGAAGTAGGGCCCGCGCCCATCTACATCCAGCTCCTCGTCACCGGCCTCGCCCTCGGCAGCATGTATGGGCTGGTCGCCCTCGGATATCACATCACGTGGGCGACCAGCCGGACCATGAACTTCTCCCAGGGCCACGCGGTGATGGTGGGCGCCGTCGTCGCCTACGCCGTCCTTGTCGCGCTGGGCTGGCCGTTCCCTCTCGCCCTCCTCGTCACGCTCGTCGCCCTCGCCGGCTTCGGCGCGCTCGTCGAGCGGGTGGCCGTCCGTCCCTTCTTTCTCCGCGCCTCTCCCGCCTGGCTCCTCGCCACCATCGCCGTCGGCATCATCGCCGAGAACGTGGCCCAGCTCACTTTCGGCAAGGACGCACGGGCCTTCCCCTCGCCGCTCATGCGGAAGCCCATCATCCTGGGCTCCGCCGGCTTCTATCCACAGGAGCTTCTGGTACCGGTGGTGGGGCTCTGCCTCATGGGCCTCGTCCAGCTCTTCTATCACCGGACCGCCTATGGCAAGCAGCTCAAGGCGGTGGCGTGGAATCCAGAGGCGGCGGGGCTCATGGGCATCAACATCCCTCGCGCCGTCATGGCGTCCTACGCCCTGTCCGCCCTCCTCGCCGGGGTGGCCGGCGTGCTCCTCGCCCCGCTCCTGAACGTGTCGCCGCAGATGGGCACCATCATCGGGCTCAAGGCCTTCGCCGTCGCCATCATCGGCGGCCTCACCTCGGCGCCCGGCATCGTCGTGGCCGGGCTGGGCTATGGACTGGTGGAGTCCTTCACCGCCGGCTACGTCTCGACGCGGGCGCGCGAGATCGTGGGGTTCGGCCTCGTGATCCTCGTCCTCGTCGTGAGACCGTGGGGATTGCTCGGCGAGAAGCCTTCGAGGCGCGTGTGACGGAGCGGCTCGGCTGGGCTTCCCTCGCCGTGGCAGCGGCGCTGATCCCGCTCCTCACCTCCAACACCTACTACCTCTATGTCGTCATATCGATGGGACTTCTCACCATCGTGACGGCCGGGCTCAATGTGCTCGTGGGCTTCACGGGACAGACTTCGCTCGGTCATGCCGGACTCTACGCCTTCGGCGCCTATACCGCCGCGCTCTGCGTCACCCGTGCGGGAACGAGCGAGTGGATCGCCATAGCCGGCGCCATCGGGGTCACGTCCATCGTCGGCGCCGCCGTGGCCGCGGCCGCGCTGCGCGTCTCGGGACCTTATCTGGCCATGGTCACCATCGCCTTCGGCCTGATCGTCGAGGGCGTGCTCATCGAGTGGGGCTCGGTGACGGGAGGGCCCGGGGGCATCTTCAATATCCCCAAGCCCGGGCTGCGCGCGCACTACTGGACGGTGATGCTCGCGGCGGCCCTCGCCCTCTGGCTCACGTCCAATCTGCGCCGCTCCGCGTGGGGGCGTGCCTGTCTCGCCGTCAAGAGCAGCGAGGTGGCGGCGGAATCTCTGGGGCTCTCCGCGTACTACGTGCGGATCGTCGCCTTCACCGTCTCCGCCGCCTTCGCGGGCGCGGCGGGAGCGCTCTTCACGTTCCTGAACGGCTATATCTCGCCGGACAGCTTCACCCTCCAGACGTCGATCCTCTTTCTCCTCGCCCTGCTCTTCGGCGGTCTCGGGCGCATCGCGGGACCCGTGGCGGGCAGCGTGGCGCTGACCGTTCTGCCCGAGCTCCTGACCAGGCTCCTCGACTATCGGCTCATCCTCTACGGATCGCTGCTCCTGCTGTCGATCTACTGGCTGCCTGAGGGTGTGGTGGGCGCGCTCTCGAGGGCGCGGCGATCGAGGCCGACGCCTCGGCCCCACGCCCCCCGCCCTCATGGCCCTTACCCACGGGCCCCTCACTCTCAGACCCCTCACCCTGCCCTCTCCCCGGAGGGGAGAGGGAGAGATGGTGCCCAGGGGGAGCTACTGGTCGTGAGCGAGGTGAGCCTTTCCTTCGGCGGCGTGACGGCTCTCGCCGACGTAAGTCTCACCGTGGGTCGCCGCCGCATACACGCCGTGATCGGCCCGAACGGCGCGGGAAAGACCTCGCTCCTCAACGTGCTCTCGGGCTTCTACGCTCCCGGAGCCGGCACCATCGCGCTGGACGGCCGATCGATCGGCGGGCTTTCACCCTATGCCATCGCGAGACGCGGCGTCGCGCGCACCTTCCAGACTGCGCAGGTCTTCGGCGGCCTCTCCGTTCTGGACAATGTGGCAGTGGGCGTGGCGGGCCCTCGGCTCGGCTCCGCATTGGCGGCCCTCGTGGGGACGCCGGGGAGCGGCGCCCGAGAGGACGCCATCCAGTCACGGGCCCTGGCGCTGCTCGAAGCCCTCGGTCTCGGAGAGCTCGCCGATGAGGCGGCGGAGGCGCTCGCCGCCGGCCTCAGGCGCAAGCTCGAGATCGCCCGCGCCCTCGCCACCGAGCCTCTGCTCCTCCTGCTCGACGAGCCGGCCGCCGGGCTCTCCCCGACCGAGATCGCGGCGCTCGACGCGCAACTGACCGGGCTCCGTGATCGGGGCGGCCCGGCCGTCATCCTCGTCGAGCATCACATGGATCTGGTCATGGCGGTCTCCGACCGAATCACCGTGCTCGACTACGGGCGCGCCATCGCCGACGGCGCGCCCGAGGAGATTCGCCACGATCCGGCGGTGATCGAGGGCGCGGTGGCCGTCCTTCACGACGTCGCCATCGATGTGCGGCCGGGCGAAATCGTCTCCGTGATCGGCGGCAACGGCGCGGGCAAGACGACCCTGCTCAAGGCCATTGCCGGGGTGCTCCGCCCCGCCTCCGGACGCATTGCCTTCGACGGCCGCGAGATCGGCGGGCGGCCCTCGTGGTGGGTCGCCCGACACGGCATCGCGCTCGTGCCCGAAGGACGTGGCGTGTTCGGTGACCAGAGCGTGCGCGACAACCTCATGCTGGGCACTCTTGCCCGCTCGAGCGGTCGCGATGCCGCAGCGGTGCGCGCCGACCTGGACGCCGCGCTCGCCCTCTTCCCCGCCCTCGCGGCAAAGCTCGATCTGCCCGCGGCCGCCCTGTCGGGTGGCCAGCAGCAAATGCTGGCCGTGGCGCGCGGGCTCATGGCGCGGCCACGGGTCATGCTCCTCGACGAGCCTTCCCTGGGTCTGGCCCCCATCCTCGTTCGCGAGATCTTCTCCGCCATCGGTCGCCTGCGCGAGCAGGGGGTGACGATCCTCCTCGTCGAGCAGATGGCCGCCCAGGCTCTGGCCCTCGCCGACCGCGCCTATGTCCTCGAGCGCGGCCGCATCGCTCTGGAAGGCGCCGCGGCCGCGGTGCGCGGTGATCCGACCGTGATCGAGGCCTATCTCGGCCGGCGGTCGGGAGCGGGTCCGTCTTGAAGCCATCACCCCGCGCGCCTATGATCTTTGCGCCATGCCTTGGCCACTCCGCATTGCGCGGCTGGGAAGCGTATCGCTCCAGCGGCTCGCGGCCACCGAAGACGGACATGGTCGCGTCCACTCCGTCTTTGACCGCGCGATCAATATCCTCTGGCACGACGGCCGGCTGCTGACACTTCTCGGCTCCACGCCGCTCGCCGCGCCTTTCGCGGTGGCCCTGTTCCAGCTGCCTCCGCGCGGCGCTGTCACCCCCGGGTTGCGCATCCGCCGCTCCGACTTCGACTGCACGCAATCCGAGGCGGTAGCGCTCGAGATGCCCCGCGGGCCGCTGGCCTTCCACCCCGGTAGCCTGCCCGAGCCGTCGTGCGGGCGCGCGCTCGCCTCCGGAGCGGGTCTTCGCGCGCGGCGTGCGCTCGGCAAAAGCCTCGCGGTGCGCGACCTCTCCGCCTTTACGGACGCCGCGTGGCAATTGATCGGCCTCGGCGAAGGTCTCACGCCCGCGGGGGACGATTGCGTGCTGGGAGCGCTCGCCGCGATTCAGCGGCTCGCGCCCGAATGGCTCATGGAGCATCGGACCCAGCGCGATCGGCTCGGGGCGGCGGCCGGCACCCGCACCACCGACGTAGCCCGCGATTTCCTTCTCGAGGCCCTCGATGGACGTTTCGCCGAGCCCGTGTTGCATCTCCTGACCGCCCGCACCGACGACCTGGCGGACCGGGCGGCCCGCGAGCTCCTCGCCATGGGAGCGACATCGGGCGCGGACACGCTCTCCGGTATCCGGCTTGGCTGCCGCGCCTTGACCGCTTCTCTGCCCGTCAGCGCCTAGATGGCCGAGCCCTTCGAGCTTCTGCTGCGAAGGGCGAGACTGCCCGACGGGCAGCTCGCCGACATCGGCACGCTCGGAGGCAGGATTGCCGCGATCGGCACCCTCACCGAGCATCCGGCCCGGCGCACCGTGGACTGCGGCCGCCGCGTCCTGACCTCGGGGCTGGTGGACTCTCATATCCACCTCGACAAGGCGCTGCTCTCGGAGCGCGCGCCTTCGCTCGAAGGCACGGTGACGGAAGCGTTGCGCGTGACGGCGGAAGCCAAGCGCGCCTTCACCGTGGACGACATCCGCGCCCGCGCTCGGCGCGTGCTCGACGCGGCCATCCGCGCCGGCACCACCGCCATGCGGAGCCACGTCGAGATCGATCCCATCGTCGGTCTCAAGGGATTGGACGCCCTGGTCGGCCTCAAGCGCGAGTATGCGCCGGCCATCGATCTCCAGCTCTGCGCCTTCGCCCAGGAGGGCATACTCCGCGCTCCGGGGACGGAGGCGCTCCTCGCCCGCGCCCTCCAGGGCGGCGCGGACCTGATCGGAGGCTGCCCGTACAACGACACAGACGCCCATGCTCAGATCGATATCGTCTTCCGTCTCGCGCGCGAGTTCGACGTCGACGTGGACTTCCACATCGATTTCTTCGACGAGCCGGACCACATGGACGTCCTCTACGTGGCCGAGCAGACGGTGCGCTTCGGCTGGCAGGGGCGCGTGGCCGCGGGGCATGTCAGCGAGCTCGCCGCGCTCGAGCCGGAGCCCCTCGATCGGGTGGCCGCCGTCCTCAAGGACGCCGGCATCGGCGTGATCATCCTCCCCGCGACAGATCTCTATTTGATGGGAAGGAAGGACGTGCGGAATCCGCGCCGCGGGCTCGCCCCCGCCAAGCGGCTCCTGGCGGCCGGGGTCACGGTGGCGGCAGCCACCAACAATGTCCTGAACGCCTTCACCCCCATGGGCACGGGGGATCTCGCCCTCATGGGTTATCTGCTCACCGCCGCCGCCCACATGGGCACCGAGCCCGACGTGGCCAACGTGCTCGCCATGCTCACCGAGCATCCCGCGCGCATCCTCCGGCTGCCCGACTATGGTCTCCATGTGGGCGCCCGCGCCGACCTCGTCCTCTGGGAGACGGAGCGGGCCGCCGAAGTGGTGACCACGATGTCCCCGCGCCGGCTCGTGGTAAAGGCGGGTCGCCTGTCCATCCAGCACGAGCGGACCTGCACGGAGCTCTGGCGAAGTGACGCGTGATCGTGCCAGACTGCTGGTCCGTCATGGACGCGCTCCGGACCCTCGAGATCCTCATCACCCGCACCAACGAAGGCGCTACCTCATGAAGGACCTGCAGGTGGGCCCGGCGGCATGAGCATGCTCAAAGGCATCCGCGTCCTCGACCTCTCGCGCGTGATCGCGGGGCCGTACTGCGCCGCCTTCCTTGCCGACCTCGGCGCCGATGTCATCAAGGTCGAGCGGCCGCCCCTGGGGGACGACCTGCGCGTCCTCCGCGGCAAGAACGGCATGAGCGCGTCCTTTGCCGCCATCAACCGAAACAAGCGGGGCATCGCGCTCGACCTTCAGCGTCCCGAGGGAACGAAGATCGCCTTCGAGCTGGCCAAGCAGGCGGACGTGGTGGTCGAAAACTTCCTGCCCGGCGTGGCCACCAAGCTCGGGCTGGGCTACGAGGCGGTGAGCGCCGTCAACCCGTCCGTGGTCTACGTCTCGGTCACCGGCTTCGGCCAGACCGGGCCGCACTCGAAGCGGCCCGGCTACAACACCATCGCCCAGGGCATGAGCGGCCTCATGGCGTTGACCGGCCACCCGGGCGATCCACCCACGCGCGTGGCCGGGTCCACCTCGGACCTCGCCGCCGCCATCACGGCCTTCGGCAGCGTGTGCGCCGCTCTCGTGCAGCGCTTTCGCACCGGCCGCGGCCAATATCTCGACGTGAGCCTGCTCGCCTCCAGTCTCTCCCTCTTGCCCGATCCCACGGCGATCTACTTCGACACAGGGCTCAAGCCGAAGCGCGAGGGCAACCGGAACCCGGCCATCGCCCCGGGAGGAGCCTACAAGACGCAAGACGGCTACATCAACATCGTCCTCATGAACGAGGATCAGTGGAAGCGCTTCTGCGTCGCCCTGGGCGAGCCCGCGCTCTCGGCCGAGCCCCGCTTCGCGTCTAACGCGGAACGGATCTCTCGCTACGAAGAGTTCGTAGCCTATGTCGAGTCGCGGCTGGCCAAGGCGCCGACCGCGGAGTGGGTCGAGCGCTTCGAGAAGGCCCAGGTCGCCGCGGGACCGGTGTACGAATTCCACGAGGTGTTCGAGGACGCGCAGGTGAAACACCTCGGCCTCGTGGTGCCCATGGAGCAGCCGGGCCACGGGACCGTCCATGCGCTGCGCTTCCCGGCCCTCCTGTCCGGCGCGCCCGCCCTCATACGGCGCCCAGCCCCACAGCTGGGCGAGCACACCGCGGAGGTTCTGCGCGAGCTCGGCTATGGCGAAGAGGAGATCACGCGGCTGGCCGAGGCAGGCACGATACAACTCGGGGCCAAAACGGGATGAAGCTCCAGATTTAGCCCGGCGTCACTCAGGGGCCGCGCGGGGCGCCGTGCATCGCCCGGACGCTCGGCGTGATGGATTCGGGCATCAGTAAGGACACTCGCGCATCTTGACAGCCCGTGCGCGCGGGCGCAGTATCCGACCGCTTGGAGGTACTGGCCCCCGCCTCGCGGACGGCTCCGCCATCCCGAGCGCAACCAAGGAGACGTGCATGCCCGCGTCGTTGCTCCGCGCGTTCACGACCTGCCTCGGACTCGGGAGATAATGCTTCGGTGAATGCCAGCGGCACGGAGCAGGACGTCACGATAATGAGGCGCCTCGCGGCGATCGTGTTCGCCGATGTCGCGGGCTGGTCCCGCCTGGTCGAGAAGAACGACGTCGATACGTTGCGCGCCTGGAAGGCGCTGCGCGCCGACATCATCGAACCACGAACTCTGGAGCACGGCGGGCGCATGCTGGAGGTCGCCGGCGACGCCGTCCTCATCGAGTTCCCGAGCGCGGTCGCGGCGGTCAACTGGGCGCTCGATACGCAACGCGCGATGGCCCACCAGGAGCAGGAGAGGCACGCCACCCGGCTGACACTTCGGATCGGCATCAATGTTGAGGACGTCATCGTCGATGAAGAGAAGCTCATCGGTGACGGGGTCAACATTGCCGCCCGCGTCCATCAAGTCGCATCACCCGGGGAAATCGTCGTCACCGGCACCGTCCGCGATTTCGTCTGGAACAAGATGCCGGTCGCCTTTACCGACCTCGGTGAGCGCGAGCTGAAGAACATCGGCCGGCCGATCCAGCTCTACCGGGTTGAGGCGTCGGCCACGGGAGCGACCATACCGGTTCGCTCCCAGCCGCACCTGTCGTGGACCAGGCGCCCCGCCGTTGCCGTCCTGCCCTTCCGCAACCTGGGCGGCAATCCTGAAGAGGGCTACTTCGGCGACGGGATCACGGAGGACATCATCAGCGGCCTGTCGCGCAGCCACTCGCTGTACGTGATCGCGCGCAACTCCACCCTGCGCTACCGCGACCGCCAGATGGACCCACGCGAGATCGCTGCCGAGCTCGGCGTCCGCTACATTCTGCAGGGAAGCGTCAGGCGCCAGGCGCCCCGGCTGCGCATCTCGTCGGAGCTGATCGACGCCGTGAGCAACCGGACCGTTTGGGCGGAGAAGTTCGATGGCGGCGACGACGAGATCTTCGACTTTCAGGATCGGATCGCCGCCAGTATCGTCGGCACGCTCGAACCCAGGCTCTATCAGGCCGAGGCTGCGCACGCGTTCGAGAAGCCCACAGACAGCCTCGACGCCTACGACTGCGTCCTCCGGGCGCTGTCGCTTCTCTACACGTTCGACGACGCTGACTTCGCGGAGGCAGGCGGATATCTCCGACGCGCGGTGGCCCTCGATCCCTTGTATGCCCAGGCGCACGCATACCTCGCGTGGTGGCACAACCTGGCCACCGGGGAGGGGCGCTCGTCCGACCCCGCGGCTGATTCCGAGAAAGCCGCGCTCGCCTCCATGACGGCCGTCGAGCTCGATCCGAGCGATGCGTACTGTCTCGCCGTCGCCGGCCACATCCAGGCGTATCTCAAGAAGAACCTGGAGACGGCGGTCGACATGTTCGACCGGGCATTGCAGGTGAACGAGAATTCCGCCTTTGCTTGGGGCGTGAGTGGCTCGACGTACTGCTTCCTTGGGAGACCCGACGAGGCGATGGAGCGTTTGCGCAATGCATGGCGACTGAGCCCTTTCGATCCGCTGAACTTCTGGTTCTGCACGGTCGCAGGGCTCGCGGAGTTCGTTGCCGGGCGCTACGATCAGGCGATCGGCTGGCTCCGTAAGGCACAGCGCATGAACGCCCGGTTCGTAGCATGCCATCGTACGCTGACCGCCTCGCTCGCGCTCTCCGGAGACATCGAAGCCGGCGGGGTCGCCGCCAAGGATCTCCTCTCGGTTGTTCCAACCTACCGGGTTTCGATTGTTGCGTCCACGTACCCGTTGAGGCGCCCGGGCGACCTCGAACGGTTGGTCGAAGGCCTTCGGCTGGCGGGCGTGCCGGAGTAGCGGCAGCCGCGGCTGGGCAAACCGACGGCAGGCTGATTCACGGCTTCGAGGCGGAGGCGGCGTATTAGCAAGGAGGCGATACCGCCTCACCCAGACAGAAGCGAGCGGCCCAGGAATGTTCGCCTCCGACCCTATCGGAAGCCAGGTGAGCGGAATCTCCGAAGGGGGAGGCACGTTGAACTTTGAACCGGACACCTCCAGGAGATCCGAGCGCAGGCCGAACTTGCCTACGACCCTCCGGAGGTATGCGGCCGCGATGTTCCTGAGATCGTCGGGATCTGTAGTCGTCCACTGCCCTGGGTACGGGTACGTGGGGTGCCGGAGGGTAATCGCCCGGTTCTCGCCCGGGACCTCTTCCTTCCAGACGGCTTCGTTGTCGGGATCCCAGAGGGCCTCATCCGGCTGTTGTCCTCCCGGGGCATGCGACATGAACCGGCGCGGCTTCGCTGCGACCTCGAGGGGGCCCGAAGCGCCTCGCCAGTATGTCACCGTTCCTTTTGTCAATCCAGAGCCCTTGCCTGCTCGTGGTCGACGCGTGCTCACAGAGCGGTACCGCGAGCGAACTCCTCGAGCCGGCCGATTGTCGGGTGAGGATCGTTCGAAAACATCGCCGTCGCGCGAGAAGGACGGATCAACCCTTGACACCGCAAGCACCCGGGAGGTAGAGTGACTCGGTAGCTTGATTCACTCCTTTAAGCGGACCCTGAGAGGCCCGCAAGGAGCAGCGATGAGACACGTGGAGACTAGGCTGTGTAGCCCCGAGCTGAGTTCGGGGCATTTTTTTTGCCCGGCGAACCGCCCCCTCACCCTGCCCTCTCCCCAATGGGGAGAGGGTGAAGGCACCGCGTGAGCACGCGCGAGAAGGCGGAAGTTCTGGATCAGGCCGGGCTCGACCGTGCCCTCACGCGCATCGGGCACGAGATCGTCGAGCAGGCCGGGGGCGCCGACCTGGCGCTGGTCGGCATCAAGACGCGGGGCGAGACGCTAGCCGCGCGCATCGCGCAGAAGATCGCGAGTATCGAGGGCAAGCGGCCCGCCGTCGGAGCGCTCGACATCACGCTCTACCGCGACGATCTCGGCGCCCGCGCCGAGCAGCCGCAGGTCCGGAGCACCGAGATTCCTTTCTCCCTCAAGGGCCTGACCGTCATCCTCGTGGACGACGTCCTCTTCACGGGGCGAACGATCCGCGCGGCCATGGACGCGCTCATGGATCTTGGCCGGCCCCGGGTGATCCGGCTGGCCGTCCTCGTGGACCGGGGCCATCGCGAGCTGCCCATCCGGCCGGATTATGTCGGGAAAAACCTGCCCACCAGCCGCAAAGAAACCGTGGCCGTCATGCTCACCGAGCACGACGGCCAGGATCGCGTGGTCATCCAGGAGCCCGAGGAGGGCGAGCCGACGCTCGACGGGGCGACCACCCCAACGCCGAGGCGAACGATCAAGAAAGGACGGGCGTAGATCATGGCGTGGACGCGCAAAGACCTCGTCAGCATGCAGGACATCGAGGCGGGAGAGATCGGTGACCTGCTCGATACGGCCGAATCGATGAAAGAGATCGCCACCCGTGAGATCAAGAAGGTGCCGACGCTGCGGGGCAAGACCGTGGTGAACCTCTTCTACGAATCCTCCACGCGCACGCGCACCTCCTTCGAGATCGCGGGCAAATGGCTTTCCGCCGACGTCATCAACTTCTCCGCCTCCGGATCGAGCGCCGAGAAGGGCGAGAGCTTCCTCGACACCGCCCGGAACATCGAGGCCATGAGCCCGGACGTGGTGGTGGTGCGTCACAAGGCCGCGGGAGGCCCGGCCCTCCTCGCCAGGCACCTCAGGTGCTCGGTGGTCAATGCGGGCGACGGCGCCCACGAGCACCCCACGCAGGCCCTCCTCGATCTCCTCACCATCCGCGAGAAAAAGGGGCATCTGGAGGGGCTCAACGTCACCATCGTGGGCGACATCACCCACAGCCGGGTGGCGCGCTCGAATATCCACGGGATGCGCAAGATGGGCATGACGGTGACGGTGGCGGGACCGCCCACCCTCATTCCGCCCGCCTGCCAGGAGATGGGCGTCAAGGTCAGCCACCGGCTCGAGGAAGCCATCGCGCACGCCGACGTGATCATGATGCTGCGCCTCCAGCACGAGCGCATGACGGGCGGCTTCATCCCGTCGCTCCGGGAGTACTCGCGGGTGTGGGGCCTCGGCCTCGATCGCCTCCAGCACTGCCGCCCGGACGTGCTGATCATGCATCCCGGCCCCGTCAATCGCGGCGTCGAGATCTCGCCCGAAGTGGCGGACAGCCGGTACTCCGTCATCCTCGACCAGGTCACCAACGGCGTGGCCGTGCGCATGGCCGTGCTCTTCCTCCTCGCCGGGAGCAAAGCGGCATGAGCCTTCTCGTCAAGGGTGGCCGGGTCGTCGATCCCGCCAACGGCTTCGACGCGGTGGCCGACGTGCTGGTGGCCGACGGGCGCATCGCCAAGGTCGGGAAGGGGCTCAAGGCGCCGGAGGGCACCGAGGTGGTGGCGGCCGCGGGCAAGGTCGTCTGCCCGGGGCTGATCGACATTCACGTCCATTTCCGCGAGCCCGGCTACGAGTACAAGGAGACCATCGCCACCGGCACGCGCGCGGCCGCGGCGGGAGGCTTCACCGCCGTGGCGTGCATGGCCAATACCCTGCCTGTCAACGACAACCGCTCCGTCACCGACTTCATCATGGCCAAGGCGCGGGTCGAAGGCGTGGTGCGCGTCTACCCGATCGGCGCCGTCACCCGCGGGCTCAAGGGCAAGGAGCTCGCGGAGATGGCCGAGCTCGCCGAAGCGGGCTGCGTGGCCTTCTCCGACGACGGCCAGTGCGTGATGAACGCCGAGATCTACCGCCGGGCCATGGAATATACCCTGCCCTTCGGCGTGCCCATCATCAGCCACGCCGAGGACGAGCATCTCGCGCATCGAGGGGCCATGCACGAAGGCCTCGTCTCCACCGAGCTCGGTCTCCTCGGCCAGCCCTGGGTCGCCGAGGACGTCATGGTCGCGCGCGACATCCTCCTCGCGGAGCTGACGGGCGCGCACGTGCACATCGCCCACATCTCCACGGCGGGCGCGGTACGGCTCGTGCGCGAAGGCAAGGCGCGCGGGGTGCGCGTGACGGCGGAGGTGACGCCGCACCACCTCGTGCTCACCGACGACGCGGTGCGAGAATACGATCCCAACACCAAGATGGCGCCGCCCCTCCGGACCAAGCGCGATGTGGAGGCGGTGCTGGAAGGCCTCCTCGACGGCACCATCGACTGCATCGCGACCGACCATGCCCCGCACGCGCTCTCGGAGAAGGAAGGCGAGTTCGGCGAATGCGCCAACGGGGTGGTCGGTCTCGAGACCGCGGTGGCGATCCTCCTCGACCGTCTGGTCCGCGCCGGACGTATGGATCTGCCCACCCTCGTGGCGCGTCTCTCCTCGGGTCCCGCCCGGCTCCTGAATCTGCCCGGGGGCAGCCTCGCCCCGGGCGCCCCCGCCGACATCACGGTGCTCGACCTCGATCACGAGTGGACGGTGGAGCCGGCGCGTTTCCGCTCGCGCGCGAGGAATACGCCCTTCGCGGGCGCCACGGGGACGGGCGCGCCCGTGCTCACCATCGTCGGCGGCAAAGTGGTGACGGTTTGACGGCGGCCATCCTCGCCCTGGCCGACGGCCGCGTCTTCAGGGGCCGTGCCTGCGGCGCCGCGGGCGAGGCCCACGGCGAGGTCGTCTTCAACACGTCCATGACGGGCTATCAGGAGATCATGACCGACCCGTCCTATCGCGGTCAGCTCGTCTGCATGACCTATCCGCTGATCGGCAACTACGGGATCAATGCCGAGGACGTGGAGTCGCGGCGGCCGTGGGTCAATGGCTTCATCGTCAGGGAGGCGTGCGGCTATCCTTCCAACTGGCGGGGACAGGTGTCCATCGAGACCTACATGCGCGAGCATGGCATCGTGGGCATCCAGGGTCTCGACACGCGTGCCCTCACGCGCCATCTGCGCGACCACGGCGCGCAGGAAGGGATCATCTCCACCGTCGAGTCCGACGCGGAGCGCCTCGTGGAGAAGGCGCGCGCGCTCCCGGGGCTACTCGGTCGCGACCTCGTGAGCGAGGTGACGGTGACCGAGGGTCATGGGTGGGCCGAGGGCGAGTGGAATCTCGCCAGGGGCTATACCAAGCCGCCCGCCCCGCGCTTCAAGGTGATCGCCTTCGACTCCGGGATCAAGCGCAACATCTTGCGCGAGCTCGCCTCGCTCGCGTGCGGAGTCGAGGTGGTGCCTGCCGACACGCCGGCCGCCGCCGTGCTCGAGCGGAAGCCGGACGGGGTATTCCTCTCCAACGGCCCGGGCGATCCCGAAGCCGTGCCCTATCTCGTGGAGTCGGTGCGCGGGCTCATCGGCAAGGCGCCGATCTTCGGCATCTGCCTCGGCAACCAGATTCTCGGCTTGGCGTTCGGCGGAGAGACGTACAAGCTCAAGTTCGGTCACCACGGCGCTAATCATCCGGTCAAGGATCTCCTCACCGGCCGCGTCGAGATCACCGCGCAAAACCATGGCTTCGCCGTGGACCGGAAGTCCGTGGAGAAGGCCGGGCTCGTGGAGACGCACGTCAATCTCAATGACGGCACCTCCGAGGGCATGCGCCACCGCGAGCTGCCCGTGTTCTCCGTGCAGTACCACCCGGAGGCCTCGCCGGGGCCTCACGACTCCCACTACCTGTTCGAGCGTTTCGTCACGATCATGGAAGGCACGCGGGGAGGCTGATCCCATGCCGAAATATCTGATCTCGTACCGGAAGACCGTGGAAACCGGCCAGAAGCCCGAATGGGCGGCCTTCACCTGCGAGAGCGAGCTCTCCCTGGAGGCGCATGCCGTCAAGGAGCGCGTGGAGAAGCGCATGAGCGTGCTCGGGGAGAAGCTCTGGGGCAATGCCGAGGCGGTATGGCTCGGCACCGGGCGCCTCGACGACGTGCTCTACAAGCGCGAGGAGGCAACCCCCGAGACCTCCATCGTCTACGGACAGATCGAGGGCTGAGAGCCCGCTGTGCCCAAACGGACAGACATTCGCCGGATCCTCCTGATCGGCTCCGGGCCCATCGTCATCGGACAGGCCTGCGAGTTCGACTACTCGGGCACCCAGGCCTGCAAGGCCCTCCGCGAAGAGGGCTTCGAGGTCGTGCTCGTCAACTCGAATCCGGCCACGATCATGACCGACCCCGAGATGGCCGATCGGACCTACGTGGAGCCGCTCACGCCCGAATTCGTGGCCAAGGTCATCGAGCGGGAGCGGCCCGATGCCATGCTGCCCACGGTCGGCGGCCAGACCGGGCTCAACCTGGCCGTGGCTCTCGCCGAAGACGGCACCCTCGATCGCTTCGGCGTCGAGCTGATCGGGGCCAAGCTGCCCGCCATCAAGACGGCGGAGGACCGGCATCTCTTCGCCTCCGCCATGGCCCGCATCGGGCTCGAGATGCCCAAGGGCTTCTTCGCCCGGAGCTATGAAGAAGCGGTCGCGGGCACGCGGGCGCATCGGATCGGCTTCCCCATGATCATTCGTCCCTCGTTCACCCTCGGGGGCACGGGCGGCTCCGTCGCCCACAATCCCGAGGAGCTCGAAGCGTCGATCAAGTGGGGCCTCCAGCAGAGCCCGGCGGGCCAGGTCCTCGTCGAGGAGTCGGTGATCGGCTGGAAAGAGTTCGAGCTCGAGGTGATGCGCGACCTCGCCGACAATGTGGTCATCATCTGCTCGATCGAGAACTTCGACCCCATGGGCGTGCACACGGGCGACTCCATCACCGTCGCTCCCGCCCAGACCCTCACCGACAAGGAGTACCAGCGGATGCGCGACGCCTCCCTCGCCATCATCCGCGAGATCGGGGTGGAGACGGGAGGGTCGAACATCCAGTTCGGCGTCAGTCCAACCGACGGACGCATGGTGGTGATCGAGATGAACCCGCGCGTGTCCCGCTCGTCGGCGCTCGCCTCGAAGGCCACGGGCTTCCCCATCGCCAAGATCGCGGCCAAGCTCGCCGTCGGCTACACCCTCGACGAGCTCCGCAACGACATCACGCGCGAGACGCCCGCCTCCTTCGAGCCCGCCATCGACTACTGCGTGGTCAAGTTCCCGCGCTGGGCCTTCGAGAAATTCCCCGAGGCGGACCAGACCCTGACCACCCAGATGAAGTCGGTGGGCGAAGCCATGGCCATCGGCCGCACCTTCAAGGAGGCGCTGCAGAAGGCCGTGCGCTCTCTCGAGCAGGACCGCTGGGGGCTGGTCATGGACCGGCCGGCCCCCGACCACGAGACGTTGCGCCAGAAGATCCGTATCCCCAATGCCGAGCGCTGTTTCGCGGTGGCCGAAGCCTACCGGCGCGGCATGACCACGCAGGAGCTCTTCGCGCTCAGCGCCATCGATCCCTGGTTCCTCGAGAACATCCGCGAGATCGTCGAGTTCGAAGCGACCATCGCGGGGGCGGGGCTGACGGACGCGGAGACGCTCAGGCAGGCCAAACAGCTGGGCTTCGCGGACCGGCGGATCGCGGAGCTCTGCGGGAAGACGGAAACCGAGGTGCGGACCATGCGGCTCCAGGCGGGCATCCGCGCCACCTTCAAGATGGTGGACACCTGCGCCGCCGAATTCGAAGCGCACACGCCCTACCTCTATTCGACCTACGAAGAGGAAGACGAGGCGCCGGGTACCCAACGCGACAAGGTCGTGATCCTCGGCTCCGGCCCCAACCGGATCGGCCAGGGCATCGAGTTCGACTACGCCTGCGTGCACGCCGCCTTCGCCCTCAGGGAGCTGGGGGTGGAGGCGATCATGGTCAACTGCAACCCCGAGACGGTCTCCACCGATTACGACACCTCCGACCGCCTCTACTTCGAGCCGCTGACCTTCGAGGACGTCATGAACATCGTCGAGCGGGAGCGGCCGCGCGGCGTCATCGTCCAGTTCGGCGGCCAGACTCCGCTGAAGCTCGTCGTCCCCCTGGAGCGGGCGGGCGTGCCCATACTCGGCACGCCTCCCGATGCCATCGACCGCGCGGAGAACCGCCAGCGCTTCGCCGAGCTGCTCGCCGACCTCGGCCTGGAGCAGGCGCCCGGCGAGACGGCCCGCTCCTATGAGGAAGCCGAGCGCATCGCCGAAGGCATCGGCTACCCGGTGCTCGTGCGTCCTTCCTACGTGCTCGGGGGCCGGGCCATGCAGATCGTCTACGACCGCGAGGACCTCAAGGCCTATATGCGCGAGGCGGTCAGGGTCAGCCCCGAGCATCCCATCCTCGTGGACAAGTTCCTCGAGGACGCCCTCGAGGTGGACGTGGACGCCATCGCCGACGAGCAGCGCGTGGTGGTGGGCGGCGTCATGGAGCACATCGAGAAGGCGGGCATCCATTCAGGCGACTCCGCGTGCGCCCTGCCCCCCTACTCCCTCGGCGACGATCAGATCGAGCGCATCAAGGTCCAGACGCGCGCCCTCGCCAAGGAGCTCGGGGTGATCGGGCTCCTGAACATCCAGTTTGCGATCAAGAACGAGACCGTCTACGTGCTCGAAGTCAATCCCCGCGCTTCGCGCACCGTGCCCTTCGTCTCCAAGGCCATCGGCGTGCCCCTGGCCAAGCTCGCGACCAAGGTGATGCTCGGGCACAACCTCGCCGACCTGGGTTTCGCCGCGGAGCGCGAGGTCGCGCACATCGCGGTCAAGGAGGCGGTGTTCCCCTTCATCAAGTTCCCCGGGGTGGACGTGATCCTCGGGCCCGAGATGAAGTCCACCGGCGAGGTCATGGGCATCGACCGCGATTTCCGCAAGGCCTACGTCAAGTCGCAGATCGCGGCCGGCTCGCCGCTACCCACATCGGGCAAGGTGTTCCTCTCCGTGAAGAATCGAGACAAGCGGGCGGTGCTGCAGGTGGCCAAGCGGCTCGCCGACATGGGCTTCTCCCTCGTGGCCACGGTGGGCACGGCCAAGCTCCTCACGCGCCAGGGCATGACGGTGGAGCTGGTCCACAAGGTCAACGAGCAGCTTCGCCCCAACATCGCGGATCTCATGAAGCGCGGGGAGATCGCCCTCGTTTTCAATACGCCGGAAGACGGGCGGGCCCGCAAGGACTCGTACCTGATCCGGCGCACGGCCGTGACCCAGAACATCCCGTACTACACGACGGTGGACGGCGCCCAGGCCGCAGTCGGGGGCATCGAGGCGCTGCTCAAAGGAGAGATGACCGTGCAGCCGCTCCAGGACTACTATGCCCAGCGATCCTAAGGACCGTTTGATCGTGGCCCTCGACGTGGATTCTCTCGATCGCACGGTGGCTCTCGTCGACGCCCTCGCCGGCCAGGTGACGCGCTTCAAGATCGGCTCCCAGCTCTTCACCGCCTTCGGCCCTCCCGCCGTCGAGGCCGTGCGCAAGCGCGGGGGCGAGGTCTTCCTCGATCTCAAGTTCCACGATATCCCCAACACCGTGGAGGGGGCCGCGCGCGAGGCGGTGAGGCTGGGCGTCTTCATGTTCAATGTCCACGCTTCGGGGGGCCGCGCCATGATGCGCGCGGCCGCCCTCGGCGCGGCCGAGGCCGCCCACACCCTCGGCACTCCGCGTCCGCTCGTGATCGCGGTCACGGTGCTGACGAGCCTCGACCGCGTCACCCTGGGTGCTGAGCTCCACGTCGCCTCGTCCGTGGAAGGCCACGTGCTTCACCTCTGCGGGCTCGCCCGGGAGGCCGGGCTTGACGGCAATGTCGCCTCCCCGAACGAGATCCGCGTCATCCGCAACGCTCTCGGACAGAACTGGGCCGTCGTCACCCCGGGCGTCCGTCCTGCCGGCGGCGAGCAGCAGGACCAGTCGCGCGTGGCCACCCCGCGCGCCGCCACCGAAGCGGGCGCCGACTATCTGGTGGTGGGACGGCCCATCACGGCCGCCCCCGATCCCGCGGAAGCCGCCGCCGCCATCCTCGCGGAGATGCGCGGATGACCCCCACGCGGGAGCACGCGACCTTGCTGCGCCGGCTCTACGAGATCGGCACCATGCGCTTCGGTGACTTCACCCTCAAGTCCGGGATCAGGTCGCCCTTCTACATCGACCTGCGTGTGGTGATCTGCTTCCCTGACGTGCTGCGCCGCATCGGTGTCCTGATGGCGGCCGAGGTCAGCCGGTGCGCGGGAGACCGCATCGCCGGCATCCCCTACGCGGGACTGCCCCTGGCCGTGGCGGCGAGCCTCGAGGGCAATCTGCCTCTCATCTATCCGCGCAAGGAAGAGAAGGGTTACGGCACCAAGCGGCGCATCGAGGGCATCTACGAGCCCGGCGACCGGGTGGTGCTCATCGACGATATCATCACCGACGGCGGCAGCAAGTTCGAGGCCATCGCGGTGCTGGAGGAGGCCGGCCTGGTCGTCAACGACCTCGTCATCCTCATCGATCGCGAGCAGGGCGGGCGCGAGCTGCTCGCCTCGAAGGGCTACACCCTGCACTCCATCCTGACCATCTCGCAGTGCCTCGACGAATGGGAGACCTCGGGCCTCGTGGACGCCGCCGCCATCGAGCAGTCCCGGGAGTTCGTGAAGGCCACGCGGTTCGCGTGATGGCGGCCCTCGGCGATGGCGTAGGCGAGACGCTGTTGGACGAGGAGGCGATCCGGGTCGAGGTGGCGCGGCTCGCCGCGGAGATCTCGGCCGACTACACGGACAAGACACTTCACTTGGTGGGGGTGCTCAAAGGCGCCGCCGTTTTTCTCGCGGACCTCCTGCGCGCGCTCAGCATACCCGCCACCATGGACTTCATCTCTATCGGGCCCTACGGACAGGTCACCGCCTCCGGCGTGGTGCGGATCCGTAAGGATCTCGACGAGCCTCTCGAGGGCAAGGACGTGCTCGTGGTCGAAGGCATCTGCGCCAGCGGCCTCAGCCTCTCCTACCTCCTGCGGAATTTTCACACGCGAGGACCCGCCTCCATCAAGACGTGCGCCTTCGTGGCCAAGCGTCGCGAGCGATCCCCCGACGTCACCCTGGACTACGTGGGCCGTGAGATTCCCGACGTCTTCGTGGTCGGCTACGGCCTCGATGCCCAGGAGCAATACCGCAACCTGCCCTATATCGCCCGTCTCGCCTGAACGCTTGACCTCACGGCGCGGGGCAGACCACACGCGCGCGATGGCCCCGAGGGACGTGGCCGCTCGCATCTTCATGGTGGGTCTGCTCGCACTCTCCGCCGCCGTCCTTCCCTCGGACGCCGCGGAGAGACCCGAGGTCGGCGAGACCATCGTCAAGGGCGGCCGTATCGCGTCCGATCTCTATGCGTTCGGCGGCGGGGTGGACGTGGGGGCCGACGTCAACGGCGATCTGATCGCGGGTGGCGGTCGTGTCCTCATCAGCCACCGCGTGCAGGGCGATCTCATCGTGGGCGCGGGCTCGGTGGTCGTGGGTGGCCTCATCGAGAAGAGCGTCCGCGCGGCGGGAGGCGCCGTCACCATCGCCGGTCGGGTCGCGCGCAACGTCAATATCGCCGCCGGAAGCATCACCATCGCGCCGGAGGCGGTGGTGGAGGGCAGCGCGCAACTCGCGGGGGGCGAGGTGCGAGTGGGAGGCACCATCGGCCGAAAGCTCCGAGTGGCCGGGGCCGTGGTCGTGCTGGGCGGCGAGGTCGCGGGAAACGTGGAGGTGGTCGCCCAGGAGATCGAAATCCTTCCCACCGCCCGGCTCAAGGGCAAGCTGGTCTACTGGAGCCCGCGTCCCGCCCGCATCGA